>ERZ809074.1025-NODE-1025-length-38843-cov-9.385377_pt1 | contig 38843 bp, 33 predicted proteins | sample MGYA00520795_ERZ809074 | MGnify/ENA primary metagenome ERZ809074 (study PRJEB31570, sample SAMEA3212989) | Homo sapiens | biome: human-gut; feature: human gut; material: fecal | place: Sweden | collected 2011 ...
TTTTGTCTCTAATTAACTTAAGGAGCGTCCACGTCATCTCAGTAAAGATGGATTGAATCATGACAAGAGAAAACTCAATCAAAATATACTTCCAAATGACGTTTGTATTTCCTCCATTATAAATGAAGATCAACTCATCCATAATTAGCTTAGCCACCCAAATCAAACCGGTTGGTATCAGCGCAATCATGATTTTAATCAATCCGTAACAGAAAGAAAAAAATGGGGTATTTTTTAATATGAGGCGCGTGGTGAATAAAAAAGAACGAAACGTGTTTTTTAAAGCTTGATTCATTGGAGATACTCCTACACAATATTGAAATTGCTGTACGGCGGCAGATACCGCAGCTCTATGCCTGCGGCGTGAAGCGCTTCCGCCGCTTCTTTGACATGGTGTGACCGCATATTGTCCATGACCACGATCTCTCCCTTATGCAAGGTCGGAATGAGGATATCCTTCAGGTATTCCAAAAAGCGCTGCCCTGTTGTACCGCCTGTATACGTGGTGTGCGTCATCTGACCGTTCAGGCGCACGGAACCCAGAACGGTTTGTGCGCGGGGTGTGCTCAATGGGGCATGACCGCAGACGCGAGTCTTGCCAATGGCGCGCCAATAGCGTCGCGTCAGATCAATGTTCACGCTGCTTTCTGCCCCGTTGCGACGTGCGAAGCGCCACGCTGCCGGTTTTCCGCTTGCGCTCCGCCATATGGTAGACAGTATACTTGTTCACGCCGAATATTTTTGCGATCTCCTCGGCGTTATGTGTTTTTTCGTAGCTCTCAACAAGCAACTCTCTGGCTTCATTGTGCAGCATTTTGCCCATTTTTCTCATCTCCCGGTGACATATTGTACCACTCTTTGCTGCAATTGTCAAGGGTGACTGCTATTTTGGAAGTTGCTATAAATGACATATCAAGACTCCACTCCTTATTTCATCTTTTGTGTATTATATCACATTCAATTGAAAGAAGCAATACAAAAATCTAATTTTTAACGATGACTCGCGTTGTCAGGGTTAACCTCTATAATACATTTGCAACTGCAAAATACATCAGCCAAATTTTTTATTTTTCGTTACAAAAAACACTCATACAAGGTATCCAGAATCAAACTCGATAACGACCATGAAACAAACATAACCAGAATTTAGCACAAGATTGTGCCACAATATACTCGCATGTGGGCGATTGATACAAAAAAAACCGGACGTTTTCTGAAAAGGAAGATGGTTCGGCTTTTTTGTGCATTCAATATCGAAAAAAGTGAGAAAACAATCCTGAAAAACACCCGCCGACGGTTCCTTTGGATTTCAGAGCCATAAATCTCTTGTCTGTCCTGCGAAAATCTACATTTCCTACAAAAACCCTTGACAATATCTCTGCTTTGATGTATACTCAAAGAAGAGACAGCTCATGCAAAAACACAATCGGGAGGAAAAAACATGCACCGCGAAACACTGACAGAAGAACATATCGCAGAGGACATCCTGCTTTGCACAAGGTTCAAAAAGGAAAGGAAAGCCGACATATGGCTGATCCATGTCGCACCGCCGGTTCTCTTCTTTGGCAGCATGCTGGCAGCCTTCCTTACCCGTCAGATGTGGCTGTTTCTTTTCCCTCTTGCATTTTTTGCGGTTTTTATCCCCGTTTTCTATCTTGGGAACGCCATCAGGAAGCGCAAGCACCCCGATCCTGTACCGCGCTACACAATCGTACAGGATACGCTGATTTCCATAACCGTTGAAACCATTGCAAGCACACGTGGCAGACGCAGTATGATGGAAGACATTTTCGTGATGCACTTCAGTGTCGGCGACTATCGGATTATGCATGATCATTACAGATGGAGCAAAGATCTCCGTCTGAGCGCGGCGGGGATGTACAACACCTCCGTGACGGGCAACACCTTTTACGTGATCATTGACCGGGAAATCAAAGACATTCTATGCGTGTACAATGAGAAATTCTTTACCTGCCCCGGCGAAATCCTGGACGCACATTCCGCATAACGGTCATTCGGATGGTTGTGAGGACACCGGCTCCCCCGTTTTTCTGTAAACAAAACCAACACAAATACACCATCAGAGGAGAAAAAACATGCATACGGAAACACTGACAGAACAATACATCGCGGAGGATATCCTGAACAACAGAGAGACAACGAACTTCCGAAAGTCCTATCTGTGGATGCGTTATATCATTAATCCGGTCATAACCATTGTCAGTATCCTGCTTGCCTTCCTGCTTCACAAATGGTGGATTCTCTTTTTTCCTTTTGCCACGTGGACTGTGTATCTCACAGTTACTATGATAATGGATTGGGACGGAAAGCAGAGATGGGTCCGTCATGTACCGTATTACATGATTGCGGAAGATACACTGATCACTACCGAACACAACGTCCTTCGCTTCGGAGCCGGCGCTTACAAAGCGCAAACCGACAATTACCGGTGGAGCAAAGATCTGCGCCTGAGCATACAGGGGATGCTCAACACCTCTGTAGCAGGCGACACCTTTTATCTGATCATCAACCCGAAAAGCCAAAAAATTCTGTGCGTATACAACCGAAAGTATTTCATCTGTCCGGATGAAATTCTGAGTGCGCACAGCACCGATAGCCCAAAAGCGCTCTGAGGGCGCAAACAAAGGGGAATGTCAGGACGAACCCGGACATTCCCCTTTGTTCTGTTGCACTGATATTCCCTTAGGAAAGCATTGCCTGCAGATTCTTATATCCCTTAGCAATTGCCTCGATACAGTCTTCGCTTCCCTCAAATTCAATGGAAAAATAGCCGTCATAGCCCGTGCCCCGGATGATGCGAATGCACTGTTCGACATTGCAATCCCCTTCACCGACAATGGCACCCTTAAAATAGTTTCCCGCACGGGTACCACCGAACCCGGGAGCGGGCTTTTTCGATTTGTACATATCCTTTGCATGCACATGCACCGCATAGGGAGCAACCCGCGAAACGGCGAGCACATTATCCTCATCCGCGCACACAAAGTTGCCGACGTCCACCAAAAGTCCGAAATTATCGTGCGCAACGGCATTGAAAAGCTGCTCGACACGGTAGCTGTCCTGTGCCACATAACCGTGGTTTTCCACACAGGTCCGAATTCCGAACTGCTGCGCATAGGCAGTAACACGGCGCGCGTTCTCCGCAATCGTAGGTAACATCAGTCCGAAACTGCGGGAAGTTCCGGTCTTTCCTAAACTGTAACAGGCATCATGCCGCATGACGGAACACCCAAGAATACGGGCAATGTCCACCTGATGGCAGAGCCGTTCCACTTCTATATCCGAAGTGCTCGGCGAGGGCTGATACAGGCAGGCACCGATGGTGTAAGCGTTGATGGTCATCCCCAACCGATCTGCTTCGGCACGAAGCTGCCGTGCAAAATCCGCGCGCTCCTCCCAGGTATCTCCCGGCATATCCAGAAATTCAATGGCTTCAAAGCCCATCTCATGCGCCTTGGAAACAGTATCCAACAGGGTCATTTTTCCCTGATTGATGTATTGGTAAAAAGAATAGGCACTGACAGATATTTTCATTTTTACGCTCCTTTCATGACATGACGCAGATGTTCCACGGCAATTCCGATATCTCCGACGGGATCCTCTCCGCACTCGCGTTCAATCGTCAAAAATCCGCGGTAGCCGATTTCTTCCAATGCCGGCAGGTAGGTTTCAAAATGAACCCCGCCCTGTCCCAGCGGTACTTCACGGAAATATTCCACGCCCTGGAATTCCTGGGGCACCGGGTGCACCACACCGTAAATGTACTCCGGATTTCCGCGTCTGACCATGATTCCGTCCTTGGCATGTGTGTGCACGATATAATCCTTCAGATTGTGGACTGCCGCAACCGGATCATCCCCCGCAACCATGACAAGGTTTGCCGGGTCCAGGTTGACACCCACACCTTTGGAACCGAGCGTATCAAGGAATGCCTTGAGCACCGCAGACGGCTCCGGTCCGGTTTCAATGGCAAAGTGCGCCCCCATACTGTCGGCAAATGCGGCAAGCTCCGCGCATGCCTTCTGCATCACCGCATAGCGCGGGTGGTTCGGGTCGCTCGGCACAACACCGATATGCGTGGTAACAATGTTGGTTTCCAATTCCAACGCAAGCTCCAAAATCCGTTTGGATTTTTCAATCAGTGCAGGATTTTTTTCCGGATCCCCGTATCCCATACCGAGATCCCCACAAATTGCCGAAAATACCAGTCCATTGGATTTGACAATGTCCAAAAGCTCCCGTCTTGCGTCCTGGGTCATGTTTTCCGGTGCATGTTCACCGTATGTACAATACATCTGTAATCCGTCAATACCCATTTCCGCCGCTTTTTTGACCGCGGATACCGTATCGGTCCGGAAAGACTCTACGATTGCACCTATCGGAAACTGATACATAAATCTTCCTCCCGTTGTAATATAATGTTGCAATATCGCTGATTTCATTATACCAAAACGATTTCTCACTGTCAACCGATTTTGCATTTTTTCTTTTCGGGATTCCATACGGGCATAAAAAATCTTCCTGTTTATAAAAAAGCGCATTTTACGGTTGACAGGGGGTGCAAAATATGTTACAATAACAACAAATCTCAAAATGGGAAGGGCGTGAAATATTGCTTCAGAAAACCACCCTGCAAGAAAAATTCCGCGAATCTCTGTCATCGGTACTCCCGGTGTCACTGATTGTTCTGGTTCTGTGCTTTACATATGTACGGATCTCAAGCGGCATGTTTCTGTCATTTTTGCTCGGAACACTGATGCTGATCGTCGGTATGACGCTGTTCAACATCGGTGCCGATTCTTCCATGTCGGCAATGGGAGAGTACGTCGGCGCTCAGATCACACACACCAAAAAGCTATGGATTATTCTGCCGATTTCCTTTTTGGTCGGTGTGATGATTACCGTCTCGGAGCCGGATCTGCAGGTATTGGCAGGATATGTGACCTCCATCGACAAAACACTCCTGATCTGGGGTGTAGGTACCGGGGTCGGTATCTTCCTTGCTATTGCCATGCTGCGCATTTTCTTCGGCATCAAGTTGCAGTACCTGCTCTGGGGATTCTACATTCTGCTGTTTACGCTTGCCGCCTTTGTTCCGGCTGGTTTCTGGGCGGTTGCCTTCGACTCCGGCGGCGTCACAACAGGTCCTATGACCGTACCGTTCATTATGGCACTCGGTATCGGTGTGTCCTCCATCCGTTCGGATAAAGGCGCAGACTCCGACAGCTTTGGTCTTGTTTCCCTTTGCTCAATCGGGCCGATCGCGGCTGTTCTCCTGTTGGGGCTCTTCTCAAGCGGAACGCCGCAGCCGCCTGCCGCAAGCGCCATTCCGCCGAGCACCACCACAGAGCTTTCGCTGTTTTATCTGAAGGCTTTGCCGGGGTATATGAAAGAAGTCGCCGTTTCCGTTGCACCGATTGTGGTTTTCTTTTTGATCTTCAGCTCCATCACCCGCAAAAGAGCTCCCGTCAAGCTGGGGCGTATTATGGTTGGCGCATTGTACACGACTGTCGGACTGATCATTTTCCTGACCGGCGCCAATGTCGGCTTTGCCCCGCTCGGGCGCGAACTGGGACTTGCCATGGCATCCAACGATGCCGGGAAATGGGTGATCATCCCCATCGGGATGCTGATCGGCTTTTTCGTGGTAAAAGCGGAACCAGCCGTACATGTGCTGACCAAACAGGTCAACACCATTACCGCAGGTGCCGTCAGTGAAACCGCCATTTGCAACACGCTCTGTATCAGTGTGGCGGTTTCGGTCGGACTTTCCTTCATGCGCGTTCTGACCGGCATCTCCATTTTGTACCTGTTGATCCCGGGATATGCGATTGCACTGCTGCTCTCGCTCTTTGTACCGGACATTTTCGTATCCATCGCCTTTGACTCCGGCGGCGTTGCCTCCGGTCCCATGACTGCGGCGTTTCTTCTGCCGCTTGCAATCGGCGCCTGCGAAGCCGTCGGCGGCAATATCGCCACGGACGCATTCGGCACGGTCGCTATGGTCGCCATGACTCCTCTGATTGCCATTCAGGTATTGGGAGGGCTGTCCGAAATCCGCAGACAGCGCACCATGCGCGAAACCGTTACCGCCACAGCCCGTGTGCGGGAAACCGTTATCCGGCTTTGATACCGGGGAAAGGAGAATACGACAGGAATGAAAGAACTGAACTGTTTTCTGTGTATCATCCGCAGGAAGGAAACCGACGAATTTGTGCGTTTTTTTGAAAAGAACGGCGTACGGACCGTACTGACCGCAAACTGCGAGGGCACCGCGCAGAGCAAAACACTGGATCTGTTGGGTGTGGAAGAAGTGGAAAAAACACTGCTTTTATGCGTATTGCGGCAGGAAAAACTAAGAACCGTCATCCGGCATCTTTCGACGGATATGCAGATTGACTTGCCGGGAAGAGGGGTTGGATTGGCACTGCCGATCGACGGCGTAGGCGGCGAAAGCACCCTGGAACTGCTATCCGAAGGTGCACCACTGAAAGAACGGGAGGAAACATTGATGGAAACCAAATACAGATTACTGGTTGCGATTGCGGAAAAAGGCAATGCGGACACCGTTATGGACGTTGCACGCAACGCCGGCGCCGGCGGAGGGACGGTGGTTCGTACCAAAGGAACCCGCCCCAAGCGCACTGCGGGATTTTTCAAGGTGTCCATCGCGGACGAGAAGGAAACCATCCTCATCGTTGCGGACGCGGCAAGCGCAGACGGTATCATGCAGGCAATTATGGATAATGCCGGGGCGCACACAGCCGCCAAGGCAATTGTGTTCTCGCTCCCTGTCACGGCAACTGCAGGCTTCCGTCTGATTGAGGAAGCACGTGAAAACGCCGCAGAAGAAGAGGAACTGGCTGTCAAATGAAACTGCATCGACTTTTGATACTTCTTCTGTTTTTGTTGTCTCTCTGTTGGTTCTGTGGGTGCAAAAATTCTTCCTCCCCTGCGGATTCCTCCGGACTGACAACCAAAACGCAGGAAACATCCGCAGGCGAACAGGACTCCGGAGCCGGTGAGGAAACGGCACAAAAGCCGCAGACTTACCTTGGAAACGACACGCTGACCTTCACCTATTCCGAAGCGGACTACAGGGCATTGGAGTCGGAAATTGACCAATGGTACCGGCTCTTTGAAGCAGGAAATGATCAGGACGGCTTTCTGGAGCTGTATGAACAGATGGAAGAAGGGTCTTTTTCCAAACTGGATGATCAGAAAACCGTTGCGTATATTCTTTTCTCGCTTGACTTACAAAATGAGTCTGTCAAGCAACAGTATCTGGAGATGGAGAAGCGCGCGACCGCGGCATCCAGGCGCATTTGCGCACTGTATGATGATATCAACGACTCCGCATACAAGGATTCCTTTTTTGCAGAATGGTCGGATGAAGATATCCGGCACGCCCTGAAAAGCGCAAAAGCGAGCACGGATGAATTTGAACAGTTGAGCAACGCATATACCGAACTGACGGTGACCTATGCCGCGCTGCCGGACAACGCAAATTATCTGTCTGCATCCGCGCAGCTTTACATGCAGGCAATCAACCTGAACAAGCAGATGGCACAATTGATGGGGTACGACAACTACATGGATTACGCCTATGACTATGTTTACCACCGCGAATATACCCCGGATGATGTCAACTCCATCCTCTCCCTGATACAGCAAACCGGATTTCTCGATGCGACAACCACCGGACTTTTTTCCGCACTCGGAAATCTGCAAGACGGCATGTCAAAGGAAGAAACAGAAAATGTGCTGCCCTATCTGATGCATCCGCCGGTCATTTCGGAAGATTTTAACGGCACCGCCCCGTCGTCGGAACACATCACCGCATATCTGCAACGGGTGTCCCCGAATTTTCTTTCCGCCTACAATCAGCTTTTCAAGGACGGCAATTACGCACTGGCATTCAATGACGCCTCACGCGAAGGGGCGTTTACCGCGTACCTGTCCGGCGCCGGACATCCGGTTTGTTATTTCGGCGGAAGCGCATACCAATCCGCAACCACCCTTTTACATGAGTTCGGTCATTATTACGCAATCGACAAAATGGGATCCGAACAGTTTTCCCTCGATCTTTCCGAGGTGCATTCCCAGGGGAACGAGTGGCTGTACGCTGTTTATCTGGGAACCGAAACACTCACATCCCGGTCTGCTGCATATTACTTTGATTACAAGCTGCTGATGGACATCACATCTTTCTATCTCTGCCTGTGCATCAATGATTTTGAGCTGTACGTTTACACGCATGACAACTACACTGCATCGGATCTAGACAAAATTTTTCTTGATATTTGCACCTCCTACGGTGTAAGCGAGTTTCTGCTCGACATGATGGGAGAGGGGTTGATCTCCTACTGGCACCGTGTCACCCTTGAAAACCCCGGCTACTATATCAGCTACGCCATGTCCCTCTTGCCCTCCATTGAAATTGCGTGCATCGCAACGGAGAATATGGATATGGCAATCAACGCATACCTGTGCCTCTCCGATGTCTCCCCTGACACGGATTTCACGACGGCACTGCATACCGCCGGATTGCATACGCCTTTTGACAAGGAAATCTACACGCGCATCTCCGGGACGATCGCAAAATTCAGGAGGCTGATTCGTTGACCGGTGCAAAAATACCGCAGACCAAGTAAAAAAGGAGTTACCGAATCTCACTGTGATCGGTAACTCCTTTTGATTGATCTCTTTTTGCGGCAAAGGGCTTCCCGGATCGCAGGGATCCGGGATTATTCTTTTTGCCGGTCGCCGTTTTTTGCGGCGCGGGGCGTTCCGATTCCCTGCTGCCGGCACCAGATGTCCATCACGATCCGGTGAGAAAGCAGTTTGGTCAGAAGCACCTGCGCGCGGATTCGCCAACCGCAGACTGACACGTCTTTTCCTCGTGCCATATCTGACAGTGCCCGGTCGACCACCTCTTTGGCGGTAAAAAACTGATTGTAATAGGTGATGGTATCGTCCCGAACGGCGCGGTCGAAAAATTCCGTACGCACCCAACCGGGGCAAACAGCCAGCACCCGAATACCGCGCGGCTCCAGTTCCTTGTTCAGCGCACGTGAAAAGTGCAGGACAAACGCCTTGGTGGCAGCATAGACATTGATATAGGGCACCGGCTGAAATGCCGACAGCGAGTCCAACTGGTAAATGCACGCGCCCGCCTTCATATAGGGCAGCGTCAGGTGGGTCATACGCATCAATGCCTTGACGTTCAGATCAATCATAGACAACTGCTCCGATTCGGACAGTGACGCAAATGCGCCGAACACGCCGAAACCTCCTGCATTGACCAGAACAGACACCTCCGGTCGCTCTTCGGCAAGCAATGACCGATAGGCATCAAAGCTTTCCTCCTTGGTCAGATCCCATGCAAGCGGGCGCACCTTTGCATGCACTGCCCCCTGCAACGCCTCCAGCCGGTCGCGCCGGCGGGCGATCACCCAGATTTCATCAAAGGCGGTCTGTCGATCCAATGCGCATACAAATTCGCGTCCCATTCCGGAAGACGCACCGGTAACCACTGCAATTTTCATCTGATTTCCTCCGAACCTGACATTCCCCTTATCTGTTCTTTCCTTTTCTTAGTTTTCCGCAGACATCCGATTCTATTCAGGGCATGATAAAGTGAACCGGCAAACCGTTGCGATAGGTCGGATAACATTCCCCCGCAATCAAAGGGGCAAGATAGGCAACACACGCGTCCGTGACACCGTTGCCCGCCTCGTTGATGAACGCATCGTCAACATATTTGATCCGGTTGGCAATCTGTTCTACGTCCGCATGCCCGATCCGATAGGTATAGGGATCATTCCCTGTCCGCTGAATGGTCATCATCTCGCAGCTGACCCCTTCAACAGCGGCACGGACCGCTTCCTTTCCGACCGCCACTGACTCCGCAAGATCCTGCGCGGATGCCATGTGGGATGCACAGCGCTGCGGCAGATTCAGCTCAACCGATCTGACCTTACAGCCGATTTCCGCCTTGACAGCCATCTCCAGCGCCTTTGCCGTTCCCGCAAGATACTTATGACCGAACACATCCGCCGCACCGCTCTGTGTTCCCGCCCCGACATAGGTGCCGTCAGCAAAACGGATTCCCTCCGAAACCGCGACAACCACGTTGGGATGTCGGGAGAGCGCCGTGCGGACATCCCCTAAAAATTGTTCCATGGAAAAGACACGCTCCGGCAGGTAAATCAGGTCCGGTTCCTGCATCCCGGCGCTGCGCCCCAGTGCGGAGGCGGCAGTCAGCCAGCCGGCATCCCGTCCCATAATCTCCACAATCGTCACTGCGGGAACGGTATAAACCGCCGTATCACGCAGAATCTCCTGCACGGTCACTGCAATATATTTCGCCGCGGAGCCGAATCCCGGGGTGTGATCCGTTCCCATCAGGTCGTTGTCAATGGTCTTCGGAATACCGATAATCCGCATCTCCCAATCCGCGCGCTTGGAAAAGGCGGACAGCTTTGCGGTGGTGTCCATGGAATCGTTTCCGCCGATGTAGAAGAAATAACGGATATTGTATGTCCGAAACTGCTTCAGAAGCCGCGCATAAACCGCATCCGCGCCGTCGCTCTCCGGTGCGGGCAGTTTTTTTCGGCAGGAGCCGAGCGCGGCTGCCGGCGTATTTTCCAACAGCGAAAGTGCCTCGTCCCCTTTGACCGCTTCCGAAAGATTGACCAAACGGTCTGCAAGGAATCCGTCAATCCCGTTGCGCATTCCGTACAGCACCCCGATTGCGTCCGTTTGCGCAACGCCGCGGATCACTCCCGCAAGCGTGGCATTGATCGCCGCTGTCGGTCCGCCGGACTGTCCTACAATTGCATTACCCTTTAACATACTCTTTTTTCTCTCCGATCCTGAATTTTTGCTCTTCCGTCAAACCAAGCAGTGTGACAATATGTTCAAAATTCCGCACGGCACCGGCGAGCTGTGCCGGATGGTGTGCGTCACTCCCCAAATAAAAACGGCAGCCGCAGGCGGAGGCAATCCGATAAATCCGCAGTTCCTGCTCCAATGCCTCCCCTTCATGTGCAAAGGAGTTAAAATTCAACTCAACGCCCGCGCCCCTTTTGCTCACCCTTGTAAACAACTCACGCAGCGTGCTGTCCGGAATCAGGGACAATACCCGCAAATAATCGTCCTTTCTCGGCGCCAGCAGATGGCAGGTCAGGTGCGCGATACCGACCTTTTCAAACGGCAGATCGTAGTCCATGAGCCGGGACAGGCGCTGTACATACAGCTCCGCACGCCGCTCAATGGTATCGTCCTCCGGCAAAAGCGTAAATCCCATCATGTGGAGGTGCGTTGTCGGAATCACGATAAAATCCATCTGCTCTGCCGTTTCGGGTGAAATTCCCAATGTCATATGCCGATCCATATCGGTTTCACAACCGAACAGGAACCGGATACCGTCCGCCTGTGGCAACGGCAGCGCCTCACGGATATGTTCCGCTCCCTGCGGACGATACCAATCGGACGCGCCGGGTATTTTCTCATCCCAGAAATGGTTGGTCAGGCAGATTGTCCGCAGACCGTTCTGCCGCGCATAGTCCAGAATCCGCTCGGAAGTCTGCGCAGGGTCTCTGGAACAATCGGAAAGAAACGAATGTATATGGAAATCGTGATCAATGACAAACCGCATCGGCAAATCCTTCCCCTCTTATTCTTGCTCAAACCCGTATACGCACAACAGAAACGGCTGTACGAAGCAGAGCCGACAACCGTTTCCGTCTGTGTTCACGTTCAATTATTTTTTATTGTTCTTGGTCGTCTCGGAAGCGCCGGCTCCGGACACCGACAGGCGATAATACCGCACGGTTCCGTCCGCATCCGTCACGGACAGAATCTTCGCCTGATTGATCTTTGTATATTCTGCCTCTGAAGCAGCGTCGCCAAGCAATGCTTTTCCGGTGCTGTCGTAATAACGGTAGGTATCCGCCGCACCTGCCGCACCGCTCACGCGGATGCCGAATATGCCTTCGCCGATCACGCCTGCAAAAAAGGTATTCTCACCGTCCGCAACGACCGTTTTCGCACCGGTTGCACTGACGGAAATGCACTTTCCGTCTGCGTTTGCAAAGAACATCAGGTCAGCCGTGGCGGTCTGATAGCGCATTTCTCCCTCGGTATCTTCGACCGACACAATGCGCTCCATATTATAATTGTACACTTCATGCTCGGTAGCAATCATGGACCGGTTATAGCCCTTCGTACCGGTAATATCTCCCAGGTAATTGCCGCCTCCGCTGAGCAGGTAGGCACGATCCCCTTTGACAGCATAGTAATAACCGCTTGTCAACGGACCGATGGAATCATACAGATCCGCAAGCGGATTCAGCTCGGACTCCAAAACGCCGTCTTCGGCAATGGCATACACGGTGGTACCCGAAAGGGCGTAGTTCTCGATTTTTGCAACCGCAACAGCCTGTGTAACCTTATCGTTGAGATAGTGTATTTCTTTATTCTCGTCTTTTCTGAAAAGAGAAATGATTTTGCAGTTCATCGTCTGCTCCGCCGCAAGCCCGGTCTGCACATCCAATACAACTGTCTTCAGAAGGTATTTTGTACCCTCTTCAATCAGGTCATATTCGGTTTCCGTGCTATCGACACCAACCAGGTATTGCAAAACCACATTTCCGCTGTTCAGCGCAAAATACTCGAACTGCTTTGCGCCCTGTGGAACCGTATATCCTGCAATGTACTCCAGTTTATGACTAAAGACCGCCAGGGAATCATCCTCAAACTGATAGTAATACCCGCCTGCTGCCTCATCAAAGGAGGGCAGACTTCCGGAAAGCGTGCTGAATGGTATTTCCTCTGCTTTGGCATAGGTATCCGTATTGATTCTGTAAACGGTATTTCCGACAAGGATCAAGTCCTGAGTTGTGCCGTACCGGTCGGAATTTGCAGCAAGGACGTTGCCGAGCTGATCGTACAGTGTATACGACTCTCCCATTTTCTCCACGATCTGCCCCTGCACCAATGTCAGCGTATTTTCCGATGTGTCGGACAGTGCAATGGTCTTTTGTTTGACCACCGCATTATTGTCAAAGTTATAGATCAGATAATTCTTTCCAAGCATGCCGGCATCCTTATAGAAGAGCCCCAGATTTCCGGATGACCTCTCCATGGTATATCCCGCAAGCGCGGCGACCTCCTCCAACTGATCCGGCATTTTTTCCTCTGTATAGCTGGACTTATACAAATCGTTGAAATTTCCCATGGCTCCGAGTCCCGCGGAACAGGCATTCAGCACCCCGCAGAACAATGCTGCCGCAAGAATCGCGGCAAACAATTTCAATTTGATATTCATATCGGTTGTTCTCTCCGTTTCGGTGATTTTGGACGGTTTCGCCCTTTTGTTTATTGTAGCATACAATTCCTTTCTTGTCAATACCTTTTGGGTGCTCCCCTCCTTTCTCCTTGTGTCCGCAAGCAGAATCGGAAAACATCATACCACGGCGCAAAGGATAAAAAATTCGCATTTGCATTTCGGTCATGCGGTGCTACCGGGCAGCGGGCGCGCATAGAATGAAAGCAGAATGTTTTTTGCATTCCGGCAATTTGCCGTGAAGGAGGTGTTTTGTTTGCTCTCAGCCCTTTTTTTCGCCATATCGCATCTGTTCTGTGTCGTGCTCGGAGTCGGAACACCGCAGAACTTTCCCCCGCCGCTTTCGTCGACGGAAGAGCAGCATTACTTTGCGCTGCTACGTGCAAACGGTGACGAGGAGGCACGCTCGCGCCTGATTTTGCACAATCTGCGTCTGGTGGCACATATTGTCCGGAAATACTATGCAGGAAACCGGAATCAGGAGGATCTGATCTCCATCGGCACCATCGGTCTTGTCAAAGCAATCGACACCTTCAATCCGGACAACGGCGCTCATTTTGCCACGTACGGCGCCAAATGCGTACAGAATGAAATTCTGATGCACTTCCGCTCCGGGAAAAAATCCGCCTGTGAGGTGTCTATCAATGATACCATTGACATCGATCGGGACGGAAATCCGCTCACCTACATCGACGTCATCAGCAGTGACGACAACATGGCAGAGGAAATTGACCGCAAGCTCATGACAGACCGTGCCATGCGGCTCCTGAGCGGCTTACTGGAAGAGCGGGAACGTCAGGTGCTTCTTTTGCGCTACGGTCTTTGCGGAATGCCGGCAATGACCCAAAGAGAGATTGCAAAGCGCCTGGGAATCTCCCGCTCCTATGTCAGCAGAATCGAAAAAAGCGCATTGGAAAAACTACGCGCTGCCCTGCTCGGTTGAACCACGCAATACAAACCCGCACCCTTTGCCGCAACAAGGGATGCGGGTTCTGTTTTTCATGTTTTTTGGCAGACACCGACCTGTCTTTACCGTTTGGGCTTCGCCCGGCATACAAGAGCAGCCAGATAACCGAAAACAAGCGCCGCGGCAGTGCCGCCCGCCGCAGCAGTCAATCCACCCGTCAGAGCGCCCAGAAGTCCCCGCTCCGTGACTGCTTTTTTGACGCCATCCGCAATCAGATACCCAAAACCGGTCAATGGTACGCTCGCACCGGCGCCGGCAAAATCAAGCAGCGGCTTATATACACCGACAGCCCCCAGAAAAACGCCCGCCGTTACATAACATACCAAAATTCTCGCCGGTGTCAGTTTGGTCAGGTCAATCAAAAGCTGCGCAATCAGGCACAATGCTCCGCCCACCAAAAATGCACGCACATAGATCAGCATACCCGGGTTCTCCTTTGTTAATTTTTTGTTTCATTATCTACATTTAATTTCATTTCATATCATTTCCCGTGCACAATCTCGACCAGGTGTGCCACCGCCGGAATTGTCTGCCCCTGCTTGACGCTGTCCGGGCTCATCATCGCCCCAGTCCCGACAAACAGCATTCTCCGTATCTGCCCGCTGACCACCTTCGGAATCAGATAGGAAGCAAGAACAACCGCAGAGCACCCGCATCCGGATCCGCCCGCATGCGTATCATCCAGCGTACGCGCATATATCATCATACCGCAGTCATTGCACAGATGCTCCGGCAGAATCAGCCCCTCCGTTGCGGTCAGATCACGCAGGATGGCGCTGCCCTCATAGCCGAGATCGCCCGTGACAATCAGGTCATAATTCTCCGGCGTTTCCCCGCTTTCCCCGAAAAAGCGCAGCAGTGTTGATGCCGCTGCGGGTGCCATTGCAGCCCCCATATTGTTTGCGTCTTTGATACCTTTTTCAACCACAATGCCTGCCATGCCCCGTGTCAGAACAGCCCCTTTTGCAGCGGGAGCACCCAACAGATATGCTCCCGATCCCGTAACCGTCCACTGGGCGGTTGGCGGTCGCTGTCCGCCGTACTCGACAGGAAGCCGATACTGCCGTTCTGCCGCGCAGTAGTGAGAGGAGGTCACAACACCGGCGGTTTTGCAGATGCCGTGACCGATCATCGCCGCTCCCAAAAGCAGTCCCTCCGCTGCCGTTGAGCAGGCGCCGTACAAGCCGATATACGGAATATCGTAGGAGAGCAGTCCGTATGCCGAGCCGACGCACTGATTCAGAAGGTCCCCCGCCATTAAAATATCCACGCCGTCGGTCTTCATCCCCGCTTTTTCCATGGCGCAGGCAAAGCTCCGCTTTTGCATTTCGCTCTCAGCTTTCTCCCATGTTTTCTGCCCGAATCTGTCCTGATCGTCCGACAGATCAAAACATTCTCCCAGGGGTCCCTCGCGTTCTTTTTTTCCGACCGCACTCGCACACGAAAGAATCCCCGCACCTAAACCGATCAATCCTTGCATACCGTTCTCCTTGTTCCGATGTGTATTGTATTCCCTGCATATTTTCTGCCGGATTTCGCTTTCTATACCCATTTACACGCCATTTTCTGACAATTTACTTGACAAAATATCCCGAAACGGGTATAATGAGGGAAAGAGAGAGGGGTGTTTTTCCATGCCAAAACTGATTGCCCATTTTTCAACCATTACGCGTCACCGCCATCTGGTCATCGCGCACTGTATCAAAGCCGGCATTACCTTTCAGGGGCTTTTGCACGACCTTTCCAAATACAGTCCAGCGGAATTCATCCCCGGTGTCCGCTATTATCAGGGCACACGCAGTCCCAATGAACGGGAACGGGAGGTTATTGGATATTCTTCCGCATGGATGCACCACAAGGGGCGTAACAAACACCACTTTGAATACTGGCGGGATCTGAATCCAGCAACCAAGCAATATGAACCAGTGCAGATGCCCCTGCGTTTTCTGACCGAAATGTTTTGCGACCGTGTCGCCGCAAGTAAGATTTACAAAGGAAACGCGTACACGGACGGCGCACCGCTTGCATATTTTCTACACGGCAATGCAGGAAAGAAAATGCATGCGCAAACGGCACAGGAACTGGAAAAATGGCTCCGGATGCTGGCATCCGAGGGGGAGGAAAAAACCTTTGCCTATATTCGTGCGCTGAACCGCAAGGCATCTGCCAAGTCGCACCTGTGAACCTCTTTCTGACCCGATCATGGGGAGGCGGATTATGAAACAGTTATTTTCTGCATTGCTAAGCGCCGTCCTGCTTTGTTTTCTTTGGTCACTATGCGCCGTCTGTCCGTCGGCAAAAGCCGTTCCGGAAGACCGGTTGCAAAATCCGCATTTTCTGACCGTCCTGGATCAGTACGGCGGCAGCTTCCGGGATCAGGACGGGAACGCGGAAAATCTGCTCTCCAAGGACGGCTACGCATATGCCGACTGGAGAGGTGCCGCTATCTCACCGGATGGCAGATATGCTTTTGCGGGTTATCTGCACGGCGGTGCAGGGGCGGTAATCTATATGATTGACCTGAAAGACGGCGGAAAAGTTACCGATTCCCGCATTTACAGGGATGCGTACGGGTATGCGCAACCCAAGGGACTTTCCACGGATGACCGCGGAAATCTGTACGTCGGTCTTACTTTTTCCAACAATTTCAATCTGGTGAGCTTTGACGTTCAAAAAATCGACAAAGAGCGGACATGCCTTGAGCCGGTGACGCAACAACCGGTCACGGTATGTGAAGCGGGAACACCGGGCGACACCGAAGGTACACATATGGGAATCAACGGCGTCTGTGCGGTTCGGGTCGGCGAAAAGTATTACCTGTATGTTGCGGTCAGCTACCGGGTGGACCGTCTGTACCGATTTGACGTAACGGACCCGTATCGACCGACAGAGGATCTCTCTTTCGGCACAAACGGATACCTCGATTTTCAGGCACCCGGCACAACGGCAATTTCCGACCGCGGAAATACCGTTTCGCTGGAGGAAGCATACTACATAGACGCTGCCGCAGACGGATCGGTTTATCTATGCGCAAAAATCAAGGGCGGTACACTTCCCTGCGGCATTCTGAAAATCTCACCTGAAGGGAAAACGGAATCGGTCACGGAAGCGGCGGATGCATATGCGATTGCAATCTGCGGTTCTTATGCCATTGTGACGGCAAAGAATCCCGCACAATCCGGTGTTATGGCAACGGTTCTGCATCTTTCGGACGGCTATACGCAAACAGCGTCGTTTCCGGCACCGCAGGAATGCGGGGCGATTTCCTATGTGACCGTCAAAAACGATGTTCTTTACCTGGTAGACAGCGGAACCGACCGTACCGCTTCTCACCTGTATGCCGCCGGTCTAACTCCGTCTGCCCACGCCGGGCTCATTGCCCTTCTCGGGCGCGAGGCGGACACCACAAGCGAAGAGAGCGTCGGATCCGCCACGGCAGACCTGAGCACGACAGTGCCTGATACCGCAACTCTGTCACCGGAACCCGGCAGTCTCGCCATATCCGAACATACGACCGAATGCACAACCGATCCGGGAAACATATTCCAAACAAAACCTGCCGCAACAGCTCCGGACACAACCGATGCAGGTGGCGGGTGCGGTTCCCGTCTGTCCTACCTGCCTATGGGGATGTTTCTCTTTTCCGCGCTGTTTTATGCCCGAACGAAAAGAAAAACGGACAGGAAATGATCGGACATGCTGTCGGTATCCGGCGGAGTGTGTAAAATATGGCGGGCCGAATTGTACAACATGCATAAATTCAGAACTCATTATTGGCACTTATGCCGATTGATATTTTGAGTGTGCTTTGTTATAATATTGTAAGATTTCATTTGGAATCAAACCTGAGGAGGATTTTATTATGTTGAAAAAACTGACATCAGCACTCCTTTGTCTCTGCCTTTTGGCGGGATTGGGAGCGATCTTTGTGAGCGCGGAAATTTCCGACCGCGTACTGGACGAATCCTGGAATGACCTGAAGCTTTCCGTATTGTTGGACATCACGGTGGACGGTGCAAATGCATACTATAATTGCGACTACTACCCGGACAATGACAACTATCTGACCGACGATATAGAAGGTTTTGCCTTTGTAAACTGGAGAGGCGTAGCCATTTCCCCGGATGGCAAATATGCGTTTGCCGGATTCCTGAACGGCGGCTCCGTTAACCCGGGCGGCAGTTCGTCCGCAACTTACATGATCAAACTTGCCGACGGCGGTGAAACGGTTGATACTTATGCACGTGAGGACCGCAACGGCGACTATTACTATCAGAAGGGTCTTGCCGTTGACGACCGCGGATACCTCTATGTCGGTCTGGCTTTCGCCCAAAACTACAACATTGTCAACCTGGACATTGTTGAAGTCGACTACGAAAACCAGAAGATGAAGGCAGTGAACGAGGAACCGATTGAGGTTTGCAGCATGGGTACCCCCGGTGACTCCGACGGAACCAAGATGGGCGTGAACGGTGTACATGTCGTAAAGGTCGGCAACAACTATTTCCTGTATGTTGCTGTGAACTACGAAGTTGACCGTCTGTACAAGTACGATGTCACAGACCCGAAGAACCCGACGCTGGTTTCCACGTTCGGATCGAACGGCTACCTGGACTTCCAGGACAGCGCCGCGACCGTCACCACTGACAAGGGCAACAACGTAACTGTAAAAGAAGCCAACTACATGGACTGCACTGCTGACGGTACCGTGTACCTCGCAGCCGAACTGAACGGCGGAGACCTCTCCTACGGACTGGTCAAGATCTCGCCCGACGGACAGATGCTCAACACGATTGAAATGGAAAGCGCTTATGCGGTCGCAGTATATGAAGAATATGCGGTCATCACTGCTAAAAAGCCTGGAAATACCGGTTATTGCGCAACCGTCATGAATGTGGAAGAAGGCACAAAGCTTGCCACAATCGCAGCACCGGATGAATGCAATCAGTTTGTTTATGCAACCATCCAGAACAATATTCTATATCTTGTGGACCAGGGCACTGTTTCCGAAAGTGAAGCTGTAGACGCATATCTGTACGCCGTCGGTCTGACCACCAAAGCCGCCGAGGAAGTTGTAAAAATGCGTACTCCTACGCAGGATCCCAGTGAGATCACTACGGATGATGGTGTCAATGAGACAACAGATGATGTCACCAAAGAGAACGATGTAACCACCGTTTCCGATACCAAGGCAGATACCACCGATAAGGTAGACTGTTCCGATGCAGTAACCACATCTGCCACTACAAAGTCGGATTCCACGACCACTGCAACATCCTCTTCCAAGAGTGGTTGCGGTAGTATCGTCGCTGCATCTGCAATCTTCGTTCCTGTTCTCATGGCAGGCATGATGCTTCGCAAGAAGAAAGACAAATAAAAAAACAAATATAGGTTTCAAAAAGCGGGGGAAGTCATTCGTACTTCTCCCGCTTTTTATTCATTGATATAGCACTGTTCATTTGGAAAACAGATCGCTGTATTTATCCTCGACGCCTTTCTTCTTTGCACGCACCCGAACCGTATAGGAAGTGTGCCAAATGTTTTCCGCGCCGTCAACAATCAGGATTGCACCCGGCACAAACCAAGCCCAGGACCCCGCAAGCGCACCGGGCATCTGCCCCCACATCATCAACTCCGCTGCAAACGCAAGTATACAGGTCAGCACCGCCGTGCAAATCATGATCTTCCACTTGTGAATACCGAATTTTTTTCCGTCCAGTGCGGTCTGAACCTTGAACAGACCATCCACCAACACGGAGATTGCAACCAGATGTCCGGTATATCCCGCAAGATTGGAAGGATATATGAATAGGATCACTCCCACAAGCAAGACCAACGCGCCCAACGCCAAATCAAACTGGAAGGCAAGCCGGTACAGATCGTTTGCAAAATACCCCAACAACCGTGCTGCGCCATTCAGGCAGAAGACCCCTCCAATCAGGTAACATCGGAGATCCCCTACGATCTGTTCCGGGAAAAGCAGCAGCGCGATTCCCAAAAGAAACATCATACCCGCGCAAATAATATAAATCAGTTTTGCCTGTCTGACAATATCTATCTCTTGTTTTTCTTTGAATTTCATTCCGTTACCGTTCCTTCCACACATTTCCTTGCCACTCTGTTTGCCACTCACCTTTTCACCGTTTTCCAGCAATTGGAGAGGGTCATTTGCATCGTGCCCTCATGCACTTCCATCAACTGCAGTGCCATTCGCTCCGGGTCATCCTTCATGTCGTGACGCAACCACAGAGAGTAAATTCCCATCAATGCCTGACGGTAAAAAAGGGCTGGCAAATTCAGATCGATATCAGGGCACCCCATTTTCTCGCTTTCCCGTTTCAAAGCGGCAAAAATCGGTTCACCGATGACGTCGTCTACATATCCTTCAAAGACATCATATCCGACAGAAGTGTAGATGTTTCTGACCGCACGCGGATACAACTGTGTGAAACGTGCCAATCGGACGAACCCCTCGGTCCAGGTGTCTGCCACCTTACCGGGGTCACTCGCAGCAGGTCCAGCGTGAAAAAGATCTTCAACCAGCGCATACATATCCTGAAAATAGTAATAAAATGTATTCCGGTTCACCCCGCAGGCATCCACGATATCCTTAACGGTGATTTTTTCCAGTGGGTTCCGTGTCGCCAGGCGGATAAAAGATTCAATAATCGCATTTCTTGTAAACTGCGGCAAAAACAGCCCCCCCTTCATATAAACTCAAACGATAGTAGTATTGTACCATAACCGCACACCGATTGCAATAGACATTTTGCCGTTTTTGGCTGAAACGACCAGTTACAGTACAGAAATATGTCACAATGGTGCTAAGTGCGGCATTTTCAGAGAATTCCTGCCTCACTTCCGGGAAAGGAATTTCCGTAACGGAAAGATGTCCGAATCATAACAGGAAAATCACATAATATCACAATTCTTTGCTTGACAAATCCGCAAAAGAATGGTAAAATACTGGTAATCAGGTATCCCTGAATTTTTACGGAGGAAAAAAACATGAAAAAACTGTTATCCATGCTTTTGTGTGCCATCCTGATTCTCGGCACTTGCACCACCCTGCTTGCCTGCAACAACGACAAACAGGATGAATCCACAACGGCTGCCGGCACCAAGAATGACGCACAAACAACGACCAGCGAAGCTACAACTGCAGGCGACGAGCAGACGACAACCGATGATAAAACCGAAACAACCGATGCGGCAACCGGTGAGACCACCGAAGAAACCACCGGCGATAACGGTCAGCCTCAGGAAGGCGATATCATCATCAAGACCGCCGAAGATTTCATCAATCTGAACAAGCGCGTCATCGCGCAGATGGCTGCATGGCAGAATGCCGAAACCGACGAAGATATAAAAAAAGTTGAATTCTTGGACGGCATCACCATTTATTTTGAAAATGACATTGACATGAGCGGCTACGAATGGATTCCGATGGACGGACATTTTATTCAGAATGTTACCTTCAACGGAAAGGGCCACACCATTAAAAATCTGAAAATCATCGATCCCGGTGAAGATCGGATTCCCGACATTGAGAGAGGAACCGATGCCGCGTACGATCACGGATACGGAATTATCGGTAACATTTACGGCGGCGAGACCACTTTTAAGAATCTGAAATTCGATACCGCAGAGCTAACAGCCAACAACAAGCATTGCGCCATCCTGGTAGGCGGTGTCTATCCGGACGACGACAACGTCGGCGCAGTTGTCAATGTTGAAAATGTCTCGATGGAAGACATTACGGTAAACGGACGTATGCCGATGGACGGTGCTTTCACCATCCGTACCGCATGCTACATCGCAGTCCTTTTCGGAAACAGTGAAGCATACTTCAAAGATTGCAACGTAACAACCGCTTATCTGTCCGGCTTCCACAACCTGGCTGTTTTTGTCGGTTATGACGGCACCACGCTGATGGGCGCTTCCAACTTTGAAAACTGCAACGCCTTTGACGTCACCATGGAATTCAGCTACTGCCAGTCTTCCAGCTACACGCTCAAGAAGCCGTTCTGCTTCGTCTCTGTCTTCTACAACTCCACCCAATGGACCGACAATATTGACGAGGTTGCGGAAGCAGGCAATACTTACGGTAATATTACCTTTAAGGACAACATCAGCGGCACCACCCTGACGCCGGACAACTTCCGTTCCTGGTCGGAAGACAGCGAGGATTTCCAGGCATATAAAAACGGCAAGGGATTCAAAGATATTCCCGAAAACAGACAATAATAGAATCTCAGCCAAAAATCCCTCCGCTCGCGCGGAGGGATTTTTTACTGTTTTTTATGTTGCATCCTTATTTTGCATCCAGTAAATTGCCGATTGCAGTGCGGACGCGCAGAAAATAATCCGCATCATCGGTATACCGGGTGAGAGAAGTCGTGATCTGTCTGATCAGAAGATCCGCATCTTCTTTGCCGTAACGTTCTTCCAGGAGCGTCAGATACTCATAATCCTCAATACCGTCGCGAACGCCTTCCAAACGGTAACTGCCAACTGCGCCGTATTCACCGAAATACTGACCGCAATAGACCAAAACACCGTTTCCGTATACATCGTAAGGATAAGAAGCGTCTGTTTCGTGCTTGGCATTGATACCGATAATATCGGGATTGTCCGGATTCTGATACCAGTCCGTGACGGAATAATACAGGAATCCGTCGACACCGTACTGCTTTTGCTGCCAGAAAAGGATCCGATAATTGATGGAAGCGGTATTCATGGTCAATGTAATCTCAGGCTCCTGCGGGAATCTCGTGACATACCACCAAACCTCATCGCCGCCTGCCTGTTCTTTCTGCATACGCTCAACAAACGTCCCGTATTTCTGCTCCAATTGCGGAGTCAGGCGATAGGTCAGTTTGCGGTTTGAGAGGTACTCGGAGAAGGTGTTGAAGAAAAATGTATGCGGGCACCATGCGGTTACATATTCGGCAACGGTGGTAAAATAGTCACCGCCGTTGATCGCCTTGTTGACATGCATCGGAACAATCAGCTTATAACCCGGGAAATTCTCCTTCAAAAGCTTTCCGTACCGGTTCACTTCATTCAGGATATTGGGGTTCAGATCCACATTCGGCTCATCGATGGGATAGAAATAAGATTTTTCCAACCATTCGGGCTTCTGTGAAAGGTACCGGTACGCACTGGTGACATTTTCCTCAGTGATCGGAACAGTCCATCCGACCGCCTGGAACGCCGTAACGCGCGGGTTGTTCAGATAGGCATCAATCCGGCTGTCGGTAAAAGCTCCCTTTTCGCTGTACGGCAGCGTGTAGGCGCACAGGCGGTTTTCAAGCAGATAGTCATAATAATTTTTGTAAAGCTGGCTGTCATCGCCGCCGAAACATTTGTGATAGGAATACAATGACCACCAGGACAGGTCCACCAAGGTCTTGCAGGAGGTCTTTTCCGGCAATGCGAAATCCCACACGTAGACAAACACGGTTGCTTTTTTGACCTCTCTGCCCTCTGCATCCTTCACGGTAAAGGTTGCGCTGTATTCCCCTGCCGCGGAATCCGGCGTGGTATGGGCTTTGATCACAAAAGTCTGATTCTCCCCAGCCGCAATGTCAAACCCATCGTATCTTTGCAGGTTGGGAATGATCGCTCCAGCATGATTGCCGCCGTTATTCCAGTCCAGAGCGCCGGGGAGCAGGTCTTCACGGTTCACAACAGGCGGGAGCGGATCAATGATGTCCTGCCCGTCAACATTGAAATAATATCCCCAAAGAAGTTCTGCTTTGAGGGTATCGCCGTTTGCGTTGGTAAAATCGGTCAGATACACCTTCAAGCCGTTTTTCGCCGAAGAGGCTGCAAGAATCGCCTGGCAGCACTCAATTTCATTCTTCGCCATACGCATCTGGTAGGTGTCTTTTCCGGTTGACGTATTGTTGTTCCGGGCAATTCTCTGTACCAGATCGGCAAAGAACAACGTCAGATCATCGTCTTCAAATGCTGCATCCTGCTTTCTGTAATCGGAAGCCGCCGCATCTTTTGCCGGATCCTTCGTGTCCAGCAGTTCATCCACCCGTTTCTGTTCTTCTTCGCTCAGGGTTCGCTCTTCCTGTCCGTTCACATCCGCGCCGATCAGGCGATAGTAATCCAGATCCGATTCCAACAGGCGAATCTCAGAGATATACATGGTTTCTCCGGCACCTCCGCCGGGGGTGTTCATGAAGTCAAGGCGGAATCCGTTCACCTTGCCCTTCCATTTTTCAAAGCCGGACAAGTCAAACAGAATGTACTGCCACTCGGACGACGAATTATCGAAAGCAGTCATTGTCACACAGTCCCCTGCTGTCGTGCGCACATTTCCCGCGCAGTAAAACAGCTCAAAGGTCGACCCCTGACAGTTTTCCTGCTTCAGCTTAATGACAACGTACTTGTAATCGTCTGCACTCGCCTGCTTCTCACCGAGAATCAGTTTACAATACTGTACATAATTGAAAAACACAGAAGGATCGTTGGTGGTCGAATCATTTGTGCTCAGCTTCAGCATTCCTTCACCGGTCTGCGGATCCGACACAACCTCAAAGTCGCATTGGGTCTGGAAAGTCAACACCCGTTTATAGTCCTGGGACGGATCAAATGTAATCCGCGTGGGACTCTGCCGCGGCTCCGGAACAGTCGTTTCTTCCCCGTCACCGGTGGTCGTCTCTTCCCCGGTGGTACCCGGCTGTGCGGTGGTTTCCTCGCTTGTTCCCGTCTCCTGGGACGCAGTCGTTTCCTCAGTTCGGTCCGTCTCTGCCTTGGTTGTCATCTCGCCGCTCGTCTCCTCTTCTTTGAGCCCGTTTGTACAGGCAAAAAGCAAAAGGAGCAATGCAAGCAGCGCCAAAATCAGCGGTAGCCTTTTTTTCATTGTTTGTGTCCTCTCTTTCCCGCACACTACACGTCAATGACGCAGGTGCGAATTCCCTTTCGTCTTTACTTAATCGTAATGGAAATCATGTTGGCTTTGGACGTTTCGCTTCCGTTCCCCGCCTGCCCGTAAGAACAATCGCCCAGCGTCCGGATACTGCCATCCTTCATCAGAAATGCGGAAAAAGCATATCCGCTTGCAATGTCCGCTACACCGGTTGCAAGGACAGACCGCAACTTGAGGTTGACGGAAGTCCCTCCAATTGCATTTCCGGTATTCAAGCCGTAGCCAAACACCGAACCGTCGGTCTTTAAGATCAGCATACTGTCAAAGTGAATGGTTGCCTTGGAAACGCCGCTTGTCAGATAAACGGCTCCGCCCCCGCCCATTCCGTTGTTAAAGGAGGCAAGGTCACGCCATCCGGCGTAATACAGATCCCCGTCTGCCGTCACGAAAACCGTCTGGTGTTCGCCGCTTTCCACATATGCTACATTTTTCAGCACCAGATAGGGCGTTGTGATTGCATCATCGGAATCGTTATACTTGTTCCAACGCCCATCCCCCAGCACATAGCAATCGCCGTTTTCCAACACATAAACCGTATTTCTGCGTCCGGCTGTTGCCGTTCTGACGCCGGCTGCGATCTTCTGGAATTTCGATACCGAACTGCCGTAGCCGCTTTTTCCGAGCTGTCCGTACCTGTTGTTTCCGGTGCCCCAAAGTGTTTTTTCATCATCAATCAGAATCAGGTGGTCATACCCCATGCTGATGTCCGTAACATTGCCGCTAAAAGCGATCGGCGCAAGGGTCGTCGGGGTCGTCGTCCGTCCCAGTTGTCCCGCATCATTTCTTCCGACTGTATAGACTTCCCCATAAACCGTCAGAATGGCAATGGATGACTCACTGTTTCCGTTTTCGCAGTCGTTGCTGTGGCAAGCCGCAATTTTCGCGACACCCTCCATCACCAACTGCGGACGGTTCACATTACCGCTTGCCGTATAGCCCAAAATTCCGCTGCCGCCGTAGCCCCATGAATAAAGCTTCCCCTCAGGGGACAAAAAGTACATGGAGTATCCGCTTGCAACAATGCCGGCATGCACCGAAAGCGGTTCCCCCGTGTGCTTTTTGCGGGCAACAACGCAGATTGTGCCGGAGCGGGTTGCCGAAAACGTCAGCTTTCCATTCTTTCCCTTGGTCACGTTCCCGCCGGCATCCGTAAATGTGAACTCCGAAAGCTCATATCCGTCCTTGACCGAGACCTCTACCGTAAAAGCGGCGCTGTCTTCTTTGAATCGGAATTTCTCCCCGTTCCGGGCTGACTCACCGTTGACGCGCACGCTCACCCGGTCGTCATCGCAATTCAGGACAACGCTGTTATCCATGAGTGCCACCACGTACGCCTCATTGATTCCGAAATAGGAATACATCTGTTGCAAAGCGATTTCGCCGCGCTCGCGGACAAACTTCTGCATCTGCCAAACGGATTCTTCATAGCTCCACGAGTTTGCCCCGTCTGCCGACCAACGTTCATATTGCAGTTCCATGACCCGACTGCGCTGCTCCACCAATGCGTTCAATTCCCGTTCCATATATTGCGAAGTCAGAATTTCCGTCACCACCTCATAGAAACGAACAACAAAGCGGTTTTTGAACGTGGTATTCTGGCGCAACTGATGCATATACGTACCGATCACACACCCAGTCGCGTCGCACCATCCGAAGAAATTTGCGGTGGCAGTGGTGTTGTTGCTATCGGTAAAGAAGGAAATTCCCATGTCCATATCAAGCAAAGTAAAGCGCCACTTCTGCTCTACACCGGAAGGGTCATCTGCGGTACGGGTGCGCCAGATTTTGATGTTATTCTCCGGCCAGTCGCGCGCGTTGAAAAACAGCCGTGCCACATACATATCAATGAAGGAATTCAGGTCGATTCTTGCGGCAACATAATCATAATTTTCCTGCACGGACAGATCATGTGTGCGGACAAATTGGGTCAGGTCATTGAAATCATCCTGATCCCCTTCCACTCCCGCACTGAGGACAAAATCCGCATTGGTATTGGTATGTACCTTGGAGTAGTCACTCTCGATCACCGCTACGTCATCATCGCCGACACCGTAATGGGATTCCGCATATTCCGGGCTGTAGCGTTCTCTCGCATTGTAAACGCCCCAGAACTCTCCGTTGATGAACAGCAGAACCGGCGCATATGCCATGGTATCCACCTCCAGTGACGCGCAAACTCTCTGCATGTATGCGTCCCGGATATAGGATTCGCCGCAGTCGTTGCCGGAATTGCGCAACAACAGCCGAGAAAAATCGGTGATTGCCTGACCGTTTTCGTTTTTCGCATAGCCGTCAAACAGATCGTAATACAGGTCATTGAAAAAGCCGGATTCCTGTTTGACCATGTAATCCTTTTCCGTTTTTCCGCTTTCCTCTGCCTTCAGCGGATCATAAACCTGATTGTTGACATTTTTATAGTAAAGGCGCATGGATTTCATATGGAATCCCGAGGAACCGTGACCGCTGATTGCCAATTCAATATTGGAATATCCATGGCGGACGCCGTTTTTGTCAAAAACCTCCATCAACCCTACGCCGCGTGTGTTGGTTCCGTTCGCTCCACCGTAGTAGTTATTATAAAAGCCGTTTGTCCCGCAAAAACTCGTCTTATCCATGGAAAGCGACATAACGGTCACACCAAAGGCACTCATGTCCGAGGAAATAAAGTAAGTATTCGTATAGATACCGGTTTCATCCGTTCCGTTGGTGGCATATGCCTTGACAACGTGAGCACCGATCATAGGGCCGCGTTTATATCCGCTTCCCATCTGACGGACAACCCACTGGGTAAAAGAACCCGTCGACATTGCGGAGGTGTCCTCCAGGGAAATGGCGCCCGTATAGGTTTTCTTTGTGGAAGAAGTGGATGGATCCGAGCCGTCCAGCGTGTAGTAAATGGTGTACCCATCCCCGGCACTGAGTGTCAGTTGAATTGCCTTCGTATAAAAGCCTGCATCCGCAGAAAAGACAACCTCATTCAGGCGGGATGCCACGACACGGTTTTCCTTTCCGCTCGCCGTGTGCGGAACAATCGTGCGCAAGGTTGAAGAATTTGCCTTGGTCAGGTTTACCAGATGGTATCCGCTGTGCACTGTCAGAGACGTGCGCACCGCCATCTTATTTTTGGACAGATCGTCCACGGTAAACACATCATTGAGCGGGGTTGCATCGCCGACAATTGCCGTGAAGGAGGAAACCGCCGCATCATATGCCGACGGCATGGTTTCCTTGTCCGGATGCAGTCCGCGCGGTGCAAGGAAAAGACGGATGTCTTTGTTATCGATCTTAATATCCCAGACAAAATCGTATGCGTCCAAAGAAATCACTTCGCACGAGGTATTGTACGCCTGACCGCTTTTGCCTCCTTCCCGACATCGGATCAATAGCGAACTCTCCGGGTTCATACGCACATCGTTATCGAAATCAAATGTCTGATATTCTTTTGCGCCGTCCGTTCTGTAATAGACCGAAAGCCCGGCAAGCGACATTGTTTTCTTTGTGGTATTATACAGCTCAATAAAACCGTAACGCATCGCCGCGTCTGCGGCTCCCCCGTTTCCGTACACCTTGGAAATCACGATTCCCGCATAAGCATCGGAATTGACCGGCGGATCGGGTTCCTTTGTATCCTCCGGCGCCCGCGTAGTATCCTCGCCCGGCTGCGGTCTTTCCGTGGTGTCTTCCGAGCCGGTCTCCTCATCGCCTCCGGCAGATGTCCGGTCCGACTCCCCGCGGCTATCCGTCCCGGCTGTTGTCTGTTCTTCGCCATCGTGCCGTGTGCAGGCAACCAGTGAAACAAGCGATAAGAGCATTGCAATTATCAGAATCCCGGAAACCAGTAATTTGATTCTTTTCATGGCTTATCCTCCCGCATGCACTTTCTCTCTGCAAAGTGCTTTGTTACGTTTTCCCGTCACCTGACCGTTTTTTGTCGGGATCGTACAGGTTGTACCAACGGACGTCGGGAAAGGTACAGATATTTTATCACATTTTTCAGCAAATGTAAAGGGGGGATTGTGTGTTTTTTTTACCGTTCGGAAAACGCATTCGCACCCTGTTTTCCGACAAATGCAGCAAAATGCACATCGGTGCCCAAAAAGCGGAATTATGCACGGTTTCTGTCGGTAACGGGCGATAAAAAAACGCAAAAAAAACTATTTGCGTATTGACAAAGGCAATTCGGATATGCTATAATCTTAAGTGATGAATCATATGCACTTTCTCTATGATATAGAAAAAAACGGAGGTAGAAGTAGAAAATGAAGAACAGGAAGAACAAATTGATCGCCATCTTTGCGGCTCTTTTATTGGTAGCACTCCCCGCTTGCTCCCAAGACAAAAAACCTGAAGAAACAACAAGCGCTATAGAACAGCCCACCGTCGGTTCCGGCGAAGTAACCACCTACGCCGACAACGTGGCAACCAAGGATCCCGGTGAAGTCACGACTGCGCCCGAACAGGTCAAGCATGCCAACGAACGCACCTTCAAGGAAGTAAACGACAAAGTAAAGGTCATTGCCGATGCGGCGAACCTGCGTAAAGATACGGTTGTTTCCAAAGACAGCGAATATAAGCAGGTCACCAAAGACACGGTGCTGACCAGAACCGGCTATGACAGTGAGTGGTATCGCGTCAAACTGGACGGCGATAACGGTACCTATTATATCAGCGCCAAAGTTGTCACACTGGTGGTAGAGGAAAAGGTTTTGGAGACACCGAAAACCGTCTATATCACCGCCGGCAGTCTGAAGGCGCGTTCTTCACCGGATTTTGAGGCAAGCAACAATATCGTTGGTTATCTGTCCAAGGGAACTGCCGTCAAGGTCGTTGCCGAGGGAGACGGCTGGTACCGGATTGAGTACAAGAACAAAGCCAACGAATACAGCGACTATGCGTATATCGGCACCAAGTACACCTCCGAAACCAAGCCTGACGGCACCGAGACCGGAAAAACAGAGGAAACCACAGAAGCAGTCACCGAGAAAAAGTCTGTTTAAGGACACTTTCCGATCGAAAACAAGCATCAGGGCGTCCGCACACTTGACGTGCGGATGCCCTGATTTTTGTTTTTCAATTGCTTGCCGTTTTCAGTGCTTTTGCATCTCCTCGGTTTTGCGGTAAGCGGCGGTCACTGCGTCCATGACGGCAGCGCGAAAACCTGCCGCTTCCAGCGCATGCACCCCCGCAATGGTGGTCCCGCCGGGACTGCAAACAGCGTCCTTGAGCGCACCGGGATGCCGACCGCTCTCAAGCGCCGTCTTCGCCGCCCCGAGCAGGGTTTGTTCCGCATAAAGCAATGCCTTTTCCCGCGGCAAGCCGCACTCCACTGCGCCGTCTGCCATTGCCTCCAGAAACAGGTACACAAACGCCGGACCGCAACCGGAAACCGCCCCTGCCATATCCACCTGTGCCTCCGTCACGGCATCCAGTCTGCCGGCACAGGACAGCACCTGCCGCAAAAGCAAAACATCCTCTTTTGTGACCTCCGGGGAAGCCGTATAGACAATCATACCTTCCCCGACCGCAACGGGGGTATTCGGCATAATCCGAATGACCGGCATTTTTTTCTCAGACATACCGCTCTGCACGGCACTGATCGGCACCCCTGCCGCCATACTGACAAGGGCAACCGGATCTCTCCGCTGTTCCAACACCGGCAGAATCCCGGCAAGAACCGTCTGTACCAGTCCCGGTTTGACCCCCAGAAAAATCATCCGGCACTCTGTGGCAATCGTCGCATGATCCGAACAGACGGCACCCAAATGCTCCGCAATGGTCCGTGTGCGCTCCGGGGTTCCGTCGGAAACCAGGACGCGCGAGGTTCCGCACGCCGCGCACGCTGCTCCTGCCAGCGCACCTCCCATGTTTCCTACGCCGATAAATCCGATTTTTTCCTGCTCCATTCCGATTTTCCTCCCATTCTCCGCCATCAGCGTATCTGCCCGTCTCCGCTGACGATATATTTATACGTATTCAGTTCCCTGAGTCCCATTGGACCGCGGGCATGCAGTTTCTGCGTGGAAATTCCCATTTCACAGCCAAGTCCGAATTCCCCACCGTCCGTAAACCGCGTCGAGGCATTGACATAGACCGCAGCGCTGTCCACCGCGGAGGTAAAACGCCGAATATTCGCTTCGTTTTTACTCAGGATGGCTTCGCTATGATGTGTGGAATGCGCGGCAATATGTGCAATTGCCGCTTCCACATCGTCAACAACGGCGACTGCCATGACATAATCCAGAAATTCTCTGTCAAAATCCTGCTCTCCCGCTTTCTGACCGTGCGGCATCAGCGGAAGTGCCGCCGCATCGCAAAAGAAAGTGACCGGATGCAATCCGCGCGCCGCACGGTCGGCATACAGAACACGATCCAACGCCGGAAGAAAAGAAGGCGCAATCCCCCGATGCACAAGGCAGACCTCCGCCGCATTGCAGACCGAGGGGCGGCTTGCCTTTGCGTTTTCAATGATGGTCAATGCCTGCGCAAAATCGGCACTTTCGTCCACAAAAATATGGCAGATTCCGGTTCCGGTCTGAATGACAGGGACTTTTGCACGCTCCACACATGCCCGGATCAGTCCCGCTCCTCCGCGCGGAATCAGCAAATCCACAAATCCGACCGCTTCCATCAGCGCGACTGCACTTTCCCTGCCGGTATCCTCTACCAATTGCAATAGATCCGGATCCACGTCCGCGTCCGCCAGACCGCGCTTGAGTGCGCCGACAATGGAAAATGCAGAGCGGAACGCCTCCTTTCCGCTGCGCAGAATACACACATTGCCGCTTTTGAGCGCCAACGCCGCCGCATCGGAGGTCACATTGGGTCTGCTTTCGTAGATAATTGCCACAACGCCGATCGGCACACTGACCTTCCGAATCAGCAAACCGTTGGGTCGGCGCACCTCTTCCAGCACACGCCCGACCGGATCGCCCAGAGGAATCAGATCCCGGATACCCTGTGCCATTGCACGCACTCTCTCCTCATTCAGGGTCAGTCGGTCCAGCATGACCGGCGAAAGCGTCTGTTCCGCTTCCTTTACGTCGATTGCGTTTGCTTCCAGAATTTCTTTCTGCCCTGCCAGAAGAGAAAGCGCCATCGCTTCCAATGCTTTGTTTTTCTTTTCAGAAGTCAGTGCCGACAACCCCAGTGACGCGCGTTTTGCCGCCACCAGAATCTCCCGTGTGGTTTTCATTGCGCTCCCCCCTTGCATAAAAAGCGTGTTCCGATCGACTGCCCGTCGATGATTCCGTACAGAACGGACGGATCCGTTCCGTTTGCAATCACCATCTCGCATCCGCCGTCCGTGCAGATCTGCGCAGCATGCAGTTTGGTCTTCATTCCGCCGGTTCCCATCGCCGAGCCCTCGCCGCCGGCAAGTTCATAAATCGCCGGTGTCAGTTCCGATACCACCGGAATCAGCTCCGCATCCGGCACCCGGTGCGGATCCGCCGTATACAATCCGTCAATATCGGACAGAAGTACCAACAGATCCGCGTGGACGCTGACCGCAACGATTGCCCCCAAAGAGTCATTGTCCCCAACCGCAATTTCTTCCGTGGAAACCGTATCATTCTCATTGATAACCGGCAAAACCCCCAACGCAAGCAGGCGTGTGACGGCATTGCTGAAATTTTCGTGCCGCGCCTCGTTCCGGAAATCATCCCCGGTCATCAGAAGCTGCGCAACGGTGTGATTGTAGGAGGCAAACAACCGGTCGTATGTATACATCAGCTCACACTGCCCCACTGCCGCCGCCGCCTGTTTCCCGGGCATATCCGCAGGGCGCTCCCGCAGTCCCAGTTTTCCGACTCCCATGGCAATGGCACCGGAGGAGACCAAAATAATCTCGTGTCCGGCGTTTTTGAGGTCCGCCACCGTGCGGCAGAGCGCCTCAACCCTACGGATATGTAAACGTCCGGTGGCATAGGTCAGTGTGGACGTCCCGATTTTAATTACGATTCTCATCTTCTGTCTTTTCCTTTCTGTCCTCTCCGTCTTCCGCAAATCTCACCCGTGCGACGCCGGTTCGATACGCCGCCCGGCGTACCGCCGCCGCCACTGTTTTTGCAACACGGGGATCCAGCGCCGGAATGATAATATTGTTTTCGTTCAGTTCCCCTACCGGAATCAGCGATGCCAGCGCATAGGAAGCGGCGACCTTCATCTCTTCGTTGATCTCCCGGGCACGGCAGTCCAGCGCGCCGCGGAAAATGCCCGGAAATGCCAGGACATTGTTGATCTGATTGGGATAATCCGATCTGCCCGTACCGACGATACGCGCCCCCGCCCGGATTGCCGCATCCGGCATGATCTCCGGCGTCGGATTTGCCATCGGGAAAACAATCGCGTCCCGGTTCATGGAACGGACCATGGCCTCTGTCACCACACCCGGAGCGGAAACGCCGATCAGGACGTCCGCGCCGCGCATGGCATCGGCAAGAGATCCGTGCAAGCGTTGCTCGTTCGTCAGCCGTGCGATCTGTGCATGCGCCTCATGCAGATCCGGATCGTCCGCGGCAAGGATACCGCACCGATCCACCATGATCAGATGCCGCACGCCCATATGCAACAGGTGCAGTCCGATTGCGCAACCGGCGGAACCGGCACCGTTGATGACAACCCGCACCTGTCCGATGTCCTTTTCCACCACGCGCAGTGCGTTCAATAGTGCCGCAGCCACGACTACCGCGGTTCCGTGCTGGTCGTCATGGAAAACGGGAATGTCACAGATCTGCTTGAGCCTGCGCTCCACCTCAAAGCAACGCGGCGCGGCAATGTCTTCCAGGTTGATGCCGCCGAAGCTGCCCGACAAAAGATAAATGGTACGCACCAATTCGTCCACATCCTGCGTCCTGATACAGAGCGGGAACGCGTCCACGTCCGCAAACTGCTTGAACAGTGCACATTTTCCCTCCATCACCGGCATTCCTGCCTCCGGTCCGATATTCCCCAAACCGAGAATCGCACTGCCGTCCGTAATCACCGCGACAAGATTTGCCCGCCGCGTCAGGGCATAGGACTTGTCCGGATCCTCCCGGATCGCAAGACACGGCTGTGCAACACCGGGCGTGTATGCCAGAGAAAGGTCCTCTCTTGTGCGGATGGCTACGCGCGACACCACCTCGATTTTCCCCTGCCACTCATAGTGCTTTTTCAGCGACTCTGCCGCAATGTCCGTTTTTGTTTGATTGCTGTTGTGACTTTCGTCCATATCAGACCATTTCCTCCGGTTTCATCAGTTTATCGAATGCTTCCCCTGTCAAATACCCTAATTGCACGCATGCCTGACGCAACGTCAAATGCTCGGCATACGCCTTTTCGGCTGTATTTGCCGCTTTTTCATACCCGATTGCGGGCGTCAGGGCGGTTACAAGCATCAGCGATTGCTCCAGATACGCGCGCATTCTCTCCCGATCCGGCACAATTCCCTCCACGCAACGCACGCGGAAAGAATCCATCGCCTCCGCGAGCAGCCGAACCGATTGCAAAAAGTTATACGCAAGCACCGGCATGTATACGTTCAGCTCAAAATTTCCCTGTGAAGCAGCCAGACCGACTGCCGTATCGTTTCCCATGACCTGCACCGCCACCATGGTCACCGCCTCACACTGGGTGGGGTTTACTTTCCCGGGCATGATGGAGGAACCGGGCTCGTTCTCCGGAATACGGAGTTCTCCCAACCCGTTCCGCGGTCCGGATGCCAACCAGCGGACGTCGTTTGCAATCTTCAGAAGATCCGCCGCCAGTGCCTTGAGGGCACCGTGCGCAAAAACAAGCTCCCCGCGTGAAGTCAGCGCATGAAATTTGTTTTCCGCCGTTACAAAAGGAATTCCTGTCATAGAGGCAATTTCGGCTGCAACCGAACGGTCAAATCCCGCCGGCGCGTTCAACCCCGTTCCGACGGCGGTTCCGCCGAGCGCAAGCGGCAACAGTTTTTCCGTCGCCGCGGCAATCATTTCCGCGTCCTGCGCCAAAGAGGCACGCCATCCGGAAACCTCCTGTCCGAAGGTGATCGGCGTGGCATCCTGTAGATGGGTTCTGCCGCATTTGATAACGTCGGCGTTATCTTCCTCCAGCCGGGCAAGCGCGTCGATCAGCGCATGCAGCGCGGGCAGCAGGCGTTCCCTGATCTCCGTGACCGCGGCAATATTGGTGGCTGTCGGGAAGGTATCGTTGGAGGACTGCGACATATTCACATCGTCATTCGGATGCAGAAGCCGCTTCCCTGCCAGTTCGTTTCCCCTGTTCGCGATCACCTCGTTGACATTCATATTGGACTGCGTTCCGGAGCCCGTCTGCCAGACCACCAATGGAAAATGCGCCGCAAGATCTCCCCTTAGGATCTCGTCGCACACCCGCGAAATCATCTCTGTTTTTTCCGCACTCATCCGCTCGGGGCACAGTACCCGGTTGGCGCAGCTTGATGCTTTTTTGAGGATGGCAAAAGCGCGAATCACTTCCTGCGGCATCGGCTCACATCCGACACCGATCGGGAAGTTGGTGCGGCTGCGCTCTGTCTGGGCACCCCAATATTTGTCCGCAGGCACCTGCACTTCGCCCATGGAATCCGTTTCTGTTCTGTATTTCATTGCATTTTCTCCGTTATATTCTGATTTCCCTGCGCAAAGGTTACGTGCGCGCCGCCGCTGACGGTTTCAATCGCCGTACAGCCCAAAAAGGCATTCCGCCCGACCTCATACGTACCGTTGCCCAGCACGACCTCTCCGAGCTTTCTGCAGTCGTAGAATGCAGAATTCCCCACCCGTGTCACGCTGTCCGGCAGTTCCAGCCGCTCCAGGCTGATACACCGGAAAAATGCCTGCATGCCAATCTCGGTCACGCCGTTTGCCATTTCCACGTTCTTCAGATTCAGGCACCCGAAAAATGCATCGTCCCCCAAAGACCGGCAGGCACCGGGAATGCTGACCGACAGCAACCGCTGACACCCATAGAATGCACGCAGTCCAATGGAGGTGACGCTTTCCGGAATCACAACCTCCTGAATGGAGTTGCACTCAAAAAAGGCATGGTCGTCGATTTTCCGGCACCCTTCTGCAATCATCACTTTTTTCAGCGTTGTCGGCACATATCCGGCGGTGAACAGATAAGACTCCGCACCGAACAGATACCCCAGATACCGGTTGTCTCCGCCGTCGCCCACAAAGGGAATCTCCAAAATCTCCAATCCGGCACAGTCAGCCAGAATTCCCAATCCGATTTCGGTCACTGTCTGCGGAATTTTGAGACAGGTCAGTGCGGAACCGGAAAACGCATATGCACCGATCTCTGTCACTGCCTCCCCGATGTCGCAATACTGCATCGCCTTACATCCGTAAAAAGCAAATTTGCCGATCCGCACTGCCTCGTTTCCCAGGGAAACACAGAGAAGATCGTTGCAGTCGAAAAAGGCATACGGGTCGACTTCGGTTTCCGCATACAAAATGACATACTCTAAGGACGCCGGAACCTTTTTTGCATTATCGTTATAGTCTTGCGCACCGAACAGATACCCGAGATAGCGGGATTCCTCCGCCTTTCCGTACAAACGCGGCATTTTCAGCGTGCGAAGTGCCGTACACTGATCCAAAGCGCCTGCCGCAATCTCACGAACCGTTTTCGGCACGTACAGCGCAGTCAACGCCGTGTTCCCGGCAAACGCTTCTGCGGCAATCGCCACGACCGGCTTTCCCGCAATCTCCGCCGGGATTCTGACAATACCTGCCTTTCCGCTGTAACCCGTAATGGTAAGCTCCCGCTCTCCGGTGTACGACAATTCGGATGCAGGGGTATCTTCCTGACCCGCAAAAGCGTTTTCGATATGCTCCGGATATACGCTTTCCGTCAGTTGCTCCGTCGCAACCGTCGGTGCGGTCACGTCCTCAACCGTTCCGGGGCGGTCTGCACTCTGCCCCGTGCATGCACAGGCGCACAAAAGAAGCACAGCCAGTATCCCCGTATACATCCCTCTTTTTTTCATTCACAGATCCCCTTCGCAACCGTATTCCGCCCATTATTCCGGCAAGTCCGCCCTTACCGCGCTGCCGGCAACGGAATGATATGGTATGATTTTTTTATTATACCACAATTCCGTCATTTTGTCAATTTCCGCAGGGAGAAAAAATCGTTCCCGCAACGCCTCCGTCCGCACCGTCCAAAATCCGAGCAAAAGGCTGCGTTCGGCCCAATATATAAATTATTTATTGTATAAACAATACGTTTATAAAAACATCAAATCTGTCCGATTGCGGTGTCATTTTCTCGCATCATAAAGAAACTCCGCGCCCTGGGACGGCGCGGAGAAATAAAAACTTTTTAGCACAGTACCAATTCCCTGGCAAGCAGGACATACAAACAACTCAGCAAAAGTTCCCATACCAAGGCGGTTGCCATCGCACAAGGGAACAGAACAAACCATTTTCCAACTCTGTAATCCTGCCCACTTTTTTGTGACAACGGAAGCAGGTACTTTCTGTCATACAGAAAAAGCATGGCTCCGAAAAGCGCCGACAACAGCAGAAAAGCCGCCACTGCGAATACCGTCGGTCCGCACGGTAAACATCTCCCGCGCGCCACATGAGGACATATGAGGGGATTGCAGGAAGAACAGGTAAAAGCATCAGCCAATACAGACGCCCCCGGAGGCTTGTACCATCGGCATGCGCTTCCCCTTTGCAACCCCGATCTGTCCGGCAAGCATGTCGGTCGCACTGACCGAAAACAAAAGCCCGGAGGCAATCGCCAATATCAAAAACGGTTCCGCCTTTTTCCTCATTATGATTTACTCTGACAAACTACTACGATACTTTGAGGGGGATACCCCGGTAATGTTTTTGAATGCACGATTAAATCCCGAAATGTTTTCAAATCCGACCATGTCGGCAATATCTGTAATGCTGTGGCTACTGGTACTCAATAGCTGTTTCGCCAATCGTATGCGACATATTGAAATGTATTGCTGTGGAGAACAATAAAAATAGTGAGTAAAGATACGACGAAAACTGGTGACACTGTAATTACACGCCTCGGCAAGTTCGGTTACTGAAATACTCTCTTTGTGATCAATACGACGAACGATCTCATTGAGTGCAGGCGTAATTTTGATGATGTCTTTGCGATTGCCGGGCAAGGAAATGGGCGGTAATCCGGCAGATTCCTCAAGTAGATAAATAAAGGAAAGGTAAAGGTTCAGCGCAATCTTTTGCTTGGCAAACTCATTATCAGGATCACGGATTGCTTCGTCAAATAACCGCTTGATGGTTGAGACCGTTTTGGGAAATTCATTTTCACAAATGATACCGAATGTGGCAACTCGGGACAGGATATCCTGCTCAAATCGGCTGGTGTCGCTCAAGTCAATGCAACCAGCCAGCTCATTGTAATCGATGAAAAGCCAATACCATTTTACGGTAGACGATGGATTGCTACGATGCATGTGATTCATGTACGGAAAAATGATTTGAACATCTCCGGCTTTGAATGGATATTCCCTGCCATTGATACAACAAATCCCGTCCCCTGACACACACATTCCAACCTCAATGCAATTATGAAAATGTAAA
>ERZ809074.1036-NODE-1036-length-38687-cov-17.345801_pt1 | contig 38687 bp, 27 predicted proteins | sample MGYA00520795_ERZ809074 | MGnify/ENA primary metagenome ERZ809074 (study PRJEB31570, sample SAMEA3212989) | Homo sapiens | biome: human-gut; feature: human gut; material: fecal | place: Sweden | collected 2011 ...
AAAAGATTCGAAAAAAACCAAAAAAGGCCCCCCCCCCCCCGCAGTGTTTCTAAATAAGTAAACGTGCGGCGATGCGGCGCGGATAGTGAAAAAAGAACGGCGAGAATTATTCCGCCGCTCTTTTTTTATAAATTTTCTATGAGATATGCCGAAAATACCTTTTCTCTTCTGCCCTTATCTGCCGCCGGGGAGTTGAAGGCGCTCAGTCCTCGTCGTCCAGGTCGCGGTCGCGGGCGGCGTCCCATTGTTTCTTGAAATCGTACCAAGAGGAGGCGAACAATTCTTCTTTTTCCTCCTGCCATTCGTCGATGTCGAACTCGTCGTCCTCGCCGACGGAATTTCCGAATTTATTAAGCCGCGCCGAACTCGTTTCTTCCGCGGTGGCGCTCAGCTGTTTTAATTCCTTCCACATATCCTCCAAGCCGTCGTAAATGCTTGCGATCTGCGTATAGACGGCGTCTATCAGTTCCTTCAAAGCCGCGTCCGATTCGTTTCTCGACATCTCCGCCAAAGAGTTCAAAAGCTTATGAACGAGGCTCCCGAATTCGCCTTTATTTTTCGCGTCCTCCATCTCCTCGGCGTATGCTTCTAACTCTTCCAGCTGTTTTTCGTACTTGTCTTCCAAGTCCTCCCCGTCCGAATCCTCAGACTCTTCCGCCCGTTCCTCGATATAGTCGCTCAATTCATCTATCAGCTTTTGGATATTTTCGGAAAGCGTTTCGAAAAGCGTTTCTTCCAGCTCGCCCGCCTCCGTTTCCAGCTCCTCGATCTCCTTTTCCTTCCGTTCCTTTTGCAGTTTAGAGATTCCCTGATACAACTCCCGCACGCTGACGGAAGAATACGCCGCTTCTTCCAGGCTGCCGCCCAAAGCGAGATAGGAGAGAATGAGCGCGTATTTCTGAGCGTCGATTCCGTACTTTTGCGCGGCTTCCTCTAATTGCGCGTTTTCCACGCCCGTGATCACCACGCCGCGGATCTTATTCGAGGCGAACGCCTCCGACAACAAGCCTTTCATCTCGGCGGTCATCGTTTCATCCCTGCCCCCTTCCGAGAGCACGGCGGAAACCAGAACGGCGTTATCTTCCCGTCCCGAGGCAAAATAGCCCAGCTTCACGCAGCGCTCGAAAAGGACGTCCGCCGCTTCGTGGTACGTCTTGCCCCGTAAGTCAAGGCCGTATAAGAGCACTTCGCCGTCCTCGTTGAGTCCCTCCGCGCCCGTCACCCGCCCCGTTTTGTCATAGGAAAGCTCCACGGACGGATTGATGTCGAAAATGAAGTACCCGTCGTTCCCGGGGATAACGAAACCGTCCCCGCCGCGGAACCAGCCGAGCGCCGCGCCGAGAAGGGTGAACAGCGCCGCAAAACAGAAAATGACCCCCGCGAGGACGCAGGCGAGCGTTCTTTTCCCCGCCCGTCCGCTCCTTCCCGCTTCGCCGCCGCCCGCAGCGGCGACGGCGGGCACGAATTCAAATTCCTCTTCCGTTTCCTTCTCGGGCAGGTCGTGGCGGCACTTTTTCCACACCGCGTCAAAATCGGAGGGGGCGGCGGCTTGAAGGTCTTTTTTCAGTTGTCTTTCGATATCCGATTTTTTCATTCCGATTCCTCCTCCAAATATTTTTTCAAAACCTTTAAGGACTCCGCGTACCGCCAGGAAACGGTGCCTCGCGGCAGGTCTAAAAGCTCGGCGATTTCCTTTGCTTTCATGCCCGAATTTCTCAGCAGTACGATCTGTCTGTCCTTTTCGTCCAAAAGCCGTAGAGCGGCGGCGAGCGCAATGCCCGTTTCCGCCGCCCCGTCGATGGTATAACTGCCGCCGAGAGTTTCGTTTTCGGCAAAATCCGCGGAAAATTCGCGTTTTTGCCGCCGCAGGGCGTTCAAGGCCTTATTTTTCGCAATCGAGAGTATCCAGGTCTTGAATCCCTTGCCGCGAAATTCCCCGCATTTTTCCCACACGGCGACGAACGTATCCTGCGCCAATTCCTCCGCCGCGGCCGGATTTCGCACCACGCCGAGGCAGACGGAATAGACGAGCCTTCTGAGCTTTTCATATAGCTCTCCGAAAGCTTTTTCGTCCCGCCGTGCTATTTTCGGAGCAAGTTTGTCAAGACTCATCGCCGCGTTCCTTTCCTTTGTTTTAGTCCGTTGCGCCCTGCCGCGGCTTCCGGCGGCAAGGCGCAGACTCATTGTATCATATGGTCGGACAAAAGTCAACCCTTCTATTTATCGGAAAAGGAACCGCCCCTCGGCGCAAAGGCGCGCCCTCAGCCGAGCTTTTCTTCTTTCTGACGCTTGACCTGCTCTTTCGCCGCCTCAATCTCCGCTTTCATTTCTTCGCGTATCTTGTTTTTGAGCGCTTTTATTTCTTCTTTGAGAGCTTTGATCTGCTCTTTTTGTTCCTCGGTCAGCTTCACGGAATCTTTCAGATTTTCCAAAGCCTCCTCCGCTTCGTCCACGTACTCTTCCGCGTCCTCTATGGTCTTAAAGGAGAGCGTTTCGCCCGCGGCGGCGGACAGCGCCGCAAGGTCTTCTTCCGTCAACGCGTATTCGTCCTCGTCGTACTTGTCGAGAATGTCCTCGACGGCGTCTTCGACGTCCTCGTTTTCGTCCTCGTCTTCGCCGTCGTTTTTGTCGTCGTTTTTGTCGTCGTCAAAATGCTTGTCGAGATAATCGTCCACGCTGTCGGGCGTCACCGCGCCGTTCTCTTCGAGGAGGGTGCGGTCGGAAATTCCCAAAAGCTCCATCACCGCCGCCACGTCCTCGTCGGAAAGGGAAACGTTTTCCGCTTTGTCCTCTATGCGATCGAAAGCCGTTTCCAAAGCCGCGTATCTGTCCCATGCCGCCAGATACTCCTCGCCGTATACCGCCGCGATGCGCCGCTCGATTTCCGCTTTTGCCTCGTCGTAACGCGCCTCGAATTTATCTTCCACTTCGTCCGTCACCATATCCTCGTATTCGTCCGCGAGGTCTTCCAGCATATCCGCAAGCTCGCTCACCTTCATTCCCGCGCCCTTTTCGTACGTCATGGAGGAATCGTATTCCATGATCGCCTCGATGATTCTCACCTTTGCGGGCGTGAGATCCTTGTATACTTCGGGATTTTCCGCCTGTAACTTCTTGACGGTGCGTTCGTCCTTGGAGCGGGGATTGCTGTTGACCTCCGCCTTTTCGCTGCCCTTTGCTGCGCCGGATTTCGCCGCGTCCTCCACTTCCTTGGCTTCCTTTTCGTCGTCCGAAAGAACGGTGATTTTCACTTTCTTGTTGCCGTCGTTGAGGTAGCCCATCTTCTCCGCGAGAGCCACGATTTTTTCGCTCGCCTCCTCGACGGTCATTCCCGTAAAGTCCTCGCCGCTCAAAAGTACGCTGGCGTCGTCGTTGCCCGCTTTGACGCCGACCACTTTATTCTCCCGCACCAAAAGCTCGATCGAGGGATTGATGTCGATGGCGAGATAGGTATACGCCGCCGTATGGAGATCGGAGCCGCTGTCGGAAGCCGACGAAGTGTTGCACTCCGCAAAAGAGAAACAAAGCCCCAGCGCCGCGGCGCCCGCTAAAAACCGATATGTTTTTTTCATGATAATTTCCTTCCTTTTTGTTTTTATAGTTTTGCCTTATCGATAAGGGGGAGTTTCAAACTCCTTACACCCATATAGACACGCCGAAAGAGCAAACGGTTGGAAAAAATCAAAATTTTTTGAAAAATTTTTTTTGAACGCCGAGTAAGAAGAAAGTTAGCAAGAGAAGCAGGGCTCAATGAGTTCGCCGTTTATAATTGGTATAGGCAAAACTATGAGCCAAGCCGAGAAACAATTGAGAATGTGTGCGGCCTTTAATATTACATCGTCAGAGTCTTATACCGATATTAAAACAGATAAATCGACCGAGTCAAAGCGGAAACTTTTACAAACGTTGAGAAATATTCCCCATGAAAAGAAATCAGTTGTAATAACAGTTAGCGGAAGCATTACAAAATCATAAACGTAAAGATACTCTATGAAAATAGGAACAGTTTAGAATTAGGTTTAGACGACTTTTTAATCGTTCTCTTCAAAAAATATTGCGGATTAAACAGATTACGCCTCGGCGACAAACGCATCGCCGGAAAGATCTCCACTCTTCGACTTTATAAAAGCGGCTCAAACGAGTCGCTTTTTTATTATCGTGAAAATAAATTATTAAAAAAAAGAAAACAATTTCTTAAAAAAATAGAATTTTTTAGATAGTTTTCACGCCTCCATAGTAAAATGATATTAATAAATTACTTAACGGAGGAATCCCTTATGAAAAATTTTAAGCAACTTATCGTTTTGAGAACCAAACGGCTTTTGAAAGAACGCAACTGGACTCAATTCAAACTCGCCAACGAAGGCGGCATCTGCTACTCCACGCTTTCCACTGTCCTGAAAGATACGTGTCCGACCATGAACTCCGACACCATTATTGCTATCATTCTCGGTTTTGATATGACCGTTATGGAATTTTTCAACTGTGACTTATTTCTCCCCGAAAATATCGGCGACAACTGATTCTTACGGCTTGAATTTCTCGGCTGCTTAAAAGGCTCCTTTCGATAGAGCCTCTCTTAGATAGACGGTCTGCCTTTTTGCGAGCCGCCAAAATTTAGTTTATGGGCGGCTCTTTTCATCGTGCCTCTGATTTGTACGAATCTCTCTTTGCCTTTTGTATACTTCTTTAAACTTTTCGTAAAACCAAAAAAATTTTACGAAAAGATGTTTAAAAGGAAAAAAAGCGGCTTATATATAAAGTGTTCGAAGGAAGAAAAAAATCCGCAAAGAAACCTCGGAAAAGGGGCGCCAAAGGAAAGAACGCTTCCTCGGAATCCATTAAAAATACATGAATAAGGAGATGTTTATTATGAAATACCTGACTTCCGATTCTTTAAATTCTTTATTAAAACCTTTCAGCGGCTTTTTTGACAATAACTATTCCGTCATGAGGACGGACGTAAAATCAAACGACAAGGAATACACGTTGAGCGTAGACCTGCCCGGTATCGACAAAAACAATATCGATATCTCTTTGCAGGACGGGTATCTGACCATCGAAGCGGTGCGCAATAACGAGGAAACGGAGAAGGACGAAAATTCCAATTACGTATTCCGCGAAAGAACGTACGGCAGAATGTCGAGGACCTTCTATGTGGGCGAGGGCATCCGCGAAGAGAATATCAAGGCGAAGTATGACAACGGTATTTTGACGGTAGTCGTGCCCAAGTATAAAGAAGAAGAAAAAGCCTTAAAGAAAATCGCCATCGAATAATCCTCCATTCCTCCCTTCCGCCGCGGCGGAAAGCTTTTGATAAAAGTTTCTCTCCTACAAAAAAGGGGTCCGAAATAAATTCGGATCCTTTTTTTATGGCGCTCGATATAGAAGCCTCTTTTTCCTGACGAAACAGATCTTCACTTTTTTTCGGGCATGGCGGCAGCCGTCAAAAGCCACACTTCTGCGGCTCCCGCGCCGAACAGCCGTTTCGCGCACTCGCTGCCCGTCGTTCCCGTCGTCATGGTATCGTCCACGAGCAAGACCCGCTTCCCCCTGCACGACGCTCCTCTCTTTATCGCGTAGGCGCCCGCCAAATTCCGCTCCCGCTCCTCTTTGGAAAGCCGCTTTTGCGGCAGCGTTTCCCGCGTTTTGACGAGAACTTCCTTGTCCGAGTCGAAGTTCAGGCAATCCGCCGCCGCCACGGCGAGTGCTTCCGCCTGGTTGTACCCTCTTTTTTTTCGCTCCGTTTCGCTCATGGGCACGGGTACGACGACGTTCGGCAGGTCCGATTCTTGCCACTCCGCCCTCACCTTTTCCGCCATTTTTTCCCCGAAAAATAAAGCGAGATGGCGTTCCCCGTTCTTTAAACGATTGAGAAGAAAAGCCGCTTCCCCCTGATAGACGAACGGGGAAATCCCGCGCGTAAAGAGCGGTGCTTTCGCCTTACACTCCAAACAGACCCCGGGCGCGCAAGTCTTTCTGCCGCATTTCGGACACGCTTCCCCCTCGCTCTTTTGTAAAAGCGCGAGGCACTTCGGGCACAGTCTTTCGCGGGGATAGTAGAAAATCTCCTTTCCGCACGAGTCGCACGTATATCCGCGCCCGCCCGCCGCGAGGCGAAACTTGTCCAGCGTTTTATCGACGAACTTTTCCCAAGCGTTCATTTCCTCCCCCGCCTTTCTCTCCTAAAAAAATCCCACCCAAACGGCTTTCGTTAAAGCCCTGGGTGGGTCGTTTCTCTTTTATCTGTTTTCTCCGTCGGCGTCGGAAGCCTCCTCCGGCTGCGCGGCGGGCGCCGTTTCGGCGGCTTTTGCCGCGTCCGCGTCCTTTTTACGCTGATAGCGCACCAGCATATACGAACAGATCGCTCCCACCGCGAACAGCGCGATGCCGAGCACGAGATCCAACACTTCCACACCGCTCTCTTTCCAAGGGATATATGCCTGCGAGAAAATATCGGGGTTATAGAACATGGACACGATAGAGCCCAATGAGAGTCCGACGATCATGGAATACGCGGTATGGCGCGCTTTGCCGAACACATAATTCAAAAACTTGGAAAAGGTGAAAAGCCCCAGAAGGAAACCGATGACCAGCGCGGCATAAACGAGTAAAATCGCGGGATTGGATTTCCAGAAGGTAAGGCTGACGCTGTCCACGAGGGATTTAAACCATCCGAGCGCCATGAGTACGGCGGTTGCGCTCAGTCCGGGGACGATCTGCGTGACGCCGACGATATACCCGACGGGAAGACACAGGAGCACCTGCCACCATTTGACGGACGCAAAGACGTTCGTCGCCGCTTCGGACGCGTCGGAAGTGTTGAGCGCGACGGAAACGACGCCGATGGCGATCGGGATGAGTACGCCTACGATTAAAAGCGCGATGCGTTTCGCGTTCATCGCCGCGCCTTTGAGCTCGTCCTTGACGGCGGGGAAAGCGCCGCTCATCAGTCCCGCGAATAGTCCCACCACGGCGAAGGGAAGAAGTCCCAATAGCTTTTCCACCGTAAAGAAGCCCAAAAGCACTCCCACCACCATGCCGATGCCGATGGGCAGAAGAAACATAAAACATTTTTTGAACTGCTTAAAAAGATTTCCCACCGCATACAGAAATTGATCGTACAATTTAAAGATAATGGCGACGGTGGAGCCGCTGATTCCGGGAACGATGACCGCAAGCCCGATGAAAAAGCCGAGTAGGGCGCTCTTGCACCACGTTTTCTTATTGTATTTTATCAGCGCGATTTCCAGACTTTCTTTTCCCATATTTCCTCCCGCGTCCGCCCGAACGGCTTTGTTGCGCCCGCTCGGAAATTTTTTCCGAATTACTTTTTTATTATAGCCGTTTGCCTTTCTCTTGTCAAGCGTCGGAAAGAAGAAAGCTCGCTTTTTGCCGAGTGAAAACCTGTAATAGCGGACACAAAAAGAGAGTTCGGACTTTTTCGCATTTTTTCTTCCTTTTTTGTCAGTCGGGAAAATCCGAAAAAGCGAAAAAAATTTAAACCTTTCCGTCCCTTTCGACACGCCCCTTTTCTCCCCGCTCCGCCGTGCCATTTCTCCCCTAAGAGGAAATCCCCGTTTTAAAAGTTTCTTTCTTAGAGTAGGAACGCGGCGCCGCTTAAAGTTTTGTATCCGATTCTTCGGATAAGAAGGCTTCGTTTAAAAGCCTTCTTTGATAGGAGGACGCAGCCCAAGAAATTGACTTACTTTAAGGCGGCTCCTTCCCTCAGCGTCGATACGGGCCGAAGAAATCCCGACGTCTACCCCACTGCCCAAAAATATTCTCTCGCTCCCGCGCGAAAAAGCGGAAAGGAGAGTATACAAAAAACGCCCGTTATACGTTCCCCTAAGGAAAAAACAGACGGTTGCAGAGAAAAAAGGGGTATGAAAAAATATTTTCCGCAAAATTTTATGATTTTCCGCAAAAAAGCGCAAAATTTTTTCCCTCCGAGCATATACAATAAGAGAGAAATTCCCCTTGAAAAGGGGCAGGAGCGGAATATCATGAACTTCATTAAAAAAATGTGTATTTTAAGACAGGTCAAGCAAGGCTTTTCGGGGGACGGTAAAACGCTTTCGGGGCTTATCAAGATCGAGCAATACGGAAAGAACCTATCCGTGGAAGTTTCCGTCATCAACTTCGCGCCCCTGTCTTCGGGAGAATACTATTGCCTGCTCGCCGATTCGAGAGGGCGAACGGAAATGCTCCCTCTCAGGGGCAAAAGCCTCTTTAACATCGTTTCCGAACTGAACGCGGAGGAAGGTTTCTGCGGCGTCATCTGTTTCGTCAAAAACGGCATCGTTCCCATCGCCTACGGAGTCAACGGGCAAAACGTTTACGATTGGCGGACGCTTGTACAAAATTCCGTACCGCCCCGCGCAAAAGAAACCGCTTATGCGGCGGGCACGGGAAACGCGGACGACTTTATGAGCTTCGGAAGCGAATCTTCCGAAAGCGGAACGCCGCGCGGGGGAGCGCCCGAGGCCGCGGAAAACATCTTTTCTCCGCGGTATGAGGAAAGTCCCCAAAATCTCCCCCCGACGACGGAAAAGCGGTCGGGCGAAGCTCCGCAAACGCCCGTTCCCGAACGCCCGCAGCCTCCCCGTCCCGCGCACGAAACGCCGCCCGACCCGCAGGAAGCCTCTATAAACGAGCCACCCAGGGAAGGGACGAACGCCCGAAAAGCGGAAGGAAAGTACGACGACGAAACGGTGGCCACCGAAAACTACTATGACAAGGAGAAAGGAAACAATGAACGCATCGAGGATGAAGAATCTAGTACATATGCATACGCTGAAAGCGGAAATCAAGAACAAGCAGAGAAAGAGCGGCAGAACGTTGCAGCGAATGGAGATGCTGAAAACGTACGCAATCCGTTTACAACGGACTCGGACGGATACTATCTTGCCGTCAAGGGAGAGATCGACGCTCTCTTCGAAAAATACCCTTCGGACGACAGTCTGAAAGAGGTATTTGCCTATTCGGAATGGGTGCGCGTGCGCGGGGAGGAAGGAAAAGCGGAATACCTCATCGGGGTCATCTATGACGATATGAAGGCAAAGTATATCTGTTACGCCCTGCCGGCCGAGGATAAGGAGCGCCCGCCCGAAGAGATCAAGGAAATCTGCACTTTCGTCCCCTCTTCCGCTTTTACGGATAAAGAAGGCTTTTTCGTCATCTTCCAAAGCTGTTCGACGGGCGAATGTATCCGCCCCGAGAGCCTGTAAAAAATTTCGCCAAACGCACGGCAGACGTCCGCGGTCTTTTCTCTGCGCGAAAAAATAGGCGTAAGGCAATACTGAGGATTCTTAAAGGCGAAAAAAGCGTCCTCTTTTATAAGGAACGGTTATCCTTCTCTGTCGGCGCGGAAAGAAAAGAGGCAAAACGAGGGCTTGACGGAGGGAAAACGAGTCTTTCTCCGATAAAAAAGGCGGCAAATCGCCGTCTTTTTCCGCCTCATTTTTCTATGGATCCTTCTATATGCACACGCCCTCTCGGTTTGTCTTGAAGCGAATTTTTCGTCTTGCGCTCCTTTTGCTTTTTCCTTTTTAGAGATCTCCTTTCTTCCCGTCTGTTCTTACGATTCCCTCCTTTCCTTAAAAGCGTTTTTCCTTGCCGCCTTAAAAAGAAGAGGACATTCTCTATTTTTCCCTATAAAAGAAAAATTTTTTCGTCCCCCCAAGAAAGACGAAAACGTTTATTTCATCGCATTGAATATTCGGAGTCCTATCGTGCGGCAAACGGCACGCTCTCTTTTTGCTACTCTTTGATCCCCAGGAGATAGTCGGCCGACACGTCCAACACCTGACACAGCCGCGCAAAGGTATCCAATCGGGGAAGTTTTTTCGTAGTGCAGTATTGCGTGATCATCTCGGGCGAAACCCCTACCCGCCGCGCAATCTCCACCGTCGTCATGCCGCTCCGCTTGATTTCTTCACGGAGCCGAACCTTGATTTCTTCTACCATAAGAAAATTATATAACCAATGGTTAGAAAATGCTTGACATCTAACCATTGGTTATTGTATAATAAACATATGGAAATTATGCATAAATTGCCGAAATTTTTTCGGAAACGCCGTTTGGAAGTGCAAAAGTATCCATTTAAATTCGCCTATCCGTAAAAAGGTTCTTATTTTTCAAAAAGGCCGCCCCGCAAGGGACGGTCTTTTTGTCGCCTTCAAAGCGAACGGATATTTCCGCTTTGCCGCTCGCTGTCCTCGGTCGATTTACTCGTTTTCGACGAGCCGCATAGAACGAGCGTATTCTTCGGAAAAATCCGCTTTTAGATCCTTTGCGGTCTTGGCGGAAAAAGCCTTTTCCAGAGCGTCCAGGCTTTGTGCGCACGCATCGTATTCGGCGTCTTTCTCATAGGTATCCAGTTCGTACAAGATGCCGTCCCGATACTTGTTTGCCAAATACTCGCGCCCGGCATCCTCCGACCAGTTGACCATACCCAGCTCAAAACTCACGATTTTGTCTTTTTCAAAATCGTAATTCACATCGATGATCAGGTAAAAATAGTCCACCCCGTCCGGATTAGAACGGGTATTCTTTCCCCGGATTTCTCCGCCGACGCTTCCCGCGGAGGGCTGATAGGAAACCAGCATATTTAAATCGTAAAAGTCCTCTTCATAGGAACAAGTGAACCGCGAAGGCGCGTCGTAGACTTGGAATTTATCGTTTTTTAAGACCTCTCCCACAAAATAGACGCACGCCCCCGTCCCGTTGACGTTGCCGTAATCCTCCGCTTCGTGATAGGCAAGGGGCGCCACGGTATTTACGGGCTTAGAAGGCTCTCCTTGCAGAAGAACGGACGCCACCTCGCCGAAAACTTTGGCGCACTGTTTCTTCGTCAAACTCCCCTCCTTTCCGCCGCAGGCGGCAAACGCGAGAACGCCGCCCATAATCGCCGCAAAGACGGCAAAACTTTTTTTCATGCTCTTTTCCTCCTTTCTTTTTAATGTTTTCTATCCTCAAAAGAACTGACCTCTCAGTCCCTCGGCAAATTCTATACACGTTCAAAAACGACAAGCTCCCTTCTTGTCCCGCCCTTTCGCTTCCCGCGCCCATCTAACCGAATCCCTAAGGAAGTTAATACGCAAAAATAGGGGGCGGGCATCGCGTCGCTCTTTTCAGAGAGGACAGGCAAACGACGCTTGAAGGGAAAGCAACCGCATAGGGATTTCGTCTTCTCTGTTTTCGTTTTCATTATAACACTTTTCCGCGCGTCCGTCAATCCCCCTTGAAAAAGTTTTTCCCCTCTTTTTGGAAAAGCGGGCACAAAAATTTCCTTTGGAGAACCCGGAAAAAGTCGGGCGACAAAAAAACAAGAAAAAAGAACAAATAGACAATGTGAATGGCTATCAGTAATTAATTTATTGATTTTTAAGAAAACAAATCTACAAGATACTTGACAGTTTCGCGCGGGTATTATATAATAAAATCAACCGAATAAGGAGTGACTTTTCCATGAACGAAAAAACCGTAAAGACGTCGGGCGCCGACGAGAGGACGCCTTCCCGCAGCGAATATTTTTCCTGGATCAACAACACCAACGAAGGCTCCACAGAAAAACAGACTCTCGTCAATTTGGCGTTTTTCCGCTATTTGAAAGAGCGCTATCGTATGTCGCTGGATATCTACGCGTGGGACGCGGGAAATCTTGACGGAGCGGGGAACAGCTATGAAACTTTGGACGGAGAAAAGCTTTCGAAGCAATATCCTCACGGCTATGCGCCCGTCGTGGACGCCGCCGCCGACATGGGCGCCCGCCTGGGCGTATGGGGCGGCGCGGACGGCTACGGGGAGGACGAAAGGGACGCGGAAAAGAGGCGGCAGCTCCTTGTGAAACTCTGTAAAGACTATCGTTTCGCGCTCTTCAAGTTCGACGCGGTGTGCGGTCTGCTGCGCGAAGACAAACGGGAAGAGTTCGCAAAGTCCCTGCGCGAATGCCGACGCTATTCGCCCGATCTCATCCTCCTCAATCACCGCAACGATTTGGGAAACGCGGAAATTTACGCCACCACGTTTCTGTGGGAGGGCATGGAAACCTACGTAGACGTGCACGGCTATAACCCCGTCACCGCGCCGCATAACCGCGCGTATATGTTTTTCCGCGGCCATACGCCCGAGTTGAAACGACTGACGGAAGATCACGGGGTATGTATTTCTTCCTCCATCGACTATTTCGAGGACGACCTCGTCTATCAGGCGTTCAACCGTTCGCTCATACTCGCCCCCGAAATTTACGGCAATCCCTGGCTGATGCGGGACGACGAGCTTCCCCTGCTCGCTCGCGTCTACAACCTGCACCGCCGTTTTCGGGAGATTCTCGTAGACGGGATGCTTCCCGAGGGGGATATGGGCGATAACGCGGCGATTCGGGGCGACAAAAAGCGCCGTTTTCTGGCGACGGGCAACGCGGCGTGGACGGAAAAGAAAATTCGAGTTCGCTTGGACGGGAGCATCGGACTCGCGCCCTGTAAACGGGTGTGCGCGACGCGGCATTTCCCCACGACGCGTTTTCTCGGATGTTTTGCGTACGGAGAAAGCGTGGAAATCGCTCTGCCGCCCTTCCGCGCGACCCTCGTCGAATTTTGCGATGCGGACGTCGCCGACAAACAGATAACAGGCTGCGAATATCTCGTCCTGCACGAACGGGAAGACGGCTCGCCCGACGAGATAAACGTCCTGTATTCCAACGGCGCCCCGTCCCTTTTCGATCCTGCGAAAAACGCGTTTTCGCCCCTTTCGACGCTCTCTTCCGCCCCTTTCGACGCGCGGGAACGCGCGCCCAAAAAGATAGGCTCGCTGCAACCCTGCCCCCTTCCTTCGAATGCGCAGCAGCTTTACGAAACGACTTGCTTCGGCGCGGACAACGATTCTTTGGAACTGCGTTCCCTGCGTCGTTCGGGAAAAACGGAGATCCCCGAAGTGCAGGCGGCGCGGGACGAGTTTTTCCATCAGGAATCCTATCGCCTGCGGGGACTCGACACGAATATCCCTTTCGACGGCGACCCCGACACTTTTTTCGACACCAAATCCCGCGCCTATTACAATTTCGAAGGCCGCAAGGGCTTCCGCGTCGAAGGCGGATGTCTGAGGGTAGATTTCGGCTGCGAAACGACGGCAGACCGCATAGAGTTTGAGTATTTCGACGCCGGCTCCCGGTGCCCGTCCATGTTCGAAGAACAAATCCCCGCCGAAGCGGGCGAAGTTTCCTCTGACCTTTTGGATTGGCGCCGCGCGCCGCTCGTCCGCACGGAAACCATGCGAGAAGCGGCCAATTCTTATTTCGCCTATTACGTGGATAAACGGGAGGAAACAAAGGGCCTGAGGAAAAAAGCCGTCTATGCTCTTTCTCCCGCTCCCGCAAAAAAGGAAGGCGACGCGACCGTGAGAACTTTCCGTTATTTTCGCCTGCCCTATCCTATGGACCGCATATATTCCGTCAGGTTTTTCGAAGGGGAAAAAGAGCTTGCGCCCGTTCGTCCCAAACTCACCAACCTTTTCGCCGCGTATGAAAAGAAGCGCCCCAAGGCAGCGGCGACGGCGCGTTTTCGACTCGGAAAGCTCCCCCTGCACTCGTATTTGGCGGCGGCATTCGAAGGAAAGACGGGCAACGAAAACGCCTATTGCTGCGCGGAGATCGACGGAAAATTGTACGCGTTTCCCGCCCGCGCGCCCGCCTATCCCTCCAACGTCTACGAATATCCCGTGCACCCCGTGGACGGATTTTACACCTTTTTCCTCCCCCTCCGCCCCGAATGGGCGGACAGGGAAATTGCCGTGTACGCCCTCTTCGCGGACAATTCCGTTCCCGTAGACGTCTACCTCTGCGACGGCCACGGCAAGCGGGAAGGTCTGCTCGCAAAGCTTCCTTCCTAACGCTCTGTTTTTGCGGCAAAACAGATTCGCACAAAAATCGGGAATTCAATGTTTCGGGACGCGCCCTTTCCAAAATCCATTTGCATAAATACTAAATCCGCGGAGATTTTTGAAAAATCTCCGCGGATTTTGCCCGGCAAATCGAAATCTACTCAAATACGTTTATGACGTAGCCGTCTATCGTCGTAACGCCGCAAGTCTTTCTTCCCCACGGCTGTATTTCTACTTGCGTAATTTGATTCCAGCCTTTGGAGATAATATAAGAATACATCTTCTCGATATTTTTCACCTGCATAAAAGAGATTGCGCGCGGTTCGGGTTTGCCTTTGAACAGTTGAAAACCCGTAAACGGAGCCAAATGGGTAATTTCTATTTCGGGAAGTATGTCAAAAACGACTCCGTATACCCCGCTTCCCAGCTCGTCTTTTTCCACTACGTTGCCGTACCACCCCATTATTTCCTCAAACCACTTCACGGTTTTGCTCATGTCTTCCGTGAGATAAACGGGCGCATTTTCTTTTACGAAATATCCCTTTTCGGAAAATCTACTCATGATTTTCTCCCTTGTATTCCCGTTTCTCCTGCTTCCACAATTTGCATTGTTCTAATCGCTTGCCGCCGTCGCCCTGTTCCTTATCATAGGCGAAAGTATGTAAGAGCGAGCAAACAAACTCGTTGCATTCCCCGCAATGCCGCTGTTCTTTGCTTTCGCAGCAACTTTTTACGGGACAACTGTCCGCCCAAAAAGGCTTTTCCATCTGCGAGCACCCCTGACAACCCGTTTGTTCGCGGTATGCACATTCGTCGCACAACAGACCGCATCTTGACTGTACCATAAAACACCTCCGTTTTTACGAAAGTATAGCACACGAAACACGACAGCGGTATGTCGTCATACTCTATATTTTAACGAATTATTTTTTGCCTGCTCATACAAATCCGCTCTCAGTATATCCGGCTCTAAAACGGTTATTTTATCGCCGAAACTCAACACCCAATTCAGCATATTCTCGTAGGAGGCAAATTCTCTTTCAAAAATCAAATTGCCCTGTTCCGACTCGCGGAAACTATCGACGCCGTATTCTTCCACGATCCGATACGTTTGACTTTTCTCAAACTCCGCTTTTAAACGATAGTTCTTTTCCTCTAAAAATCCCCCGTAATTCAAGTCGCCTTCGGGAATTTCTCTATTTGTAAAATACTCTTGCGACGTTTTAAGTTTCCACAAGCGATTGAGTTTATACAGCTTAAATCTTTTATCCGCCGTGTCATAACCGAAAACATACCAGGAAGACCATTTAAAAACAATCCGATACGGCTCTATCCTATCCTCGTGCTTTCCCCTTGCCGAATAATACTCGAACGAAATCAGGCAGCGCTTTTCTATTGCCTGTTTGAGGACGTCTATCTTTTCCGTAAGCGAGATTTTATAATGGGAGGCAAGATCTATGACAAAGACATTATCGACGATCATTTTATCATTTTTTCGCGACAGTCTTTCGATAAGCTGCCGAGAATACGATTGTTTTGAAACGCTGTCCAAGCCGTTCAAACCGGTGAAAACCGCTTGCAGCTGTTCTTTCGTAAAAAGGGATTTATCGATTTTATACCCCTCTGCAAGATAAACGCCGCCCCCGTAGCCTTGCGTGCAGACTATGGGAATCCCCGCCTTGCATAGGTCGTCCATATCTCTGTTGATAGTGCGCCTCGATACTTCAAAGCGTTCGGCGAGTTCGGGCGCGGTTGTTTTATCGGTCTGCAACAGAATTGTGATAATGCCAACAAGACGGTCTATTTTCATCTTAACACCTCGCAGATAGTATAACCCATAACGCGACAAAAGTAAAGCCGTGTGATTGTCGAATGAGAGCAAGTTGCCTTGACGATTCCTCTCCATGATTGTTTGTCCTGCAACGAGTATGCCAAAATCAGCGTTCTTTGCTTCCCTGCCTCTTTCAGGCGCCGTCCGATTCTCTCTCCGCGGAAAAAAAATCGCGCCCTATCTCTCATAGTTCCTCCGCCCAACGGCGAGGGCTTTTTAACGGCGTTTTTCAGCTTGTCCCGCCCATCGTTTCGCGCGGCAAAAATTTATTCTATTTCCAGCCACGTCTTGTAGAGTCCGCCGTCCGCGCCCGCCCGATAAAAATCGCACAGCACGACGCCCGAAGGTAATCTCAGCTCAGCCCTGCCTCCCTCTCCTCTAAATATCTCCGCATTTTCGAAATCGGAAAAACGGAGCGCGGGCACGCGCATTTCCGCCAGCCTTTCCGCCGTCGTAAAACCTGTTCCGCCGTTCAAACGGGAAAAGGCGCGATTGAGCGAAAGATCGTAAGCGAAGAGGATAGGTCCCTGATAGACGCTGTATTTTCCCGCATACGCCTCCTTGCCCGCGATAAAACGCGCGGAAAAGTCAAAACATATTTCCGCGTCGCCCGCGTTCGGGATACGGACGTAGACGCCCGCGCCCGTTTCGCTTTCTTTCCCGTTCAGACGCAGAGAGGTCCTTTTAGACCACGAGGGCACGCGCACAAAGATCCCCCGCGTTTCCCTTTCGGCGCGGCAGGAGATCTTCACTTGATTCCCGAAGGGATATTCTCCCGAGATCGCTATCTCCCCGCCCGCCCAAACGAGTCGGCAAGGCTCGAAATTGTTGATATAAATCCCCTTTTCGTCCTCCGTGACCGCCCATTCCGCCATTTCCGCGACGCCGCGGGGAAAATTGACCGAACAGCAGTTGAGCATGGGCGCGCCCGGTCGGCTCTGAAAATCGCAGCCGTGAAAATTTGCGAATTTTTCCCCTTCCATGGGAGTATCGTAAGTCGCCCAGGCGCCCGAAGGCGAAACGGCGCCCATCGCGGCGTTGTAGTGCGCGGTTTCGAGAAAATCGACGAGAGAAAGTTCTCCCGTCAGGCGGTACAGTTCCAAAACGAGCGCGTCGAACGCCACGACGCAGCAGGTTTCCACGACGCCGTTTTGATAGGGCGTGCCGATCGCCTGTTCCCCCGTCGAAAATCCGCCCGTATTGTGCACGTCCGTTTCGAGGATGCTTTCGACGGTGGCTTTAAGCGCGGCGAGATATTTCCGCTCCCCCGTCCCCTTATACATTTCCGCAAAGCCCATGACGACGTGCAGGCTTTCCCAGCGCGGCTTTCTGCAATCGCAGAACCTGCCGCCCCGCGCCGCCCATTCCAGCCAGTCCCCGCTCTCCGCGCTCCCCATATCCGCTTCCGCGGCGCGCGCGAAAGCGAGGTATTCCTCTTTTCTCGTCCGATTGTATAAGCGTCCGAACACGTGATACACCGCCAGGTTCATTTCCGAACAGCCCGTGGAAACGATATTCTTTTTGCCGTTGTAAAAGGTATTCATCAACAAGGCCGCCATGCGCTCCACGGCTTCGAAATATCTCTCGTTCCCCGTTTCTTCGTTCCAGAGCAAAAGCCCGTACATGATATGATAGTGCGCCCAGCAGTCCCATGTCCAGGGACGCTTGTCGGGCGTCTGCGGCAGAGAGCCCGTAAATCTCGTTTCCCGCGAATAGCAGCCGAGATACCCGTCCTCGTCCTGACGGGCGAGAAGCCTGTCGATAAAGCCGATCACGTACTCTTTCAAGGCTTCGTCCCCCGTTTCCAAATAGACGAAATAGGCGCTCGTCAGATATTTTCCCGCAAATTCTCCCGACCAGGCCAAAAGATCCCGATAGGGCTTTGCGTCGCGGTCCTGAAACATCGTCAAAATAGCGGGATTCGTTTCCGCGATCCCTTTCAGCCAGCGGTCGGAAATGTTTTTACAAAGCTCCGCGGTGACGCCGCGGGCGTCGAAGCGCGAAAAGTTCGGTCTTTTTCTCATCTCGTTATTCTCCCCCTCCTTCCAAAAGCACTTCGCTGTTCGTCCCGAAAAAGATATCCCCGCGGGCGCAGAGTTTGTCGAGCGTCCGCTTCAACGCCTCCTCCAAGCCCGAAAAACATTCGTACTCGTAGGCGTGTCCCCAGAGAAAAAACAGCAGCGGCTGTTCGGGCGATCCCTCCGCGAGCAAAAACTCCTCCGTCAAACGCTGCATCTGCTCCGTTTCCGCTTGGTGTACGGTGGGAGGAAGGCGCAGAAAGCGCTCCTTCGGCGGCAGGGAAAAGGAATGGGACGCGTCAATCGTGCGCGCGAATTTCACCTTCGTGCGCCGGCCGAGAATCTCCGCCGTGCGCTCGTCGTTGTTCACGCCCCCGCAGGGGTATGCCATGCCGTAAACGGGGCGGGAAAACCATTCTTCCAGCGTCCGCCTGTCCTCTTCCGCCTCCCCTGCCGCTTCCTCCTCCGAAAGGGCCGTCAGATTGCGGTGCGTAAGCGTATGCGCCGCGACCTCCTGCCCCCGATAGACCTCTTTCGCCTCTTCTTTCGTCCAGCGGCGGTTATGCAGCAAGACGCCGTTGCAGACAAAGGACTCCGTCCTGCCCGCAAGTCCCGTGTTTAAGTTGAAAGTCGCTTTCAGCCCGTAACTTTCAAGGAGCGCTATCAGTTTCGCGTCCTGTTCGATTCCGTCGTCGAAACTCAAAGTAAACGCCTTGTATTTTCCCTGCCACATACTTTTCTTTCTCTTCCTTTTTACGTTTTTCGTCACGTCTTTTCTCCCGACGCGCTTTGACAAAGAGAGGAAAGTTTCCTTTCCCCTCTTCGCCGCTTTTCCTCGTCGTTATTATATCACGCCGAGTTCTTTTTTTCAATCCCTTTTTTCTTTTTTTTCGATAAAAACGGCGTCGGATTTATTTGCGCCTTTTTTTGGAGAGCGCGACGACCGCCGCGCCGATCCCCGCGAAGGGCAGAACGCCGACGAGCGAGCCGTTACAGCCGCCGCAGCCCACGTTCGTCGAACCGCCGCCCGAGGAAGAATCTTCGGGAACAATCTGTTTGGCCTCCAAAGTGAAGATAAGTTCCGCGCTGCCGCCCTCGGTGACGAGCACCAGACTGCGTTCGCCCGCGGCGATCTCTTCAAAGACGCTGCCCTTGACGGTGAGTTTGCCGTTCGCGTACGAATACTCCTCTTCGCGCAGCGCAAGTCCGTCCACCGTGACGGAAACGATCTGCTTTCCGTGCAGCTCGGCGTCTATGATCAGATCCTCGCCCTGTTTGACGGTATAGTCGCCCGTAATCGCGGGAGGAGCGTCCTTGACGGTCACTTTCACGGAAGCCGACGCGATACTCGTCACGGCAAGCTCGTATTCTCCCGCCACCAAAGCTTCCATGACGGACGCTTTGACGGTGAGCTTGCCGTTCGCATACGAATACTCGGACGCGGAGAGCGCCTTGTCGCCCAATTTCAAGGCGGTTATCTCTTTTCCGTTCAATTCCAGATCGACGGAGAAATCTCCCCCGACGCTCTTTTCGTAAAGAGCGGCTTCTCCGAAAACGGGCGTGGAATCGGAAACGGCGATCGTAAACGCGCCCTGCGCGCCCGAAGCGGTGGTCAGCGTAAATTCATGATTCTCCGCCGCGAGATTTTTGAGATAATCGTACTTGAACACCAGCTTGCCCTGCGCGTTGAGATAAAATTCCGTACCCACGAGGTCGGCGTCGCCCAGGGAAATCTTTGCAATGTCGTAGCCTTTGAGGTCTACGTCGAACGCGAGTTCGCTCTTTTCCGCCTTGTCGAAGGAAAGCGCGGACGCGGGCAGTTCGGGCGAAGTGTCCACCACCTTGAAGGAAAGATTGATCTCGTTGCCCTTGGAAGTGGCGACGGTCAGCGTATTGTCGCTGCCGAGCGCGTACTTTTTACAGAACTCCTCGGTCAGATCCATCCTCGTATAGCCGAGCGGCGTGGAAGAGAGGGCGTAATCCGTTCCTTCGATCAAAGCGGTATCGCCCAGCTTGACGGAGGTGATGTCGAATACGCGGCAAAGATCGAGGAGGTAATAGGGAACGCTGCCCGCGGCGAGGTCGTAATTGCCGCTGCCGCTGACAAAGGCGGGATACATTTCCGATTTCACCTCGATGTTGTCGAGATACCACGCGGTGTCCGCGTTTTCCTTAGCCGAGCTGAACACGATATACGCCGCGGCGTCTTTGCCGAAGTTCTCTCCCGTATAGAAGAAGGACAGCGTCAGCGTATACCAGCCGTTTCCCTTGTCCGTCACCGACCAGCTGGCGTCGTGCGTCTGCCTGCCGTCGTCCGTCCGTTTGCCGTGCACGAGATCTATCTCCATATAGAAGATCTGCGTATCCACACCGTTTTCGTAAACGTTGCCTTTCATACCGAGGACGGTGCCGTTTTCGGGCTTCCAATCCAGGGAAACGGTGTGCCATCTATCCTTCGTCAGCGTATTCAGCCTGCCCTCTCTCGGGTTAAACTGAAACATATCCCGCAGCACTTCGGACGCCGCATCGGGGTTGACGAATTTGATCATGCGGTTGTCGCCCTCGTCCACGGTAAAGATATTCTGATAGGCGGGGTCCATAAAGCTGTTCTGATAGAAGGCATCCTTCGCCGCCTGATCCCCGTTTAAATCGGGCATGGCGGAGAAATCCATCTCCTTCACCGTTCCCGAAGCCGCGTCGCCCACGACGATCTCCGCCGTCGCGGCGTTTCCTTCCGCGCTCTCGGCAGTCAAGGCGTAGGTGCCCGCCGCCAGCCCTTTCAGGACGCTTTCCCTGACGGTCAGAAATCCGTCCGCAAACGCGTACTGCTCGCTCGTCAAAACGGTATCCCCTATCTTGACGGAGGCGATGTCCGCGAAAGTGGCCGCCGTGACGAAATCGCCGCCCGTCGCCTTGTTGTAGAAAGAGGACTTCTTGTTGAGTCCCACTTCCTCGGCTTTCTTCTGTTTCGCCATGGAATAATCGTCGAGATAAAATCCCGTGTCCTTATTCGTATTAGCAGCCTCGGGATCGGAAGAGAGCATATAGAAATAGTTGAACAGCCATCCGTCCGTGCCGTACAGGTATACGGTGAGGTCGTATACGCCGTCCTGATAGGCGCATTCCGCCTTGACGAGCATCCCGTTCGCGTTCTTTTCCTCCGTCACCGTACCGTCTTTGTTGAGATAGACGAATTCTTTTATGTCGGAAGGAGATTGGAAGCCCACGGACATTTTTTCCCAGTTGCCGAACGGCTTTATTTTCATTTGATAGCGGTAGATAGTTTCCGTGGAGGTGACGCCCGTCTTGCCCGAATCGAGATAGGCGTTGCCCTTCTGCCAGCCGCCCTCGGCGGCGGAAAAGAACTCGTAGACCGCTTTCATGCAGCGGCTTTCGCCCACGCCGTTTTCCGCGATGCCTATCTGCGCACAGGTGCCCGCGAATCCCGTCGCGTGATACATGGGGTCGCTGCCGGACGTTTCGAGGGGCACGTTGTTGAAATCCGCCGCAAACACCGTCTTGTATTCTCCCGTCAGGTCGGGAACGTCGGGGGTATCGGGGGTATCCGAGCCTTTTTCGGAAATTTTCAGATTGTCGAAATACAATCCCGTATCTTTGGCGGCATTGGCTCCGTCCGCGTCCGAGGAGAGCATATTGATCATCAGCTTGAACTTTCCGCCAAGCCCTTTTATCACCGCTTTTACTTTAAAGACGTTTCCCGTCTTCGCAATCGCGCAGCTCTCGAAAATTTTATCGGCGCCGTAATCCGCATATTCGTGCGTTCCGTCGCTTTTGAGAATGATCTGAGAATCGATATCGATATTTTCCGCGCCGATCTGAGAGAGCAGGCAATTCGCCTGCGCCACTTTTCCGAAAAACGCCGTTTCAAATTCCAGGACGTACTGTTTCCCCGCCTTCATCTCCACGTTCAGATTGTTTTCATTGGTGTAGAGCGGCTCTTTCTGCCAGCCGCCCTTGGCGGTGGAAAAGAACTCGTAGACGGCTTTTAAGCTCTTGCCCTCAATCCCGTCGCCCGCTTTGGTGGAAGCGGAGGCGATGCCCGCAAAGCCGGTGGCGCCGAACACGGCGTCGTTGCCCGAAAGTCCGGGCGCGACGGAGAGGGAATATACGGAATTTTCCCCTTCCGAAATGTCGAATCCCGAAATGCGAAGTCCCGTGTTGTTCTCCGCGTTCGCCGTTTCGTAATCGGACGTCACCACGCTCCATTCGGAAGTGAGATAGCTCCCCGTGCCGCGGGCGGTAAATTCCACCTTCCACCATCCGTCCGTACTCCTTTGCGCCGAGGAAAGGGTGATGTATTTTTCCGTACCGTAATTGGACGCTTCTGCGTTGCCGTCGGGACGGAAGGTGATGACGGAATTGAAGGAATCCGTGTTCTCCCCCCGGAGCATCAGAACGGTGCTGGCGATCAAGCCGTAAGCGTTGAATTCCAGCGAGTACGTATACGTTTTCGCCGTATCCGTAGCGGACATTCCCGCGCGGGCGGTGTCGATATACAGCATGGACTGCTGATATCCGTTGTCGAAAAAGGTATACGGCGCCTCGATATAGGACGCGGTGGACTGCACGACGGAACGGGTCGTGCCCGCGATGGCGGTGGCGCCGTAAATCTCGTCGCCCGTCGCCGTCACGGCGAGGTTTTCGAAGTCCGCGCCGTAAAGCAGCGTATCTTCCGCGTCCGCGTTCATCCGAAACCCGCGCGTCCCCGCAAAGGCGCCGCTTAAAATCGCTGCGCCGCAGAATACGGACAAGACCGCCAGAGCGGCACGCCTGTTTTTGTTGTTTCTCATGGTTTTTTTCCCTCCCGATATTAATCGATTTTTATTTTTACGGCTCTTCCACCGTATAAATCTTTTTGAAACGGTTGTTTTTTTGTTCTGGTTGTAGTATAATTTTTTACATGGGAAAGCGCGGAAACGTCCTGCGCGCTTTCAATACGGTTGAGGATTTGTTTTATGTATATCATCCATAACGAAAAGGTGCTCACCTATATCGACTATCAGCCCGTCTATAAGGGTCTGAACGTGACGGAATTCGGCGAGGAAACGAACGACTGCGATTCCCACAACAGCGCCCTCTGCTATCGCCACAATCACATCGTGCATTTCGTGCTCGAAGGGACGGGGTGCTTTTATCGGGACGGAAAGACGTTTTCTCTTTCCAAAGGCAAGGCGTTCGTCATCACGCCCGAAAATCTCATCCGCTACGAGGCGGAGAAAGGGAAGAGCTGGACGTACTGCTGGATCTCCTTTTCGGGCACCGACTGCGACACGCTCTTCGAACAATGCGGCTTTACGGACGAAACGGCGGTTTTCGATTTCGAGGACGAGGACATTGCGCCTTTGAAAAAATATCTTTCCGTCCTGCGCGAAGGGGCCGTGACAAACGCGCCCGTCTTTGCCCTCTCCGTCGGCGCGATGTGTTTCGAAGTTTTGAGAAACTGCGCCGCAAAACTGCGCAGCGGCGAGCCGAAAGATCAGGGAATGTCCTCCTCCATCATCGACACCGCCGTGGCGTATATGCAGGCGAATCTGCACAAACCCATGAACGTTTCCCAGCTCTGTCGGGAGCTTGGCATCTCCCGCACCTATTTCTCCACGCTGTTCGAATCCACCTTGAAACAGCCGCCCTATCAATACCTGCAAAATCTGAGAATCCAGCGCGCGAGCGAGCTTTTGCTGAGCGATAAAAATCTGCACGTTTACGAGGTGGCGGAAATGGTCGGCTTCTCTTCCACGGCGCAATTCTGCAAGACGTTTCATAAAATTCTCGGCTGCCGTCCCTCGCAGTTCCGCATTAAATATTCGAAATCGGAAAAATAGCGTCCCGCAAAATCCGGCTTTATCGGCAAAGCGAGGCGCAAACATTGCCTACGTCCTCGGTGTCCTTCGAGCTTCAAAAGCGTTCCGTTCCCCTCTTTCGGCGCGGAAGTTCTATCGAGAGAACGGAAGCGGGAAAAACGCGGTTTTCTCTTTCTCCGCGCGCTTTTCAGGAAAGCACGAAAGGAAATTTTTTTTCTGCGTCCGCCGTTATCGATGCCCCGACGAAACTTCCCAAAAAGTTCGCACGGCGTTTTTTACGATCCCCCGCCGTTTTTTGACAGACGTTCGCAGGGAAATGCGAAAAAGATAATTGAAAAATCCTATTTCTGTAATTTCCGACAAGCAGGCGGGAAACGCCGATTAAAAATCTTTCGAAAATCTTATTTCTGCAATTTCCCGCACGACTTTGGGAAGCGTTGATTATTTAAAAATTTTATCTCTGTAATTCTCGGCGGACGTTCGGGCGAAAGCGCGGACGCCCGCTTTTTTTCGTCCGCGGCATCCGCCGCAGCCCTATTTTCGCGTTCCTGTTTTGCCGCTCGCTATCTCGTCCGACGTTTTTTTTCTTTTCCCGACAAATGCCCGTTCAGAGGCTCGCCTGTTCCGCCGTGCAGAATTTCGTCCGAACGTTTTTTCTCTTTTCAGAGGATCCTTTCGTTCAAACTCTTACACTTTGCCGAGCAGGATCCCGTCCAAACGCTTTTCCGCCGCGGAAAAATCGGGACAGTTCACGAGGCGGTGCGTTCCCGACCCGTCGGGAACAAACGCGGATACGCCCCGTTCGTCTATCGTTACCCGCCCCGGCTCCGAGAAGGTGAACACGCCGTCGGCGCCGAAGATCGCCACATAGGAAGCCACTAAATCCCAGCTGTCCCGATTGCCGCGAGAGTGTACGAAATAGGATTCCGCGACGGGATTTTTTCTGTCCTTTTCGATGAGCACGCCGCCCGTGTGAATGTGCCATCCGACGAGATAGTGCGCCACCAAAACGGGCACGGGACACTCTTCGAACACCGTCCTCGCCCCGCCGATATCCACTTTGATATTGCACTCGGCTTCCATCTTTTCCGTGCCGAACCAAACTTCGGGCACTTCCTCGGACGGAAAAAAGCAGCCCATCAAAGAGAGCGCCTTTGCCTCCCGCGCCAAAAGTTCCCTGCCCGAAAGGGGGGAAATATCGTCCCCGCCGCTTTTTAAAAGGGCGGCGATGTTGATACAGCACCCGACCGCGACGATCGTGATTTTCTCTCCCGTATTTTCCGCCAGCGTCCGCCGGAGCACCCGCACGGCGTCCTCGGGCGCATTTCCGCCGTTCGCTTTATAGGCGTTGTCGTAAACTTCCGCAATGTGCCTGCCGTAGGACTTTACATAAAAGCCCGGATCCTCCCCGGGCGGAGTCCTCTTCGTCTGCCCGATCGGCACTTCGCGACCGTACCAGCGGTTTATCGCGTCCGCACAGCCCGCCGCATACGGGCTTGCCGTGCTCAGCGTCACGGCGAGGAGCTTCGCCTTTCCCGCGCGCTCGCATTCGTGCACGATCGCAAGCGCGCCCGTGTCGTCGCAGTCGCCGCCGATATCCGTGTCGAAAATAATTTTCTCCATATCCTTTTAAACACCTCTGTTTGCCTCTACGTTCGACGTTCCCGTCTTTTCAAGGAAAGATACGCGGACGCCCTTCAAAACGCTCGCAGTCACCTTAAAAGGCGTCTGAAAACGTTTTGAAAAGCAACCGTCTTTTATCCCTTGACGCCGCCCTGCAAGGAAATGCCCTTTGCAAACACTTTGGTTCCCAAAAAATACATGACGACGGACGGGATAGCCATGAGGACGCTCGCCGCCAGCAGCATGGGAGTGTCCTGTTTGCCCTGCGTCGTCTGGGCGCGCAGCATATTGAGTCCGAGGGAAATATTGAATTTTTCGGGAGTTCTCAGATAGATCAAAGGTCCTAAATAGTCCCCCCAAATGCCCATGGCGGTGAAGAGCACCATCGTGGCGATGGCGGGCACGCAGTTGGGCACCACCACCGCCCACAGCCGCACAAAGGAATTGGCGCCGTCCATTTCCGCCGCCTCCATGATTTCGTTCGGAATACCGCGCATATTCTGTTTGAACATGAACGTGTAATAGGCGCTGCCGCCGATGCTCGGCAGGATGAGCGGCCAGAAGGAATCGGTAAGCCCCAGCCTTGCCCAGATGATATAGGAGGGGATCATCGTCACCGCCCAGGGGATCATCATCGTGCAGAGAAGCACCATGAAAAATCCGTCCGCGATCTTGCAGCGGAATTTTGCGAAGCCGTAGGCGACGAAAATGGTGCTGACCGTGCAGATCACGGTATTGGAAAGGATGAGTACAAACGTGTTTCCTATCCAGCGAAAGAAATTCGCGTCCGCCTGAAAGACGCGGGCGTAATTGTCGAACGCCCAGATCTTGGGCAGAAAGCGGAATTGCAGGCTGTAATATTCGTCGTACGTCTTAAAGGAAGACAGCACCATCACGACGGTGGGCAGGATCATGAACACGCCCACCAAAGAGAGCAGCGCGTAAAAGACGATATTTTTGCGCAGGGAGCGCTTTTTGCGGCTCGCCAGCGTCTTCGCCCGTTCGGGCTGCGGGGGCGCCGCAGACGGCGCGCCGTTCGTTATCTGTAAAGTTTCCATATCAGTCACCGTCCGCGTAATAAACTTTTTTGCCGCCGAACTTAAAGAAGACGAACGTGACGAGGAGCACGAGCAGGAACACGATCCACGCATAGGCGCTTGCGTACCCCATCATGTGATCCACCATCGCGTAATTGTAGATCTGCAAGGTGGCGGTCATGGTGGCGGTGCCCCCGCCCAGCATCATCATGGGTCCGTACGCCTGCAAGCCGCCGATGATGTCCATGATAAGCAGATAGAAAATGGTCGGGCTGATCATGGGCAGCGTGACGTGGGTAAATTTCTTCCAGGCGCTCGCCCCGTCGATGTCCATGGATTCCAAAAGCTCCGTGGGCACGCCCGCCACGGCGGGCAGCAGCATGGTGATCTTTCCGCCGATCCCGCTCCACACCGCCATGACGATGAGGCTGTTCATCGCGTTTTTATAGCCTAAGAAATTAATCGAATCCATGCCGAAGGTATTGAGCATACTGTTGAGAATGCCGTATTTCGCGTACATGGATTCCCAAAGCATGGTTCCCGCGATAAAGGGCAGCACGGCGGGCAGATAGTAGAGCGTCTGAAAGAACCGCTTGCATTTGGGCACCGAATTGATGACGAGCGAAAACGCCAGACCCGCCGACATTCCGAAGATCGTCGTGGCGCCCATGAATACGAACGTGTTTTTAAACGTCTTGAAAAAGTAGCGCTCGTACTTGAAAAGGTCGATATAATTTTGAAATTTCACAAACTTCGGCGTCCCCACCATCTGATAGGAGCAAAAGCTCATATAGAGAGAATAGAGCATCGGGAATACCCCGAAGCAGAGAAACCCCACCATCCACGGGCTGATATAGCCCAAAAACTGCAAGGTCGTCTTCTTTTCCTTTTTCATGTCTTATCCCCGTATTCCGGGCGGCAGGAAAGCGGCAAATTATATCCTTCGCCGCAGCCCTGCCCCTCCGTTTTGCCGATTATTTTCCAAAAGGCGCGCACGGCTCAGTTCTCCGCCTGCTGCGCCTGTCGGACGCGCTTGTTGATTTCGTAATCCAAAACGTCCCAGAACTCGTCGAAACTCATCGCGCCTTCGAGATATTCGCCCGTGTACGTCAGTTCGATATTTTCGAAAGAAGCCTGCGAACAGTACGGGTTGCGGTCGATGACCACCGCCTTCGTCAGCGATTCGTAAAACAGCCCCGTCGCCTTGAATTTGACGGGATTCGTGTTCACTTCGGGATCGAGCATATACTCTTCCGCATACTTTTTGAGCGCGGGGAAGTTGTTGCACTTTTTGGCGTCCTGTTCCCCGTAATATTCGAGATACCATTCGACAAATTTGAACGCCGCGTCCTTCACCTTGGAACGGGAGGACACGGAAAAGCCGACGCAGCCCGTCGTGTAGGGCTTGCTCGTCATCCCCTTCTCCTTGACGGGAGGATACGCCACGCCGAGGTCGAGTTTATCCAAGCCGTAAAAATCCACGCAGTAGAGGCCTCCCATCGTCATCGCCAGCTTTCCCTGCGCAAAGATGGGATAGAAGGTGGAGCCCGTATTGTTCACTTCGTTAGCGCCTAAAATGTCGTAATAATATCTGACGACGTCCTGCACCGCCTTGGTGTCGAAAGTGGATTGATAGGTGACGGGATCGAACCAGGACAGCCCCGCGTTGGTGATGAACTGCGCCAGCACTTTCGCCTCGGCAAGCCCGGGCAGGAAAGAATACTGCGTGATATTCGCCCCCGAACGCTTTAAAAGCTGATCGCACAGCGTTTCGAACTCCGCGAAAGAGAGGGGATCCGCTATCCCGTCCCCGTCCGAATCCCTTTCGATGACGGCGAGCTGCTCTTTCGTAAACAGGGCGCGGTTGTAAAGGAGCATGGTGTCCGTCGTCCAGTCCTTCATCACGGCGTACGTCTTGCCCGTGCCGAATTTTTTGGTGGCGGGGTCGTAGGCGTAAGCCTGCGTGTTGATATCCCAAACGTCGTCCAAAGCCACCTTCTCCGACGCCTCGAAATAGCCGTCCAGCGGTTCGAGATAGCCCGCGGAGAGGAAGGGATAAATTTCGCCCGGCTCCATGCCGAACACGTCCGCCTCCGTTCTGCCCGCAAAGTCGTTCAACAAATTGGTGTAGAAAGACCCCGTCGAAATTTCCGTCTGCACGCGGATATTCGGATACTTTACGTAAAAATCCTCTTCGAGCGCCTTTTTCAGCTTGGAATTGGTTTCCGCGTCGTTAAACGAATAATAGCGCACGACGGTCTTTTTGTCCCCGCCGCTGCCGAACGTGTCGTCTTCCGAATCGGAAACGTTGCTCTGTCCGCCGCCGCTTGAATCGGGCGTTCCGCCTCCGCACGCCGCAAAGCCGAAAAGCATCCCCGCGGCCAAAAGTACAGACAAACCTTTGATGTATTTTCTCATCGATAAAACCTCCGTTTTTTCTCTTTCCAATCGCCGTTTGCAAAAAACGAAGGCGGGGAAAGCAACTCTTTCCGACCCGACCGCCGTTTTTTTGTTCCTCTCCGCCGACGAAGCGGAGCTTATCAAATATTTTTGTTTGTTGCGGAACACAACAAACAGCCCCATGGGGCTAATTTCCTGTCGTTTTTTACTTTCCAAACGCTCGGTCGTTTTTTTAAGAAATGAAAAGGACCTGCGCGGCGTTCCTTCGTTTTTGAAAACGCTCGTTCTCTTTCAAAAGACAGGGGAAGAGCGTCGCGCAGTTCTTTTCCCGCCGCGCTCCGTTTGACGAGAGGGGAAGGAAAACGGAGCGCGGCTATGCGCCGATTCCGAATTTCCTTCCCGTTCGTTCCGCGAACGCTTTTCTTTGTCCCTTCCCGCCTGTTTCAGTCCTCTTTCGCCCTCTTTTTTAACGGCTGTAAAGAACGTCCTGCGAAATCTGATACGCGTGTCCTTCGGTGACGACGGGCGTCGTCTGTCCCGTGGGCGTTTCCACTCTGTCGAAGGTGACGTCGTCGATGGCGATGGCTCCGTAATAGTGCACGCCCCACATAAAGTAATAATTGTCCGCGTTGCCCGTCGTAAACTCGTATTCCACCGAGTAGACCTTGCCTACCTCGTAGCCGCTCTTCCATTCGAAAATGCCTTTATCGTGCTGGAAGGAACCGTCTTCGCGGGCGAGGCAGTAGAACTGCCCGTTTTCCTCCGATTTCACGTCCTCGATGACTAAAAACTTGAATCTCACGCGATAGGTGGTGTTTGCCGAAAATCTCATGTCCGCGAGATTGGTGCGGCAGAAGACGTTGAACTCATACGCGGGAGAGAGCGGATCGGTATTGAGGATATAGCAGGAATAATTGCCGCTGACGGTGTATCTGTTTCTGCGGATGATGCCCGTGGAGCGATCGCCGGGGAACATACAGCCGCCGTTGAACACGCCCGCCTCGAAGTTCTCCACGACGCCCTTTTCATCCACGTCGATGTTCTTGTCCGGGACCACGTTATGCGCGATCTCTTCCGCGTCCGCCGCATAGGAATAATCGGTGGAAATGCGGGCGAGGGAGATGTTTCGGATCGCTACGCCGCCCATATTGCGGACGCCGAACACGAGATTCCACCCTTCGCCGTATTCTCCCGTATTGAATACGTAGGAATATTTGACGTAACCGTAATCGGCGGGGGTATAGAAAGAGCCGATACGGTTGAGGCTGAACGACTCGATATAGCCTTTTTTATCGTTTGCGTCCGCCGCGGGATCGGTCAGCGCCACATAGAAGAAGCCGCCGCCCGAAATTTCCGCCACCGTCGCCGCGTCGAACGTGATCATGTACGTCGCGTGCGCGTCCAGACGCTCTTTGAGCTGCAAGCCGTCCGCCCAGTTCTGAGTGATCGTGCTGCGGATCTCATAGGAGCCGTCCTCCTTTTTTTCCGTATAATCGGGATTGATGCGGAAGGAAGCCGAAACGGCGTCCGCCGTCGTTACCGAAACGTTGTCTATCGCGATCGGCGCCGCGTCGTTCTTGCCGCCGAAGGCAAGCGAGTATTCCCTGCCGTCGTCGGGCACCGCAATCGTCACGCTCCTGTGGGAAACGTCGTTAGAAACGTCCAGCCATTCGTAGGAATCCCCCCACGTCTTTCCCTCCTTGGAATAGGCGCCCACGAGATAGCGGCTGTCGTCCGTGATGGAGATGTCCTCTTTCGCCTTATCCGTCCTGTAATCGTAAGAAATATGATACGTCTTGCCGTTTTCGAGATAGCCGCCGTAAGCGAACGCGCCGCTGCCGCCGCCCACCAAAGCCTTGCTCGAATCCACCGTCACGAGGCGGTCGGTAATTTTTCCCGTGCCCGTCACCGTATACGTCTTCGTGCCGTCGATCTTATCCGTTTGGGAAAGGTCCTCCGCCGCTTTGTCCCCGACGGTCACTTCCCCGAGATAATATTTGTTCTCTCCGTCGTTGCCCGCGATGGGAAGCTCGATTTTCGGCGTTCCCTTTTCGTCGGAAACGGCGAATTTGAGCGTATAGGCGCCCTTGGGCAGACTGTCGGGAAGGGTGTAGGAAAGAGGGAAGAAATGCGGCTCGCCGCCGTTTATCGAAACGGGGTTGAATCTCGCGTCCGTGCCCGTGTAGACGGTTTCGCCCGCCGCGTTTTCGAGATAGACGCTCAGATCGTAATCCTGCCAGCATCTGCCCATCGCCTGATTGCTCCACAGCGTGTTGAGATACAGTTTATCGCCCGCCTTCACCTCCGCGGAATACTGCATTTTATCGGGCACCAGGCGATAGCCCATCATGCGGTTGAAGTAGTCCACGAGCTCTCTTTCCTGCTTGACCACTATGTCGAAATCCTGCGCTACCCAGCCGATGACCGTCTGATAGTTCACCCGCCATTTATGGAGAGCTTCGTTCATCGCTTCGAAAAGGGGATAGGGATCGTCGTCGCCGTGCTTGTAATAGCCGTCGCCGATCTCGCCCAAAAGGGGCAGCCCCGTGTTGAGATAGAAATAGTCCACCGCCATGCGCTGATCGTACTCCTGTAAGGCGAACGCGATGCCGTCGCGGCGGAACGTAATGTTTTCGAGCTGCAAAACGTGGTCGTAACCCATGTAATACATGAAGTCGTCGTACGTCTTCGCGTTGTTGACGCCCCACATATTGTTTAAAAATTCGTAGGTGCAGGAGATGACGAGCAGTTTGTCCCCCCACGCTTCCCGCCAGGCGTCTATGGTGTCGCAGAGCGCGGCGGTGCGTTCCTCCACGCTGTTGTATGTATTCCAGCCCGAATGCCATTCGCCCACCATGCCGTAGCCGCGCAGCTCCACCACCTCGATGGCGTCGCGGTAAGGATAGTCCTCCGCCGTGTAATGTCCCGCAAATTCCGTCAGGAATTTTCTCAGCTCTTCCTGATAGACGGTGCTCGAAAGATCGGCGTAAATGTCCCCGCTGTTCACCACTTTCGGCACGTTGTAAGGCTCCTCGAACAGCCAGGCGGGACAGCCGTTGACCACGCCCTGATTGAGTTCCAAACCGTCCGTGCAAAGGCGCATATTGATGGTCTTGCCCTGCTTCGCCCAATATTCGATGGTTTCGTCCATGACGCTCCAATCGTAGTTGCCGGGAGTTTCCTCGAACACTGACCAGCCCGTGGAGAGAGAAACGCTCTTCACTTCGGGGAAAGTGCCCTTGTAGCCGAGGGAGGGCAGCCCGCCCCAGAGCGGCTCTTCGAGAATGACCCAGCCCTGCCCTTCGTTGTCCGCGCAGAGATTGTTCGTTTCCTCAAAGCCCACCGTCTTATAGGCGCCCTTCACGTTTTGACTGCCGTACACTTTGACGGCGTTTTCCCCCACCGTCTTGTCCCCGAGGTATTCCTTTTTCTGCACCGTCGGCGCATCGCCGCCCGAAGAGGACGGGGAAGACGAGGCGGAAGAGGTCCCGCCCCCGCCGCAGGCACTGAGCAGCATCAACGACGAAAGCAGCGCCGCGGAAAGTTTCCATGATTTCTTTTTCATAAATTTACCCCCTGTTCAGGTGATTTTGTTCTCGCCCCTTTCGTCCTCAAAGAACGAAAGGTATGTCGCCAAAGACGCCCCTTTGAGAGGTTTTTCCCAAGGTACGCCCCGCTTTCTACTTTCAGTATATCATCAAACGCCCTTCATTTCAAGTAGCATATGTTTTTAAATATTGTGCTTTTGTTCTGTTTTTTGTTTCCTGCCAAACAGGGGGAATTGCCCGCGCCGCTTTCCGCGATTCCCGCGGAAAGAGAGCGAAACGCCGCGGGGCCTTTTCATAAAGGGGTTCCGCTCTGCCGCCCTCCGTTTGCGCGGCGAAGAAAAAGGCAAACCGCGCTTTTTCATTCCGTCGGCACGCAGGATAGGCCGCGGCTCTTTTTTACGCCTTCAAAACGTTTCCCCATGTTTGCAACGGACGCTCTGTTCTTCTTTACGCTTCTTCTGCGCGGACGACAAACGCTCCGTTTTGCGCCGATTCCCCGGCGAACGAAAGGACGGGAATCTTTGATTCGACGCGTATCGCGCTTTATCGAAAGACTTTTTTCCTCTCCCTTTGAAAAACCGTTTTTCTTCTAAAAGCGGCAGTTCTTCCCCTCTTTTCCCTTCCCGAAGAAAGAGAAATCGCCGCCTTTTTCGGCACAGGGAAAAACCGAGTCCCGCTTTTTGCGATTGCGGCGCGATCCGCTTTCCATAAATTTTTTTCGGGCCTTAAAAGCTCTCTACCGTTTCTCCGCGTGCACGGACAGCAAAGCGCCGCCTTTTCTTCTCGATTCCTCGGCGCGTATCGCCATCAGATGACTTTCCACGGAATCTTCGAGTCGGGTGGGCGCGTCCTCCTCCCCGCAGAGGACTTTATAGAATTCCTCTATGAGTCCGTTGTCACCGCCGCCGTGGTTGTGCCCTCCCTCCAAGAGCACGTTGACGTCTATCGTTTCCACGGGTCGGTTGAAACGCTTTATAGAAATGACGTTCACCCCTTCGTCCATGTCGATTTGTCCTTCCGTGCAATAGAATTTCATAATTCGCCCGCCGCCTGCGGTAAACGCCGTCATGCGCAGGTTTGCCTTGATGCCGTTGAAAAATCGCATTTCGACGATCTGGTGATCCACGACGTCGTTGTCGCAGGCATACACGCAGCGGCCGTACGGTCCCGTTTCTATCGCCTTGCGGATATTGGCTTCCGTGAGGGGAAGCTCGGTCGTCAGCACGTTGTACGGCCAGCAGTTGTCGGGGCTGCCGACGCTCTTCCAATTGCCTATGTAGATATTTTCCGCGCTGTACGTACAGGTATGGACGTATTTGCAGTCGGTGCACCTGTCCGCGGCCCCCTGCGGCTGACATTCGCGGCGGAAATGCCTGAGGTCCCCCATCGAGGAAAGCGCTTCGCATCTGCCGCCCGCGTAGTATTGCAAAAGGTCGAGGTCGTGACAGCACTTTTGCAGGATCATGGGCGACGACTCCCCGCTGTTGCGCCAATTTCCGCGCACGAAGCTGTGCGCCTGATGCCAGTAGCATACCTGCTCGACGGAGTCTATCATCACCAACTCTCCGCAGCTCTTCCCGTCGAGGATCTCTTTCAATTTGACGTACGCGGGCGCATAGCGGAGAACGTGACACACCACCACTTTGCCGCCGTATTTTTCGTGCGCGGCGAGCAGCCGCGCGCATTCCGCCTCGCTGCCCGTGACGGGTTTTTCGAGAAGGACGTCGTAGCCGAGCTGCAACGCCTTTTCGCATTGACGGACGTGATCGTTATCCATGGTAGCGATGACGAGCGCGTCCGCGCGTTTTTCCGCAAAAAATTCTTCTTCGCGGGAGAACAGCGCGTCCGCCTTTACGCCGAAAATACCGCCGTACTTTTTCAGCTTCGCTTCGTTGACGTCGCAAAGCGCCGCTATCTCGAACCTGTCTTTCTGCTCCGCCATGATCCGCCCGTAAGCCTCCGCCCCGCGCGAACCGCAGCCGATGATCGCAATACTGAATTTTTTTATTTCCATATCATTCCCTGCCTTTGCGGATTTCCCGCAATTTTGTTTTTTCTTTTCTCCGTCCGCTCGCGCCCTCGAACGCACACGAAACATAGGCGCGACGAAAAAGCCTTATCCTATCTCCCCGCTTTCAACGCTTCTCCCCTTTCTTCAAACGCGGTTGCTTTGCGAAGCCGCAAAACGGAGCGCGTTTCTTTCGTATTGTCCCTATTTGCCGCGCGGTCTTTCGCGTTTTCCTGATAAAAAACGCGCAATCGACGGCGAAGAGGTTTTTCGACAGGTCAAAAGTCCCCTTCGAGGCGCAATTTTCCCAATAGGCGGATGTCCCGCGACGACGCGCCCGCCGCTATTTTGTAAACGCCGCCGCTGACCGCAAATCGATGATAGACGACTGAGTAAAACGCAAAATCGCTCGGGCGAAGGGAAAAGGACACCCGCTTTTTTTCTCCCGCCTTCAAGAATACTTTTTCAAAGGCTTTCAGTTCCCGTCCGGGACGTTCGACGGGGGCATGGCAAGGCTCAACGTAAATTTGAACGACCTCCGCGCCCGCGGTTTCCCCTTCGTTCGTCAGCGTCAGCGACACTTTCGCGCCCTCGTCCGTCTGCACGAGGGAAAAATCGCTATACCCGAAACGGGTGTAGCTCAAACCGAATCCGAAGGGAAAGAGCACGGGAAGATCATAAAAATCGTAATGCCGATAGCCTGCCAGCACCCCTTCCTTATACCGTTCAAAAAAGCCGTTCCCGCGCTCCTCTCCCGTCGGCGTATCCGACAGGGAAAGGGGGAAGGTTTCCGACAGCTTTCCCGACGGATTCGTTTCCCCGCTCAGCACGGAGGCGAGAGCTTCGTTGATTTTTTCGCCGCCGAAGCCCGCGTAGACGATCGCCGCTGCCCTGTCCGCCCACGGCGTCATATCCACCGCCGCGCCCGCTTCCACGACGACGATTACGTTTTTGTTCTCTTCCGCAAGCGCGAGGATGAGTTTTTCCTGTTCGGGCGGCAGGCGCAGGGAAGAACGGTCGTAACTCTCCGTTTCCGTGAGCTGATTATTCCCCGCCACGACGATCGCCGCGTCGCTTTCGAAGGCGGCAAGCCGCGCTTTTTTGACGCCCGTCGACTGACAAAGAGCCAGAGGGAGCGTACAGCTCGAATAGCTATACCCCGCAAGATAGGGAAATTCGCCCTGCGGCAGGCGCTTTTTCAGTTCCGCAGACAGGGGAGAGGGAGGCGCCATAAGCGTCACGCGGGCACTGCCGCCGCCCGTACAGGAAGGCTTTTCCGCAAGTTCGCCCGCCACAAGCGCCCGAACTTTGCCTTTTAAGGGCAGGACTCCGTCGTTTTTTAGGAGTACGATGCCTTCCCTTGCGGCGTCGAGGGCTATCTTTTCCCGTTCCGCGACGGGCAGCGCCTTTCGCCGCTCCCCTGCCGCCTCCTTTTTCTTTAACAGCGACAAGATGCGCTCGACGCTGTCCTCGACGTCGGCTTGCGCAATCACGCCCTTTTCCACACCTTTCTTTAAATTGTCCAAAGAAGCGGGCGCATGGGGAAATTCGATGTCCAGCGTCGCTTTCAGGGCGCGGCTCCTGTCGTGCACCGCTCCCCAGTCGGAAATGACGACGCCGTTATAGCCGAGCTTTTCCCGCAAAATTTCTTTGAGGAGCCATGGATTTTCCGAAGCATAGACGCCGCAGACGGGGTTGTAAGCGCACATGATCGTCCAAGGCTCCGCTTGGAGAGCTATGGCAAAAGGACGAACGTAAATTTCCATCAGCGTGCGCTCGTCTACCTCGCTGCTTTGATACAGCCGCTCCCATTCGCGGTTATTGGCGCAAAAATGCTTCAAGGAAGCCCCCACGCCCGCGCTTTGAAGCCCCGCGATATAGCTTTTCGCCATCTGCCCCGCAAGATAGGGATCCTCGGAAAAATATTCGAAGTTTCGTCCGCACAGCGGCGTGCGCTTGATGTTGACGCCGGGCGCCAGCAACACGTCCACGCCCGCCTCGATACATTCGGAGGCAAGCGCCTGCCCGACCCGTTCCGCGACGCGGGGATTCCAGGCGTTTGCCAGCACGTGAGGAGCGGGATAGCAGCGCGCAGGCGCTCCTTTGGGATATTCCGCCGTTTCTATCCGCAGCCCGCAGGGACCGTCCGCAGCCCGCAAAACGGGCAATTTACCGTTGAAGCTCTCCGTTTCAAAACCGCCCGCGGCGGTCAAAAGCCTTAATTTTTCCTCCGCCGTCAGACACGCGGCGAGGCGGCCGTCCTTCTTTCTATTTGTTTCCGTTTGTTTTTTACTCATCTCTTTTTTCCCGTTTACCTTTTTCGGCAGTTCCTCTTTCCCTTTGCCGCCCGATAAGCCCCGCATCGGACAAAGCCACGCCTCCGCAGTGCTCCCCGCCCGCTTTTATCGGAAGATAAAAGCGAGTCCGAACAAGGTCCGTAAATTCTTACGCAGGCATTTTTCACTTTGATAATAGAGGGGAAAGAGGGAAGCGCGAAGCGTTTATCGGCATTTCCGCGCCCTCTTCCACCACGGCTTTGCTATGTTATTATAGCACTGCACGCCGGCTGATACAAGTTTTTTCTGTCCTTAAAAATTGTGTTTTTGTCCTGATTTACGTGGAAAGTATTGCCATCGTTATAAAAAGGAGGAAAAGAAAGAAATCCTTTCCCGATATGGAAAAGAATTTCCTTTACAACAAAAAAAGCGGCAAAATCGTCTTTGTCGCCTTTCCCGATTCGTTCTTATGTCCTTCCCTTTTCCCCGCGCCCGCCGCGCTCTTTTTTAAGAATCGCCGCCAATCCTTCAAACCACTTTTACGCCCAATAGCCGAACGAGCTCCGCCGCTTGAAGGGGATTGACGCTTGCCCCTTTAAGTTCCCGAAAAGTATCGGAGAGGATGATCTTTTCTATTTTGCAGTCGGAGAGATCCATGTCCTTTAAGGGGGTGCGGAAAAAATCCGCGCCGCAGAAATCCACCTTTCGAAGGGTCATTTTTTTAAACCGCACTTCGGGAAAAGCCGCTCCTTTAAAGAAACTGTCCGCGAGCGTACAGGTTTCCCACAAACTTTTGGAAAAATCCGCACCGGCGAAAGAGCCTTCCGAAAAAACGCAGTTTTTAAAGACGCTCTCGCAAAAATTGCTTCCGTCGCCCCGACAGACGACAAAACGGCAGTCCCTGAAATATCCCTCGGAAAAGATACATTCCAAAAATATACAGTTTAAAAATTCGGTTTTGTAAAAAGAGGTCTTAGAAAAATCGCACTTTTCAAAACGGCATTTTTTAAGACGTGTGTTCTCGAATTCTATTTGCGAAACGTCCTCCTCGCTCAGAGTTTCCCTCTCGAAAACGACGTTTTTTATCCCCTCTTCCTCCGCCCTTGCCTCTCCGATTTTTTCTTTCAGCATATCGTCACTCCGCGCGGCTCTCAAAATGTCCGAAATTATCCCGCGCTTAAAGTATACTACATTCCCGCGCTGAAAGTCAACGATTTCCGGGAACGCCGTTTCTTTATCCAAAAAACGACGACTTTTTAAACGCCTCCTTACGGTAAGGCGCGCTTGATGCGCCGCGCCGAAAAAACGCCGCGGTGGAAGGAATGACAGCGGCGCCCTTTCCTCATGCCGCATACAGGAACGCTTTGCGGCGTCGGTTCCCGCCTGCCTCCACGAAAAATTTTTGCTTTCCCCGCTTTCCCCTCTTTTATACAAAGTCCGAGTTTCTTACACGCCCTCGCGAGCCGAAAAGAGCCGGGCAAACGCTCGGCTCTTTCTTCTGCTTTTGTCTTCTATAACAGGCTGACGATGAAGATGACGATCACCGCGGGAATGCCGAAAAAGCCCGTACAAAGGGTTGTGAGCCAATTGATCGGCATACTGACGCCGGGAATCAGATTGAGGAGATACAGCACCGCACCGCCCACCAAAGCGTTCACCAGCAAAGTCCATATAATTTTCAGGCTGACCTTAAACAATTTCAACACCACAAACAGGACGAGTATGATGCCGAGAATGATCAGCGCGCTTTCCCACCACTGCATAAAATTTTCTCCTTTTTCTATACAGTTTGCTTTTTTCCGCGGCTTTTATAACTCCGCGACTGTTTTTTCTCCCGCGCCCCGAAAAATCCCTTTTCCTATGCGCGGGGATCCCTCTCTATGGCAAGAAGCGGGCGCTCTCAAACGCCCCCCCTTTGTTCAATTCTCCCTCAGACAGTGCCGCACGCATTCCAATGCCGACAAAAGCGTCTTATCCATGTCCGCATATCGGTAACTTCCCAATCTGCCTCCGAAAACCACCTTCTTTTCCCTTTCCCCCAAAAGCCGATATCTTTCGTACAAGGCGTTGTTTTTCTCGTCGTTCACCGGATAGTACGCTTCCTCCCCCTTTTTCCACTCCTTCGGATATTCCCGCGTGATCAACGTATGCCCCCATGCCGTCTTTTGAAAATGCTTGTGCTCGATAATACGCGTGTACGGCGTTTCCGCATCCGTATAATTCACCACCGCGTTTCCCTGAT
>ERZ809074.1045-NODE-1045-length-38416-cov-5.484763_pt1 | contig 38416 bp, 33 predicted proteins | sample MGYA00520795_ERZ809074 | MGnify/ENA primary metagenome ERZ809074 (study PRJEB31570, sample SAMEA3212989) | Homo sapiens | biome: human-gut; feature: human gut; material: fecal | place: Sweden | collected 2011 ...
AAGTGGGGCGGGCGGGTTCCATCACCATGATCCCCATCCTGACCATGCCGGAGGATGATAAGACCCACCCGATCCCAGACCTGACAGGCTATATTACGGAAGGACAGATCATCCTTTCCCGGGAGCTGCACCGGGCTGGCATTCAGCCGCCGGTGGATGTGCTGCCCTCTCTGTCTCGCTTAAAAGACAAGGGGATTGGGGCAGGAAAGACCCGGGAGGACCATGCGGGGACGATGAATCAGTTGTTTGCGGCCTATTCTGCAGGTAAGCAGGCGAAAGAACTCATGTCAATTTTAGGGGAGGCGGCCTTGTCGCCCACAGATCTGCTGTATGCCCGATTTGCCGAGGAATTTGAAAAGAAATACGTCGGTCAAGGCTTTGAGGAGAATCGATCCATTCAGGAGACTTTGGCGATTGGGTGGGATCTGCTGTCGATCTTGCCGGAAACGGAGCTGAAACGGATCAAGCAGGAACACATCGACAAATATCTTCCCCGGCAAGCGTAAGGAGGCGGAAAGATGCCATCGGTCACAGTGAATGCCACGCGGATGGAATTGACCCGGCTCAAGAACCGGTTAAAAACAGCAGTGCGGGGGCACAAACTGCTCAAAGACAAACGGGATGAACTGATGAAGCAGTTCCTGGAGAGTGTCCGGGAAAACCGTACCCTTCGGCGTCGGGTGGAGGAAGGATTGATGCGGGCCCATGGTTCGTTTACCGTGGCATCCGCTCTGATGTCTCCGGAGGGGTTGGAACAAGCGCTGCTTTATCCCAAGCAACGTGTGGAGTTGGATATGACCACCCGCAACATCATGTCAGTTCCTGTTCCTATGTATACTTTTCGGACGAAAGAGTGTAAAGGGAAAGGGCTTTATCCCTATGGATTTGCCATGACATCCTGCGAAATTGATGGCGCAGTGGAGGCGCTCTCCTCTGTTTTTCAGGATATGCTGAAGCTGGCGCAGGTGGAAAAGACCTCACAGCTGTTGGCGCAGGAGATTGAAAAGACGCGTCGGCGGGTGAATGCGTTGGAATATGTTATGATTCCCCGTATGCAGGAGAGCATCAAATACATTAGAATGAAACTGGAGGAAAATGAACGAAATAACATAGTTCGATTGATGAAGGTCAAAGATATGCTCCTGGCTGAAGCGTTGGAAGAGAAACGGAGGCAGGATCAGGAAATAGTTCAACATCTGTAAAGTCAATGTGCTTTACATATATTCAGGGACGGTCAACCTTGCAGTTTAATGGTAAGGTTGGCCGCTTTTGAATTTTGTATTTATTATAAAGCGAGAACAACAAGCTGGACCAGGCATGAAAGTGGAGGGCTGGACCAGCGTTTTTATTTCTTGGGAAACTTTCTCTCGCTGCTCCAGATAACTTGCAGGTATTTGGGTAGGCTATGCAGGGACTGGAAAGGGGGGCAGAGCGGATTTGTGCTTTGATTTCTCGAGAAAATATTAATATAACTTTAACACTCCAGGGAATTCGCTAAGGGCACATTCACGAGGGTTCTGCTATAATTGCTCTGCAAAAAAGAGAAAAACAAAGGAGGGAACAAAAGTGCTTGACCTAATTATGGTGGCCACATTGGCTGTTTGCTGTGGGCTTGTCTATTTGTTGGTCCACTGGTGTCACAAACAGGTGGACAGCAACGAATGACCCAGGCCAATGTATGAAAGGAGGAAGTATTGTGATCATACTTGGCGTAATCGTATTGCTTCTGGGCGCTTACCTTGTTTATGCGCTGGTTCACCCGGAAAAATTCTAAGGCACGCAGGAGGTAGCCATTATGCTGCAGTTAATCCTGACGATTATCATTTACCTGATCATCGTCATTCCCGTGGGCGTTTATTTGTATCACGTCGCCGCGGGGAAACGCACCCTGGCAGATCCGGTTTTTAACCGCATTGACGGGGCAATTTACAAAATCAGCGGGATCAATCCCAACCAGGGCATGAATTGGAAAAAATATGCCCTTTGCCTGTTAGGAACCAATGCCATTATGATTCTGATTGGATACATCATCCTGCGGATTCAGAGTATTGGCCTGTTCAACCCCAACGGGATTGGCGCCATGGAGGAAACCCTTTCCTTCAACACCATCATCAGCTTTATGACAAACACCAACCTCCAGCACTATTCCGGTGAGTCTGGACTGTCCTATCTCTCCCAGATGCTGGTCATCACCTTTATGATGTTTGTCTCTGCCTCCACTGGGTATGCCGCTTGCATTGCCTTTATTCGTGGCCTGGCAGGAAAGACCAAGGACAACGTGGGTAACTTCTTCGTGGACTTGGTTCGTGTTACAACCCGTGTGCTGTTGCCCTTCTCCATTGTGGGTGGCCTGCTGTTGGTATGGCAGGGAGTGCCTCAGAACCTCACGGGGAACCTGGTTGTGGACACCATTGAAGGAACCAAGCAAGCCATTGCGATGGGCCCTGTGGCAGCGTTGGAGATTATTAAGCACTTGGGAACCAACGGCGGTGGCTTCATTGGAGCAAACTCCACCACACCAATTGAGAACCCCACGATTATCTCTGACCTCATTGAACTGTATTCTATGATGCTTCTGCCCGGCGCATGCGTCATTACCTTCGGTAAGATGGTGCGGGATCGTAAGAAGGCCATGGCAGAGAGCAGTGAAGTAAAGGTTGATCTGAGAAAGAGCCTGACCGCCCGAATCTATGGACGGGAAGGACGCAGTATCTTCCTGGCAATGGGAATTATCTTCCTGATCGGTCTCTCTCTCTGCTTCTGGTCGGAGAGCCAGGGGAACCCGGCACTGGCTGATGCGGGCTTGTCCCAGTCCATGGGTAGCATGGAGGGCAAAGAGGTCCGGTTTGGCATTGCCCAGTCGGCGATGTTTACCACGACCACCACATCCTTTACCACAGGTACCGTCAATAACATGCACGATACCTTAACGCCTTTGGGCGGCATGGTGCCGCTGCTCCACATGATGCTGAACGTGGTCTTCGGCGGTAAAGGCGTTGGCCTTATGAATATGATTATGTACGCCATCCTGGCAGTCTTTATCTGTGGCCTGATGATTGGGCGTACCCCGGAATACCTGGGTAAAAAGATTGAAGGACGGGAGATGAAGCTCACCGCACTGTGCATCATCATTCACCCCTTCCTGATTCTGGCGTTCTCCGCGCTGGCGGTCGGTACCGCAGCAGGGCAGGAGGGAATTACCAACCCTGGTTTCCATGGCCTGAGCCAGGTGTTGTATGAATACGCTTCCTCTGCTGCGAACAACGGTTCCGGTTTTGAGGGCTTGGCCGATAACACCTATTTCTGGAACATTACCGCCGGCTTGGCGATGTTCTTCGGCCGCTATCTGTCCATTGTGATTCAGCTGGCGATTGCGGGGTCGCTGATGAAGAAACGCTTTGTCAATGAGTCTGCTGGCACACTCCACACCGATACTTTCTCCTTTGCGGTGATTCTGGTGTTTGTGGTGTATATCTTTGCCGCACTGACTTTCTTCCCTGCGTTGGCCCTTGGCCCGATCGCAGAGCACCTCACCCTTTGGTCGTAAGGAGGAACTGTGAATATGAGTAAAAATCGCAACCAAAAACTGGTGACGCCCGAGATTTTTCATCAGGCGGTGATTGGGTCCTTCACAAAGCTCAACCCCAGATACATGATGAAAAACCCTGTTATGTTTGTGGTGGAAGTGGGCTGTATCATCACGCTGCTTCTCTCCATTTTCCCTGGGTTGTTTGGGGATGTGAGTGCCGGCACCAATCTTCGCCTGTATAATGTGATCGTCTGCATCATTTTGTTCATTACTGCCTTGTTTGCGAACTTCGCGGAATCTGTGGCGGAAGGACGAGGAAAAGCACAGGCGGCCAGTTTGAAGAAAACCCAAAAGGACACCAAGGCACGTCTTTTGCTGGAAAATGGCACGGAGAAGGAAGTCCTCTCCAGCCAGCTGAAGAAAGGTGATGTGGTTATGGTCTCGGCCGGGGAGATTATTCCCGGCGACGGTGAGGTTATCGAGGGCATTGCCTCCGTGGATGAGTCTGCGATCACAGGTGAGTCTGCTCCCGTGGTCCGGGAGTCCGGTGGTGACTTCTGCTCGGTCACCGGCGGCACGACCATCGTGTCTGACTGGCTGAAAATCCGGATCACTTCTGAGCCCGGCAACAGCTTCTTGGATCGTATGATCGCGCTGGTCGAAGGCGCTTCCAGAAAAAAGACCCCCAACGAAATTGCACTGAACACGTTGCTGGTCTCTCTGACCATCATTTTCCTGATCGTCATTGTGACGCTGTATCCCATTGGCCTGTACTCCGGTGTACAGCTGCAGACCTCTACCTTGATTGCGCTGTGTGTCTGCTTGATTCCGACGACCATCGGTGGTCTGCTTTCCGCCATCGGAATTGCGGGTATGGACCGTGTTACCCGGTTTAACGTCATTGCCATGTCTGGTAAGGCAGTAGAAGCCTGCGGTGACGTGGATACCATGATCCTGGACAAGACAGGCACCATCACTTACGGCAACCGTTTGGCAGCTGACTTCTTCCCTGTGGGCGGTGCTAAGCGGGAGGATCTGATCCGCTGTGCTGCACTCTGCTCTCTGAAAGATGAGACACCGGAGGGCAAGTCCACCTTGGAGTTGGCGCGTCAGCTGGGGGATAAGAGCAAGGAGCTGTCTGGTTCCGAGTTCATTTCTTTCTCTGCGCAGACGCGGATGAGCGGCGTGGATCTGCCCGACGGCACCAAAGTACGCAAGGGTGCGTCTGATGCCATTGAGGAGTTTGTATCAAAACTGGGTGGCAAGGTACCCTCTGACCTGCGGGAAAAGGTTTCCGAAATTGCCGGCCTGGGCGGCACCCCACTGACGGTTTGTGAGAACAACAAGATTCTGGGTGTCATCTATCTGAAAGATACGGTAAAGCCCGGCATGGTAGAGAGATTTGAGCGGCTCCGCAAGATTGGGATCAAGACCATTATGTGTACCGGTGACAATGCGCTGACAGCTGCCACCATTGCCAAAGAAGCCGGCGTGGATGGATTTGTGGCAGAGTGCAAGCCGGAGGACAAGATCAAGCTGATTAAAAAAGAACAGTCCGAGGGTAAGATCGTGGCCATGACTGGTGACGGTACCAACGACGCCCCTGCGCTGGCGCAGGCCAACGTGGGCCTGGCGATGAACAGCGGCACCACCGCCGCCAAGGAAGCGGCCAACATGGTGGATCTGGATTCCGACCCCACCAAGATTCTGGAAGTGGTGGAGATCGGCAAGCAGCTGCTGATTACCCGCGGGTCCTTGACCACGTTCTCCATCGCCAACGATATTGCCAAGTACTTTGCCATTATCCCGGCTATGTTCATGACGGCCATTCCTGAACTGGGTGTGCTGAATATCATGAATTTGGCAACGCCTTACAGTGCCATTCTTTCTGCGTTGATTTTCAATGCCATCATCATTCCCTGCCTCATTCCTCTGGCCATGAAGGGTGTAAAATACCGCCCCATGTCCTCCGGAAAAATTCTGGCCCGCAACATGCTGATCTTTGGGGTGGGAGGCATCATCACCCCGTTTGTCGGGATTAAGATCATTGACCTGATCATCCATCCGTTGCTCGCCCTCATTGGATTCTAAGGAGGTCCAGGTAATTATGAAGAATTTTTTGCACAATGGTCGCCAGGCACTATTGGTGACAATCGTATTGTTGCTGATCTGCGGTCTGTTGTTCCCTCTGCTGCTCACGGGGCTGTCGAAAGTTTTTTTCCCCAGTCAGGCCGCCGGCAGTCTGGTGACAGTAGACGGACAAGTGGTTGGCGCAAAGAACGTCGGCCAGGAGTTTACAGAGGACTATTATCTGTGGGGCCGTCCCTCTGCCTATCATTATAATACCTATGTGGAGCAGGAGGATGGAACCCAGACCTACAACGATGGTTCTGAATTTGCAGGTCTGTCTTCCGGTTCCAACAACTACGCACCTTCCAACCCCGCTCTGACAGAGCGTGTGGAGGCTGATTTGGAGACCTTCCTGGAGAAGAACCCGGAGGTGAAAGAGGAAGACATTCCCACCGATTTGCTCACGGCTTCCGGCTCTGGCTTGGACCCTCATATCTCTCCGGATTCCGCAGAGATCCAGATTCCCCGGATTGTGGAGGCCTCTGGTCTGAGTGAGGAAGAGGTCAGAGAAATCATCGACCGGAATACAGAAGGAAAGACACTGGGCGTCTTTGGAGAGGACAAGGTAAATGTTCTCTTGGTAAACATTGAAATTGCCCAGGCTATGGGATTGATTCCCGCTTCTTCCGAGGAATAATCTTGGAGTTTTTCTTTCAGATCATCAAGGAGAGCCGCAGATTCTGCGGCTCTCTTTTTCAATTTGGGATATAGGGTGGAAATGGGGGCGATGAGATGCTAAAATTAATTGTATCACTTACAATCGGTGTAGGATTGTTCTTAAGATTTTTGCAGAAGTGGAATAGAAGAAAAAGGAGGCAATGAATGAAAAAGTGGTATGCGGAAGAGTACGCGTTTGAGATAGAGGTTACCAGTTTTCTCCGGGGATCGCGTACAGAGCGATACTGCCGCAATGGGGAGGAAATTGGAGACCGGTATACTTGTACCTATGGTTGCCCGGTGAATGGGGAAGGGCAGGGAATTTGCTCTAAAGTAATGATGATGCTGTTTCCCATCATGGAGGCGGTGAGAAGCGGTGGAGATTTAGAGAATATTGGAGGCGTGAGAAAGGATTGCAAAGAGGTGGTTTGTCCTGATGGATGTGTCGTGTTTCGATTAACGGCGAAAAAACTCGGGAATGAAAATTTTTATAAGGGGAAATTTTTTGACTGAGTAATTGACCAGGTCCAGAGATTCAAAAAACCGCTTCCTATGGGAGAAAACTGAGAATGTTTTCTGCTGCATAGGAAGCGGTTTTTGCTGCTGGATTTTTCTATTTTCAACGAGACAATTTGAAAAGTTATTTTTATTCCCACTCGCTCCTGTTAGATGTTTTCTAAACAGATTTGCTTATGAAATTTTGCTCAGAGTATTGGTATTCTTTTCATTATTCAGATAGTAGAGGCTATCTGATTTTTTGTTGCCATTGTGTTGCCAGAAGTGGAGCAAGAAAATTCAGTGTTAAGAATCATTATACCACGCAAAAATCGCTCATCAAATTTATCACCATGCCAATCCTGTATACTCTTCACCCAAAATATCACTCTTGGCAAAACTCGCGATACATAATTTCAGCCAGAGCGCTTTTCAGAGCAGCATATTTCTTTGGATCACTGAACAAAATGCTGAATGCCTGGCTACTCTCCTTGTAAGCATCCATTGCGGTTTTGTCATAGGCTTTAGAAAACACACTGTTGACGAAAATTTGCTCTCCATCCTGCTGGGCAGACTTTCGCAGCACATCATCCTTAGACATCTTGCTCATAAGAATCTCCGCAAGTATCCGGTCGCCTTCTGTGATTTCTCCTGCATAGTGCTCGTTAAATTTTTCAATCACTTCTTCAAGCTGGCTTTTGCTCTCCTGCTTGGTAGCTCCCTTTTTCATGGTTGGGGTTTCATATTGACCAGATCTGTCTTTTTCCAGAAAAATAGAACCTGCAAAAGTTTCCTCTAGCTTATAGTACTCCAATGCAACTTTGTTTCCCAGATCCCATACCTCTTTTTCATCACTAGGCAGTAGGCGCGAGAGATAACTGCAAAAAATATATTCTTTATGCAGACCCTTATCAAACATTCTGACAATCTGGGTGATATAGTTATACCACTTCGCAAAGCTACGTATCTGCCGGCGAAATTCATATCGCTGCTGCTGATCCAAATTGTTATTATAGCGTTCCGCAACCGGCAACAAAGCATTTGTAATCTTTCCCTGCAAGGCCACATTATTCTTATTGTTTTCAGGGTCAAGGTAGATTGATGTAACAAGGTCGATGTCCTCATCGGTGTAAAGCTTGTACTCCCGCAATTTTTTCTGTGCGGTATAAATCAAATCGACATTGATTTCAGATTCCAGGCTGGTCTCTGTATAGAACGCTTGGAAAGCCTCCTGAATATCCTCCGCAGTGTTCATAAAGTCAAGCACATAGGTATCAATTTTGCCGGGGCAAATCCGGTTTAAACGGCTAATTGTCTGTACCGCCTTCACATCACGCAGCTTTTTATCAATGATCATTGTATGCAGAAACGGCTCGTCAAAACCTGTCTGATATTTTTCTGCAACGATCAAAACGTCTCCCTGCTCATGGAAAACAGCCTTTGTTTGACTATCAGTTACGCGATTTCCGTCTGCATCCTTGTTCATGTTGCTTTCAGTATATTCAGAGTCCGGAATATCCGGGTCTGTAACATTGCCAGAGAATGCAATCATCACCTGAAGGCTATCGTAGCCTTGTTGGCGAATGTATCGTTGAACCTCATGGAAATAGCGGACAGCGGCAAGCCGCGAAGCCGTCACCACCATCATTTTCCCCTTACCGCCAATTGCTTTACTGGTCACCTCATGGAAGGTCTCTACGATAATGGCCGCTTTTTGCGCAATATTGTATGGGTGCAGTTCTGCATACCGGCGAATCAATTTCATTGCTTTGGATGCCGGCACTTCCGGGTTATCCGGTATATTTTTTGCTACTTTATAGCAAGTTTTGTAGGTAGTGTAGTTTGCAAGCACATCCATAATGAAGCCTTCTTCAATGGCCTGCCGCATGCTGTATACATGGAAAGGATGGAATGTACCGTCCGGCCATTCCTCACCGAAAATTTCTAGTGTCTTGTCCTTGGGAGTGGCCGTAAAGGCATAAAAGCTGAGATTGCTGTGCTTCCCGGCAGTAATTAGTTCTTTCAGGAATTTGTCATTGGAAGCGTCCAGTTCCTCTTCCGCTTTTCCCTCCAGTTCGGCATACTCCGCCAAAGCATCAGAAGTGTCTGCCAAAGCCATTTTCAGCTTCATTGCACTCTGGCCGGTTTGGCTGCTATGGGCCTCATCCACAATAACGGCAAAAGCTTTACCCGTTGTATCGCCCACAAGATCGTAAATGACTGGGAACTTTTGAAGGGTCGTGACAATAATCCGTTTCCCGTCATTGACTGCTTTCAGCAGATCTTTGGAGCTCTTCTTTTCATCAATCAATACCACGCTGCCCAGCGTATGATCGAAGCTGTCGATGGTGTCTTGCAACTGACTATCCAGTACTTTCCGGTCTGTAACAATGATGACTGAGTTATAAATAGCCCGGTTTTCGTCATCATGCAGACTGGCAAGGCGATAAGCGGTCCAGGCGATACTGTTGGACTTACCGGAACCGGCGCTGTGCTGGATGAGGTAGTTGTGTCCGGGACCGTGTTCTCTTGTATGGTGAACCAATTTCCGGACAACGTCTAGCTGATGATATCGGGGAAAAATGATCTTTTCGGCGGTGTCCGTGCGAACCTTTCCATCGGGCAAGGTCGTTTTCTTGACCTCTTTCTGATAACTGATAAACTTTTGTAGGATATCAAGAAAGCTATCCTTTTGGAGCACCGTTTCCCACAGATAAGCCGTCACATAGCCGCCGATTGGATTCTGTGGGTTCCCCGCTCCACCGTCTACACCAGGACCATTGCTCCCCTGGTTGAATGGCAGAAAATATGTTTTAGATCCCAACAGCCGAGTGCTCATAGCTACCCGATATAAGTCTGCTGCAAAGTAAGTAAGGATTCTGCGGTTAAACTGAAAGGCCTCCTCACGTGGATCGCGGTCTGTCATCCACTGGGTAATGGCATTGTCGATAGTCTGCCCGGTTAGTTGGTCTTTTAGCTCTATGGCAACCAGCGGAATCCCATTGACAGCCAGCATCATATCCACGCTGTTGTTATTGCGCGGACTGTAATGCCACTGGCGAATACACTGGCAGATATTTTCCTTGTAATGAGTCAGAGCCAGCTGATTCAGCTTCGTCTCCGGTTTAAAGTAGATAACCTTAAACTCCTGGCCGCGGTGCTTGAAGCCGTGGCGCAGGACATTGACCAGGCCCTCCATATCAACAGCATTTTGAAAGGCCTTATAAAACTTCTTCTGAGGATCACTCTTGCAGCGTTTTTCAAACAGTGCCCATTGCACCGGTTGCGTATTCTTGACAAAGGTACAAAGCGTCTCAATATCCAGGGCATAGTTTTCCGTGAACACTCCTGTACTATCGTACTGAAATCCGGTACGATACCCCGCATCTGTGGCTTTTTGCCAGCCGCCTTTGGGAGAAATCAAAAAGGATTCTATATCCTGTTCAAATTGCTTTTCATTATCGGGCATAACGGCACCTCCTGTTTAATGCAATCCAATCCTTGGGTTTAGGCAAAGAACCGTTCACCCAGCACCGTTCAATTGTGGCAAAATGAAACGCATGAATCTGATTTTTTTCATCAAAGTATGTAAGAATTAGCTCATCAAAATCCTTTTCCCCGGACAGCAGCTCTGCTTCATGAAGAGCAAATAGCATTTCAAACCGCTTGGAGCTGTTTGCCGGAATGACCAGGGTATAGGACTCTTGATCCCCAAATAGAATCGCTTCTTCTCCATCACCAGAACGCTGTATCTGCTTAAATGACGCAATTTCCTTTTTGTCAGAATAAGCAGAGAGACTCACATTTCTGAGAATGCGAGAAATTCCACTGGTATTGCATACATCCAACCAGAGTGGAACCGCCATATAAAGCCCCTGTTCCCTTTCAGATGTATAATACCCCCATGTCTGGTGGTTACCAGTAGGGATATGTACAATCTTTGCAAATAGTGAAACTCTACCGCTTGCCTGTAATTTCTTGGTTAACCATGTAGACAATAAGGTTGCACCTGCGCCAATCACAGCGCCTGCAAGGCCAGCTCCGGCAGAAATCAAATTGTCAATTTGATCCGGTGTCAAATTTTCCAACATCAGACCACCCGCCTTTTCCCGGTCACAACTTCAAAAATCAGGGACTTTTTGTAGGATTCTAAATCATCAATGAGTTTTTGCTTTTCATCAATTATTTCATTAATGGAAGCGCACTTTTGGTTAAGCATTTCAACAATTTTTCGCTGCTCCTCCAGCGAAGGCACAGGAACCGTGAATTGCAGAATTGTTGTCGAATTTGTACTTGCTAAATTTGTTGTCTTCTTTGCTGTTATATCGAAATACACTCGTCCGACCGGAGAAGCTGTCAAATAACTCAAGTACTCCGTAAGCATATGCTTTTCATTGACTCGTACAGCAAAAACATGGTTTTGATGCAAACACTCTGGAATTTCACCATTCCATATCGTACCACGACCTAACTTGTCTCGGTCACCACCTTCTGTCATAAGCAGCTCTCCTGGCGATAAGGCATATTTTTCGGCTTCTTCTTTTGTGACCATAATTGTGGCTACATCATTTAAGTCTAAATACTCAGCTTTAACATTCGCAACTCTCAAATAAGACCGTGGAATTAGCTGTGTTCCTGCCGGATATTGTTTCCCAAGTGTGATACCAGATCGTATCGAGACAAAATTCCTAATTTTTGTGATATTCCAACTTTTAGGAATCTCTCCAATCCACTCAATGCCAGAATCTTTCATTTTCACATTTGGATCTAGCCCCTTAGTCACCGCTTCAAAAATAATAGATGCTTTCCAGAATTTATAATCTTCAATGCTGGCCTTTGCTTCGGAAATTACGGCATTTATTCTTGAACAATGTTCCTCTAAAAACAGAGCAATCTGATTTTGTGTTTTATAAGGAGGAACTGGGACTAGAATGCGCTTCATCTCTTGCCAGCGAGTTGTCCAGAGATCATCTACAATACCATGTCCCCATTTATAGAACTCATCAGCAAATGATGTTGTATGAAACAACCAGTTATAATATCCTGGGTGCATTTTCCCTCTCGGGGTCAAAATTGTATTGATTAATGATACTGATCCATCATATTGAGATATTCCGCACGAACCTCTCCGATCAGAGCGACTATTAATTGCAAAGTCACCGACTCGAACCAATTTACGATTATCTCCATCATCTGTTTTTGCGGCTGTGGCAAGCTGAGGTACAACACCATTCATTGTTACAGAAAGCGGTGGATAATCCTTATCGCTGACTTTTTGATTTCTTAACGCATATAGAGAACCAATTTTAGAAATCCCCCACTCTTGAGGAATTAAGCCAATCCACTCTGCGCCGCTATCTTTCAAGCTGTCATTATGACATACATTGCCCACTTTATTCACCAGCCCTTCCAAAAAGCTCATGAAGTTTTTCCATTAGTACATGTTCATGGGCTTCGATTCGCTGTGCAATCTGATCAGCAGGTTCAATCTCTTTATACTCGTAAAAAGTCCGGGTAAAGGGAATCTCATAGCCGATCTTCGTTTTGCCCTCATCCACCCAGGCGTCCGGATTGTAGGGCAGCACCTCGTGGGAAATGTACTCCTCTACTTCCTCCGTCAACGGGATATTTTCTGTGTCCCGCTTGGCAGTGTCAGCCACTCTTTTCCCACGCTTCAAAACAGGGGTGCCATCCTCATTGTAAATTGGGGTTTCTACCACTATTTTGCGATAGCCCAAGGAAACGCCATCCAGAATCTTGCTCTTACAGACAATAGGCTTCCCGTCTTCTTCTGTACCCTCATAGGTTTCGGTGCGATATTCCCCATACGCCTGGACGATCATGTCGCGGCTATTCTTCGTAATATCCACCCGTTTATTACCAATGGGTTTTCTGGAACGACAGCACTTGCTGGCGTCAATGAGCTGGACCTTTCCTTTGCGCTCCTGGGGTTTGTCCTTGTTAACAATCCAGATATAGGTGGGAATTCCGGTATTATAGAAGGAGTCATTGGGAAGCTGTACGATGGCGTCCAGCCAGTCATTTTCAATCAAATAGCGGCGAATCTCGCTCTGGCCACTCCCTGCATCACCAGTGAACAAAGAGGATCCGTTCTGAATGATGGCCATTCGGCCGGTATCTTTCAGCTTTTTCACACCGTTCATCAGAAACAGCATCTGGCCATCACTCTTACTAGGCAGGCCAGGTGCAAAGCGACTCGCTTCGCCTTTTTTGTGCTCGGCTTCCACCACGCTGGCTTCGCGTTTCCAGTCGATGCCGAAGGGAGGATTGGAAATCACGAAGTCAAACTGATAGCCGGTAAATTTATCGTCGGACAAGGTGTCGCCGAACTGCATATTATCTGGGTCACCGCCGTGGATCATGGTATCTGCCACGGCAATTCCCATGGTAAAGGGGTTGATTTCCTGCCCGAACGTCTGCACGGTGGCCTTGCTGTCCAACTGCTTCAGTCGTTCTTCCATGCAGGTCAGCATCTGGCTGGTGCCCATGGTCATATCATAAACTGTGCAGTGGATTCCATCGTCATCCTTTACGATATCGTTGTCGGTCAGCAGCAGGTCGCACATCAGGTAAATGATATCTCGGCTGGTAAAATGGGCTCCGGCCTCTTCGTTGTAGGACTCAGAGAACCTCTGCACCAGATTTTCAAAGATATAACCCATATCCACTGTGGAAATACGGTTTGGGCTCATATCCAGATTTTCTGCAGAAAAGTCCACAACGACCTGATAAAGTACGCCCGCCTCAACCATGCGATCTATCTGCGCCTGGAAGTTCATACGGGAAAGAATCTGCTGTACATTATCGGAAAAGCCTGCTAGATAATCCCGAAAATTATCCTCAATATTTTCCGGATCGGTGATAAGACTGGCAAAGGTGAATTTGCTAGTATTATAAAACTGATAGCCAGCAGCCTCTTTCAAAAAACCGACTTTCAGTTCTCCAAAACTCTCATACTGCTTATTGGCCTCCAGCACTGCATCATGTGTGGGAAGAAGGCAGTCGTGAAAGCGCTTGATCACACACATGGGCAAAATCACCAAGCCATATTCATGGGGCTTGAAGGCGCCAAAAAGGGAGTTTGCGGCGTTCCAGATCAGGTTTGCGTTTTCCTGCGCGCGCCGTCCTACTTCATTAATTTTCTGTTCACTAGGACTCATCATTCATTTCCTCCATTGTTATGTACTTGTTGATCAAAAACGGCCAGTACATCGTCAAGTGGTACTCCGCTCCAGTGTTTCAAATCCGCCTCGACAGTGTATAAAATGCGTGCCTTCAAAACTTCATCTGAAAAGGTGCGCATACTGGAAATCAAGTTTTCCAATCTGGAAGTAAGGCCATACAGTCGCTCCGGCACAAGTTCTCTGTGCTCTACATGGGATGCTATCTGCTGTTTATACGTCTGCAACTGAAATTTCGTTGCGGACATCGCTTCCTGAAATTCCGGGTCTGCGGAATTCAGCCATTCTTCCAGTTCACGAAATACCCACATCTCGTCGCGGTTAGCAATGATATTCCGCAGGCGGTTGAAATCGTCGTAGGCTGGTTTGATACCAGGTCGGCTATCTAATAGCCGCTGCAAATCGCTTACCCGATAGCCAAGATCTCCCTCTGGCATCATAATTAGGGTATCTTTTCCTTTTACTGAACTCCATTTCAGTTTTTCATGGGCAAATTCAGCAAAGTCGGCAGTGACAAGGGAAAACCAATACTCCACTGGAATGATATGGAGAGCACTCGGCAAATAACCTCGTATTGCATCCACGATAATAGGGTTGCAGTCCGAAAGGACTACCTGCACATTGGGAACTCCGTCTTTCAAAAGCACTGCCGCAATATCAGCAGAACTGACGCCATAAACAATGTCATAGACCCGGATACCATGATCAACATTAAGAAATATTGTATACCGATCCTTGTCCGTTTTTCCGGACAAAATCGCCAATCTAGAAGGAAGCATTGCCGTTTTGCGGCAAGCTTCTTTTTTTCGTACCCAGCGATTGAAAATCTGGCCAACAGCCTGCCTGGAAATTGATCCGGATAGCTGGTTTGCAATCTGCGCATAGCTGGCTCCGTTAAGTACTTGTTGTGCAATTTCATCTTCCAGACGGAATGTCACATTATCTCGCCGGGATGCAAAACACACTGGCTTGGAAAAAATATGTTTGCAATCTTTATTGAGACACCTGTATTTATAAAACTCATACTCCAGCTGGATCACTTTTTTCTTTTCACCATCAGAAACCAGATCCATATACGTTTTGGAGAACAGGTCCTGCGTTTTTACCGCATCGCTTCCACAGCGAGGGCAGTACTCAATTTCCGGATCATGCAGCCAAGCGTTATAGTAGGTATCACTGCCTTTCCCCTTTTGAACGAAGAGTTCGGCCTGACCCAGCAATTCTGTTCGCCCCTCATCTTCTCGCCTAAAAATACGCTTAGCCATGGCACACCTCTTCCCATAACAACCTCACTATAACTATACCATACAGGCACCATAATTACCATCAATTGCTTTACAAAAATATATTTTATATTTATTTTTACCACCAGTTACTTTACTTTATTCTCTATCTATATATTTCACTCTTGTGTATACTGTCATCATCCAAAAGCCCCTCTACTTCCTGTCCTCCTCCGAAGCCGGCCAGATGGAGTCCTGTCAAATAAGGGGCAAAATAACTACGAATAAAGGAGAATTATTATGAAAGTAACTTTTTTGAGCGCAAGCGGCTATACCGATCCTAGTAAAAATAATGGCGACAGCATCCTGGTGGATAACGGTTCAGAGCTCGTCATCTACGACTGCGGGTGCGAAGAACATGCCCGCAGAGTTGTTGAGTACATGGACAAACATGCTTATTCCAAAGCAAAGCTTGTTCTCTCCCACAACGATGCAGACCACTTCGATGGTATAGCCTACCTTATTGAGCAAGATAAGCTTTCTGCGGTTTATACGTTATTGCTTCTGAAATACAAGGACGAACTGCTGGACAAGGTCAACGACCGGCGTCGTACCCGAGAATCTATCGCTGCCCAAATCGCAGAAATCTACGACAACATTTATTCTCTTTCCGGGAAGGTTACTCTGAAAGATATTTTTGCTGATACCGATGTGGCTACAGGGATCACAATTCCCGGTCCCAGCAAAGAATACGCTTTGGAGGCTGTAGCAAAGAGAATCGACAGCCGTGAAAGCGACGACATTGACAAGGAAACCATTGTAAATGCTGTCAGCACCCAGCTGTCTGTAAACTTCGGTGACACGAAAAATCTCCTTCTGACAGGAGATAGCAGTTTCGAAGCACTCAAGGATAACCTAAAAGACCACTCAGCTATCCAACTTCCCCACCATGGTAAGCTCGTTCAGGCAGAGGAAATCTTTGATGCAAAAGATAACTACACCGTTTATTTTGTGTCTGATAATACAGGTGACACTAATGGTGGCTCGGACAAGTTGGTAGAAAAATACAAGCGAGGCCATGTCATCTATAACACGAGAAACGGCGACCAGGTCTGCGAACGCTCTACATTCAGAGTCACCACCTCTGTCGGTTCCTACCTCTGGGGGAGGGGCTAATGCGCTACCTTCTGCATAAAAGCCAAGCCCATGAACTGAAAGCTCGTCAGGAGTATCTGTTCGATATTTTTCACCTGTACTTCCTTCCGGGAAAACCGGAAGGAAGCTATATTCCTTTGATTCCTGTTGGCACGAAGGGGCCTGATGTACTTTTCATTACCGGACATACAAACTATGTTGCTGATTACATGGAGATATACCATCGTCAAATTCCAGAGCACTGTATTGTCGTTACCAGCTGTTTAGGGCGCACATTCAAGAAATATACCTTCCAGAAACAATTCTACGTCCCTGATCTAAAAGCTGATTATTGTTATTTGCACAGCGGTATTCCTTACGGCTTTGGCTTCAATATTTCTGATGCCGAACTGGATTTCTATAACGCTCAGGGTAACATCTGGGAGCGTCTTGAAGTCGCTTATAGCAAGCTTTAATGAGAAAGGAAAGCCATGAAGTTAGAACTACTCGACACCTACCATATTCGCGTTCGTTTAAGCGCCAGCATTATCGTCTTAGCCCCATTGGCGATTACAATCTTTCTTTGTTTTCCAGAAATAGCTACTCTCGCCTCTTCTACGGTCCTAATTGCTGTCCTTCTGGCATTTACGAACTACCTCCCAATTGTGCAGAGGCAGATCTACCAAAAAAATCTTCCGTTCAAAAATTATGCAGCACAGTTTCTCATGCCAGATGACGAAACTATTAATCCCGCTTCTAAAAAGCGATACTATAGAATACTCACAGAAATTGATCAATCATTTTCTGGCTTTCAACATCCTGATACCAGCAAAAGTTTTTATCAATGCTGCGAGAGTGCTGTTCGATATTTGAGAGAAAAAACTAGAGCCAACTCTTTGATTTTAGAGGAAAATATTAACTACGGCTTTTACAGGACGCTCTATTCCAATAAGGCAACGGGAATTATACTGTGCATTGTGTTTGGGGGTCTTACTGCCGCATACTCGCTGTTTTCCTCTGAATCGCTTTCTCAAATACCTATCAGCAATTACATTGCCCTCTCATCAAATATAGCGCTACTTCTATTCTGGATTTTCGGTGTAACCGAAAACGGCCTAGAAAGCACCGGAAAACAGTATGCGAAGGCGCTTCTTTCAACGATTGACTTGCTTTAAAACATCTTTTCTTCTCACACCAGAAAGATTGTTTCTAGAGCGAAGATTATAGCAGCAAGCAATGCGTGTGGCTATCCACACACAAATCCGGCAAGCAATGCGAGTGTTAATACACACTCGCATTTCCTGCCATCTGCTTGTTGAGGGCAGCGCCCCCAAGCCCCCTTTGAACACAGAATTTCATTCTGTGGCTGCGCGTTCTGTGAACGCTTTGAAAGGGGACGGCAAAGCGCCGTCTCCTTTAAGATACCATAGAACAAATCGTTCCACCCTTACGCCTGATGGCTACCGTGAAACACAGTAGTCATCGCTAGATGCGTGGGCAAAATGTTTTCCCATCCTTCGCTTTTACTTCGCATCCTGTGCCCCGGTCTCAAGTCATGAGGGCTACTCCTTAATATTTACATGGTACGCCCTAAAATAGGGCTCACCTGAAAAGATGGGGTGGCAAAACACCACCTCACATTTTCTTTCCCGCAACGGTGGCGACGGTCGCAACGGTGCTGAGAGTACCCCTCAAAACACCGTCGCGACCGTTGCAAGCGTCGCGCTTTACTTGATTATTTCAACCATAGGTGCTTCTATTACCATGTAGGTCAGCCTGATACGCCTTCCGGCGTGCTTGGTTTTGTTTTCGTACTTCACCTGATGTTCTTCCAGCAGGCGGCTGGCATTCACATTCAAATGCTTGGTAAGGCGGTTCACTGCCATATTCAACTGGAGGGCTTCAGAAAGCTCTGTTGGGCTGCCTTCCCATTCGCGGTTCGCGTCAGATACGATCTTCGCTACCGCTTCCAGCACCGGGTCCGGAGGTTGCTTCCAAAGCTCATTCTCTGCATGGTCGAGGAGCCATACCAAACGCTCCTGGTCTTTACTTAGGTACAGCCGCTGATCCGGCTGATCCCGTCCACTGATTTCCAGTGTGGCCTTTCCATCGGTTCGTTTTTCTTTCTGCATAATGAGTGCCCCATCTGCACAGCCCGACAGTCCGGTGGTGCCAGAAATCTTCTCAAAACTATCTCCCGCGGGCTGCTTTCTGGTGTGGTGGACAATCAAGATGCAAACTCCATGCCGGTCTGCAAATTGTTTCAGTTTTCCAATCACCTCATAATCGCTGGAATAGCTGTAATTGTCGCTTACCATCTCCCGGACTTTTTGCAGGGTATCCACGATAATCAATTTGGTATCACTGTGTTCCCGAACAAACTTTTCAAGCTGTTCATCCAGACCGCTACCGATCATCTTGGCACTGGTAGCAAAGTGGAGAGAGCTTGTCCCCTCCACACCGAACATGCGGAACATCCTGCGTTGCAAACGGCTTTCGTCATCTTCCAAAGCAAGATAGAGGACTGTTCCCTGATGAACTTTGTAGCCCCACAAATCCTGCCCAGTGCTGACATGGTGGGCGATTTGCGCCACCAGAAAAGATTTGCCGATTTTGGGCGCTCCGGCAAGGATATATGCTCCAGTATAGAGCAGGTTTTCAATCACCGCAGACTTTACCTCAAACACATTGTCCATCAGCTCGTCCAGGGTTACAGTGTGCAGGTAAGCTGGGTCGCTCATGCGCTGTATCTTGCGGTACATTTCTTCCAGGCTTTCCTGAGGATTTACAACTTCATCGTTGATTTCTTCCTTAGAAGTGGTTATACTAATGTCAGAGTTTTTAGAGATTGACTGCCCATCGTCTGCGCCAACAGATGAAGCATGGGTGGTCATTTTCTTTTTTTCATCGATCATAGGCAATATCCTCCTGCATTCCTTTCATAATGGTTGTGATCATCTGAATGGTGTCCAACAGTTCCTCATTTACTCCTTGCCCGGCTTCAATACGGTGCAGCTCGTCCAGCACAGCAGCCAGCTGATCTCGCAGTGCCTTATAGACTCTTGGATTTCCCTGCACCACCACATCCCGGCAGAGCAGCCGACGGATGATATAATCCTGCTTGGTCAGTCCGGTGAGCTTGACTGCTGTTTCAATCTGGGCATCCTCCTCAGGGGAGACCCGAAAAGATACGGCCTTGTTTCTCCAACGGTTGTGCTTATCCAAATTTTTTGCTGACATTTTTAATTGCCCCTTTCCATATTCAATTTATCTGCCATTTCCGTTTGTTTGGACGGAAACAGGTGTGCATAATTGTAAGTGATGTCGATGCTCTCATGACCTACCCGATCTGCGATGGCTGTGGCGGAGAACCCCATGTCGATCAAAAGCGAAACTGCGCTGTGACGAATATCGTGGATTCGGATACGCGGGACTCCGGCCTCTTTGGAGCCTCTATCCATCTCCCGGTGGAGATAACTCTTGGTAACGGTGAACATTCGGTCATCTGCTCCAATGCTGTAGAGCATTTTGAGGTAATCCTGAATTTCCTCTGCCAGAAACTGCGGCATAGTGATGACACGATTGCTCTTTTCTGTTTTTGGAGTGGTAATCAAATCCTGCCCGTTTAGCCGCTGATAGGATTTGTTGATGGTGACAGTGCGCTTCTCAAAGTCAAAATCTGCCGGGGTCAGAGCCAGAAGTTCTCCCTCTCGGATACCGCACCAGTAAAGCATCTCAAAGGCATAGAAGGATAGCGGTTTATCCATCATCACCTCGGCAAATTTCAAATACTGCTCCTTAGTCCAGAACATCATCTCTCGGTTTTTCTTTTTTCCCATGCTACCTGCCTTTTTACAAGGGTTATCACGGAGATTGTAATACCGTACTGCATGGTTAAAGATGGCACTGAGTTGATTGTGAACCGTCTTAAGGTACACAGGTGAATAGGATTGCCCCTTTTCATCCTTGTGGTTCAGCATCTCATTCTGCCAGGTGATGATTTGCTGGGCGGTGATGTTACACATCTTCAGCTTGCCGAAGTAGGGAAGCAGCTTGGTGCGGATAATATGCTCCTTTGTGGCCCAGGTGTTTTCCTTGAGCCGGGTCTTCATATCCGCTGTGTAAAGTTCCACAAAACTTTTGAAGTTCATATCCAGGTCGGCACTGGTTTTATGAATCTGTTCACGCTCCCAGGCCTGCGCCTCTCGCTTGGTCTTAAAACCGCGTTTCTGGGTCTGCTTCCGCTCACCATTCCAGTCGGTATAGCGATAAACTGCCCTCCAGGTGCCGGTTTTTTCTTCCTTGTAAACTGCCATTATGACTCCTCCTTTGCTGTTTTGGTATAGTAATACTTCTCCCTGAAGAATTCTCGATTGACACGGCCGGAAATGGTCAGATACCCTTTCTCCTGCAATTCTTCGTTAAGCCCATGGATTACCTTGTAGGCGTGGGATTTGGAGATGCCCAATTCCTGAGCAACTTCGTCTGCTCGCATAAAACTCTGTTTCTGCATAAATAAAATACCTTCCTTTCCTTGTTGATTGTTTCTGCCTGCCAATTTTGTTTTTCATAAAGACCTCCTTACTCTCTACTGCCACTTTTTTCGGATTTTGCACCCAAGAATTTTGAAAAAAGTTTCTCCAGTTATTTAACTAAGCAAATATGCTTTGCTCATTGTCATTATACTAAGCATAATAGCTTATGTCAATCGGCGTACGTAAAATAAATTAAATAAAATTGTTTAGTATCCTATTGACTTTCCTAAGCATTTCTGCTACGCTTTTTATAAAGACAACCAACGATTGGAGTTGATGATGTGGCGATTGGTGAACGAATTCACTTTTTTCGTCTCCTGCGGGGGATGACACAAAAATATCTCGGTATGGCGCTGGGCTTCCCGGAGAAGTCTGCTGATGTGCGCCTTGCACAGTACGAAACAGGATCAAGAACCCCTAAGGCAGAACTGACCGCTGCCTTAGCTGAGGTACTGGATGTCTCGCCTCATGCACTTTCCGTCCCGGACATAGACTCCTATGTGGGGCTCATGCACACTCTATTTACCTTGGAGGACAACTACGGGCTGAAAGTCAGTGAGCTGGATGGAGAAGTCTGCTTGAAGGTCGATGTGCGAAAGAACAAGGACGCTGCCCAGCTGCACGAGATGCTCTGCTCTTGGCAGCAAGCCGCTGCCCTGTTGGAGGCGGGCGAAATCTCTAAGGAAGACTACGATAAGTGGCGCTACCACTATCCCGAGTTTGACAAGACCCAGCACTATGTGAAGATGCCGCCCCAGGATCTCGTTTGACCCTCTCACTTGTAGGCCACGGGAGAGGCTGTTTGTTGCACAGAATAATAATAAAAAGAAAAAGAGAGCTAACTGACTAATCAAAATCAGTTAGCTCTCTTTTTATGAATCATGAAAAAATGTTGCCATTTCGTTGCCACAGAGGGCATCAAACCTTAGAAAACCCAGTCATTCCGGGCTTTTTCTGGTCTCTGAAATTATTCCCACTCGATGGTTGCCGGGGGCTTGGATGTAATATCGTATACAATCCGATTGACCCCAGGAACTTCATTTACAATGCGCGTGCTGATGCAGTCCAAAATATCGTAGGGGATACGGGCCCAGTCAGCGGTCATAAAATCATCGGTCGTGACGGCACGAAGGGCCAAGGTATGGTCATAAGTACGGCCATCGCCCATGACGCCCACAGAGCGGGTATTGGTGAGAACGGCGAAAAACTGACTAAGATTTTGGGCTTCCCGGGATTTAGAAAGCTCGTCTCGGAAGATGAAATCGGCCAGGCGAAGGGTATCTGCTTTTTCCTTGGTGACATCTCCGATGATGCGGATGGCGAGACCTGGCCCGGGGAAGGGCTGACGACTGACTAAATATTCTGGGAGTCCCAGTTCTCTCCCCAGCTGACGGACTTCATCCTTAAAAAGCATACGCAACGGTTCGAGAATCTCTTTAAAATCTACATAGTCCGGCAGGCCACCGACATTGTGATGGCTCTTGATGGTGGCGGCTTCTCCCGTCCCGGATTCAATTACGTCGGGATAGATGGTGCCCTGTGCCAAAAAGTCTACGGCACCGATTTTTTTTGCCTCCTCTTCAAAGACCCGAATAAACTCTTCGCCAACGATTTTGCGTTTCTGTTCTGGTTCCTCTACACCTGCCAGTTTGCCCAGGAAACGGGTTTCTGCATTGACCCGGCGGAAGTGCAGGTTCCACTTGGAAAAGGCGGCCTCTACTTCGTCTCCTTCGTGCAGACGCAAAAGGCCGTGGTCTACAAAGACGCAGGTCAGCTGATTTCCCACTGCTTCTGCAAGCAGTGCGGCGGCAACAGAAGAGTCCACACCGCCGGAAAGAGCAAGCAGGACCTTGCCGCTGCCCACCTTTTTTCGGATGGCAGCAATGGCAGATTGGCAGAAATCGTGCATCGTCCAGTCGCCGTTGGCGTGACAGACAGAATAGAGAAAATTGCGGATCATTTCCATACCATATTCTGTGTGGTTGACCTCTGGATGATATTGTACGCCGTAGAAGCCTCTCTGCACGTCAGCGATGGCGGCGTTGGGACACATTTTCGTATGGGCGGTCAAAGAAAAGCCGGAAGGAACCTGGGCCATATAATCCCCGTGGCTCATCCAGGAGATGCCCTCTGACGGGATTCCTTGGAAGAGGGGACAGGTAGTGTCGTAATAAGTGACTGTCTTTCCGTATTCCCGGGCTGTGTCTTCCTGGGCGGGGGAAACCTCACCGCCCAAGCTGTGGGCCATCAGCTGACATCCATAACAAATACCCAAGATGGGAACGCCCCAGGTGAAGATCTCAGGATCCACATGGGGGGCGGTGTCCAGATAAACGCTGTTAGGCCCGCCAGTGAAGATAATGCCGATTGGTGCCATGGCTCTCAGCTCTTCCAAGGGGGTTGTATAAGGTTTTACTTCGCAATAAACGCCGCATTCCCGAACCCGGCGTGCAATGAGCTGGTTGTATTGCCCGCCAAAGTCCAAGACGAGGACAAGCTCGTGTTTCACAGGGACCATCCTTTCTCTTGCGTAAAATGATGATGTTTTATTGTACTGCGCGTCAGTAGGAATTACAAGTCCGGTTTGCCTGATCTCTGTATCTTTTGGTTACATATTTTGTAAATGATAGGGCATGCTATGGCAAAGAATGGGACGATCAAAGGGGGAGAAGGCATGATTACTGCTGTGGTCCGGACAATTATTTTATATCTGCTGATTATCCTTGGAATCCGCCTCATGGGGAAACGGCAGATCGGGGAGTTGGAGCCCTCCGAACTGGTGCTTTCCCTGATTATTGCGGACCTGGCGGCGGTTCCTATGCAGGACTTTGGAATTCCCTTGATTATGGGGATTATTCCGATTTTAACTTTGTTGTGCTTGTCCGCGATCCTGTCTGTGCTGACGGTGAAGAGCATCCGGTTTCGGGCACTCTTATGCAGCAGACCCAGCATCGTGATCCAGGACGGGAAGATTTTAACCCGGGAAATGGTGAAGAACCGCTTCACTGTGGATGAATTGATGGAAGAGCTTCGCATGGCAGGGGTTACGGACCTCTCCACGGTGAAGTATGCCGTGCTGGAGACCACGGGCCGCATTTCTGTGTTGCCTTACGCTGAGCATCAGCCGGTCACGGTCAGAGACATGGGGCTGAAGGTGAAGGAAGCCGGACTGCCGGTGATTGTGGTCAGCGATGGCCGGGTACTCTCCCACAACTTAAAAACCAGGAATCTGTCTATGCGGTGGGTGAAGGAGCAGATGGGAAGCCGGGGCGTTCAGGACATCCGCCAGGTGTTTCTGATGACCGTGGACGAAGCCGACAATGTATATTTTGTCAAGAAGGAGGAGAAAACTTGAGGCAGCTTTGGATTTCTGTGGCGATCTTAGCTGGTATGGTGCTCCTTCTGTCCTGGAACATGGTCCATGTGCATCAGCTGACGGAACCCATGCGGGAAGACCTGTCCCAAGCGGTTGCAGCGGCGCGGGAGGAGGACTGGCAGAAGGCAGAGGCACTGACCCAAAAGGCACAGGAGCATTGGCAGAGTAATGTGTCATATCTTCGGTTTGTACAGTTTCATGAGGAGATTGATGAGGTTACTGTACTGCTGAAGGAGGCAAAAGGATTCTTATGGGATCGGGAAGTGGGCGAGTACACGGCAATGAGTGTCCGGATCTATGGCAAGCTGGAGGCAATGTGTGGGCTGGAAACAATATCCGCCGGAAATCTTTTCTAATGTGAATGAAAATAATTCATTGACAAGGAGCGGAATGCGGTGTATCCTTAGCAGGAGCTCAAAAAGGAGGGATTCCCATGCCGCGGATTACAAAGGATCCCACAGAACGCCGGCAAGAAATTTTAGATACGGCCCTGAAACTTTTTTGGGAAAAGGGCTATGAAAAAACCTCGATGACCGAGATTGCCCAGGCCATGCAGGTGGCACAGGGACTGTGTTACCGCTATTTTCCATCCAAAGAGGCGTTGTTTCAGACAGCTGTTGATCAATATGCCCAGCGGCAAGTGGATCAGATCGCCAGCGTATTGAGAAAACCAGGTCTGACACTGGTCCAAGTGGTGGAACAAATGCCGACCTTTCTGGAAACCGAGGCGGAGGACAGTGCCATTGCCAAGCTCTGCCATGGGCCGGAGAGCGAAAAGCTCCATGGGCCGCTCTCCATGGCGATATGTGCCAAACTTCAGCCGTTGGTACAACAGTTGTTGGAGAAGGCCAATGAGCGGGGAGAGGTCCAGATTGCAGACCCGGAGACGGCCGCCTCTTTTTGTGTCTATGGACAGTTGGGCATTCTATGGAATCAAACGCTCAGTGGAGAGGAGAGAGTACGCCGCGTCAAGGCATTTTTAATCCATCTGCTGACTATATTTTAAGCAAAGACCCTGCTCTTTTTGGGCGGGGACTCTTTTCGGCAAGCTAATGAATGAAATTCATTCAGAAAAGGAGAAAAATATGAGGAAGAATTTTGATATCATCCATGGCAATCCCAGACAGTGCTTGTTTGCCATGGTGCTGCCGATGATGGCGGCGATGTTTTTGAACATGGCCTATAATTTGGTGGACAGTCTATGGATTGGAAACCTGCTGGGAGAGTCTGCCTACGCGGCGCTGACAGCGGCGACCCCAATCCTTTTGCTGCTCAATTCCATCGCAATGGGGGCGACCAACGGGGTTGCTATTTTGCTCTCTCAGGCCATTGGGGCGGGAGAGACACGACGAACCCGAACCATCCTGTTTACTTCATTTATTTTAAGTATTGTGTTTTCTCTTGGGATGACAGGATTATTGGAGGGAATGGTATCCCCTTTGCTTCGGTTTCTTCAAGTTCCATCGGAGCTGTATGAAATGACTTGTCTCTACCTGAGGATTTATTTGATTGGGTATGGGGCGGTTTATCTCTACTGTTATTTTGCCGCTGTGCTGCGCAGTTTTGGGGATACGGTGTTCCAGATGCTGGCCATGCTGGTATGTACTGTACTCAACGGCGCGTTAGACCCGCTGTTGATTCACGGATTTGGATTGCAGGGCGCGGCAGCGGCGACGGTTTTGTCTCAGGGAATTTGTTTGGGGTTTATGGTGTGTTATCTGAGAAAGAAAGCCTTGTTTTCTTTCCATGCTGCTGATTGGTCCGGGAAGGAGCTTGGCACCATTTGCTTAAAAAGCCTTCCAGCGGCGTTTCAGCAAAGTATTCCTGCCATCAGCACCAGTGTGCTTACTGCGATAGTCAGCGGTTTTGGGGTGACCGCCCTGGCGGCGTATGGCGTGGCTGGGAAGCTGGAGCTTCTTCTCTTCTATCCAGCGATGTCCTTTCAAATGGTTTTGACAACGATTGTGGGTCAGTGTATAGGGGCCGGACGCCGTGATCGCGCGTGGGTATACTGTAAAACGGCTTTGCTTTGGGGCGGAGGTCTGTTGATCATTCTCTCCTGCGGTGTTGTGGGACTGGCTCATCCTTTGTCTGAACTGTTTGTAGACAGTAAGGCTGTGGCGGAAGTGGTGGCCGGATATTTCCAGGTGGTCAGTGTGGGATATCTGTTCAATATGGAAACCAACTGTTTTCTGGGGGCAGTCAATGGGATGGGTCATCCAGGACGCAGCATGCTTTGCATGGTACTGTACTACTTAATCATTCGGATTCCGTTGGCCTGTCTGCTCTCCTCTGCCGGGCTAAATGGGATATGGGCTGCTGTTTTGTGTAGCCATGTGGCAGCGGTGGTAACGGCGTGCCTGCTTGCCAGGGGATTGGCCTCCAGAAAGAAAAGCCCTATATAATCCGTCTTTCACAGCAAAAAAGCTGCGAGGGATGCCGACAAAGCGGACATGGTCAGATAGGTAGACAAAGAGAACAGACCGCTGCCGCCCATGGTGGATACACATTCTGTAAAGGAAGGCTGAGAACGGATGATGAAACAGAACGATAGGAACATTCAGTGGGACACTTCTCCTTACATGGCGCGGCAGACTTTACAGTCCGCGCATCCATTGCAAATGGGCTTGGAAGCGCAGGGAGATGGGCCCCAGGAGAGGCGTGCAGAAAACGCCCTTGTGACGGAAGGGGAGGGAGAGCAGAAAGGGAATCCGTTCCTCTGCTCGGATTTGGTTCTCACAAGCCACGTGAAAAAATACGTTTTCCCAACCGTTGCCCCAGTCTTCCGGCAGACAGGCGGATACTCTTTGGGGATGCTTGGTTAGGAGAAAAAAGATGACATCTGGTCGCATGCGAATCATATCCCAGGCATCATCCCGCCATGGGTCTGCTTCCGGTAGGAAAAAATCGGAGGTCATGCACACCCAGAGCATTTCACCACGCCTAATTTTGTATTGGCCCCGCCGGTCTTTTTGGAGCGGGTAGGAATTTTTGTCCGGTAGATATCTGCGCCGCTCCGGCCGCTTTTCTGGTCCATGGAGCAGTACCGGCGCCCTTCGCTGCACTTATGACAGCCGTGCCAGGGGTTCCAAATGTCATGCATGCCGATTTTCGTGTTTCCAATCTTTGATCTGTTCCAGGCGGGCTTTCCACTTGGCCTCTTGCCCCTGGTCTGTGGGCTGATAGTAGACCCGGTTCACCAGAGTGTCTGGGAGACATTGCAGGGTGGTGAGCTTGTCCGGGGCATCATGGGCGTATTGATAGCCTTTGCCGTAGTTTAAGTCCTTCATCAGTTTGGTGACCCCGTTTCGGAGCGCCAGGGGAACAGGCTTCGTCAACTGGGTCAGGGCGTCTTGTTTGGCACGTTCATAGGCCAGGTACAGAGCGTTTGATTTGGGTGCCAGGGAGAGGTAAACCGCAGCTTGGGTCAGGAAAACAGAGCACTCAGGCATTCCAATGAAATGGCAGGCCTGATAGGCAGCCACAGCGATTTCCAAGGCACGGGCGTCGGCCAGCCCGATATCCTCGCTGGCAAACCGGGTCAGACGTCGGGCGACGTAAAGGGGGTCTTCTCCTGCTTCCAGCATCCGGGCCAGCCAGTAAACTGCGGCATCCGGGTCAGAATTTCGCATGGATTTGTGCAGGGCGGAGATCAGATTGTAGTGTTCCTCTCCATTTTTGTCGTAGAGAAGGGACTTTTGGGCGGTGCACTGTTCCAGGGTCTCTCTGGTTACTGTAATGGTATTGTCGGAGACCGCTCCGTTGAGGACCACCATTTCCAGGGTGGATAGGGCGATTCGCGCGTCGCCATTGGCAAAACGGGCAATGTGCTCCAGCATGTCCGGCTCGATGAGGATATGCTGAGCCCCAAAGCCGCGGGGGTCCTGCAGGGCCCGGTTCAGCAGCTGGACAAGCTCTTCTGAGGTTAAAGCGTGGAGCACGAAGACCTTGCACCGGGAGAGCAGAGCGCCGTTGACTTCAAAGGAGGGATTTTCCGTAGTAGCCCCGATAAGCAGAATACTTCCCTTTTCTACAAAGGGAAGGAATGCGTCTTGCTGCGCTTTGTTAAACCGGTGAATTTCATCTACAAATACAATGGTGCGGGTTCCGAATCTTCGGTTGCTCTCCGCCTGCTGCATAATGGCGCGGATCTCCTTAATCCCGCCGGTAACAGCGGAGAATGCAATGAACTCTGCTTTGGTGGCATGGGCAATCACTTGGGCTAAAGTGGTTTTTCCCACACCGGGCGGCCCCCAGAAGATCATAGAGGCAAGCTGATCCGTTTCAATCAGCCGGCGGAGGAGCTTGCCTTCCCCCAAGAGATGGGTTTGCCCGACGTATTCTTCTAAACACTGAGGGCGGAGTCGGGCAGCCAGGGGACGAGGGGGCTCTTGCCCGAATAAGGTATTTTGTTCCATGGTGGGTCCTGCTTTCTGCTTGCGCTTGGTATTTGTTTATGGTATCACAGAGTTTGAGAAGCTTCAATAGAACGGGCTTTCTTTTGTCGCTGATCCAGTCCAGGAAAGGGGATTCCATGGTTTTTGCGGGCTGGCATGGGACCGGAGGGAAGGGAAAGAGAGGAAGAACGAGAAATTTGACGGAAAAGGTATGGGAAAGGGGCAAAAAAATCTGCGAACAAACGAAAAAAATTTTCTCTCAGTTCTCCCGTTTTTTGCAGAGTGTGCTATAATAACGGAGAAATGGTCGTGTAACACCGAGATACTTTTAGTAGGGAGGACAAGGAAATATGAAAACCCTGTACAACGGAAAGACGAAGACGGTCATGCTGGACGAAGCCACTGGTGTGGTGAATCTCTTCTTCAAGGATTCCGCCACGGGAGAAAACGGTGTCTTTGACCCCGGCTCCAACACCGTGGGCGGCAGTGTGGAAGGCAAAGGAAAGATCGGCCTGAAAATCTCCAAGCACTTTTTCGAAATCATGGAGAAAAACGGCATTCCCACCCACTATCTGGGCGCGGATGTGGAGCAGGGCCTGATGCAGGTGCGCAAGCTGACCGTGCCGAAGCTGGAGTTTGTGCTGCGTTATTACACGGCTGGCTCTATGTGCCGCCGGTTTAGCCTGGAAGAGGGCATTGTCTTTGATCCTCCCTATACGGAGGTCACATTGAAGGACGATGAGCAGGGAGATCCTCTGATCAGTGAGCGCCTGTGCATCATGAAAGGGATGCTGGCCCCTGGTCAGTACGACGAGGCGCTGGGCATTCTGGTCAAGGTAGGAGAGGTTCTGAAGAAGGAACTGTCCGCTATGGGCCTGACGCTCATTGATTTTAAGATTGAGGTAGGCTATGATGAAAACGGCAAGATGTATGTGGTGGATGAAATTACACCTGACATCTGGAGAGTCCGGGACGAGAAGGGGAACATCCCCAACCAGATCGACTGCGCGAAAATGATTCTGGAGAAAATTTAACAGCGTGATAGAAGGAACTTCCTCCCTGCTGTACGGGGAGGAAGTTTTTTACCCCAATGGAGGGCAGTACACTCCACAAAAAATTCAAATTTCTCTGGTATACTACCATTTGAGGTGAAAAAGAATGTTTCGAATTTTAATTGTAGAGGACGAGCCTGATATTGGGGAACTCCTCCAGACCTATTTGGAGCATGCCGGGTATGTGACCCGTTTGGCCCAGGAGGGACAGAGTGCGTTGACGCTGTTTTATCAGGAAACCTTTGACTTGGTGCTTTTGGACTTGATGCTCCCCAAGATGGACGGATATACGGTCTGCCAAGCCATCCGGGAACAGTCTGACGTACCAGTTATCATGGTGACTGCGTTGGACAGTGAGGAGCATCAGCTGCAGGGCTTTCGGTTCAACATTGATGACTACGTAACCAAGCCCTTCTCCATCCCCGTTCTGTTGCAGAAAATTCGAGCAGTTCTTCGCCGGACCACAGGGCACGCCGGAGATGAGCCCATCTGTTATCGGAACCTAACCTTGGATTTGGAGGGATATCAGGCCTATTTGGGAGGAACCCCTGTCGATTTGACAAGGCGGGAGATTGCACTGCTGCGGACCCTGTTAGAGAACCAGGGGCGGGTTCTAACCCGGCAGATGCTGCTCAACCGTGTGTGGAGCTACGATTTCTACGGGGATGAGCGAATTGTAGATACACATATCAAAAATCTACGAAAAAAATTGGAGGCGGATTATATTGAGACGGTGCGCGGCGTGGGTTACCGAATGGAGCGAGAAAATAAGACGTAATCTGCCGGTGAAAATTTTCTGTTTTACCTGCCTGCTCCTGTTGGCTGTCTGTATTGTGACCTACGGTCTGATCGCCTGGATGATGCCGGTGACATACCAGGCAGACAGAAACCGCGTGTTATCGGAGCAGGCGGAGAGTTTGATCCAAGAGTTGAGCAAGACTACGCTATCTGCGTGTGGCCCGCTGCTGGAGAAATTTGCGTCGGATTATGATGCCCAAGTGAGTATTTTAGATGAAACTGGTCAGCCGGTGGCGGGGACAAAGGACCTTGCACAAACAGAGGAGGAAGAGGGCCGGGTGACGTTTAGCCAGATTCAAACGGAGGAGGGCATGACGCTGCAAACCAACGAATCAATACACATTACCCAAACCGTTGCGACCCCGTTTTCTTTTCAAGGCAGTCAGGATGTGTATCAGCTGATGGTGGTAGGCAGAATCCGAGGGGTGAATCAAGCAATGGAAGCCTTGGGGAAATTATGGCCTTGGCTGCTGGCCTCGGTGGTGTCGGTGTCTATTTTGGGGTCCTTTTTCTACGCCCGCTATGTTACCCGGCTATCCCGCGCCATGGGGGCGCTGCAGGGGGCGAATGAGGCGCTGCGGCGAGACATGGAACGAGAGCGGGAAATGGAGCGGCAGCGGATGGAATTCTTTGCCGCAGCTTCCCATGAACTAAAAACACCGATCACCATTGTCAAAGGGCAGCTGGGAGGGATGCTGGACGGGGTGGGGGTCTATGCCGACCGGGAGCGATACCTGGCCAGAAGTCTGCAAGTGATGGGCAGCATGGAGCGTTTGGTGGGGGAACTCCTGACCCTTTCCCGGATGGAAGGGGAGAAGGTCCGCCGTAGCATAAAGCCTCTGAATCTAACCGATCTCCTGACTGCCTGTGTGGAGGAATACACGGACCTCTTTGCCCAAAAGGAGCAGACGCTGCATGTTTCCCTTGCGCCGGACCTTCAGGTACCGGGAGAGTGGAATTTACTCTCCAAGGCGGTCTGCAATCTTTTAACCAATGGAGCCATGTATTCCCCGGACGGGGCGGAACTTTTTCTCTCTGCTCGGGAGGAAGGGGAGCAGATCTATTTCTCTCTGGAAAACACAGGGGTTCACCTGTCAGAAGAAAGGATTCCCCATCTGTTTGAGGCCTTTTACCGGGGGGAGGGCTCTCGCAACCGGCAGACGGGCGGAAGCGGTTTGGGGCTGTACCTGGTGAAACGGATTCTGGAATACCATTGTGGGGAGATACGGATTAGAAATACCGCCGCTGGAGTCTGTGTGGAAGTTTGGCTGCCCAGAACCAACTCCACAGAAACTACAACTTCCTGCTAAATTAACTCCATATTTTTTTGCTATCCTTTCCTTGCTCTTAAAAGCAAGGAAAGGATTTTTGCGATGAAACTACAGATGGAACATTTAACCATGACCTATCCCACCGGAAAGAAGGCGCTTCAGGATATGAGCCTTACATTGAGCAGTCCCCAGATGATTGGACTGCTGGGGCCAAATGGAGCGGGAAAGTCCACCCTGATGAAGCTTCTGACGGCGGCGCTGCTTCCCACCCAGGGAAGCATTTTTGTGGACGCGCGGCCCCTGGCCAAAAGCGAAGGGGCCTTGAAAGCCCAGCTTGGCTATCTGCCCCAGGACTTTGGACTTTATGAGGAGCTAACGGTAACCCAGTTTCTGGACTATATGGCTGCCTTAAAGGGCATTCGTGCCCCCAAAGCAGAGATTCGGCGGGTTTTGTCGGACACCAATTTGACGCCGCAGCGGCGAGCCAGGATTCGTACCCTTTCCGGCGGGCAACGCCAGCGGGTGGGGATTGCGCAGGCGCTGCTGGGCTCCCCTCAGCTCTTGATTTTGGATGAGCCTACCGTGGGGCTGGACCCGGAGGAGCGGATTCATTTCCGCAACCTATTTGCACAGGAGGCCAAAGATAAATTGGTTCTGCTGTCCACCCACATTATTGAGGATGTGCAGTCTGTGTGTGACCGTCTCATTGTCATTCATGGAGGAGAGCTCCTGTTTGACGGACGCCCTGAGCAGCTGGTTGCCCGGGCCCAGGGACACGTGGGGGTGTTCCAAGGCTATCCGCCCCAAGGAATTTCCTGCGAGGTAACTGCCCAGGTCAACACAGCCGGAGGAATCTTATGCCGGGCTGTGGCGGAGAAACTGCCGGAGACAGTTCAGAAAGTAGAGCCTACCTTAGAGGATGCCTATGTCTATCTGGTGGGGAAGGAGGGGAAGCGGCCATGACAGTTTGGCGTGACCTTCGAGTGGAGTGGATGCGTCTGTTTCGGTCCAAGGGAACCTGGCTGGCATTGCTGGCCGCTTCCGCTGCCCCCTTGGTGGGCTATGGACTCTATCAGCCCGCCGGGGGCGGTACAACCGCGGCCTTGGTTCTTCTGAATCCCATGCTGACAGGCGCGCTGGGCGGGGCGCTTGCGTTTGCGGTGTTAACTTTGTCAGAGATGAACCGGGTCAAAAAGGGGAGAATGGGACCCTTGACAGACAGTGTGGTCTCTCCCCTGCGGATGACTGTGGTTCGGACCGCTGTGCTGATGCTGACCGCAGTGGTGTCCTCTCTGGTGACCAGTCTACTTTACCTTCCCTATACCTGGTACCGGTTGGGGGAGACCTTTCAGGGAAAGGAATATGTCCAAGTCGTCCTGCTGTTTTTGCTTCCCTTTCTGGAAATGACGGTTTTGGCGGCTGCTGCGTTTTACCAAATATTCCAGCGGGTGGATGTCTGTGTGCTGCTTCTCCTGGCACTTTTGCTGGTGGGACTGGGCCCTTGGAGTCAGGACACCTATTTGCTGTACTGGATGGATTTGTCCAACCTGGGTTTTTCCGGAGACTTAGGCAATACGACGATTTTCCGGCTGGCGTGGTACAGCCGCTTGCTGTGGCTGTGCCTCTTTGGCGGGCTCTGGATGGGGTCCCTTCTGTGCGTTCGAAACCACGGCAGGGGTATTTTTGGCTCCATGGCTTGCTATGGGCGAAAGCTCTACTTGCCGCTGCTGGCGCTTTGTCTTCTGGCAAGCGGAGCTGGCTTGTATTTCCGCCAACCTTACCTGGACCATGCTCCGCCTGTCTCTTTGGATACCGGAAATGTAACAGGGGGAGGGACGGCCTATTCCAGCATGGAGGAGACGGAAGAACCTACGGTGGTCATTCATAAGACGCAGCTGGAGCTGCTGGTTCATCCGGAACAAGGCACGGCAGAGGGAAACGCGACCTATGAGGTGGAAAACATCAGCGGTACGGAACAGGCGTGTCTGCTGGATATTAATCCGGGCTATACCGTTGAGCGTATTTTGGTGAATGGAGAAGAGGTTCCGTTTACGGATCAACACAACGATCAGTTTATCTCTTTGAAAAATATCTCCCTCACGCTCCCTGCGCAAAAGAATTTGCAGGTGGAGATTTCCTATCAAGGGCGCATTCAACTGCCTGCGAACACAGGGGTGTTGGCCATTTATGATGAGATCACGCCGGAGTACATCAGCATGGGCGGCAATAGCGTGCTTCCTGCCCTTCACGGGGAGACGGCGGAAGATTGCACCTTTACCGGCCGCGTTACTTTGCCGGAGCAGTTGCAGATGGTGTCGAAAGGAAAGCCGGCACAAGTGGTGGGAGAGGGGGAAGGAACCCGAACCTGGCATTTGGAGGGAACGGGACTCCGCCCGGCCTTTTTCGCGGGAAACTATGTCTGTGTCAAACTCAAGGGCACAGCATTCCCGGTGTATTTCTGGTATAGTGCGACCCACCAAACGGAGTTTACCTCGTTGGGGATTGAGCGTTTGCTGACAGACACCGTATCTTACTGCACGGCGCATTATGGGGCGCTGCCCTATACAGAGGAGTATCCACTCAATATCGTGATGACCAGCGCCCACATGATGGGCGGTGGTGCCGCGGACAATCTCAGCTATATGGGGGAACTTTTCTTTTCGGAGGACAACCTGAAAGCCCCCTCTAAGGGGGCCAGTGCGGAAGAGGTGATTGCCCATGAAATTGTGCACCAGTGGTGGGGCAGCCAGTGCCCCATCATGGATCTGGAGAATACGGATTGGAGCGCGGAAGCTCTGACCTGCTACACCACATACCGGATGATGAAAGAATGGAAGGGAGCGGACTATGCCCAGCAGTTCTACGTGGACCAGTGGCAGACGCGGTATGATGATATGATGGATCAGTTTTACCTCCGCCATCCGCAGTATATCAGCCGTTTGTCAGAGGAGCATCAAGCCTCTATACAAGCCCTGATCTTTGACGCCAGCACCTATGGAAAGGCACCTTTGCAGGTGAAACAGGCGGAGACCTTGGTGGGTGGAGAGGCGGCAATGGACGCTATCCTCCAAACCCTCTTCCAACATGGGGGGACGGAGATGCCTCCCTATGTCACTTGGCAGGACTTTTTGGATGCCTGCGGCCTGACAGAGGATCAGCTTGCGGTGAAAGGGGGACATGGAAATGGTTAAGATTTTCTACTATGAGCTTCGCCGTCTGTTGGGAAATCGGTTTACCGTTGGCTTGCTCTTGGTGGCCCTGCTATATGGGTACTGGACCATGCGAGGGGAAATCCTGTTGGGTATAGCGAATACGGCACCCTTTTCCCCTTGGAGTTTTGGGGCTTATCTGGCCGAAATGATGCCATTGCTCCTGGTGGCTCTGCTCTGTTTTCTTTCTATTCTCACCTCTGACACAGGAAAACGGGTGGAAGTTTTGATTGCGGCAACCCCGCTTTCCCAAGCGGTCCACTGCCGGATTCGGTATACTGCGGTCACGGTGGCATTTCTTGTGGTCACAGCAGTGCCTGTGATGTACGCCGTTGGATTTTATGGGATCATTTTTGGGGCGATAGACTGGAGCACGCTGTTGCTACCCCTGGTGATAACTGTGTTTCCGCCTTTCTTGCTGGTCATGGGCACGGGGCTTTGGCTGGGACGTGTGCATCATAGACTCTTGATGGCGCTGGTGGCTGTGGTTTTGCTTCTGGCAGTTGTGCCGGTGCCGTCTTGGATGGACCTTTATGGAGGAACTTTCTTTTCCTCTTATCCGGATTCCCTGGGGGTTCTGGACCCGCCATTTCAGCTGCCGGCCTCTGTGATCGCCGGAAAAGTGACGGTCTCTGCCTTGGGAGCAGGATTCCTTGCCGGTGCGGCCCGGTGAAAAGAGTGAGAGAGCAGGACAGCAAATGCTGTCCTGCTCTCTGTGAAACAAAGGAATTTTAATCAATGGCCCGCAGGCGTTCCACGATGCTCTGCTTTTCCAGGTTTCGAAAACAGAGAACAGGAATGAGCCAGGCGAAAACGAGAAGGATCGGAGTGCAGAGAAGAAGGGGGAATAGTGTGAATTGGAAGGTATAAAATCCATCTGCGGTCATCGCACGGACCAGGACGCCGACCACGACAGCGCTGAGCAGATAGGAGAGGAGCAGCGTGATACCGGCGTAAGAGAGTCCCTCCAAGGTCAGCATGGTTCGCAGCTGCCGTTTGGTCATACCCACACTTTGGATCATGGCGAACTCCCGCTTCCGGGAGACAATGGCGGTGACCATACTGTTGACAAAGTTGAGTACGCCAACCAGGGCAATCACCACGCTGATGGCGTATCCCATGACGGAGGAGGAGCGGGTCTGTGCTTTGTATTGGTCTATCATGGTTTGCCGGGAGGTGATGTTCATACCAATGGCTTGGGTTTGCTGATAATCAGTGAGCAGTGCAGAGACTGCGTCCAGACTTTCATCGGCGACGTTAAAATAGAATTTCCGCAGATGATTTTGCGGGAAGAGCTGGGTAAATACATCGGCCTGCAACACCAGAGGAAGGTCAAATGCGGGGGTGGTTCCCGCCACCATGGGCTGGAGGGGAGAGAGGATTGCCATGACGGTAAATGTCCGTCCTTCTATCTGAATCTCTTCTCCCACCGCATAAGTGGGCAGGCCGCCGGATTGGGCCTCTGCTGCGGGCCCGATGGCAAGGACATAGTTTCCGGTGGCAAAAGCCTCTGGATCATATGTCCCGTCCAGGAGATAATCTCCGCTGGCGGCGGCCTCCAGGATTAACCCGTCTGCGCCATAAACGGTGTGGGGGAGGGTGGCACCGGCGACCGCTTGATCGAAGCTGGCTTTCCAGGTGGGGAACATGGGGTCGTAGGAGGCAAATTCGTCCAAACGGTCTTGGGTATAATAGGTGGAAAGATTCTCCGCAGCCTTCTGGCTGACGGGAAGGGACACTTCTTGGGCGTACAGCCGGCCAGTGGCCTCCACAGTGCCCAAGCGGTTGAGCTGATCCAGGAGACTCTGCTGAATGGTCTGGCTGTTGGGGTCATACCCGTCGGCACTTTGGTTTGTGGCATCATCCAGCTGGAAGTCTGCCACGGAGAGGTCCAGGAGATATTTCTCCACATCGAAGCTGGCGTTCTTGGCGTAGAAAAAGCTCATGAGCACCAAACCAAGGGTAAGGGAGCAGAGGACAAGAAAGGTCCGTTTTTTATTACGCCACAGATTGGCCCAGGCCATGGCGGCCAAGGAGGCGCCCCGCCGCCCTTTTTTCTCCTTCTTTCTGGAGCCTGGGGCGGCATCTGTGTACCGCAGTGCTTCCACTGGGGAGACCTTTCCGGCCAGCCGGGCGGGAAGGAGGCACGAGATGATAACGGTCAAGTAGGCAAATAGAGCTGACCCCACGAAAATCAGGGGATGGACGGATACTGTGGGGGTAAAATCCTGGGTGGCGATCAGAATTGGGACCAGCTGATGCCCCAACAGATACCCCAGAACGAGTCCGAGGGGAATCCCGATGAGGGAGAGCCGGTTTCCCTGCCCGAAAATGATGCGCCGGATCTGCCTTTTGGTGGCGCCCAGGGTTTTCAGCTGACCATAGAAGACGATTTCCGAAGCCACAGAGATTTGAAACACGTTAAAGATGATCAAATATCCAGCCAGAAATACCAGTACCATGCCCACATACATGGGGATATTTTCCGCGAAAATCATTTGCTGGGTCTCCGCGCTGTATGCCAGGTTGGTGGTAAATTCCACCTTGCCGGTCAGGCCGCAGTCCGCCAGAATTTGTGCGGTTTTTTCCTCGATTCCATCGGCATCGGCAAAGGTCAGGCACAGGTTTCGGGTGCCGAGGATTTGCCCCTCTGCCGGCCCCTCTGCCCCGCCGCAGGCGGATAAAGCGAAGTCCTCGCTGACCCAGGCCATGCTGGCGTAGACGGATTCGTTGCCCTCCCAGAAACCGCAGAGGGTAAATGTGTTGGAAATTGATGCTCTGCTGGAGAGATCGGGGCGCCAAGAGAGGGTGACTGTCTGCCCCAGGGCAGGGGAGATCCCCAGCCGGTGCAGGACTTGGGTGTCCAGGGCAATTTCGTCGGCCCGCTGTGGCAGCCGGCCTGTTGTGGGAGAGGCAAAGCAGGCTTCCGCGTAGGAATCGCTGGCGAAGCGAATCTCCACCTGACGACCGGCCAGAGCCTGATTTTCCACGGTGCCCACCAGAATGGATTTGCCCCAGGACACCACGTCTGGGTGAGAGACAATTTTTGTAATTTCCGCATCAAGAATGGACTTGGTGCTGGCGTGTGCTGTGGTACCTGCCTGCCGAAGATACATCTCCGTCATGTTTTGGCCCATGCTCTGGGATAGGGTGAACAATGTGGTGAACATCATGGTGGTCAGCAGGATGGCGAGAATGGCCACCAGATTGCGGCTTTTGCTAAGCCGAAAGGTGCGGGCGGTGAGCGTTCCTAAGATAGAGGTCTTTCGTTTCATTGTGCTGGCCTCCTTAGGGGTGAATTCTGCCATCCTCAATGCGGATGACTCGGTCGGCCTGGGCGGCAATGTCCGGGTTGTGGGTAATCATGACAATGGTTTGGTGGAACTCTTGGCTGGTCCGCTTCAGAAG
>ERZ809074.1059-NODE-1059-length-38108-cov-11.732242_pt1 | contig 38108 bp, 32 predicted proteins | sample MGYA00520795_ERZ809074 | MGnify/ENA primary metagenome ERZ809074 (study PRJEB31570, sample SAMEA3212989) | Homo sapiens | biome: human-gut; feature: human gut; material: fecal | place: Sweden | collected 2011 ...
GCAGATACTTTCATATCTACTTTTTCTTGAAATACCCAAAACTCAGAAAGAACCTCCGTTTGTTGGTATGCAGTCTTTTAAAATGTTTCAATCGTATTACCGTCTTCCCGTATTCCACAAAATATCATGGTTGATGGTCTCATAAAACATCTCCCGCACCTTATCATGATCTTTCGTCTGGCCGAGGATCCACATGAGCTTTGTCACGGTGGCCTCCAGGGTCATATCGTAGGATTCGATGAGACCGAAGGCGTTTTTGATCTTCTGGCCGACTTCATAGACAGACATATTGCTGCCTTCCTGAGTGACCTGGGTGGTCATGACAACGACTTTTCCCATAGAGATCCATTTTTCGATGGAGCTGTAGAAATCGCCGGATTCATAGGACGGAAGACCGCCGACGCCGAAGGACTCGATAACGACAGCGTCATAGTGCTCTGCCATGTAGTCGAGGAGGCTGGAATCCATGGACGGGATCAGCTTTAAGAGGCTGACCTGGCTGTCCATCTCGTGGTAGAAGCGGACACTCTCGCGGTCCTGCCACTTGTCGTCGATGTAGTATAAAATATGCTCGTCCTGGATCACGGCGAGGTACGGGAAATTGATGCTGGAGAATGCGTTGTAGCTCTTGCTGCGCTCCTTTTTTCCACGTGTTCCCGCGATGACTTTTCCGTCAAATACGATGGTCACGCCGTGGGCACGTTCGGAGGCGGCAAAACGCAGGCTGTCCAGAAGGTTTGTTCTCGCGTCCGTCACGTCAAGGTCGATGGGCTTCTGGGCACCGGTGATGACGATGGGCTTGCTGGAGTGCTGGACGAGATAGGACATGGCAGCAGCGGTGTAGGCCATCGTATCGGTGCCGTGGCAGATCACGAAGCCGTCATAATCGTCATAATTCTCCTCCAGGACCTGGGCGAGCTTCAGCCAGTGCTTCGGGTGCATATTCGTGCTGTCGATGTTTAAGACCTGCACCGTCTCCACCTCGCAGAATTTTTTCGCATCCGGTACATAAGATAACAGTTCATCGCCGGTAAGAAGCGGTGTCAGACCGTTTTCTCCTCTCTTGCAGGCAATCGTTCCCCCTGTTCCGAGCAGCAGAAGGTGTTTCATGATTTTAAAATCCCCTTTCGTTTGCAATCATCTCACATATGGTTTATAGTATAACATAGGAGGCTTCAGAAAGTAAAGACGGCGGATGGTTTGGAAAGAAAGAATCATCCGGGAAAGGGGAGAGATGGTGAATATACCGAAAGATCCGGTCATGCTGTTAAGCTATATCAACACGCAGTTGCGGGACAATTACCCGGATATGGACGAGTTGTGCAGGTCGCTTTGTCTAGACAGGAAAGACGTGGATGAGAAACTCGCGTCGATCGATTATGAGTACGATCCGGAAAAAAATCAGTATGTATAGAGTAAGCGGCCGATCCTGGCTTTCCAGGGCATGAGCCGCAGAAAAATAAAAGTGGAAAAAAGCACCGTGGAAAAGGCTGCATAGCGGATCGGAGAATCACAGATACTGGTTTCATGAACAGATGGAAGCAGAAAAACGGAAATCAGAAAATTGCAGTAAAAAAAAGCTCCGGCGGCGGATGGAGACAATGGGTCAGGAATTTTATGCTCTGCGGTCTGACGGGATGGGGACTTGAGATCCTTTTGACTTCCGTGGAAGGCTTTGCGGCTGGAGATATGAAATTCATGGGAAAGACATCAATATACATGTTCCCGATATATGGAATGGGAATCCTTTTGGGGCCCATCGGGAAATGGGTGGACAGCTGGATCGGAGACCGGGGACAGATCGCGGTAAAGGACAGGATCTTCCGCCATGGGATCCTGGACATGGTCCTGATCTTTTCCGCAGAATACCTCACGGGAACATTCTTGAAAAGCCTTGGTATATGTCCGTGGGATTACACCGGGCGGATGCTGAGCGTTGACGGCGTGATCCGGCTGGATTTTGCTCCGTTCTGGTTCATGACAGGACTTCTCTTTGAATATCTGACAGGAGGAAAAGAGGAAATCCTTTCCAGAGATCCGGAAACGGAAAAGCCAATATATAGACAGATTTGAGCTGGATTTTAGATGGATTCGAGGTGCATTTGAGTTGCAAATAAGAGGTTTATTTAATATAATATAACTTATGAACCTCATTGCTGTAACTCTTTAAAGTGTATGAAAGGCAATTGTTCAATAGGTGGGCACACCTGCTGTGCTGACCGTAAGAGAGCACCGTTACTGTTAAAGAAAATATGGGAGGTTTGTTACGTATGATAAGATTATTACTTGTCCTGTTCACACTGGTGGGATTCCTGATCTTCAGCTATCCGTTCCTTGTGGCACAGGTATCACTTGGGAAAAAGGATCCCCACGCTCGGGATCTGGAGACGATCAAGGTCGTCCGGTCCGTGTTCAAGGTACTCTTAAAGCTGGCGGGGGTGACCGTGACGGTGAAGGGCGCGGAAAATATACCGGAAGACACAGCGGTCCTCTATGTTGGAAACCACAGAAGCTATTTTGATATTCTTGCGGGCTACACGACAGTTCCGACACTTCTCGGTTTCGTCGCAAAAAAGGAGATGGAAAAGATCCCACTCTTACGCACCTGGATGGTGAACGTGAACTGCCTGTTCTTAGACAGAAAGAACATCAAAGAAGGCTTAAAGATGATCCTTCAGGGAATCGAGAAGGTAAAAAACGGCGTTTCCATCTGGATTTTCCCGGAGGGAACGAGAAATCCGAACGAAGATATCACGGAGCTCCTCCCGTTTAAAGAGGGGAGCTTAAAGATTGCGGAGAAATCCGGCTGTCCGGTGGTCCCGGTGGCGATGACAGGAACGGCGGAGGTGCTGGAAAAACACTTCCCGTTTATCACCCCGTCCCATATTACGATCTACTACGGAAAACCGTTCTATGTAAAAGAATTGGAAGCCGAAGATCGGAAACATCCGGGTGCTTACACTAGAAATGTATTGATCAGAATGCTGAAAGAAATGCAGGAAGAAAAACAATAAGGTTTCAGGCGGATAAAATGGCTTGAAATGATATGACAGGACAAGGTTTCGGAGATATCTGCTGAAAAAGCAAAAGAAATTTTGGGAAATACCTGGGGAGAAATGACAGAAAGCAGAGGCATAAAATATATGAAAAATCTTGACTTAAAAGAATGCAGGGACAAGCTGGACGTGATCGATAAAGAGATCGTCCGTCTGTTTGAGGAGCGCATGTCCGTATGCGGAGATGTGGCGGAATATAAGATCGGAACAGGAAAAGCCGTTTACGATGCGGCGAGAGAGGCACAGAAGATCGCAGCGGTTCAGGAGCTGGCCCACAGTGAGTTCAATAAAGAGGCGGTAAAGGAGATCTTTTCCCAGTTAATGTCCGTCAGCCGCAGATACCAGTACAGCCTGTTATCCGCTCACGGTATGGGAATGGACACCGGATTTACGGAAGTGGAGACCATCGGGAAGAAGAATAAAAAGATCGTCTTCCAGGGCGTCGAGGGCGCTTACAGCCATGCCGCCGCGAAGTTATATTTCGGCGAGGACGCGGATCTTTACCATGTTCCGGAGTTCGAGGACACGATGCGCGAGGTGGAAGAGGGACGCGCTGATTATGCGGTACTTCCCATCGAGAATTCCACAGCCGGTTTCGTGATCAACAACTACGACCTGCTCTTAAAGTATAAGAATTACATAGTCGGCGAGGTCTATGTCCCGGTTGCCCATATGCTGCTCGGCGTTCCGGGAGCGGAGCTCTCCGATATCAGGACCGTTTACTCCCATGCCCAGGCTCTGGCCCAGAGCTCTGATTTCCTGTCCGCCCATAAAGACTGGAAGCAGATCGCTGTCTTAAACACGGCTGTAGCTGCAAAGAAGGTCATGGAGGAGAAGGATCCGACTCAGGCGGCTGTCGCAAGCCGCACTGCGGGAGAACTCTATGGAATGGAGGTCCTCGCAAAGGAGATCAACAACGTCAAGGGAAATACGACAAGATTCCTGATCCTCGGAAAAGAGCCGGTCTACGCAAAGACCGCCGGAAAGGTCAGCGTGGCTTTCGAGATCGCCCATAAGAGCGGTTCCCTATACAACATCCTTGGAAACTTCATTTTCAACAATGTCAACATGACGATGATCGAATCCAGACCGATTCCGGAAAAGAGCTTCGAGTACCGGTTCTTCGTGGATTTCGAAGGAAACTTAAGCGATGCGGGCGTGAGAAATGCGCTGACCGGTCTTGCTGCGGAAGCTTCCGTCATGAGAATTTTAGGTAATTATTAGAGAGATACGGTCCGGTAAAATCCGGACCGATTCTTATATCAACAGATATTTGATGCAGGCGATATGATGGACATAAAACGGGTCCGGCGATCGTCGCGCACAGAGTAAGGAGGAAAAAACATGGCAGCCCTTACATTTGCAGCCATCGATGTGGGATCTTTTGAGGTGGAGATGGGGATCTATGAGATCTCAAACCGCAACAAGATCCGAAAATTGGATCAGATCCGCCACGTCACTGCGCTGGGAAAAGATACCTACAATAACGGAAAGATCAGCTATGAGATGGTGGAGGAGCTTTGCGATGTGCTTGCGGATTTCGCAAGGATCATGAAATCCTATAAAGTCACGGAATACCGTGCCTACGCCACAAGTGCGATGCGCGAGGCGAGAAACAACCGGATCGTCCTGGACCAGATCCGTGTCCGCACCGGAATCCAGGTACGGATCATCAGCAACTCGGAGCAGCGGTTTCTGGGCTACAAGGCCATCGCGGTGTCCGATGACGAGTTTGATGAGAATATCCAGCAGGGAACCGCGATCGTGGACGTGGGATTCGGCAGCATGCAGATATCCATGTTTGATAAAAACCTTCTGGTGAATACGGAAAATCTGCCGTTAGGTGTTCTGAGGATCCGCGGTACTCTGGAAGAGGTCGATACGACGATGGAACAGTACCGGGAGCTTATTGATGAGATGGTGGACAATGAACTCCAGAACTATAAAAAAATGTATTTAAAGGAGCGGAAGATCAAGCATCTGATCGGGATCGGTGAGAACATCCTGTATCTGTTTCGGTACGAGGAAGACGGAAAGCCGCTCTCAAGGATCACGAGAGAGCAGTTTGAAGAGTTTTACACCCGCCTTAGTACGATGAATGAAGAGCAGATGGAGGAGCATTTCGGGGTGAACCGGGAGTACGCGTCCTTACTTATGCCGTGCGCGGTGATCTATAAGAAGTTTCTTGAGATGACGGGGGCAGAGATGATCTGGATCCCCGGGGTACGGCTCTGTGACGGGATCGCGGCGGAGTTCGCGGCGGACAAGAAGCTTATAAAATTCAGGCACAATTTTGATAATGATATTATCAGCACTTCCCGTTCCATGGCAAAACGCTACCAGTGCTTAAGCCGCCACACGGAGACCGTAGAGAAATATGTGCTCCAGATCTTCGATACAATGCGGAAATACCACGGAATGGGGCAGAGGGAGCGCCTGCTTTTGCAGATCGCGGTGCTGATCCATGCCTGCGGAAAGTTTATCAGTGTCCGGAATTCCAATGAGTGCGCTTACAACATCATCATGTCCACGGAGATCATCGGTATCTCCCATTTGGAGCGGGAGATCATCGCAAATGTGGTCCGCTATAATATCCGGGATTTCGATTACAATATGGTCCGGATGGAGACAGAATTAGATGAAGTGACGGACAGCTTCAGCGGGCAGAACGAGGTCATGCTTCTGATCGCAAAGCTCACAGCAATGCTGCGTCTGGCGAATTCCATGGACCGCGGACACAGTGCGAAGCTCGCGGACTGCCGGATGACCGTGAAGGATCAGAACCTGATCATCACGACAGATTATCACGGCGATATTACGCTGGAGTCTGTTTCCTTTGAACAGAAGGCGGCGTTCTTCGAGGAGATTTTTGGAATTCGGCCGGTGCTTCGCCATAAAAAGTATGTATAGTCAGGTCTGACCGGAACCAACGCATTCAGGGAGGCGGTAAAGAAAGATGAAAAAAGAAGAAAAAAAAGACAATACACAGAAGGCCAGAAAAGGAAAAGAACAGGGAATTGAGTATTTTCAGGATCCGAAAAATTATGTAAACCGAGAGCTGAGCTGGCTGGAGTTTGACTGCCGTGTACTGGAGGAAGCCAGAGATAAGACCAACCCACTCTTTGACCGTTTAAAATTCTTAAGCATCACGGCATCAAATCTGGATGAGTTTTTCATGGTCCGCGTGGCGTCCTTAAAGGACATGGTCCATGCCGGATATAAAAAACCGGATATTGCCGGAATGACGGCTCAGGAACAGTTGGATAAGATCAGCGTCCGGACCCATGAGCTAGTGGTTCAGCAGTATAATACCTACAACCGGTCCCTGCTTCCGGCACTCAGAAATAACGGATTAAATCTGATCGAGTGCCATGAGGACCTGACACCGGAACAGGGAGAGTTTGTGGACCGGTATTTCAGGGAGGAGGTTTACCCAGTACTCACCCCGATGGCGGTGGACTCCTCGAGACCGTTCCCCCTTGTCCGGAATAAATCCTTAAATATCGCGGCACTGCTGAAGAAAAAAGACGGCGATGAGGAACTGGAATTTGCCATGGTACAGGTTCCGGCGGTGCTTCCGCGGATCATAAGCCTCCCGGTGACCACCGATGAGGACCACAACGAGACGCGGAATGTGATCTTTCTGGAGGAGATCATCGAGCGGAACATGCAGCAGCTGTTCTTAAACTACGATATCGTGACATCCCACCCGTTCCGAATCATGAGAAACGCCGATTTCTCCCTTGACGAGGAGGAAGCTGTGGATCTTCTCGAGGAGATCGAGAAGCAGTTAAAGCGCAGGCAGTGGGGCGAGGTCATCCGTCTGGAGATCGAGGATAAGGCGGACCAGAGACTCCTCAAGGTATTAAAACGGGAGCTGGAAGTCAACGAGGAAGACATCTTCGAGATTCCGGGCGCTCTGGATCTGACGGTCCTTATGAAGATGTACGGACTTGACGGATACGATCATTTGAAGACACCGAAATATACGCCGCAGCCGGTTCCGGCACTGATGAATGATGATGATATCTTCACAAATATCCGGAAAGGTGATATTCTTCTGATGCATCCTTACGAGACCTTTGATCCGGTTGTGGACTTTGTCAGAAGAGCGGCGAGAGATCCGGAAGTGCTGGCGATCAAGCAGACCCTCTACCGTGTCAGTGGAAATTCCCCGATCATCGCGGCCCTGGCTGCAGCGGCAGAGAATGGAAAACAGGTATCCGTACTCGTTGAGCTGAAGGCAAGATTTGATGAGGAGAACAATATTATCTGGGCAAAAAAACTTGAGAAAGCAGGCTGCCATGTGATCTATGGCCTTGTGGGCTTAAAGACCCACTCGAAAATTACCCTCGTAGTCCGGAGAGAGGAGGACGGCATCCGCAGATATGTTCACCTTGGAACCGGTAACTACAACGATTCCACCGCAAAGCTCTATACGGACTGCGGAATCATGACATGTCATCCGCTGATCGGTGAGGATGCCACAGCAGTCTTCAACATGCTCTCCGGTTATTCGGAACCCTTGAACTGGAATATGCTTTCCGTGGCACCGCTGTGGCTGAGAACAAAATTCCTGCGTCTGATCGAGCGTGAGACGAAGAATGCCCGGGCAGGAAAGCCGGCTTCCATTATTGCAAAGATGAACTCTCTCTGTGATAAAGAGATCATCGCGGCCTTATATGAGGCGTCCTGCGCTGGTGTCAAGATCCATCTGGTGGTCCGTGGAATCTGCTGTCTGAAGGCAGGAATTCCGGGACTTTCCGAGAATATTGAAGTCCGCTCCATCGTCGGGGAATTTCTGGAACACGCGCGGATCTTTATCTTCGAGAATGACGGAAGCGAAGAGATCTACATGGGAAGCGCCGACTGGATGCCGAGAAACCTGGACCGCCGCGTGGAGATCCTGTTCCCGGTACTGAGGGAAGAGTTGAAAGACAGGATCCGGAAGTACATGGAGCTGGAGCTTGAGGACAATTTAAAAGCCCATGTCTTACAGCCGGACGGAACATACGAGAAGCCGGATCGCCGCGGAAAACTCCCGGTGGGATCCCAGATGGCACTCTGCGAGATGGCTGTGGCTGCGGCGAAGAACGAGCGGAAGAAACATGAGCAGGAGGAGACTGCAAGAGTGTTTATTCCGATCGAGAGCGAGAATTAAGTGAGATCATTAATTGACTGACCCGCCCATAGCAAAGGCGAAGAGAAAAAAGTTTATAAAAATTTTATTAGCACTCATCAAAAATGAGTGCTAATTTTATTGACATTTTGATTTCCTGGTATTAAAATATGTCATGTTGAACAGAACAGCTGTTAAAAAAGCAGCTGGAAAACGATAAATGAAAATTAGCGGTCCGAAGGAATTATGAGAAGTTCCCCCGCGCCGCAGGAATAGAAATAAGGAGTGGTTTAACATGGCAAAAAGTGGAAGTCTTTCAATCAACAGTGAAAATATATTCCCGATCATCAAAAAATGGCTGTATTCCGATCACGATATCTTCTACCGTGAGTTAGTCAGCAACGGCTGCGATGCCATCACAAAATTAAAGAAGCTGGCCCTGATGGGCGAGTACGAGACACCGGATGATGAGACCTATAAAGTTCAGGTTACTGTAAACCCGAAGGAAAAGACGATCCGGATCGAAGATAACGGTCTTGGAATGACAGAGGACGAGGTTGACGAGTATATCAACCAGATCGCTTTTTCCGGTGCGCAGGATTTCTTAAACAAGTACAAAGATAAAGCAAACGAGGACCAGATCATCGGTCACTTCGGACTTGGCTTTTACTCCGCGTTCATGGTAGCCGACAAAGTAACGATCGATACCTTATCCTACAAGCAGGACGCAAAGCCGGTCCACTGGGAGTCTGAGGGCGGTACCGAGTTCGACATGAAAGAGGGCACAAAGGAAGGACACGGAACCGTGATCACCCTGTACCTGAATGAGGACAGCGCTGAATTTGCAAACGAGTACCGTGCAAGAGAGATCCTCGACAAGTACTGTGCATTCATGCCGGTTGAGATCTACTTAAACGATGAAACTGCGGAGCCGCAGTATGACACGATCGAAAAGGATGAGCTTACCGACAAGGATACGGTCATCGAGACGATCGTAGAGCCTGCAAAGACGGAAGAGAAGGAAAAAGAGGACGGAACAAAGGAGACTGTTGAGGTTTCTCCTGCAAAAGAAAAATATAAGATCGCGAAACGTCCGGTTCCGGTAAATGATACAAATCCGCTCTGGAACAAGCACCCGAACGAGTGCACCGATGAGGAGTACAAAGAGTTTTACCGTAAGGTATTCCAGGACTTCAAGGAGCCGTTATTCTGGATCCATCTGAACATGGACTACCCGTTTAACTTAAAAGGTATCCTCTACTTCCCGAAGATCAATATGGAGTATGAGAGCATCGAAGGCAAGATCAAGCTCTACAATAATCAGGTATTCATTGCCGATAATATCAAGGAAGTCATTCCGGAATTCCTGATGTTGTTAAAAGGAGTGATCGACTGCCCGGATCTTCCGTTAAATGTATCCAGAAGTGCTCTCCAGAATGATGGGTTCGTTAAGAAGATCTCCGACTATATCACAAAGAAGGTTGCGGACAAGCTGTCCGGCATGTGCAAGACAGACCGCGAGAATTACGAGAAATACTGGGACGACATCAACCCGTTCATCAAATTCGGCTGCTTAAAGGATGAGAAGTTTGACGAGAAGATGAAAGACTACATCCTCTACAAGAATCTGGACGGCAAGTACCTGACTCTCGCTGACTGCCTGGAGGAGAACAAGGAAAAACACGAGAATAAGATCTTTTATGTAACTGACGAGAAAGAGCAGAGCCAGTATATCAACATGTTCAAGGAAGCTGGAATCGACGCTGTGATCCTTCCGAATCCGATCGATTCTCCGTTTATGCAGCATGTGGAGCAGAAGAATGAGGGCTTGAAGTTCCTGCGCATCGACGCGGATGTCAACGAGACCTTCAAGGATTCTGAGGAGACAGATGAGGCCGCGAAGGAGCAGGAGAAGAAGGATGCCGAGACTCTTGCGGAGGTCTTCAAGAAGGCCATCGGAAATGACAAACTGAACGTCAAGGTCGAGAAGCTGAAAAACGAGGGCCTCGCGTCCATGATCACTGTGTCCGAGGAGAGCCGCAGAATGCAGGATATGATGAAGATGTACAGCATGTACGGCGGCGGTGCCGACATGTTCCCGGCGGAGGAGACACTTGTCCTCAACGCAAACAACGGCCTTGTAAAGTATGTGTTAAACAACAGGGACGGCGAGAAGACACCGATGCTCTGCGAACAGCTCTATGACCTTGCAAAGCTCGCTCACGGAAGTCTTTCCCCGGAGCGTATGACAAAGTTCATTGCGAGAAGCAGTGAGATCATGAAGGAAGAATATGGTGCATAAACGAAGAGATTTTCTGATCACGTTTACAATTTTATGCCTTGCCATGTGCGCCTGCTCAGGGTTCCAGTACCTGGGCAGTGCTTTCTATGGCCTGGTATGGCACCGGATCCATGGCCTGGGAAGCGGCGGAGCGCGTCTGCTTTCCGGGCTTTTTGATTCCCCGTGGACGGGAGTCCTGGTGCAGTATATCTTTTCTATCGGAGTTCCATTCCTTCTGGTGGTTCCGATGACATGTTTTGTGAGATCGGACCGGAGACCGGCTCATACACTTCCGGCGGAGGTCTGGATGTCGGCGCTTTTCATGTGCCTGGGACTTGGGTACATCTTTAATTTCCTCGGCGTGTTTCTGGACGTGTTTTTTTCCATATTTACGGGAGTTCCGGCGACGGATATGAACCCGGTGATGGACGCCCTCGATGAGCTGACGCCTGGAATGGTGATCTATACCTGCCTGATCGCCCCGTTCATGGAGGAGTTTATCTTCCGGGGAGTTCTCTTAAAGAAGGCGAGACGGTTCGGGGACCGGACAGCGGTTGTCTTCTGTGCGGTCATGTTCGGGCTGATGCACGGAAATTTAAACCAATGCCTGTACGCGGTGGTGATCGGACTGATCCTCGGCTATGTGGCGGTGCGGACGAACCGGATTTTTTATAATGTGCTGCTTCACATGGCAGTGAATTCCTTTTCCATGATGTTAGTGCTGGTGGAAAATGGATTGAACGTACTGGGGATGAGCGCAATGGCGGCGGCGTTTTCTGTGGGAAGCTTCATTATGATCCTGCTTCTCATCGCAGCCGGGATCTACTTTTTCTTCCGGGACGGACGCCGCTACTGGTGGCAGATGGGACGCCAGAACGGGTGGCCGACACCGTACAGGAAGTATGTGTACCTGAATCCGGGATTTATTTTATATGTGATCATTTTCGGGATTGAGATGATATCGTATATTTTATAGAAAAAGTTTTCGGGAAAACAGCAGCCTGGAGAGAATATCCGGGAGTGTCGCGGCTGCTTGGAAAACCACATAGAAATGTACGTGAGAGACGGAAGCATCCGGCAGAATATACTGTGGGCAGTGGACACATTGCCGCAATAACGCAGTGCATTCTGCCGGATTTTCTGTCTGAAACGCTTGAAAAGGGGGCGGGGTCTTGGTATAGTAGTGGGAGACCATTTACGAAGAGGAGACATCATGCAGAGAATCGCAAAATTTGAAAAAGTAAGCTTTGAGCAGTTTAAAAAAGACTGGCAGGGGGAACACCCGCAGGATACAGAAGAAGTGATCAGGGAAATCTACGATGGGATCAGACTTCCGAAGCGTGCCACAGCAGGCTCTGCCGGATATGATTTCTTCGCACCGGCAGCGTTCACGCTGAAACCGGGCCAGATGACAAAGATCCTCACAGGGATCCGCGCCCGGATCGATGACGGCTGGGTATTAAAGCTCTATCCGAGAAGCGGACTTGGATTTAAGTTCCGTCTGCAGTTAAACAATACCGTCGGGATCATCGACAGCGACTACTACGGATCTGACAACGAGGGCCATATCCAGGTGAAGCTCACCAATGACAGCCGCGAGGGAAAGACCGTGGAAGTGGAAGCCGGAACAGGTTTCTCCCAGGGGATTTTCGTGGAGTACGGAATTACGGTGGATGATGAGGCCGATGAGGTGAGAAATGGTGGATTCGGAAGCACGACGCGTGCGTAAAATGTGGAGAAAGGGATAGAATTCCCGAGGCCAGAGCGTGCTGAAGCTGAAGGTTCATGAAAAGACTTTACAAAGCGTATAAAGAAACGAAATAAAACGTAAAATTTAAAATGTATAAACAGTATAAGAAAACAAGAAAAATAAGCAAAATAAAAAAGAGCATTGTATCAGCGTTATTTCTAGCCAGTATGCTGCTCCTCCTCACCGGCTGCAGCCATGTGACCAGTGAGATGAAGGAGAGCAGAGAGAACGGCATCGCCCTCATGGAAAGCGGTGATTACGAGGGGGCTGTCGCGGAGTTTGACAGCCTGATCGACCAGACAACGCGGGTGACCTCTTTTGAGATCGATGTATTAAAGTACCGCGGTGAGGCAGAATTTATGCTGGGGGACTATGGTGCCGCGGCGTATACTTATGATACCCTGGCGAAGGTGGATAAGCCGAGAGCCGAGTATTACTACCTCGGCGCGGTGAGCCTCGCGAATTCCGGGGATCAGGATGGTGCTGAGAACCGCCTGGAGTCCGGTAAGAGCGCGGATGCGAAACATGAGGTTACAGGCTACGCAGAGGCGATGGAAGCCCTGGGGGCGGCATATATGACTGCCGGAGACGAGAAGAAGGCGGATGAGCTCTACCAGACTCTCGTGGATGAGGGCTTTTCCAGCACGGAAGTTTACAACCGCTGGATGATGGCTGCGATGGAAAAAGGCAATTATGAGGAAGCGCTGCAGCACGCGGAGGCGGGACTTGCCCTCTCTGATGACCGGGCAAAGAAAGAGATCGCCTTCAACCAGGCCGTGTGTTATGAGTACCTGGGCCAGTATGAGAAGGCGCTGGAGCTGTTCCGAAGCTACGAGGAGCAGTATGGACAGGACGAGAAGGCAGATCATGAGATCGCGTTTCTCGTGACAAGATAGGAGAAAGAATGGCAGAATTGATAGAGATCGGTGAGCAGCAGGAGCGGGTCATCCTGTTTGCCGCCAGCACGAACGCCTCCGATGACACGGAGGAGTCCGTGGAGGAGCTTCGGGAGCTTGTAAAGACCGCGGGAGCTGAGACCGTGGGAGTCGTGATCCAGAACCGGGAAAATATCCATCCGGGAACATACCTCGGAAAAGGAAAGATCCAGGAGTTGAAGGAGATGGTCTGGGAGACCGGTGCCACGGGGGTTGTTTGCGACGATGAGCTCTCCCCGGCACAGCTGAAAAACTTAGAGGACGCTCTGGACACAAAGGTCATGGACCGTACGATGATCATTCTCGATATCTTTGCCGCCCGTGCAAAGACAAGAGAAGGAAAGATCCAGGTGGAACTTGCGCAGCTCCGATACCGCGCCGTCCGCCTTGTGGGACTCAGGAATTCCCTGTCGAGGCTTGGCGGCGGAATCGGTACGAGGGGACCCGGCGAGACGAAACTTGAGGTGGACAGAAGACGGATTCACGAGAGGATCAGCCAGTTAAAATCGGAGCTCCAGGATGTGGAGCGCCACAGGGATGTGGTGCGGAAACAGAGAGAGCAGAGCGGAACGCTGACGGCGGCCATTGTGGGTTACACGAACGCCGGAAAATCTACGCTCTTAAATAAGCTCACAGGAGCCGGGATCCTGGCGGAAGATAAGCTCTTCGCGACCCTGGATCCGACGACGAGGGCATTGACGCTTCCGGGAGGGGAAAAGGTTCTCCTGACGGATACCGTAGGATTTATCCGAAAACTTCCGCATCATCTGGTTGAGGCCTTTAAGAGTACCCTGGAGGAGGCGCGCTACTGCGATGTGATCCTCCATGTGGTGGACTGTTCGAACCCGCAGATGGACATGCAGATGCATGTGGTCTATGAGACTCTGCGCCGATTGGACATCAAGGACAAGGAGATCATCACGGTATTCAACAAGGTGGACCGCCCGGATGCGGACACTGCGTGCCGGGACATGTCCGCGGACTATAAGGTAAAATTATCGGCAAAGACAGGAGAGGGCATTGAGGAACTGCTGGATCTGTTTGCCATAATTTTGAGAAACCGCAGGATCTATTTTGAGAAGATATTCGCCTACAGGGATGCCGGACGGATCCAGACGATCCGGAAGAGCGGACAGCTTCTTTCGGAGGAGTATCAGGATGACGGGATCCATGTGAAGGCGTATGTGCCGGTGGAACTATTTGAAGAATTATATCGGGATTAAATGAATTCAGACTGGCAGATATAAGGGGGATAATCTTATGGAAAAGATGAGGGAAAAAGAGCTTGCTCTGGATCTTCTGGCAGATGTGGCGGGCGGTTTTGTACAGGCCGTCGCACTCCACTGCTTTATCAACAATATCGATATCGCGCCGGGAGGTGCCAGCGGTATGGCGATCCTGTTAAACCGTCTGACGAATCTCCCAATCGGTACCCTGACATTTCTGATCAATATTCCGCTTCTGATCGCGTCCTGGATCTATCTGGGAAAGGAGAAGACGATCAAAACACTGAAGACAGTTGCGATCATGACCGTGATTCTGGATGGTCTGGTGACACCGTATTTTCCGGTGTATTCCGGCGATAAGATGGTATCCTGCCTTTTCGGCGGAGTGCTGATCGGAATCAGTCTTGCCGTTATATTCATGCGCGGCTCTACCACAGGCGGAGGCGATATCGCCGCAAAGCTTTTACAAAAGTATTGTCCGCACATGCAGACCGGAAAAGCGGTCATGGCGACGGACCTTGTGATCATCCTGCTTTCCATGGTGGTATTCCGGAATATCGAATCCGGTCTTTATGGACTCATTAACATGGTGGTGGGAACATATGTGATCGATGTGATCCTTTATGGTATGAATAAGAGCACCATGATAACGGTCATTACAGAAAAACCGAAGGAGATCGCTGATGAGCTGATGGATGAGCTGGAGCGCGGCTGTACCTTTTTAAAGAGCGAAGGAGCTTATCGGAAAGAAGACGGAAAGACCGTGATCTGTGTTCTGGACAGAAAGCAGTTCTACAAGGCGAAGAAGATCGTCTATAGTATCGATCCCAGAGCGTTTATGATTGTCTCTGAGGCTCAGGAAGTCTATGGAGAAGGTTTTCTGGATTCCGACTGGGAAGTGTAGGAAGAAACAAATGAATGCGGCAGGACAGACCGGATCACCAGATCCCGCGGGTGTGTCTGCGGCAGATAAGACGGAACAAAAAAGATGATCCGCTGATTACCTGGCGGATCATCTTTTTGTCACAGAAGATCAGGGGGGACCTCTGTGACGATAACTTCCGGCACCCGGGGAGGCGCCGGTGAAGGGGTGCGGCCTGACCGAGGCCGCGGGGTTATATCAAAGGATCGAACTATTCGATAATGCCAAGGCTCTTCGCGTACTCTGTATACTCATCGTACCACTGATTGTAAAGATCTTTCTCAACGACTTCGTCGATGATCTCGTTGATCCGGTCTGTGAGGGCATCCTCACCCTTCGGGATACCGATTCTTGTTCCCTGTGTTTCAGGATCAACTTTGAAATACAGATTCGGGACGATCACAAGATTGCTGTCCGGATTGGATTTCAGATATAATCTTGCCATTCTGAGGGCTGCGACCATTACATCACCCTTTCCAGTCTCGACCATCAGGAAACCATCGTTTGTGGAGGAAACACGGTTGTATTTTTTGTAAGCCGGGATCTGCTCCTGTACGAACTGCTCCTGAAGGGAACCATTCTGGGCAACGACCACCTTGTCTGCAAGATCGTCGAAGGATTTGATGCTGTCAACATCTTCCTTGCGGACCAGAATGCCGTATGCTGTCTGCGGATCTTCGTCTCCGAAATAGTAACCCTTGGAGAGGTTCATGGTCTCAGCTCTTGCCGGTGTGTAGGCTAAGGCGGAGATCGCAAGATCATATTTTCCGGTCGTGATGCTTCCGAGAACGCTTGTGAAGTCCATCGGTTTTAAGCGGACCTCAACACCGAGTGCCTCACCGATGTACTTTGCAAGTTCGACATCAGAACCTGTGTAGGCCTCCTCGCCGCTCTTTGTGGGATCGATGAATTCGTTCGGAGCGAAGTACGGCTCAGTTGCGATCTCGATGTATCCGCGCTCTAAGATCTCGTTCAGGCGGTTGTTGGAACCGGTGGTCTCAGATGCGATGATTCCTGCGTCTGTCTGAGGAGTTGCTGTCTCTCCGGAAGTTGTCTGCGGGATCGTAGCGCCCATTGCGGAGGAACCGGAACATCCGGTGAGTGCCGCAGCGGATAATAAAAGTGTTGTACCTAAGATGAGAAGCTGATTTAATTTCTTCATGGATTGGTTCCTCCTTGTATGCTGAACGATTTATCGTGTTAACAAGATTCTGATTTAGCGTGGTAAATTGTTATCATGGTGAAGAGTATACAGGAGGAAAATCGATTTGTCAAGTAGGTTATTAAAAAAATATGAAAAAAATGTTACAGTTCAGTCATTACATCTTCTTGTTTCCATATTCATGAAAACAAGAAGCTTGGTGGTTCCACCATATGCTGATTTGGATGAAAAAGTGCTTATGCAAGCAAGCTTGCAACACACTTTCTCATTCAAACCAGCGCATGGCTGAACTGTAACAAAAAATACCCGGCGGTCTCAGAATAGAAATCACCGGGATTCAATATTACTGTTCAACTGCTTTGGAAAGCGCCGTCCGCACCGCCGACACCAGCGCCATGGAGGTATACTGGGATCCGGACGGATACTCCAGCCCCTCAAGACTCTGGTTTTCCAGGATTTGTGCCGCAATGGAATCCATGGAGGGTGCCATCAGGGGATACATAGTCTCAACGGAGTCACTCAAAGGCACGAGAGATACGGAGCGGATCCCTGTACGGTCCACTGTGACCTCCACATTGGCGTTCTCGCTGCCCAAAACGATGGGGGACGAATAAAGTCCTGGAACGTATGTAGCGGAGGCAGGAGCGGCCGATGAGGCGTTCTCGGCGGTCTGTTCTGCCGTGCTCCCAGAGATGTTGTCCTTCTTCGGGCGGAACATAAAGAGGAAGAGCATGATGAGGACGATGGCAAAGCCGATAAAGAGAGCGGTGTAGATGATCTCCTTCATTTTAAGGACGATGATCTTTGTTTTTGAACTCATGGAATAGATCCTTTTCACGAAATATTTTGTATATTCTATGAGAACTGCAGGAAAAAGATTCATGATCCCGGAGCCGATAGGAGAGACGTAGGAGAAAGATCCGACTCCGGTAGCTGCGCGATAAAGAACTTGACAATTCCCTTCGGAGCATATACGGTTGAGAGAGAATGATATGTTCCGAGTGTCCGGATGCGCATACCGCGCGAAGGCGCAGACGGTCACAGAAGAGCGTGCACGGTGTGGAAACGTGCCAAGGCACATTCTTTTTCATATAGCAGGAGGATAACATGGGATTATGCATCATCGCCGGCGGTTCCGGTGCCGGAAAAACAGAATATATATATAGGAAACTTATTGAACTGTCCGTGAAGGAACCGGAGGGCAGGTTTTTTGTGGTGACGCCGGAGCAGGCGACGATGCAGGCCCAGAAGGAGATTGTGAGACTCCACCCGAACCACGGGACACTGAACATCGACATCGTGAGCTTTGAGCGCCTGGCTTACCGGATCTTTTCGGAGCTCTCCCTGCCGCAGCCGGAGGTGCTGGACGATACGGGCAAAAATATGGTCCTCAGAAGGCTTGCCGGGGAAAAGATGGACGAGCTCACCATGTTTTCCTCCCACTTAAACCGCCCGGGATTTATCAGTGAGATCAAGTCCATGCTTTCGGAGCTCTACCAGTACGGGGCAACTCCGGAGGACTTAAAGGCGCAGACAGCCGGAGAACATGTGGGACAGATTCTGGCTGCGAAGCTCTCGGATATGGAAGTGATCTTTGAGGCGTTCCGGGAGTTTACGAAGGAGAAATATATCACGCTGGAGGAACTTCTTGATGTGCTCTGCCAGGTGGCGGACCAGTCTGCCCTTTTGAAGGACAGTACCATGGTTTTAGACGGCTACACGGGCTTTACGCCGGTCCAGTACCGGCTTATCGGGATTTTACTGAAACTTTGCCGGAATGTCTTTGTGACGGTGTCCGCGACGATGGAGCCGGGGATGGATCTTACGGCAGAGTCGGATGAGACGGACCTTTTTGATATGAGCCGGAAAATGACAGGAAAATTGAAACAGTTGGCGGAGGAAAACGGGGCGAAAATTTACCAGGACCTCGTCTTTTCCAAACGCCCGCTTGTGCGGTTCCGGAACAGCCCGGCTCTTGACCACCTGGAGAGGACGTTTTTCCGCTATCCGTATACCCGGTACTACGGCGGAGAGAGGGAGATCATGCTGGTTCAGGCAAAGGACCCGGCGGATGAGATTGACTTTATCACGAACCGGATCGAGGAGCTGGTGAAAAAGGACGGGTACCGCTACCGGGATATCGCCCTGGTCTGCGGGGATCTTCCGGGATATGGCCGGGAGATCACGAGAAACTTTGAAGAGAATAGGATCCCGCTGTTCTTAGATGAAAACCGGGATGTGTCGGGAAATCCGCTGATCCGGCTGATCCAGAGCGCCCTGGATATTTTGCAGAAAGGCTTTGACTATGAGAGCATGTTCCGGTATCTGAGGACCGGGCTCGTGACAGAGGAGACGGAGGCCGTGGACCGGCTGGAGATCTATGTGCGGGCCATGGGGATCCGGGGATTTGCGAAGTGGGACGCGGCATGGGAGAAGACCTTTGAGGGAGGAGAAAATTTAAATCTTGTGGAGATGAATGCGTTCAGGGAGAAGATCATGGAACCGCTCCGTGTTTTAAGGGAGCGCTGCGCCGGGCGGGGAGTTCCGGTGGCGGTAGTGACGGATGCCTTAAAAGAGCTCCTGGAGACCCTGGGAGCCGAGGAAAAGCTGGAACAGTTTTCGGAGAGGTTCGCGGATTCCGGCATGGACCGGGAGGCGAGGGAGTACGAGGAGATCTATGGTCTTGTCATCGAGCTTTTCGAGAAGTTTAAGAGCCTGTTGGGCGATGAGTGCGTGTCAAGGAGAGAGTACGCGGAGATCCTTTCCGCGGGCTTTTCGGAGCTCTCTGTGGGAATGATCCCCGCGGGGGCGGACCGGGTGGTCTGCGGTGACCTGAAGAGAACGAGACTCGATAAGATCAAGGTCCTCTTTTTCCTCGGTGTGAGCCAGGGCGTGGTTCCGGCGGACCACTCGAAGGGCGGCCTTTTTACGGACAATGAGAGGGAGATCCTAAAGAAGAATTCTATGGAGCTGGCACCAACGGCCAGGGAAGAGGGCTTTATGGAACGATTTTACCTCTATCTCATGATGACGAAGCCGTCGGATCAGCTGATCTTATCTTACCCGACGGTGACGGCGGAGGGAAAACAGACACGGCCGTCCGGAATTATCGGGGAGATGAAAAAACGGTTCCCGAACCTCTTTATCCGGGAGACGGAAGTGGAAAAACGACCGGATGTTTCTGTGACGGCGGCGGGAAGAGCCATACTTTCCTGGCTTCAGGAGCCGGACCGGCTGATGGATCCGGAGAATGAGAAGGCGCGGGAGCTTTACAGTTTCCTGTCTTCCGATGAGGCGAAAGCGAAGGAGATGGAAGATCTCGCGAAAGCCGTGGCCTATTCTTATAAGAAAGGCGGCATCGGCCGGGCGGCGGCGAGAGAGCTCTACGGAACACTTTTAAGGGGCAGTGTGACGAGAATGGAAGGTTACGCGGGGTGCGCCTACTCCCACTTCCTGAATCATGGACTTGGGCTCCGGGCGGGAAGGGAGTATGAGCTGGACCTCTCCGACATGGGAAATCTGTTCCACCAGTCCCTGGACACCTTTTTCCGCAATGTGCGTGACCATGGAAAGGATTTCCGGACCATCACGGATGCGGAGCGGCGAGCTCTCGTGAAGCGGGCGGTGGAGGAAGTCTCCGCGAAGTACCGGAACACGATCATGAAGAGTTCCGCGAGAAACGCCTACCTGGAAAAAAAGGTGGAGCGGATTACGGACCGGACGGTGCGTGCGCTGATCTACCAGATCCGGAAGGGCGATTTTGAGCCGGAGGCGTTCGAGGTGGATGTGAGCACGCGGATCCCGCTGAAGGATGGGGAAGCCGTGAACCTTCGCGGGCGGATCGACCGCATGGACGTGTTTGAGGATGAGGACAAGATCTATGTGAAGATCATGGACTATAAGTCGGGAAGCACGTCCTTTGACCTGGCGCTTTTGTACCATGGGCTGCAGCTCCAGCTTGTGGTCTACATGGACGCGGCGTTAAAGCTCCAGGAGAGCCGGCATCCGGGGAAACAGGCGGTTCCGGCGGGAATCTTCTATTACCATATCGATGATCCTGTGATCGACCGGGAGGACGGAATGACGGACGAGGAGATCGAGGCGGGAATCTTAAGGAAGCTCCGCATGAATGGTCTCGTGAACAGCAGTCTCGACGTGATCCGGCATATGGACCGGGAGATCGAGAAGGAATCAGATGTGATCCCGGTGGCACTGAAGGACGGGTATGTGCAGGAGTTAAAGTCCTCTGTGGCTGGAGGAAAACGGTTTGCCCATTTGACAGATTATGTAAATCAGAAGCTCAGGGAGATGGGCGAGGAGATCCTGGATGGAAATGTGGCAGTGGATCCCTACAAGCAGGGGAACCGGACGGCGTGCGATTACTGTCCGTACCACAGTGTGTGTGGGTTTGATCTGAAAACTGATGGGTATGGATTCCGGAGATTTAAGCCTATGAAGGCACAGGAGATCTGGAAGGAGATCGACCAGGAAGAAGATGGGGAAGAGATGGATTCCGGTGCAGTGGAAGATGCTGCAGATAAGGTCGAGCCTGTACAGCTGGATCCCGGTAAAACGAAGAAGAAAACTTTAGAGGGCATAGAAAGCGGGAAAAAGAAATCGCCTGGAAAAGAAAATGACGGAAAGGAGATTCTGTAATGGCGACAAAGTGGACAGACGAGCAGAAAAAAGTCATTGAGACGAGACACCGGAATCTCCTTGTCTCGGCGGCAGCAGGAAGCGGAAAGACGGCGGTCCTCGTTGAGCGGATCATCCGCATGATCACGGACCCGGAACACCCGGTGGATATCGATAAGCTGTTGGTCATGACCTTCACGAACGCGGCGGCGGCGGAGATGCGGGAGCGTGTGGAGACAGCTCTCGGAAAGCTTCTGGACGAGGATCCGGGGAATAAGAATCTGGAGCGCCAGAACACGCTGATCCACCACGCGAAGATCACCACCATCGACAGCTTCTGCTTAAACCTTCTGCGGGAACATTTCCACGAGCTGGACCTGGATCCTGGATTCCGGGTGGCGGACGAAGGCGAGCTGATGCTCTTAAAAGCCGATGTGATGAAGGAACTTCTGGAGGAATATTACGGAAGGGAAGATGAGCGGTTCATAAAGTTTGTGGATACCTACGCCACAGGGCGGACAGACGGTGGATTGGAAGAGTATATTTTAAAGGTATGGGAGTTCTCCCAGAGCAATCCGTGGCCGGGGGAGTGGATCGCGGCCTGCAGGAAGGAACTCTGGGCTGGCGGAACCGGTGAAGATGGGGATCCTATGGAGGAGACCGCATGGATGAAGTATCTGATCCAGGATGTGAAACGCCAGGCGGAAGAATTCTTAGACGGACTTTACGAGGCAGCGGATCTCGCGGCTGAGGAAGACGGTCCCCAGGCATATGCACCGATGTTAGCGGAAGACATCCGGGGAATGGAAGAACTCAGGGAAGCCGGGACTTACCGGGAGATTGCGGAGTGCCTTGAGGAGCTGAAGTTTGGAAGGCTGGCGGCTGTCCGGGGAAAAAATGTGGACCCGGAGAAGAAAGAACAGGCAGCGGCCTACAGGAACCTCGCGAAGGACGGCATCAAGAAGATGAAGGCATTGTACCTTCCAGGAGATATCGATGAGGTGTTCGCGGATCTCGACGCCTGCCGGGAGCCGATCCTGATGCTTTTGGAGCTTGCGGAGGAGTTTTCTGCGAAATTCCAGGAGGCGAAGGAGGAGAAAAACCTGGTGGACTTTAATGATCTGGAACATTTTGCGCTGGAAGTCCTCACCGGAGGCAGCCTGGATCATAAGCCGGGACTGGTGGCGGATGAACTCTCGGAGATCTACGAGGAGATCCTTGTGGACGAATACCAGGACAGCAACGAGGTCCAGGAGACGCTGATCCGCTGTGTTTCCAGGGAGCGGTTCGGGACGCCGAATGTGTTTATGGTGGGTGATGTGAAGCAGAGCATCTATAAGTTCCGTCTCGCGAAACCAGAGCTGTTTCTGGAAAAGTATGAGTCCTACGGGAAAGAGGACGGGCTGTACCAGAAGATTGAGCTCCACAAGAACTTCCGAAGCCGGCCGGAGGTGCTTTCCAGCATCAATGACGTGTTCTACCGGATCATGACGAAGCAGCTTGGCAATATTAAGTACACGGATGACGCGGCGTTGTATCCGGGGGCGGAATTTCCGGCACTGCCGGTGGACGGGCAGGCGAAGACGGAGGTCCTGCTTTTAAATACCGGGGATCCGCTGTTTGACGGCATGGACGAGGAGAAGGCGGATTATACCGCGAAGGAGGCGGAGGCGAGACTTATCGCCGGAGAGATCAAAAAACTCACGGACCCGGAACACGGGATGAAGATCTTTAACGGGAAGATCGGGGAGTATGAGCCGTTAAAGAAGAAGGACATCGTGATCCTGCTCCGCAGTCTCTCCGGGTGGTCCGAGGAATTTTTAAGTGTCCTTGGGGCAGCAGGGATCCCCGCCTACGCGGATTCCAGGACCGGATATTTCACGGCGGTGGAAGTGGAGACCGTGCTCAACATGCTGGCACTCATCGACAATCCGATGCAGGATATTCCGTTAGCTGGTGTGTTAAAGTCGCCCATCGGCGGCATGAAGGACCGGGAACTGGCCATCGTGATGGCGGAATTCAAGAAAGATCCGGACCGCGGGGAAGACGTTGGATTTTATGGGGCGGTGAAAAGATATTTGGAGAAACACGGGGAATCGGAGGAAGATGCGGTTATCTATCGCAAGTTGGCAGCATTCCAAAATCTCCTGACGACTCTGAGAGAAGAATCTATGTACCTCCCGGTCTCCCGCCTGATCTACCGGATCTTCGACCTCACCGGGTACGACAAGTACGCCGCCGCCATGCCGGCAGGAAAGACGAGGCAGGCGAACCTCGCCATGCTGGTGCAGAAAGCGGAAGATTACGAGAAGACCAGTTATCAGGGACTTTTCGACTTTATCCGGTACATCGAGAAGTTAAAAAAATACAACACCGACTTCGGTGAGGCTTCCCGCTCCGGGGAACATGACGACGCGGTGCGGATCATGAGCATCCACAAGAGCAAAGGTCTGGAGTTCCCGGTGGTGTTCTTAGCCGGATGCGGGAAGAAATTCAACAGACAGGACGCGAGAGGACGGATCCTGATCGACGAGGAGCTTGGAATCGCAGCGGATTTCTTCGACCCGGAGAAGAAGGTCAAGGCACCGACGTTAAAGAAAAATGTCCTGGTGAGACGGTCAAATCTGGAAAACATGGGCGAGGAGCTTCGTATCCTCTATGTAGCCATGACCCGTGCGAAGGAAAAACTGATCATCACCGCAGGCGACAAGTATATGGACAACAAGCTGGAAAAATGGGGTGGGATCCCGGCTGGCGGTGCGCTGCCGTTTACGATCTTAAGCGCGGCATCCTCCTATCTTGATTGGATCCTGATGGCGTCAAATGGGGCGAAAAACACCCTCGATGTGAAGAATGTTCCGGTGAAGAACCTTCTCGTGGAGGAGACGAAGAACCAGGAGGAGAAGGCAAAGATCTATCTGGAACTGGAACAGCTGCGGAAAGCGCAGCCGGAGGAAATTCCGGGGCTCATCGGGGTAAAATATCCTTACGCGGCGGACCTTGCGCTGCACGCAAAGATGTCGGTTTCAGAGCTTAAGGAACAGGGGCAGTTCGTGGATGACGCGGAGAGTGCGTTTTTGATCAAAGATGTCAGGGAAAAAGAAGATTCAGAAGATATTGATAACAGGTCTGATTCAGTGGCCGAAGAAAAAGCCAGAATAAAGCGTGCCTCCGACCGCGGTACCGCTTACCACCGTGCCCTGGAGCTGATCCACTTCGCGGAAATTTCCGGTTACGATGATATCGTGAAAGAACTCGACCGGATCCGTGAGGAAAAGCGGATGCAGGAGACCGCCATCGATATGGTTTATCCGGGCGTTTTGACGAAGTTTTTCCACTCAGATATTGCAGCCCGCATGAAACAGGCGGACCGGAACGGAAAATTGCAGAAAGAGAGCCAGTTTGTGGTGGGCATCCCTGCACGGGAGATGAACAAGGCGGATTCCGATGCGCTGATCCTGTTACAGGGTATCATCGACGCCTGGTTCGAGGAGGATGACGGTCTCGTACTTGTGGATTACAAGACAGACCGGGTAAAAGAAGGCGGAGAGAATATACTTCTGGACCGCTACCAGATCCAGCTCTTCTACTACGCAAAGGCACTTGCCCAGATCACCGGGAAAAAGGTGAAGGAAGCCGTGATCTACTCTCTGGCGCTGCAGAAAGAGATTCCGGTCCCGATCAATTTATGATAAGATATGATCAAAAACTGCCCGGCACCATAACTAAGGCGCCGGGCAGCGGTTTTTTATGTAACAGGAAATTCAGAGGAATTCCCTGTTACATAAAAAGGCACAAAGATGCGCACTCGCGCGAAGACGTAGATTGTCGCAAGCGACCGCGCGAGGTGCGAGAATGTGCCAAGGTACATTCTTTTTCAAGTTATGAAGTTATCACAAAAAAATTAGTCCGCAATGATCAGCTCTTTTGCATACGGCAGAGTCCCGATCCAGTCGCAGAAGGTATGCCACTCCACAAGCTTGTGAGCCTTTCTCGCATGATAAATATTGACGAGTGTCTCATAGTTCATCGTGCAGGTGCGCATCTGGTTGTAGCTGGACGGGAGAAGCTGGATCATGTCGTACCAGTCCTCCTTATTTTTTCCTTCGTTCATGTATTTCAGACGGATCTGCTCAAGGCGGTATACAACGGTCTGCATGTAAGCGAGAGTGTCCGGAGTCATATGGTCATGGCTGAAATCATCAATGTCGAACGGCTTGGAGTGGATCTTGTGCATGGTGCTTGTGGAGTTTGCAACAGTTGCCACTTTGTAGGTGTCATATTCCTTCCACCAGTAGAGCGGAGCCGTAATATCCACGGATACAAAGATCTGGCGGATAAACTTTCTGTGGTCGCTTCCAGCCATGCGGAGACGCTTCGCAAGATCGAGATCGTTCGGTCCAAAGACAAAGTTTCCGTCCTCATCATAGCTGCTGTCCATACGTCCCCAGCTGTTCAGCGGGTTTCTTGCGCCGCGCATGGCATTTTCAAAGTTCATGACACTTGTGCGTTCAAATTTTATCATAATGTTTTCTCTCCTTGGTTAAAGTCTGGCGAAAAAGCAGTCCGGTGCTTCCGAGCACCGTCCACACCGCCGGATGCATTCCCATTATAACGGCTTTTTTTTGTATACACAAGATGAAAACTTGCCAATCACAGAGAAATTCATTATAATAGGGATTCGAAAAAAAGAATGGACTTCGGCGTGTGCCGGTTGAACGGAGGACAAAATGAAAAACGACTATATCGTCTGCGTCTGCGGAGACGCGAGCCGGGCGGCTTACCTCATAAAGGGAGAAAAAAACGTGCTCTTTGACGCCGGAATGGCATATTCTGCGGACAAAATGATCAAAAATATAAAACGGGAACTGGGAGACAGGCCGTTAGACGCGGTTCTCCTGTCCCATTCCCATTATGACCATATTTCCGGTGTCCCGTTTCTCAGAAAGGAATGGCCGGATCTTGTGGTCTATGGAAGTGCTTACGCAAAGAAGATCCTGGAAAAACCGTCAGCAAAAAAGACGATGCGTGAGCTCTCTGACGCGGCAGCGCAGGGGGCCGGACTTTTAAAAGCCCCGGATTATAAGGATGAGGCTCTTGTGGTGGACAGGGTCGTAAAAGAGGGCGATATCCTGAACTTCGGCGATCATAAGATCACAGTCTATGAGACGCCGGGGCACACGAAATGTTCCCTGTCCTACATGGTGGATCAGGATGTGATCTTTGCGAGTGAGACTGTGGGCGTGACCACCAGCGAGGTATATATGCCCTGCTATCTCGTCGGTTACCGGATGTCCTTAGACGCGGTAGAAAAACTGCGCCATGCGGGGGCAAAGCGGATATTCATCACCCATGTGGGGATCCTGACACCGGAGGACGCAGGGACAGCGCTGCTTCCGGGATTAAAGAAGGAAGAATTTTCCACAGACCGGGTATGGGATTATCTGGAAGCGGGATTAAAACGGACAAAAGATGAGATCGTTGAGATCATCAGGAAATACCCCACAGAGGAAGAGCAGCTGAAAATCATGCTCGCAACATACCATAAAGGCGTAAAGCAGGAAGAACAGCCGGATTTTGCGTTTCTCTTAAACGCGGCGGCGACATTGAAGGTCATCCGGCGGGAATGCATGAATGACGCGGATCCAGAACGATAAAATGTTAAACAATGTAATAAACAGCGTAACTGCTGCCGTGGACCAGGAAAAAACTGTCGGTGGCAGGTTCAGCAGGCGAAGGTACGGAACAGTTACGAAACGGCAGGATATAAAGGAGGAAACAGCCATGAATATCATTGCGGCAGTAGATAAACACTGGGCCATTGGAAACAGAGGAAAACTCCTGGTGACGATCCCGGATGACCAGAAGCTTTTCCGTGAGGAGACGAAGGGAAAAGTGATCGTCATGGGAAGAAAGACACTGGAAAGTCTTCCGGCAGGACAGCCATTGGCAGGACGAAAAAATGTGGTCCTCACGAGAGATGAGGCGTACAAAGTAAAAGGATGCGAGATCTTTCATAATTTAAAGGATGCCATGGAATTCTTAAAGCAGTTCAAGTCGGAGGATATCTACATCATTGGCGGCGCTGAAATTTACGAGGCATTCCTCCCGTACTGCGACACAGCCCACATCACATGGATCGATTACGAGTACATGGCGGACACCTGGCTTCCGAACCTGGATAAAGACCCGGACTGGGAAGTTACAGCGGACAGCGATGAGCAGACATATTTTGATCTCTGCTATGAATTCCGCAGATATGAGCGGATTGGAAAAAAAGCGCTGGAACTGGGAGAAGTCTAGAAATTGTCAGGTACAGCTGCAGAAAAGAAGTGGGCTTGTGAAAATAATCGTAACGATTCAGTACCTTCATAGTTACGTGCAAAAATCCATTCCAGATCAGCTTCGCTGATGGGATTTTTGTCTTCCAGTCTATGTTTTCTTACGGTCAGCGCAGCAAGTGCGCAGACCTGCTGAACAGTTACAAATAATCACTGCGTTACAGGAAAGTGATACAGAAGTACAGAAAAATAAAGGAAACTATGTTGCGCATCCAGGCAAAAGATGATAAAATATCTCTAATATTGCCGTATTGCTGTAAGAACAGCGGGCAATAAGTGTGTGTGAATGGTCTGATATCCGAAAACACATCGGAGTCAGATCTGCAATCAGTGTGTGATGGATGAGAAAGCAGCCATTGTGCTGCAATCGTATGACTTCTGTGCCGAAAAGCTCAGGTGCAGAAAGACTCAGGAAACAGGAGGTATGGGATATGTACCCTATTTTAGAGGCAAAAAAGCTTGCAGATAAGATCTATCTGATGGTCGTAAAAGCCCCGAGAATTTCCGCGAACTGCAAACCGGGTGAGTTTGTGATCGTGAAGATGGATGAGAAGGGCGAGCGCATTCCGCTTACGATCTGTGATTATGACCGTGAGAAGGAGACGATCACCATCGTATTCCAGACAGTGGGCGCGTCCACAGAGCGTATGTCCGCGTTACAGGCCGGAGATTCCTTCCGCGACGTTGTCGGACCGCTTGGAAATCCGTCTGATTTCGTAAAAGAAGATATCGAAGAATTAAAGAAGAAAAAATATCTGTTCGTTGCGGGCGGTGTCGGAACCGCTCCGGTATACCCGCAGGTAAAATGGTTAAAGGAACATGGGATCGATGTTGATGTCATCATGGGATCCAAGACAAAGGATCTGCTGATCCTTGAGGAGGAGATGAAGGCTGTTGCCGGAAATCTCTATGTGACAACAGATGACGGCTCTTACGGACACAAGGGAATGGTTACCGAGGTTATCAAGGATCTTGTCAACAATCAGGGTAAGAAATACGATGTCTGCGTTGCGATCGGACCGATGATCATGATGAAATTCGTATGTCTTCTCACAAAAGAACTTGAGATTCCGACAGTCGTAAGCTTAAACCCGATCATGGTAGACGGAACCGGTATGTGCGGTGCCTGTCGTGTGACCGTAGACGGCAAGGTGAAATTCGCCTGCGTAGACGGACCGGAATTTGACGGACATGCCGTAAACTTCGACGAAGCAATGAAACGTCAGCAGATGTATAAGACCGAGGAAGGCCGTGCGCTTTTAAAACTCCGTGAGGGCGATACCCACCACGGCGGATGCGGTAACTGCAGCGAATGATCGGTGATATGGAGGAAATGACATGGATGGAATGAAAAAAGTCCCGGTAAGAGAGCAGGAGCCGAAGGTTCGCGCAACGAACTTCGAGGAAGTCTGCTATGGATATAATGAAGAAGAGGCTGTCGCAGAGGCGTCCAGATGCTTAAACTGCAAGAACGCGAGATGTGTACAGGGATGTCCGGTTAAGATCGATATCCCGGCATTTGTAAAAGAAGTAAAAGAAGGAAATTACGCAGAGGCTGCAAAGGTCATCGGCAGATCCTCCGCGCTTCCGGCTGTCTGCGGACGTGTCTGCCCGCAGGAGAGCCAGTGCGAGGGCCAGTGTGTCCGCGGCATCAAGGGCGAGGCTGTCTCCATCGGTAAGCTCGAGCGTTTCGTAGCTGACTGGTCCAGAGAGAACGGTGTCGTTCCGGAGAAGCCGGAGAAGACAAACGGCATCAAGGTCGCTGTCATCGGTTCCGGTCCGTCCGGTCTTACCTGTGCAGGTGATCTCGCGAAACTTGGATATGAGGTAACGATCTTTGAGGCACTTCACGAGCCGGGCGGAGTTTTAACCTACGGTATCCCGGAGTTCCGTCTCCCGAAACAGGGCGTTGTACAGCCGGAGATCGAGAATGTGAAGAAGCTCGGCGTTGATATCGAGACAAACGTAATTATCGGTAAGTCTGTAACGGTGGATGAGCTGATGGATGAAGAGGGCTACAAGGCAGTCTTCATCGGTTCCGGCGCCGGTCTTCCGAGATTCATGGGAATCCCGGGTGAGAACGCAAACGGCGTATTCTCCGCGAACGAGTACCTCACAAGAAGCAACCTGATGAAGGCGTTCCGCGATGACTACGATACTCCGATCGCAGCAGGAAAGAAGGTTGCTGTTGTCGGCGGTGGAAACGTTGCGATGGATGCAGCGAGAACCGCTCTCCGTCTCGGTGCGGAGGTTCATATCGTATACAGAAGAAGTGAGGCTGAGCTTCCGGCAAGAGCGGAGGAAGTTCACCACGCGAAGGAAGAGGGAATCATCTTCAACCTCTTAACAAACCCGACGGAGATCCTGACCGATGAAAAGGGCTGGGTAAAGGGCATGACTGTAAGAAAGATGGAACTCGGCGAGCCGGATGCATCCGGAAGACGCCGTCCGGTAGAGATCGAAGGTTCCGACTACACCATCGATGTCGATACCGTCATCATGGCTCTCGGTACTTCCCCGAACCCGCTGATCTCCTCCACAACAGGTGGACTTGAGATCAACAAGCACAGATGCATCGTTGCAGATGAGGCAAATGGCCAGACATCCCGCGAGGGTGTATTCGCAGGCGGAGATGCCGTAACCGGTGCCGCTACCGTAATTCTCGCCATGGAGGCAGGAAAAGCAGGAGCACGCGGAATCCATGAGTATCTGAGCGGTAAGAAAGCAGAATAATAAAAAGCAGGCCGTATACCGGGTCCGCTGACGTGGTCCGGCTGCGGGTGCGTAAATCATAATTATATAGAGAGCTGCCGTTGGAAGGGGATTCTTCCGCTGGCGGCTCTTTATGCTTATACCGGGGGCAAAAGGTCAGAAGTCCGACGTGAGCCTGCCTGCAGGAGGATTTTTGACCTTGGGACCCGGCCGAAGCGAAGCGAAGACGTGGGAGCACGCAGTGCAGAGCAATTCGGTATAGGAAATAGAGGAAACGGAGGAAAAAATATGAGCAGTCCCATGACCCAGGAACAGCGCTACATAAAAATGACAGAGACACCGATTTCACGGCTGATCCCGAGCCTTGCGATACCAACGATCATCAGCATGCTGGTGACATCCATCTACAACATGGCGGACACCTTTTTTGTGAGCCAGATCAGCACCAGCGCATCGGCCGCTGTGGGTGTCAGCTATTCCCTTATGGCCATGATCCAGGCCCTGGGATTTACCCTCGGAATGGGAAGCGGAAACTATCTATCGAGAGTCCTCGGAAGCCGGGATACGGAAAAAGCGGAGCGGATTGCCTCCACGGGATTTTACTCCGCAATTTTTGTGGGACTTCTGTTTGCGTTGATCTGTCTGCCGAATCTTGACCGGGTGGTGCGGCTTTTAGGAGCTACCGATACCATCGCGCCATATGCGAAGGATTATGCCAGATACATTTTGATCGCAGCCCCGGTGATGACGGGAGCATTATCCATGAATAACCTTTTAAGATTTCAGGGACTGGCGGTTTACTCCATGATCGGGATCACCACCGGAGGAATCTTAAATATGATTTTAGACCCGATCTTTATTTTCGGTCTGGACCTCGGAATTTCCGGCGCGGCGCTGGCAACAGCGATAAGCCAGTGCATCAGCTTCGGAATCCTGTTTTTCCAGAGCTTATTAAGAAAAGACTGTGTTCATTTAAAACCTGGAAAGATCACACTCTCCCTTTCCCTCTACGGAGAGATCCTCCACGGAGGAATCCCATCCCTTTGCCGTCAGGGCGTTGCAAGTATTGCCACTGCGGCATTAAACCTTGCGGCAAACCCCTTCGGGGACGCGGCGATCGCGGCCCTCTCCATCGTGAGCCGTTATATGATGTTCATCGCATCCGCCATGATCGGATTCGGACAGGGCTTCCAGCCGGTGTGCGGATTCAATTTCGGAGCGAAGCGGTATGACCGTGTGCTGGAGTCTTTCTGGTTCTGCGTGAAGGTTTCAGCAGTATTTCTGACGGCACTGGCGGTTGTAAGCTTTTTCGGTGCGCCGCAGATCATGCGGGTGTTCCGGAAAGAGGATCTGGATGTGATCGAGATCGGAACCTGGGCGATGCGGTTCCAGTGCCTTACCCTGCCGCTTTCCGCCTGGATCGTCATGTCCAACATGCTGACCCAGACCATCGGATACGGATTCCGGGCGTCCTTCGTCGCTGCGGGCCGTCAGGGACTGTTCCTGATCCCGGCCCTGTTCGTTCTTCCGGTCTGGTTTGGAATCCGGGGGCTGCAGTGGTGCCAGCCGGTGGCGGATGCTCTGACGTTTGTGCTGGGAGCGGTGATCGTACTTGGAATTTTGAAGGAGCTGAAGGACAAAACTAAAAAAATACAGGCGGAATCTTAAAGACTGCTGTAAAAATTGTTATGTCGGGGAATTTTGCATCGCAAAGTTCCCTGCTTTGTATTATAAGAGATATAATATAAATCAGAAACTGCCCGGCATTTCATATCGATCGGATCACTGGAAGAAACGTCCGTTTCGGTTCCTGCAACAGGAAAGGAGCGGAGTCTCCAAATGAAAAACACGGAAAAGAAGATTACACACCATCTGTTGGCCAATCTCATATTGCTGCTGCTGGCCGTCTTTGCGATTCTCGTCTATCCGGGCAGAAAAATTATAAGAGACAGATAGAACAGATTGATGTCTATATCAAGGTCTTAAACAGCCGTACCGAAAAACATGTGGGGATGTGTTCCGGGATAAAAGCGCTGCGATCACGTCTGACGCGTATCTTTACGGAAAAGCGATCCGCTCACCGGAGGTGGACAAGAAATATTTGGCAGAGTTGGAGAAGGAATCTGGATTTGATAGGATCCGATTCGTAAATGTATACGGTGAAAGTTTTGCAAGCGACGGGAAAGCTGCGGATGTGGCTGGCCGTGACTATTTTCAGAATGGAATAAAGGGAAGAAGCGGCACTACAGTCGTTATGAAATCGAATTTCGACAGTGCTAAATTGATCGGGTTTTATGCTCCGGTGTGGTTTCATGGAAAGATATGCGGCGTGATGGTCGGATTTCTCGAGAAACAGACGGTATCAGGAATCCTGTCAACGAATTTCTCAGGATATCCTGTCTATACGCTGATCGTTGGAGAGGACTATTCTGCCATCGGCTACTATCAGGCGGCGGGAAAGTCCAGTGCGGACAGTCTGGAACCGGTCATGAATTATATTAATGAGAGTGACAGAAAGCGTGTATGGAATGCTGTCACAGACCGCAGGGAAGTGAGTTTTTTCTTTATGGGAAGCAGCGGGCAGTCTGCCGGAAGTATTCTTCCAATCAATGGAACTCCATGGTCGCTGATACAGTTCTGTCTGTCGGAAGCGGTGCAGGAGCTGACAGAAGAGGTAAACAGGGATGAATGGTTTACCTCTTCTGTTTGGAATCGTTCTGTTGTTTTCAGGTATCCAGCTTCTTTATGTCGCGAGAAAAGAGGTAGTCTTGGACCATGAAAAGAAAAATGAGGAACGGGTGACCGTTGAACTGAAAAAAGGCAAAAGAGGCAGCGGAGAGTGCGAACCGGGCAAAGAGTACCTTCCTCTTCAATATGTCTCACGATATCCGGACACCGATGAATGCGATCATTGGCTTTTTCGATATGGCGGAAAAACATATCGATGAACCGGAAAAAGTCATGGACTGCTTAAAAAAGATCAATATTTCCAGTGAGCATCTGCTGCGGCTCAGAAACGACGTTCTTGATCTTGCGAGGATCACGTTTTTCGACAGCCTGAAAATGAGCCAGGTGGAGCTGAAACTGATCAGAAACGAGATCAAATATACGCCGGCGGGCGGTAAAATCACATATTCCGTCCGGCAGACGGGATCAGTGGACGGCTATGCGAAATATACCTGTTCTGTCAAGGATAGAGGAATCGGTATGAGCGAAGAATTCTGTAAGTGCGTGTTTAACGCTTTTGAGTGGAAGAACAGCAGCGTGACTACGGGAATTGAAGGTTTCGAACTGGGGCTTGCGATCACAAAACGGTTTGTGGAAGAGATGGGCGGAACGATCACCTACACCGTGAACCGGGAAAGGGATCTGATTTTGTCAGCATATACCGGTTTAAGACAGGAACACGGGCTGATCTGGATCTGGAAGATGAGAGCGCAGATCAGAAAGAGGAATTTTACGGAAAGCGTAACCTTTTGGTGGAAGATAATGAGCTGAACCGAGAGATATCCAGGGAGCTTCTCGCGAACGAGGGAATGATCGTGGAGGAAGCTGAGGACGGGGATATCGCTGTGGATAAGATAAAGAATTCTGATCCGGGATATTATGAGCTGGTGCTCATAGACATCCAGATGCCAAGAATGGATGGATTTGCGGCAACACGCCAGATCCGTGCCCTAAAAGATCCCTTCCTTGCCAACATCCCGATCATTGTCCTGAAAGCAAATGCCTTTGATGAGGACAAACAGGCTACAGTGGCAGCAGGTATAAACGGACATATCGCGAAGCCGGTAGATATGAGGGAATTGAAGAGGTGTATGTGAAAAAATAAGCTCCAGGAATGAATCTCTGTGAGCTTATTTTTATAAGCTATATTTTTAGGTTTCTCAACTCTACAATACCGGTGAACCATGCTAAAAGGGTTATACCTAACATTATGAATAATATGACATTAGTAACGAAGATTGGAATGATTGAAAATTTATCGTGTTTATAGATCAGACGATTCAAGTAATAGAATAAACCATATAATGTGTTGGAAAGAATCAAACCAATTAATAATACAATTGCAACTAAGCGATAAATACTGACAGAATTAATGTTTTGTAATACAGACGTAGAGAAAACGATACCGCCAACGAACGCCAACATAATAGAAGCGAATATTCCAAGAATGGCGATATAGTCACGTTGTTGCTTTTCTAATTCAATGGATATTGCCTTTTGTTCTTCAACAGCCTTTTTCATAGACACAGATAAGTCTTGTTGTTCAGCTGTTGTCTTATTAATATCCATTCTCATCGTTTCAATCTGAGAGTGAATAGAAATAATAACCTCTTCGCCGGAAGTTCTCCTGTCGCCCTCAACAGAATACATAATACGTGCAATATCTAAACTGACATGATCATACAGTTTGCGTATGCTGTCACTAATATCGATTGGATATCCGTCAGGATCATGATTTTTATTAGGAATGTATTTTTTGCGTATCATAGCTAAATTTTGCCCGAGTACATTAACATCTCCCTTGGAGGGGGATCTTTGAATTATGGTTAGGACAGAAAAAATATCAGAGTAAAAATGTCTGAACGGTTTTTCATCTTTTCGTGCATGATAGAGATTTTCTAATCGTGTATATATTTCTGCCCTAATTCCATTTTCATTCAGTAAATTCTGGTTGGATGCAAGTTCAAGCAAAACATCCCGAAACTCTTTACGTTGAATCTCTTCTTTGGATATATTCATTTAACCAACTTTCTTAATTAAGTCAACAGGTATTGGGCAATGATTGCCACTTCCATTGCTGTAAATGCAATCCCAAGCACCGCCTACTTTATGGGTTTCATTTACCAAGTCCCAGGGATCGAGAGTTCGTTTACTTTCAATAATGTGGTTAATTAGAAAAACATCTTCGGACTTTAAGGTAGGTTTTTCTTCTGGAATTGAAATAGGCATTGCACCAAAACCGCAATAGTAGTAGTAAATATTTGGAACTACGGGACCAAATTGCCAAGCTTCGATGATATCAGGAAATGCAGCCTCGCCACGTTTCAAAAAGTCTCTTTGGATGTAGTATAAAATTTTCTGAAGCTGTAGATTGCTGATCGGACAATTATCTTCAATACATTTTGTAACAATATATTTTGATAAAGCAAGCGCACTATACATAGAGTCACCTCCTTTGGTGTAGGTGTTTCGTGTGTTTATATTAACATTATATGAATGAAATGTCAAGCAAATAAAGAACACATGTTCGATGATTTACCTGATGAGATAGTTATTAAGTGCTATTAAATAATAAATAATAAGACCACGGGATTTACTTACCGTGGTCTTATGTTTGATATATGCCTATATATCGATTAGAAAGTTCTATTTTATAGAAGCTATTAGAACTTACCTTCATCAGCAGCCTGCTGTACGCTTACAGCAACAGCAACAGTAGCACCAACCATCGGGTTGTTGCCCATACCGATCAGACCCATCATCTCAACGTGAGCCGGAACGGAGGAGGAACCTGCGAACTGGGCGTCAGAGTGCATACGGCCCATGGTATCTGTCATACCGTAGGAAGCCGGACCTGCTGCCATGTTATCCGGGTGAAGGGTACGGCCTGTGCCGCCGCCGGATGCTACGGAGAAGTACTTCTTGCCTTTTTCTACGCATTCCTTCTTGTATGTACCTGCAACCGGATGCTGGAAACGTGTCGGGTTTGTGGAGTTACCGGTGATGGAAACGTCTACGCCCTCTTTCCACATGATTGCAACGCCCTCTGTTACGTCGTTAGCACCGTAGCAGTTTACCTTTGCACGCGGGCTTTCCGGATCAGCGGAATAGCACTTGCGGAATACTTCCTCAACCTCGCCGGTATAGTAGTTCATCTTTGTCTCAACATATGTGAAGCCGTTGATACGGGAGATGATCTGTGCAGCGTCTTTTCCAAGACCGTTTAAAATGACACGGAGCGGTTTTTTACGAACCTTGTTTGCCTTCTCTGCGATACCGATCGCACCCTCTGCAGCAGCGAAGGATTCGTGTCCTGCAAGGAAGCAGAAGCAGTCAGTCTCTTCCTCAAGGAGCATTTTACCGAGGTTACCATGTCCAAGACCTACTTTTCTCTGGTCAGCAACGGAACCCGGGATGCAGAAAGCCTGAAGACCTTCACCGATCGCAGCAGCAGCATCTGCGGCACGGCGGCAGCCTTTCTTGATCGCGATCGCAGCGCCTACTGTGTAAGCCCAGCAAGCGTTCTCAAAGCAGATCGGCTGGATTTTCTTTACCTGATCATATACGTTAAGGCCAGCATCCTTTGTGATCTTCTCAGCTTCTTCGATGGATGCGATGCCATAGCTGTTTAATACGGAATTGATCTTGTCAATTCTTCTCTCATAGGATTCAAATAATGCCATTTTATTCTCCTTCTTCCATTAAAACTCACGGAAATGTCACGTCAGTTCTTCATTGTGAAAACGGGGAACGCGAACTCCGCGCTGCTCCGTTTGCATAGCGTAAAATTTCCCACAAGGCGTGAAATTTTACTTTACTCCTGACGCGGATCAATGATCTTCACTGCATCTGCTACGCGGCCGTACTGTCCTTTTGCCTTCTCGTAAGCAGTTGTCGGATCGTCGCCTTTTTTGATGAAGTCAGTCATCTTACCAAGATTTACGAACTGGTAGCCGATGATCTGGTCCTCAGCGTCAAGAGCGATACCGGTTACATAGCCTTCAGCCATCTCAAGATAACGCGGTCCCTTCTTTAAAGTACCGTACATGGTACCAACCTGGGAACGGAGACCTTTACCAAGGTCCTCAAGGCCTGCGCCGATCGGAAGACCTTCTTCGGAGAATGCACTCTGAGTTCTTCCGTAAACGATCTGGAGGAAGAGCTCTCTCATTGCTGTATTGATCGCATCACAGACAAGGTCGGTGTTTAATGCTTCGAGGATCGTTCTGCCCGGAAGGATCTCTGCTGCCATAGCTGCGGAGTGGGTCATACCGGAACATCCGATGGTTTCTACAAGTGCTTCCTGAATGATACCCTCTTTTACATTCAGGGTCAGCTTACAGGCACCCTGCTGCGGAGCACACCAGCCAATACCGTGTGTCAGACCGGAAATGTCTTTGATTTCCTTAGACTGTACCCATTTCGCTTCCTCCGGGATCGGAGCTGCGCCATGGTTCACGCCCTGCGCAACCGTGCACATCTGTTCTACTTCATGTGAATAAATCATGTTGAGACTCCTTTCAATATATAGTTCTTAATGCTCGTTAAAAAAATCACATCATACCCGTTTCATTTTCTCACAAAAATCATGTTTCGTCCATACCTTTTTCCAAAATATTCAAATTTTGAGAAGTAATTTTAACAGAAATCGGAGTTATGACAGGACAGCAGAACCCGGGATTTCTTATAGTGGAATGAGTTTTATATCTCGGAAAAGTACAGTTTACAAGGGACTACACAGAGTAGGTATCTGACGGGAGGGGTGCCACCCGTCAGATTTTCCATGTGATATTCAAGCTGTCGCTTGTGGCGGCTATGGTGGTAATCATCAAATCCACCACCCGCCGCTTGTCGTCAAAGGATACATTCTCCCAAGTGTCGAGGTAGCCGGAAATCTGGCTGACCTGTTCCGGGCTAATGGCTTCCACCGTCAGCTCCGCTATCCTCGCCAGAAGTTCCTGCTTGCGTCCGTCCAGTTCCGCTATCTTCACATTCACATAGGAGAGCAGCACATTGTTTGCGCCCGTCAGACTGTCCACCAGCTTTTCAATCTCGCTGTCCACATGGGCAAGCTCCACTTGCAGGGCGGCGATTTTCGGGTTTGCCTTTGCCGCTTTCTTTCTGCCTGTCAGCGTCTTGTAGCTTGCCAGTTTCTTTACCATCTGCTGATAAACAACCGTTTCCAGTTCCGAAGTGATGATTTTCCCGCACCCCGGACAACTCTTGTTATCCAGCCGTTTCG
>ERZ809074.1061-NODE-1061-length-38098-cov-29.714271_pt1 | contig 38098 bp, 59 predicted proteins | sample MGYA00520795_ERZ809074 | MGnify/ENA primary metagenome ERZ809074 (study PRJEB31570, sample SAMEA3212989) | Homo sapiens | biome: human-gut; feature: human gut; material: fecal | place: Sweden | collected 2011 ...
GGAAAACCGCCATCTCTGGCGGTTTCCAAAAGTGCCTCCAGCGGGACTCGAACCCACAGGAGAAAAGCTTCAGACACTTGCCGTTTCAACGGTTCCATCAATGCCTTGCGTCGCTTTTGCCCACATTTTGCCCACATTCTGCGAAAAGAGCAAACCGCCCATACGCTCCGACAGGTCGTCCAGATCATCGTCGAAAAGGTCGGCGTACACGTCCAACGTCATCGCGGCCGACTTGTGGCCGAGCTGCCGCTGCACGGTCTTGACGTTCGCGCCAGACTGCACCATGAGGCTCGCTGCGGTATGCCGCAGGTCATGGATCGTCATATGCCCGCGCTCGATGCCGGCCCTGCGCAGCGCGACCGCGAACCATCCGTCGCTCCTGGTCGGATTCCAACCGTTCGTCATGGGCTCGTCCAACGGCTTGCCTGGAGCGGTGAAAAGAAAATCGGACGGCTCGCGCCCCTCGCATTGCTTGGCGAGCAGCGGACGCAACACCAGGGGGAACATCACCGAGCGTCCATCATGGGTCTTCGGGTCGGTCTCCACCATCCTGCTGGAAAGACGCGTGATGCTCCTATATATATGCAGTCGACAGCGTTGCAGATCGACATCCTCGACACGGAGCGCCACGAGCTCGCCCCACCTCATGCCGCACAGGCCCAAGGTCAGCACGATCGGCTCACGCCACCCGCACTGCATCGCCACACGAGACAATTCATCGGCCGACAGATAGACATGCTTCCGCACCTGCTTGCGCGGCAGCTCGATGCCGTCGCATGGATTGTCGTGGATGCACCGATCGGCCTTTGCCCTCTCCATGAGACTGCGAAGCAGATTCTCGGCGCGAATCGTCACCGACGCACTGCGTCGTCCTGCCAGATCGGTGACCCACCGCTGCACTTCGTCGCGCGTGATTGACTGCATCTCCCTCATGCCCCACTGCGGCTCCACATGCACGCGCCAAGCGTCTTCCAGCGACTTGATGTAGCTTGGCTTCGCCTTGGTCTTCTTCGCGGCCAGCCAAGGTGCCCAGAAGTCTTCGACGAGCCTGCGTCCGGCCTGTGGGTCGATGTAGGCTCCGACGCTTTTCGCGGTGGTCACATTGGCCGCTCCCCACGCATCGGCGTCCATCTTGCGTTTGAAGCCACGCCTTCCGGTGGACGACCCGTCGGGCTTGCGGTAGCGCACCTCGTAGCGTTTGCCGGATTTCGTCGTGTATTGGCGGATGGTGTAGGCCATGCGTGGTCTCCTTTGCTGACATGGCCAATTATAAGAGAGGCGGAGCCTTGCATTGTCCGGCTCCGCCTCTTGTCCGTTTGTGTCAGCAAAAAGGACATTTGCAAGTCTACCGTGCGAAACACAAAAAGCCCCTCCCCCAGCCATAGCTGAGAGAGGGGCGACGTTACATGTGGGCGCAAAATATTCCAACAGGATTTAAACTGCGCGATTTTTTCATGCGAGGTTTTCGATGATCCGCTTCTCGGAATCGCTGAGCGGACATACCGTCACATCTTCTGCGGCCTTCAGTTCTGCGGCCTTCAGTTCCGCGGCCTTCAGTTCCGCGGCCTTAGCTTCGCTCAGGAGATAGCCGCCGCCGTAGATGGCCTTCTTCACGGCCTTCTGCGAGTCGAGAGCCCTCGTGAACGCAACGTCTGAAGCCTTGACGCGGAACTCGACCTGCTTGCTAATCTTCCCGAGCCTGCTCACGGTAAGCAGTTCACGCGGATACGAGTATTTCGGCGGATGCCTGCGTTGCTCTTTCCTGACGCGCTTCACGGTCTCGTCGATCGCGTTGGCCAAGTCCGGCGCGGTGCGGATCAGGTCATCACCGAAACTCGTCACGAAGCTGGTGTTGACCTGCGCGCCGTTAGCATATTCGATGGTCGAATTCGTGACGATCATGTGCGCCCCATTGCGCGACGTGCTGGAGAAGATCGTGAGATACGGCGCGAACAGGAAGAACGGAATTTGCTCCGTCCGATAGAACGTGCAGATCTTCGACAGGATGCTGAACGGCGGATTATCCACAACCACCGCACCGCCCGAATAGTCGAACCGCTCGTAATCGCCGCCCGGATAGAACGGTCGCACCACCTTGCTGGGGTCGATGCCAAACTCACGGCATGCCCAGTCCTTTATCGTCTCATACACTGCGGGGGGGGTATAGCAGTCATCCGTGGTCTTCTTCGGTTTGAATTTGTCCACGAACGCGCCGTAATCGTCAATCGTCTGCTGTCTGATGCCCATTTTGAAAGTCCTAAAAATAAAGCCCCTCCTCCAAATGGAGAAGGGGCAGATTTAAAAACAGGGTGCAAGAATTTCCACAAGCACCACAGTGCGTGAATTTTCTTCCACGCGAGGTTGAGTTTCCGGCGCGAGTTTGAGTCTCACGCTAGAAAATCAATCACGGCGCAGCGGATTGTAGGCGACGCCAAGACCGCTGGCGATGAAGCCGGCCACGGTCGAAATGTAGCCGCCGACAGCCGCATCACCAAAGGTCATGAAACCAAGGCCAACGCATGAAGCGATCAGCCCGAGCACGTACACGACGGTGCGCACCTGCTTAGAAAAGACCGGAGTGTATGCGTCCGGCGGCTGGTTGTCCTGACCGTCCTCACGCTCGTTGGTGAGATTGTTGACTGTGGTCTCCAAAGTCGTCGGCGCTGCATGTTGAGCCATATTAAACCCCCTTAGAATCGGTTTTGATTGAGTGCCGTCTGCAAGGCGCGTGCGGTCGCGGGGCCGAAGCTCGCGTCCTGAGCCAGGCCGTAGTGCGCTTGGATGGCGCGAATGGTGGCGGGGCCAAGCAGACCATCAGTGCCGCAGCCCAGGCGACGTTGCACGGCACGGATCAGATCACTGCCGCCAGCGCCGTAGCGGACCACGCTCGAATCGATGGCGGGACGCGCGTAAGTCCTGCCGTCAGGCACCTGCTGGCCGCTGATGATGCCATCCACCGCGGTGCCCATCACCTGCTGCCAGCGGCGTACCGTGGCGGGGCCGACGTTGCCGTCCACGGCTAGGGCGCCGGTGGATGCCGAAGAGGTGTTGCCGCCGCCGTAGCGGAGGTAGCAGTTCCACGGGTAGCTGTAGTAGCCCCTGATGTTGGTTTCGCGGCCGGTCTGGTCCCCGGCCTTGCCGTAGGCCGTGCCACGCTCGGAGATGGACGCCTGCGCGAGCTTGCCGCCGCCAAGGTAGACGGCCACGTGGTGCACGTCGTTGAGCAGGATGTCGCCCGGCTGCGGATTACCATTCGCTGGGAGTCGCGTCCATCCGCGCTTGGTCAGCTCACCGGACAAGTTGCCGGTGTAGGTGGCCGAACCGGTGTCGAAGCCCGCCTCGCGCAGGCAGTGGATTACCAGGCTGGAACAATCGCAATTACCCCCCGATGGGTTGAAGTTCCAGCGGTCGGACTGGCTGTAGCCGAGATTGGCGACTGCGCACCAGTAACGCATACGATTGATGAGAGCGCTGACGCTTGCCATGTCAGTCCTCCAATCCTTCGACAGCCTTGGCCGCATCCATTTCGGACACGACCGGGATGTCAATGGGCGGCAGACTGTCGCCCTGCGGTGTCATTTCCGGCGTCATGACAATATCGTCCATGACGGCCTCCTTCCCGCCCCCAACGGGGCATTGAAAAAGGCCACCTCCGAAGAGATGGCCTTGTTTTTGGAAAAATCGATGTCAGCGCCTGTGCGCCGAATTGTTGAAGATCAGGATGAGCGCGAGCAGGATGAGATACGCGCCCAGCGCGACTGGTCCGCTCATTGCCGGTCCTCCAAATATTTTTCGGCGGCGGCGATGATCCAGCATTGCGCGTCCAATTTCTCAAGCTTCGACAATTCGTAGCTGACGGCCTCGCTGTGGTCGGTGTCCTTGTCGCCGTAAATCAGGCTGATGATCGTGTTTTTTATCGTGTCACGGCACAACTCGTCCATCCGCTCGTCGAATTTCTCGGTGCGTTCGCCAAGCTGTCGGGTCTTGGCGAAATGCTGGGAAAGTGGACTGTCGTACGGCAACCGTTCCGGCCGCACGTGCGAGTACAGGCCGGTCGCCAGCGCATCCAACGCGCCCGGCCAGACTTTCAGGCCGAGCGTGATGAGCGCGCACGCGCCACCCACACCCCCGAAACCGGCTAGAAAATTTTGCAGCACATTACTTCCTCCAATCGGAAAATGGAAAAGAGATTAATCCCGTCGATTTCGACGGGATTTGGAAATGTCAGGCGCGTGGCATCGTATCCCCGTCGAACCAGAGAAGGCCGTCGAGCAATGCCTTGTTCGCCTGGTATTCGGCGAACGAGCATAAGAGAATGTTTGTCACGGTGACGGTCGGACTGCCTGACTTGACGTGATAACTCATTGATATCGGATAGGAATTGTTGACGATCATCTTGTAGCTGACACGTTGTCTTGCGTTGATGTCGCCATCCGCTCCGATTATCGAGATAGTGCCGCCTGTGACGTTCACCTCGACGCTGATCTGATATGTCGCCCCATTCACGCTCGGAAGGGTCGTGATATTCACCCACTTGTCGGCTTTCAGGGTGATGGTCGAGGATGGGCTCGTGCATAGGTTCGTGATCATCATCGGACATCACCCGCCCGACGAATCGCCTTAATCGCGTGGCATCGTGTCCCCCGAGAAGAAGCCCGGAAGCCCCCCCCCGAGCGCCGCGTCATACGTGTCGGCGGCTTCCACGCTCAATTCGCTGATGGCCATACCGGAGGGGATGGCCAGGCGCGCGTCATTGGCGGTCGGGGTGAAGCGGATCGTATATTTCCCGACCGTCTGGGCACTTGGGTATTCGGCCGTGCCGCCGGAAAAGACGCCGATTGCTTTATTCGTCGTATCGTTGCTGACGATCCTGCACGTGCACACGTATTCCACGCCGACCTCGCACGCGAAAGGCAGGTCGATGTATTCGCCTCTGGTGTTGGCCAGCGTGCCACCGGTCATGTACTTCGATATGTCGCCGCCCTTTTTGACGACATGGAAGCCGGTGGGGTCGAACTTTGGGTTCAGCCACAGGTTAATCCTCTGCATTCTCGTCTCCCTTCACGCTTTCGAGCACATCCTTCGGGATGAGTTTCATGGCCGCCGACAGTTGACTGGTGAGGATTGCGATTTGCTTGTTGAGTGTGCCGATCTGCGCGGAAAGAGAGTCGATGACGTCGTTCGCGTCGGCTGGAATCTGAGCCAAAATAAGTCTCCTTAAATACGAAACCCCCGCAATCCGTGTGGATTGCAGGGGTTGAAAAAATTGGAATGCTGGATTAGTCGGCGGCGGTCATCGTGTCGATACGAGTCACGGCCTTAAGCTCGTCCAAGGTGAGGGTGCGTCCGAGATTCGTCTTCACGTCCGTGAGAGTGACGGTCTTGCCGGAATCGTCGAACGTGGCGAGCACGCCACGCTGGTAGTCGCGCCAAGATTCGGCGGTGCCGTCAGCGCTGGAAAACTCCAATCCCAATCGGCACAGTTCAGCTCGCACCGACTCCTTCGGCGGACGCAAATCAAGCACGCCAGACGGCTCAGAGGGCGTCACGGCAGTAGTGGTATCGGTAGTGGTCTCAGTGGTCACATCGGCCATAATCAATCTCCTTATTGTTGGTTGTTTTGAGGTCGTGGCATGAGGGATTGGTAAAATCTCTCCTCGCACTCGTCCAGATTTGATTGACTGGACTCGTCATTGAGGAAATCGTCAAGACCCTCAATGTTTTTGGTCATGCTTGTGTCAATGCCACTCGACGGCTCCTCATCGGAGTCATCAACGGACAGTGTGGCAATGAGATTCGCGTCCGTCTCATTCGACATGACCGGCAGATTCATGCCCTCACGCGCCTGATTGCGCGCGGCGGTCAGCGGATCGTCCAACACTTCCCCATCGGCGGCGAGCATGCTCACACTGGTGGCGGAATCCGCCAAAGCCGCCTCCAACGCCTCGAACGCTCCAGTCCACACGCCCCTGCCGGTCTTCGAATCGTATCGGCTCGTGTCCTCCCTGCCCTGCATGATCGCCGCTACCGCCTCACGGGTCGAAGCCAATCCGAGCAGCGCCTTCCACGAGACGAGCACGTCGGGCGTGAACACGAAACTGTCCGCTCCGTTTATGGGCGGATTGCAGCGGATAATGCAAAGCCCACTGTTCTCATCCGTTTCGAAAGTCGCTGACAAGATTTCCTCCAATCATTTGACCAAATAAGCCAGGAATTCCGCGTAAACATCCACCGGGCAAGGCTGGTCGGCGTTATACAGCTTCAATGTGAAGCCGCTCTGACCGCCCGTGTTCATCGGGTGCGCGATGATGCCCGCCCATTGTGAATCCGCGTTCGCGACGACGTAATAGTGGCCGTATTTCGTCGGGCTGAACGTGCAATCGACTTGCATGGAAGCGCCGGTCGCAATCTTCGAGCCGGGATTCGGATACCACGCCTTCCACGCAGCCTGGGCATGGAACGTAGAACGGTTCGTGATGCCGCCAAGATAGCCGCCGAGATACACGTATCCGGTGCCGATGTTCGCGCCGACTCCGACCTCGCCGTTCGCGTCTTGCGCTTCGAGCCAGCACTCCGAACCGTTCGCGCTATCGCCGGCCAGAGTGAGGAAAGCGCTGCTTTTCTTGCTCTCGTCCGGCTCGTCGTAATCCGTGTTCGCCACGGCATGCACTCTGGATGTGACGCCGCCGCTGCCGGTACCGCCTTTCTTGCGCGGCTTCGATCTGAGAGACAGGAACGCGGCGGGGTCGTTCTTGCTCACGTGTCCGCTCCACAAGTCCAGTTCGCCCATCGCGCCGACCTGATTCGACTGGATGACAGAAGCAATGGCCGGATGCGAAAAGTAGGCGGTGGACCCGTTGTAAGCCGGGAATTCGATGCCATCACCGGTGAAAGTCTCAGATCCGCCGATGATGTAGGTCTGATAATCCGGACTGATACGCACCCTGTGCCCGCTCGTGCGGGTTTGGAACGTGCCGGTCAGCACATTGCTCTTCCCCTCGCCGTCCAGGTAGACGGTGCGGTTGTGATGGCTGTCCCACATCTGCAAGGCCGTGCTATTGAGCTTCATGCCGGTGTTCTTGGCCTCGGAGCTCTGGAAGACGGCGCCGGTGAACACGTAGCCTCGGAACTGGCCTGCCGCCACCTTGTCGGACGTGATAGTGCCAGCCGCGATCTTGACAGCCGTCACACTGTTTGCCGCCAGCTTGTCGGCGGTGATCGCTCCGGACACTATCTTCGAAGCGTTCACCGAGTTCGCCGCGAGCTTGTCCGCGTTAACCGCGTTCGCGGCGAGCTTGTCCGTCGTGATTGCACCGGACACGATGTCGCCCGCCTGAATCTTATGGACATTCAACAAGGCCACGGTCATATCCTCCGTGACCTTGAGTTTCGCCGTCGTAACCGAGTTGGCGGCCAGCTTGTCGGTGGTGATGGCGAGCGAGACGATGTTGCGCGCCTGCACGCTGTCAGCGGCGAGTTTCGCGGCGGTCACCGCATCAGCCACCAGCTTTTCAGTGGTCACGCTGTTTGCTGCGAGCTTGTCCACCGTGATGGCATTGGCCTTGACCTTCTCCGCCGTCACGGAGTCGGCGGCAAGATGCTTCGCGGCCACCGTCCCAGCAGCGAGGATGTTGTTCGCCACAAGGTCGAATGGCTCGAAGCGCGTGCCATCCCACGTCAGGACTTCGACCACGCGGTCAGTCAATGGCACGAGCACGGAAGGTGAATTATTCGGAGCGCCCTGCCAGTAGGTGTAGAAGTCGGCCAAGAGGCTCGGTGAGTTGTTCTTCTCGCCTTTCCACCTCGTCCAATACCTCTGCGTGCGCCACCACATGTCGCCCGGCTTCAACCCATCATGGGATGGTTCGTCGGGGCCACGGTAGATGAGGTTCTTGCCGTCAGCGGTGGTCTGTGCCTTCTGCGCTGCGGCCTGCGCCTGATTCGCCTGTGACGCTGCGTTAGCTGCGGCAGTCGCAGCCTTGTCGGCGGTATCCTGAGCGGTCTTCGCAGCCGTATTGGCCTTGACGGCGGCGTTCGCGGCGTCGGTAGCGGCCTTATCCGTCACGGCCACCCACAAATTGCCATTCCACCTTTTCGGCGTGTTCGCGCCATTCGTGGTGTCAATCCACAAGGTCGAAGCCTTGCGCATCGAAGCATCCGGCGCCGTGCCCTGGATGAGCACGTCGGCCTTGCCGTTAGCCACGCCAGCTGCGGCAGCGGCAGCGGTATTGGCCTTCTGCGCGGCATTGGCCGCATCGGTGGCGGACTGAGCCGCACTATCGGCGGTGGCCTTGGCCTGAGTCGCCACGCTCGACGCATTGGCAGCGGTGGTCTTGGCGTTGGCCGCGTCCGTCTTGGCCGAAGCCGCGTCGGACTTGGCGGACTTGGCGGACTCATTGGCGGTGTTAGCCAGCGTCTCCGCATTGCCTGCGGTCTTCTTCGCGCTCTCGGCAGCGGTCTGAGCGGCATTGGCCGCGTCCTTTGCCTGACCGGCAGTCGCGGTAGCACTCTTCGCAGCAGTCTGAGCCGCATTGGCGGTATCCTGAGCCGTCTTGGCCGCGCCATTCGCCGTGTCGGCGGTGCCTTGAGCCGTCTTCGCGGCGGCAGCGGCATTCTCAGCAGCCTTCTTCGCATCGGTGGTCTTCGCGGCGTTATCCGCGATGTCGGACTTCGCCTGAGCGATTTCGTTCGCGTTCTTCTCCACGTCGGCATAGCCCAAGTGGTTCCACGCGGAGCCATCCCAGACAAGCGTCTCAATCACGCGATCCGACAGCGGCACGAGCGCGGAAGGAGAATTATTGGCTTCGCCCTGCCAGTAGGTGTAGAAGTCGGCCAAGAGGCTCGGGCTGTTGTTTTTCTCGCCTTTCCACCTCGTCCAATATTTCTGCGTCTTGAGCCACAGGTCGCCGACGATCAGATTGTCCTTCGGCTCGTCAGGCCCACGGAAAGTGTGATTCTTTGAGTGGGCTTCGGCATACGCTTGAGCCGCCGACTCCTTCGCCTTCGAAATCTCGCCATTCGCCGTAGTCAGGTCGGATTTCGTCTGCGCGATGTCCTTCCTAGCCTGAGACAGATCGGCCTGCGCCTGCGTGAGCGTCTGATTCGCCGCGTCGAGATTCGACTTGTTGGCTTGGATATCCTTCTGGGCCTGCGTCAGCTTCGCCGTATTATCCTTCAACGCCGTCTGATTGTCAGCCAGGTCTTTTTGGATCTGTTTGACCTCTTCAGGCGAGACGGCGGAAGCCACGGTCACCGAAGCGATGGCGGACCAGTCGGAACGGTTGCCCGCATGATCGACCGAACGCAAGGCGTAGGAGTGCTCTGAACCTGCTTTCAGGCCGGTGATGAGGTAATCGCCCTGCCCGGACTGGGTGGCGCTCACCACTCTCATTCCGGCGGCATTGACGCCCTCGCCGACCTCGACATGATCGAAGTCCGATTCCATCGACGCGCCAGTGCTTGTCTTGCCATCCCAGTGGACGGTCACCACGCCCAATTCGGACGAGAGGACAGGCTTCGATGGCACGGAGCATGGCGTCGTATCCGATTCGACGGTGGCCACGAAAGCCTCCGACCATTCGCCGAGCTTGTCACTGTACGTGGGCGTGGCTCGCACCCTGACCTCGATTTGCGTGCCGCAATCCAAGCCGCCGAAGCCAAGCTGCGTCTTATCAGTCGTGCCGGCGGAATGCCAGGGCGCGCCATCCTTGTGCAGCTTCCACTCGACCAAATAATTGGAGATCTCGATGGCTGTGTCATTCGTGGCCTGCGTGACCGCACTCCACGAGGCTGTGGCCAGACCGTGGGCGTACCCGTCCGAACCAATGTATGCGTCCGTCTGCACCACAAGGCCAAGCGGAGCCTTCGGCACGCGATGGTCACGATCGGAAGAGGCGGTCGTGCCGCCCTCGCTGCCAGCCAACGCGGCACCGCCGGTGATGCCTTTGATTTTCTTCGCCTGACGCACCGAAGCGTCATACTTAATATCATTCAGAGCGATTGAGCAGGATAAGCCCTCGTTCTGGCGCATACTCAGGTCGATTTCCTGCACGCGCACCTTCTCACCGTGAGTGACGGTTGGCGCAGTGATCCAGTCGCCCGCGTGGAAGTCGATGAGCGGTAGATCATCCACGCCGGAAGTCACCAGATCGCGCGTGTACTGGCCGCGTACCCTAGCCGCATCATCAAGCGTGGACTGCATGAATGCCTGCGCGGTATCCTTATCGGACACGCCACCCTGCGAGCTATAGGATTCCCACTTGCCCCAAGGCGTCGGAGCAGCCGGATTGTCCATGCGAAAAAGCAGATTATTGTCACCCTCGACAAGGATGGTTGATGCCAGGTCGGCGATGGACTCCTCGAATGGGGCTTCGCTGATGTCACGCGCCAATTGCAGCACAATGCTCTCGCTCAGGTCACGGCTCAAGGCGGTGCTGTCCGCATTCCAAAGCTTGAGTACCCTGCCGCTTGTGCGCCAGTCGCAGCCGCCACCATTGACCAAAGATGACAGAATCGTCTGCAGATCCGTGCCGAGGCTGTAGTAAAGCGTGTATTTCCTCGCCCATGCAGCGCCGCCCGCATCCTTCGCCGTATCGAAGCCGAGCGTCAGGCCGGTGGCCACGCCGCCACGCTGACGGTTCTCGTCAAGCATGGTCTTCAAAATCACGCCCGGATTAGCCGAATAAAATGGCCTCTTGCCTTTGTTGTCACCATCCGCGAGCAGATGCGAAGAATCGTTGTTCTCGGCCTTGCTCAGGAGCCAGCTGATCGACTGGCCGGAATAGGTGACGGTGCGGGTGCGGTCGTCGGTCTTGCCGGAACGTCCGGTGATGACATAGCGAGCGTTGTCCGGTTCGCGATAGCCGTTGCCGTCCGACACTTCCACGGCCACCTCAAGACCATCGGTAAGCTCTCGGTCGAATGCCTGCGCGTCACCGGACAGCATCGAATACTCGATCGAGATGGCGCCGTCATCATCGTGGAGCATCGACGCGCTGAAGCTAACCGGCTCCGCAAGGACGCCGATTCGCTCGCCGAAAGGACGATAGGCCACGAGACGAGCATGAAGGGACTTTGCCATGAATCACTCCCAGGATTGCAAAAACCGGCAGACCACCTTGTCGGTGCCGCCGGTCTGTTTGATGGTGATGCGATAGTCGCCGGAATCGATTGCTGGCCACACCTGCAACGGTTCGGTGGTCCAGTCGACGCCGGACGTCTCATCCGTGCCGCCTGACCATGCGTCGGCATTGGCCGCCGTCCATGCCTTGCGGTTGGACGCGTCTACGAAGAGATACGGCAGTTTGGCGTCGCGTTTGCCGCCCCACATAAGATTCGTGCCACTCACCGGATCTGCGATGGTAACGCCAGTGGCCGCGCCGAAACGCAATACCAGCGTGCCGATTGGCGCATTGGAAAGCCAGCCCTCCGGCACGGTGTCGAAAAGCTCGGACGGACTGGCGTTAGGCAATCCCTGCCAGCTCGTCCAATAGCCCTTGCTACTCGGCTCGGAAACCCCGCCCGGCAGCAGCCTGCCGCCCGACGCAGCCAAAGTCTTTTCCTGCCACTGCACGCCACGCCAAAACACGTCCGGCAGTTGAAAAACGGCGGTCATGACGCGCAGGTCACTGAACGGCCTCTCATCATCGTCCGGCTCGCAGGACGTGCACACCGCTCTCGTGACCATGCTGCGCGAATAGCCGTCATCCGTTGTCTCCGTTTTGCCGAGCGTGAGCTTCGACGCATACAGGCACATGGCGCGGAAGCGTGCGATCAGCGAATCGGCATCCGCACCCCACGCCGCCACCTTGACTGTCAGCTCCGGAGCATCCAACACCGGAATGGACGAGCCGACGATGAAGCCGTGCCGTCCTGGCACCTGCACGGTGTCAACGATCGGCGACAGCGCCGTGTAGTGCGTCGTGCCGACAAGCACGCGCATCCGCTCGGAATCGAGCGGATGGCCGTTGAGAGAATAGCTGACCTTCATGCGCGAAACCTCCCAATCACCATTGCGGCATGGCCGCCGTCTGCAGCTTCTGCTGCGTGGAAATGCTCGTCGGCGCGATCGCCGGATAATTGAACGTCTGCGTGATGTTCGTCACGCTCCCCCCATTGCCGTAGGAGGCAGCGTTAACTCCACGCGAGCCGTTGGCGACGCCGACGGAATACGAGGCGTCCTGCGAAGGCAGAATGCCAGTCAATCGTCCGGCCGCCTTCCTCACCTTCGACGCGCTCTCGTCAATGCCGACCGCCATGCCCTCGCCGATCATCTCACCGACCTGATCGCGGAACACGCGTGACGGAGAATGGATGCCAAGCCTGCGTTTCACCCAATCCAACGCGTTCGTGGCCGCGTTGACAGCGGCAGACACGAGCCTGCCTGCCGCGCCTGCGATGCCGGTCGCGATACCCGTGATGATATTCAGGCCGACGCTACCCCAGTTAACCGATGTGAAACCGCGCATAATCTGGCCGACCATGCCGGGAATGGCACCGATAAGCCGCGGAGCCGACGAAATGAAACCGTTGGCCAGTGCGAAGAGCAGCTGCACGCCAGCCTGCAGGATCTGCGGGAGACGATTGATGATGCCACCGACCAGTTGTCCGATAAGGATCGGAGCCTTGCCTACCAAGTCCGGCATGGCGTTGATGAGGCCCTGCGCCAGTCCGAGGATAAGCTTCAAACCGCTGTCGATGATCTGCGGCAGGTTGTTGAGGATGCCTTGCACGAGGTTAAGGACGGCGTTGATTCCGATGGGAATGAGCTGCGGCAACTGGGCCGACAATCCATCCAACAGCGTCGTCAGCACCGTCACCGCCGTGGAAGCGATCTGCGGCAAAGCCTGCACGATGCCCTGCAACAGGTTCGTGACCATCGACAGTCCGGATTGCAGGAACGACGGCAGGGTCGACGTGACCCACGATTGGAACTGGGCGAGCAGCTGGGGCAGGCTCGTCGTAATCCATGTCGTCGCGCTGGTCAGCAGCATCGTGCCAAGCTGCCCCAACGCTCCGAGCACCGGCGGCAGTATCTGCATGACCAGTGCCGGCAGGGTGCTGCCCAATGAGGAGAACAGTTGCGGCAGTGCGGCGGTGATGCCGGTGATGATCTGCGCGATGCGCGGACCAACGTTCTTAATGACAGTGCCGACCGAGTCGACCAACTGCTTGGTCAATCCGTTGATGTCGGCATTGTCCTTGCCGAGCTCCGCCAGCCAGTTCTGCCATGCGGCCTTCATCATGCCGACGGAGCCCTCGATGGTTGTCGCGGCCTCCTTGGTTGTAGTGCCGCTGATGCCCATCTGCTCCTGCATGATGTGGATGGCCTGCACCACGTCGGAAAACTTGTCGATGGACAGGTCGCACATCTCCCCGTTCGCCTGCTTGACCTTGTTCGCGTCCTGGATCAGACGCTCCATCTCGGATTTCGTGCCGCCGTAGCCGAGCTTCAGATTGTCGAGCATGGCGTAGTTGCCGCGCGCCAGAGACTGGTAGGTCTGTTGGATGGACTCGATGTCGGTGCCCATCTTGTTGGCGTTGTCCGACATGTCGACCATGGCGGTGTTGCCGAGTTCAGCGGCCTTCGCAGTGTCGCCGCCGAGCGAGCTGATCAGCGAGGCGGAAAAGCTCGTGACCTGCGTCATGTACTCGTTGGCGCTCACTCCGGCTGTCCGGTACGCTTCCGCAGCGTATTTCTGCACGGTGCCCGAAGCGTCCTTGAACAGCGTGTCCACGCCGCCGACGGCCTGCTCGTATGTCGCGTATGCGTCGAGAGCGCTCTTGCCGACGCCAGCCAAAGCCGCGACGGCGGTGCCGACGCCAGCCAGTCCGACCGTGGCGACGCCCTTCAACGCGCCGACGGCCTTGCCCGACATGGAACTGATCGCATTCCATGCGGTGTCTGCGCCGCTTTTGAGCTTGGAGCCTATCGCCGACGCGACACTGCCGGCGGCTCCCGGAATCTGCGAAAGCACGCCGCCGACCGCGCCGCCGACGTTGCCGAGATAACCGCCGATGGCATTGCTGACGTTTTTAAAAGGCGCTGGTATCCTTGCCGCGATGGCCGAGCTCATCGACGAGAACTTCGCAGACAATGGCGCGGTAAGCCGTGACGCGGTGGATTGCATCGCAGCACCGGCAGCGCTCATGCCGTCGCGGGCTTTCGTGGCGATGCCGGAGAACGCCGACGTTGCCACGTTTTTGACCCGTCCGAACGCGCCGGAGACCGGCTGGATTATCGCCGAACCAAGATTCTTGAACGCCGATCCAAGCGAACCACTGCTGGAAGCGAGATTGTCCTGAGCATCCTTGAGCGCCTTCTGCGCATCCTTCAACCGGTTCTCGGCCTGCGTCGCCCGGTCTGTCATGGTGGACAGCTTCAGCCGCGCCTGTTCGAGCCTGATGGTCGCGGCCTCGGCCTGCGTGCTGCCCTCACCATGCTTGGCAACGGCATTGGCGACGCTCTCCTCGGCGGCACGCACCTGATTCGCCGCCGCCTTCTGCTGGAGCATGGCCTGACGGTATGCTGCCGTGGACTTCGCCACGTCACGCTCATAGGATTTCAGCACATCCGCACTGAAATCGTTCGCCGACTGCTTGAAACCGGTTTTGAACGCGCGTCCAAACAGTCCGCCGCTTTTGCCGCCGTTCATGCTCGAATCGAAAGCCTTCGACGCGGCCTTGCCGCTCGCGCCGACCTCCTTGTTGACCACGCTGCGGAAACCCTTCATCGAGGGGAACACGCTGATGTGCGCGGAACCAAGTTCGCTGCCGAACGCCATGCGGCACCTCCACTATTCAGTTATTCAGTCTTCGTAAAGAGTCCGGAAAACCGGGCTCATGCCCTTGGTCTGTTCGCGCAGCCGCTCACGCTCGGCCTTCTCCCTATCCGCCCGCAATCGTTTCGCAAGCGAATCGAAAGGCTTCGGATACTCGTCGCTGCCAAGCGCGTAGACGACCGGTATCTCACCCCACCGGACCGGATAATCCAAGCCGTTGAGCTCCGCGCCCGTGTAGGATGACGGATCGCCGATAATCTGCTCGAGGAGCGCTATCGCGTCGCCATAGCGGAGCCTGCCGCCAAGATCGGCCTGCAGACTCCACCCATGCGCCGTGAAATCGGCTCGGATCACGCTCCCGTGTTCGGCGAGCTGGCGGGAAAACCATTGGATTTTCCCAGTGAGGTGCCCTGCGCGCGCACCACCGCGTCGCCATAGTCGGACAGGAGGTTGAACACGACCTGCACCGGTTCGCCGTTCAGCTGCTCCGCCTGCTTGTCGCCAGCGAAGGCGCTCAGCATGCGCTTGAGCTGTTCGACGCTCTCCGTATCATCGGACGTGTTCGACAATCGGGTGAAATCGTCGATGCTCATCGACAATGGAAGCTTGTACGTGCGTCCGCCGGGCACGAGCGCCCAATACACATCGCCCTTGATGATGTGGCGCACCTTGTAGTTCTGCGCGATGGAGGCGAACGCCTCCTCATCGTTTTTTTCCGTCCACTGGTCGAAATCCTCGACGGTCGGCTTGAAGTCGGTGGAAGTTGAAGTCATTGTCTTGTCCTATCTGCTTTTCGCCTGCCTGCCGTGAAAAAAGAAGATTCCCGGACCGCGCAGACAGGCGAGATAGGCGGTCCGGGAAGATTTTCGTCCGCCGGTCAGGCGGCGCGTGCGGTGACGGTGACAGTCAGATCAGGTGAGGTCACGCCGTCATAGGTGGCGTTGATCCTCGCGCTTCCGGCCTTGACGGCGGTGAGCGTGCCGCCATCGACGGTCGCCACGCCGGCATCCTTGGACTTGAACGTGGCCTGTCCGGTCACGTCCACGGTGGTCTTGTCCACATGTGTGGCGACGGCCTTGAGCGCGAGCTTCGCGCCTTGGACGACCGACGGCCTCGTATTGCCGTCAGCCGAGGTCACGGCCACCGCCGTCACGCTTTTGGGTCGTACCAGCTTTCGATCCAGCGCGTGTTCGGATGCTCCGCATCCACATACAGCGGATCCTTCATCCATTCGACGGTCAATGCTCGCCCTGTGACCGAGCCACGCTCCTGCTGGTCCGGCTCGTTGCCGGTGACCTGCATGACGCCGGCACGACGGTGGACACGCCCAGTGTCGAAAGTCTCCTCCTCATACACCATCCACTTCGCATCCTGGATGATGTCGGCCACGTGGTAGACGCCATTGGCGTCCGGCTCGCCGATGGTGATCTTGCGGGTCAGCGCGTTGTTTTCGGCCGGACTGAAAGTCTGCGTGAGGCTGGTCGCCAGCGGCAGCTTCTTGTACCCGTCCTGCAAAAACTCGAGCGGATCGTCGCCGTCGCGCGAATCCTGGTTGCCGCCGTCGGACTTGACGAGTCCGATGCATGCGGTCGACCGATTGTAGGCGGCCGGAAGTTCCGGCGTCGCATTGCTGGATGCGATCATCTCCGGCGTGATTTTGTTTTCGGTGGAGTACGGGACGATCATGATGGCGGCGGTGACGAGCGCCTCCACCTGTCCCAGATCCATGCCCTGACTGTCTTTGGCCATGGCTTTTCCTTTCTTATGATTGTCTGATTCCGGCCGTCGAATATTCGACGGTCATGTAGTAGCGGCACCATGCCGCGTCCTCTCCGACCGGGTACGGGCCGTTGCATCCGTCGGGCACGACGGCGCAGATGCGGCTGCCTTCGGCGAATCCGATGAGGATGCCGGGCTCTCCGGTCAGCACGCCGTACACGCGGGCCGCCAGATCACGGCATGGTTTCGTATCGTTGCGCGTCCATCCGAGCACGTTGACGCCTATCGACCTGTCGAACGTCACGCGGTTGGCGGATTGCGTGCCGCCGTCATCACTCACGACCACGAGCGGATAGGAACCGTCGTAACCGTCAGGGATACGGTTTCCGACCTGCAGGCCGGGGATGTCCGTGATGTTGGAGCGCAGCCATCCGGTGAGGAACAGTTCGAGGTCTGGTGGAATGACGCTTGCCATCAGACCCTCGCCTTCCTCAACGCTTTGGCCAGATTGCCGGTCTGTGCCTCCACGAGCAGGGTCTTCGGGTCGTGGCCGACGACCATGACGGTCGTTCGGTGCTCCCTTTTAACCTCCTCGATTTCAAGGCCGTCGCGGTATGCGCCGGTATCGACTGGAGCGGACGCCTTCGCGTAGGCGAGTGCCCTGTTCGCGGCCAGCGTGGTGAGCGACTTGACTCCGGCGCTATTGAGAATCTCGTCGAAGAATTTCTGGTTGAAGTTGACCGATATCCTGCTTTTCGCCATTTGTTCAGCCCTTTCTTTCCGTCAGACGGCATTCCAAGGTCGGACGCCAGCCGGTGAATGCGTTCGCGTCCTTCGAGGGGAATCCGTCGACTTCCCACAAGCGTCCGTCGTCGGGGTCTGCGCGGATCCGGTCGCCGATTTTCACGTCGGCTGTCGGATCAGGGATGGTGAGGTACGCCGTAGATGCTGTCTGCGTGTCAAGCGTGTCCGGCGTGCGGGTGCTGGAACTGGACGAGAGCGCGCCCATGATGACGAGCTCGTCCGGAGGCACGCTCCAGTCCGGCTCGTTCTGCGCCGGATTGTACGGGTTGGCCTTGCGTTTGGCACGCAGTCGCACGAAACTCGTGGCCCCAGCCATGGCGAAAACGCCGCCACCGGCATTCATGTCGTCAAGCAGGCTCATGGCAAGCCTCCCAGCTTGTAGGGTTTGAGCTTGTCCTTCTCGGCCTGCATGAGCGACACCACGTCGAAGCTTGCGCTGCTGCCATTCGTTGACTGCGAGGTGATAAGCCCAAGCGGACTCATGCCGGCACGTTTCGCGGCGCTGATAAGCACCGACTGCACGTCCGGCGCGTCATCATAGCCAGCATGAATCTCGTAGCGGATGGCCGCAACGCCGACCGGGAAGCCACCGGACAAGGATTCGACCAAACCCGTCTCAGGATCGTAGGCGTAAGCCAGCTTGTTGCCATCACGGTCGGTCAATGATTCGATGCTCGTCACATGACGCGCGGGCAAGCGGATCACCGACCCTCCACGAGTGTTAATCACGCCGCTGAGAGCAGTGTTCGGCATGACATGCCAACCGCATTCGCGGCGGATGGCCGACTGCGCGGCCCTGAGCCGGAAGGCGGCGTCATCTTCGAAAGCCGAAGGGTCGGCAATCATGTCGGGAACCACATTCACATCACTCATGCCGACCCCCACGCTTACTCTGCAGCCATCAGGCCAGCCGCAATCAGAGAATTGACCAGGGCGTCGAATTCGCTCTTGGTTGGTGTGGCGCCGGCGGCCAAAGCCACATGCGTTGCAGGCTTCACTGCAGCGCTGCCAATATCGGTCGGCTTGCCGTTGGCCCCGACGAAGACCACATCGGCCACTTTGGCATTCGGGTCAAGTTTCGCCGCCGAGGCTGGAATCACTCGAAACTGTCGAGCCATATCACGTCTCCTTACTTAAGGGTCAGCTTGACGAAAGCCTTCGGCTTGCGCACGGCCAAAGCCACACGCTCCTTGGCGCGAATGGTCACCAGATCGGAAATGAAGTCGGTGTCATTGGAATTGGTGGCCTCAACCGTCACACCGCCCTTGCGATAGAAGGTGGCAGCGCCCTTAAAGGAGCCGACGATGGCTGTGCCGGCATCGACAGCGGGAGTCACCACGGTGTCCAGACCCCAGAGGCGCGGAGTGATGGTCAATGCGCCACCATTCACGCCGTAGAACGGTCCACCGCCGATGAAATTGCCATCATTGTCCTTCTTCAATCGAATGGCCTCATAGTCTGTCGGATTGATGACAAGGGCATCCGGCATCATGCCGGTCGTGGTGGAGATCATCGACTGCGCGTGCAGTACGGCAACGTCATTGCCGGCATCGGTGGCGGTGTATGACTGGATTCCTTCACGATTCAGCAGGCCCTTGATGTTCTTGCCGGTACCGTCGCCGTTGAGCAGCTGCTTCTCCTCGACGATGCTCAAGTCGTAGAGCAGGCGTCCATCGATGTCGGACTTCAAGAATTCGAGGTCGGTGATCATGTCGTTGGATTCCTTGATGAATCCAGCGATGGTGGATAATGCGTCGGTGTGCTCGGTGGCGTCGGCGTAATGGATCTGGCTGAATTCCTCGCCTTCGCCGACGGTTTTGAAATCGCCTTCCTTTTCGCCTTCCACGTAGTAGATGATGGCCTGGCCGCTGATCGCGCCGACACCGAACAGGTTGGTGATGGTCGGACGGCGGTAAGCCTGGACGAAATTCGGATCCACGTAGGTCAACAGCGAGCCGTACACGCCGGACGGGCCGCCGGTAACCTGCGTGTCAGTGTTGCCCTTGCGGCTCGGAGCCCATTCCGGTGCTGCGATTGACGCTCCGGACACTCCCTTTATCTTCGCCAGCTGTTCGCCGATGTTCTTCACGACGAAATCGCCAAGAGATTCGTCGGATGCGGCTCCGCTCTTCTGGGTGTCCGCCAGATTGTCGGTCAATCCCGCGAAACGCTTATGCACCGCATCCAACGTTTCGATGGAATCCTGCAATTCGTGCGCTTCGGCGTTCAGCCCCTTCAGCTTCTCGATGTCGGAAGCGTCGAGATTATCCTCGCCCTTGGCCAGCACCGCTTCGATGGCGGCCTTGGTCTTGGCGAGACGATCATTGAAACTCATTTGGTCTCCTTGTTGTCCTTGCCGCCAGTGACCAGTTCACGGGCGGATTTGATTACGTTCAGACGCTCGGCCTTCTCGGCCTCCGCGTCCCTGCCCTTATCAGGGGCAAGCTTCTTATCATCCTTTTTCTCGCCGGTCTTGGAATCATCCGGCTTATCTTCATCGGAAGTGCTGGAATTGTCGGAATCAATGCCTTCCAACACCTCGTTCAGCGACGCCAATGCGGCACGAAGCTTCTCCTCGTTGGCGGAGCTGATGGCGCGACCTGACTTGACGGCCAGGATCTCGGCCTGCTGGTTCGCGGCCACCGGCACCACGCTGATCTCGAAAAGCTTGATCTGCTGGAATTCGGAATGGCCGCCCCACGGGCCGTCGCCCTTTTCCGTGATCCACGCGGTCTTCGTCGGCACGAAGCCGATGCTCATCTGATGAACCCTGCCATCCTTGAGCAGGTCGTAAGCCTGCTGGGCGGTCGGATTATCCTCGATATCGAGCTGGGCCGAGATGAGCAGACCCTTCTCGTCCTCCACGGCGCTCAAGGTGCGTCCGATGATGTCGGTCGGCTTGCCGTCCTGATGGTTCCAATGGATCGGGATGCCGGCTCCGCCGGCGTAGTCCTTCTCCAAGGTCTCCGCGAAAGCGCCCTTGGCGATCACGTCACCCTGCAGGTCCTTGTTGCCGAAAGTGCTGGCGTAGCCGCTGAAAACGCCTTCGCCAGCGGAATCATCCAAGGATTTCACGTTGAATCTGAGCTGTTTGAGATTCACTGTCCTTCTCCGTTCACTGGATTGTTCTGTTGCGCGTTCTGCGTCCTGCCGCCATCCTGCGGGCTGGGCTGGGCGCCTGTTGCCACATTCAAGGGCGTCACCAATTCGTCGCCACCATCAAGCTTCGGATAGTTGAGGATGCGCCGCGCCTCGTTCGTGGTCATGAAGCTGCGCCCCGTGGCCGTGCTGAGCGCCTGATACTGCTCGGAGAACGTGCCGCGCAGCTTCGCATCCACATTCGCTTCGATGTAGGCGTCCGGCTGGCCGAGCGCGTCTGGCAGAAGCAGATTGAGCGACTGTTCGAAAGCCACGATGTACGGCATCAATTCCACATTCCACATCTGCTCCTTGAAGGAAGCGATGTTGGAATTCGTGCCACTGCGAAAGCCAAGATTCTCCGGCGCGATATGGAAGGCGTTGGCCACGTCTATGCGAATCCTGTCCCTCGCGTCGATGTCCTGCATGTCAATCGGCTTGAACGCGTCCACGGTCTTGATTTCCATGCCGTCGTTGAGCAACGGCCAGCCACCGGCAAGATTGCCTCCAGCCTTGTAGTTCCTCATGCCCTGCACGAATTCGTCCTGCGCCTCCTGCGACGGCCACGGCATCTCCTTCGGGCGGGAGATGTACGCTGGAATCTGGCCGCCGTTCTTCGCTATCGCACGCCGATATTCGGCCATCTCACGCGCCTCCGCCAAAAGCGGTGCGAGAGTGCCGGACACCGGAGAACCGCCGATGCCGGACGTGCTATAGCCCACATCAAGCAGAATCTGCGGGTCTGGCAGTTTGAAATACTGGCTTCCTTCCGGCTGTCCGGTACTGATCTGCACGCCGGTGATCTCATCAAGAGTGTTGCCGGAAAGCGTGAAATTCTGCACCGGAATACGCCGCAGCCACAATCTGCCGGACTGCTTGTCGGCATCCAACAGGCAGAGCCAACGGTCATTGAGCAGGCCATCGCAGAGCAGCGAGTAGAAGAATCGGTAACGTGTCATGCCAGGAAGAACGCTCGGCTTGGCCATCAATTGCGCCAACGGGCTTGTGGTGTCCTCCACGCGGTCACCGTCAGGCTGGCGAGTGTAGACCTTGAATGGCATGCTGGCGATATTCCGCGCGATATGGTCGATGACGGTACGTACCGCCGCCTCTCGTTCGTAGACTCCGGCGCCGAACCAGTCGATTGGAATCTGCGCCACCTGTGAAATGTTCACTGGCGATTCGGAGAACTTCTGGGCCACGGATACCGGGCTTTTCTTGAGCCATCTGGAAAAGAACCCCATGAAACCTCCTCACTGGGTCATACGACTGCGAAATGGGTCACGCTCGGCGCATATTTCGGTGTCTCCGCTTCGACTTGCATGGTCTCAAGCGCATACAATGCCTCACTCTCGGCGATGAGGCCGCTGATCTGCAAAGCACTCTTGCCACGGTCCCATACCTCGACCTCGCCAAGACGGCGGGTCACGGCCACGGAAACCTGCTGTTCGATGGCTGGCTGCGGCAGATGCCGGAGCTTCCCTTCGCGCACTCGGTCGAGGAAACGACCACAACACGCGCCAAGCCGGAATCCCTCGATGAGATGCACATTCCAGCCTTTTTCGGTGAGCGGGTCGGTGAAATCGACAGCCGGACAGCCCTTCGACTGCACGGCAATCTCACAAATCGACGGCCAGCTCTCACGAAGCATGTCAAGATAATGCGGCACCCACAGCATGCCGTCACGACGAGCTATCAGCTCAACATGCGGGAGGCCATCGGCACGAAGGCCAGCAGCGGCCACATATGTGGTCTTCCTGTCGGCGCTGGTATCGACGGCCAGCACCACGCGATTATCGTCGGGGATGCGTGACGCATTATCAGTGCCATGCGCCCACATTTTCGGATTGATATAGGGCACGATGTCGGCAGTGACCCACTGGCACAAGACTTCCGTACGGAACGCGGCCTCGGTCATGCCGTCAATATCGGATCTGACGCTCATGACGGTCATCGGCCCATACCCGAGCGACGGATTCGCCTGCCGGATCGCATCGGCATCATCCACCGGACACTTGTCCGGAGCGCTCCATTCGAAATATCCGAAAGAGCCATCCTGCTCGCCGGACATGAACACGTCGGCCGGATTGCCACCGTCGACGCTCAGACGCGCCCACTCGTCAACAAGCTTGCGGCCCTTGTCAACCTGCTTGCGCAACGCGACGCTGCGATAATCGCCCGCATTGCTGATGCCCCATAATTGGCTCGACCAGACGGCCTTCGTGGTCTGGCTGACTGCATTCCAGCCATCATCCGTATGCTGCTCACGCAACTCATCGAACACCACACGCGCCGCCGACTTGGCTCGAATGTTCTTGTCGGCGCGGACAATATATCTGGCCTTCGAGCGGGTGATGATCGCCTCCTCGCCGTTCGTGTTGACGAATTTCTGCGTCATCGCGGCGAGATCCGGAATCACCAGATCCGCTTCCTCATCAGTCGAAGGCTGAGGATTGCACCACTCCTTGACCTGATTGTAAGGGCCCTTCGCATTGTCCAACGTCTGCGCGGCACCGACCACGAGGAATTTCACGGGCGGCACTCGGTCGGGATGCTTGTTGGAGTCCACGAAAAGCCACCATGCGGCCAAAACGCCCATCAACGTGGTCTTGCCATTCTGACGGGCCACAAGCACAATGACCTTGCGGAAACGATAGCTGCCGTCCTCCAGCAATTCCAAAGCATGGACGAGCAGCCACTGCTGCCACGGGTAAAGGTGGACATGCAGCATGATCTCCGCGAACGCGATCACAGCGAAACCATTCGAGGTCTCCTTGGTCAACGGGCGCAACGGCGGTGTAAAGATACGCGGCAAGGTCACGCCATGCCTCTCATCATCGATGGCACCGAAAACCGTAAGATTCTCAGCCGCCATCGCAACCTCCTCAGCCGAAACGCTTCATGAAATCATCCATCGCGATAACCTTGTCGCTCTTCGCTTCCTCAGCCCTGACTTCGGGCTTCTGCCTGGCCGGACGCCCGACCTTCGCTGGAGCGTCCAAAGTCAATCCGAGAGACTGGCAGTATTTCAGGAAAGTCGGCAGAGTCACATTGTCGATCTTCCCGTTCTCGTCGACGAATCCGGTGGCATTCAGGAAGTCAATCCGACCAGCCAGCACGCGGGCGGCCGCGACCACTGCAGAATTCACGGCCTTCAGCCCATCGGCGTTCTTCAATGAACGCTCCAAAGCCTCCGCCACATTATGGCTCGGAAATTTCGCCGACATGCTTCACCTCGAATCTGCAATCGCGCGCGCGACCCCCGGTCAATTTCGGCCATCGGGGAGAGGAAGAGCAACCACGCGGGACGTCTTGCGCTCTGTCGTTGGTTTTACGATTTCACCGCCCCTACCCCGTTTGGGTCGGTTTCGAATGCTGTTTGGAATGCGTTGATTGCGTTTTTGAAGCGTTTGATGAGTTCGTTTGTGCTTGGTGGCATCAGCTTGGCGATGGCACGCTCGGAGTCGATGACCTCGTAGCGGTATGTTCTGTTGACGTGCACTGGAATGTTGACCGTGAAGCTGCTGATTGGGAATGTCTTGTCGTTAATTTCTGCGGTGAGTGTTAGGTTGACTGGCTGTTGCATTGCTGTCTCCTTGCTCATGCTGTCTTAATCCATTGCCTGCTTAGTGTTCCGATTGGTGCTGGTGGGTCTTGGTTGCCTCTCAAGCGGTTGCAGCTGGTGTGTGATGGTTTGAAGCCTGCTGGGTCGAATTGAAGTTCCGGGTGCTTGCTGACTGGGAACATGTGATCTAGGTTGAATGAGTCATCTGTGGTGTTCTTGACTGCGTTGTAGTCGATTGGCATGCCACACAACCAGCAGACCGCATGCTGTGCCTTGCATTGGTTGAAGAATGCGGCCTTGTCTTTTTCGAATTGGCGGCTTGTCTTGCGCGTTCTTCCTGACATTGATTCACCGCCTTTGGTGCTTCGGATGGGAGTCGAACCCACGTCGATGAGGGGCACTGTCTCTTATCACGGGCATTCAAAGAATCATGGAAGCCATGGCCGGTAAGGTATCCGTCCTCTGGTATCTGTGCTATCCCTCGTGCTCTGCCACTGAGCTACCGAAGCTTGATATGAATAATGGTCCAACCCTTTCAGGCTGAACCATTTTACTACTGTACGACAGTATAGCATTTTAATTGTGACAGTCAAGCATGGCGGTTATTTCTCCGAGGTTGAACACGTACTCTCCTTTGTGTTTTGTCGGCGTGGCGTGGAGTTTGCCTCTGGTGAGCCATTGGCGGATCTGGTCGCTTGTGCAGTGGATGTCCATTTTGGAGAGGTATCTTGCGACTTCGACTGGTTTTCCGGTGTATTCGAGTTGCCAGAGTTTGTTGTCGCGAGTGGCTTTGATGGCTTGGACTCCGCCTTGCCATTTGCAGTGCGGGCATGTCCATTCGTCGGCCTGTGGCGTGCTGGTGGCTTGGTGGCCGCATTGTGGGCATGTGCCGATGATGACCATTGCCTCTTCTGGGGTCAAGGCCGTCTCGTTGCGTCGGCTGATGTGTTCCAGGGCTGCGTAATCGTCTGCTGCGGTGCTCATGCTGAGGATGGTGTGTTTGTTGGCCGTGATCTTCTTCCATGCCTTGTCCCACGGGAAATTGCTGTAGCGTGCGTTGATTTTGCCTGCTTGTTCGGCGAGCCACGCTTCGGAATCGGTGATGAGGGCTTGCGCTCTCGTGTCGATGGGTATTGGCGCGTTGCCTTTGTTTGGCGCGTGGCCCGTGGGTCCGATGTGGGCCTGTTTGAGCATGATGCTTCGCAGGGCGGGCAGTTGGACGTGTCCGAGTTGGCGGATGAGCTGCCAGTAGTTTTCTCGGCAGCTGGCGCAGAGCAGATTCGCGGACACCGGCTTCATGGGCTTCCGGCAGTGCTTGCAATCGGTCAAAGTCGTGTCTCCTTGTCGTGCTGGCGGATGAGTGCGGCGATTGCGGCTTTCGGGACTTGCGGCACGAGCGGCGCGATCTCGTCAAGCGCGTAACCGGCCTGATGCCACTTGATGATCATGTCTTCGAGTATTTTCTTCATTTGACTACTCCTTGTATGGGTTTTCTGTGGTGTGTGGCGGGAAATCGCATTCCTGGTCCTTCCATCCGGCCGCGTAGCCTTCGCTCCATGCCTTGCGGCGTTCGTGTCTCAACCATTCCAGGCTGTACATTGTTTCCGATTCCAAGCTGCACATGGTTACCTGTTCGTCGTGTTTCATGATTTCTCCTTGTTGAGTCTGTCGGCTAATTCGCAGGCCTTTTCGTCTGCCTGTGCTGTTTCTTCGTCGCGTCCTAGCGCTTCGAGCACGTGAGAGCATTTCCACGTGTGCTTGTGTGGTTTCGAGGGTGGTATGCCGCTCATGTTGGCTCTGCGTTGGCACCAGCCTTTCCATTGGCGGCACCAGTCGTTGACGGTGCGTGTCTCGCCGTAGTGGCGAGCGGCGAAGGCATTCCACGCGTCCGACAGGTCGAGATTCGGGTAATCGCGGATTATGGCGGCATTGGCGTGGGCTTTCTCCCTGACCAGCTCGAAGTCGTTCAGCCCGATTTCTTTGGATGAAGAAGAAGAATATTCTTCTTCATCTTTCTTTTGGGTTCTGGTGTTCTGGTGTTCTGGTGTTTGTCCCGATTCTGTTTCGATTCTGCCGGCAGTCTGCGCACTTTCTGCCGGCAGACTGCCAGCAGAATACCGGTCATGCTCACGCTTGCGCTTGGCCATCACCTGCTGACGGCTCCGATTATGCTCAAGGTAATCGTGGATGACATAGCCGCCATCCACGGCCTCGATCAATCCGACCTGCTGCAAAGCGTCAAGCTCCTGTGTGGTGATGTCGAGCACGAATTCCGCCGTGTCCGAGTCCACATAACCGTCCGTGAGGTTGTCGCCGCAGTAGGAAAGCATGATGACGAAGGCGCTGATGGCCGATGGCATGGTACGGCGTAAACGGCGTACCTTCCGGTTGAGATAGAAGCCATTGGCCAATTGCACGTATCCGCGCCTTGCCATCAATCCTCCCCTCTTGTGATTCCGTTGTATGCCATCCAGATGGCCTCCTGCCGTGGCGTGGTGCAGGGCAGGTCGGTGTAGTTGGTGTTCGCCCAGCCGCTTCCCACGTGTGGTTTCGCCATCGCATCCAAGGCTTCGGCGATCTCCAACAAGTCCGGTGGCGGGTCAAGCGTCACCATGACAAACCCATCATTACGGCTTGCTTCGCGTCCACCAGCCGATACCCGCAGTAAGGGCAGGTGACGTAATAGCTGCCCACCGTCTCGCCGCAGTGGGCGCACTCGACATATCGGATTGCCTTGCTCATTCGTTTACCGCCTTGCGTGCCACTTCGAGCAGGTCGCGCGCCCGGTCGATGAAGTCCTCCTGATAGCCGCAGATTTCCCCCGCGTAATCCCATGCGTCGTCCTCGTCTTTCGCCACACAGTCGCTATCGTCGCCATGATTAGTGTTCTTCCTCTTCGATTCGGATTGTGATGTGGTAGACGCCTTTTTCGGTGCTTGGCTCGCCTAGCCGATAGTCCGGGCCGACCACGTATCTGGCGTTATCGTCCGGCCAGAAATCGGCTTGTGTGATGGCGTCCAAGATTGCCTTGACCATCGGCGCCGCGTTCTCGGGGTCGAATCTGCCGTGTGTCAAGGGGTGGATGATGGCGGTCACATGCACCGGCCATTTGGCGGGCGGCTTGAGTTTGCCGCTGTTGATGAGACTGCGGTAGGTGAGGTAGGCGCATCTTTTCACGACGCTGGTGCGCCGGTATTTCGCCCGCCAGTCTCCACGTTTGTTCTGGGTCCACCAGTAGGCCTTCTGCACGTCGATGGTGGTTTCCTGCGTCATTCGTCCTCCAAAATCCAAATGTCGGCATCGCCAATGTCCGCGTAATGGTCTTCGCTTTCGGCCTCACATTCGGGGCATGGTATGGGGCGCGCCGGATACAGCGCGCACCCATGTTTGGGACATACCGGCAGCACGTCCGGCGGCTCAATCCACTCACGCATCATCAGAAGTCAGGCTCTCCAGCCGGAGCGCCCCACGGATCATCGGCCGGAGCCTGCGACTGCTGCTGGGGCTGCTGCGGCTGCTGATAGCCGCCATTGGCGTTGCCGCCCTGGTATGAGCCTGACTGCATCTTCTGCACCTGAGCCGTCGCATACTTGAGCGACGGGCCGATCTCGTCCACCTGCAATTCGATGACCGTGCGGTTGGAACCGTCCTGCGCCTGATAGGAACGCTGCTGCAACCGGCCCTGCGCGATGACGCGCATGCCCTTGCGGAGCGTCTGGGCGCAATGCGAGGCGAGGTCACGCCAGGCCGAGCAGCGGAGGAACAGCGCCTGACCGTCCTCCCACTGGTTGGCCTGGCTGTTGTATACGCGTGGCGTGGACGCGATGGTGAAGTTCGCCACCGTGCCGCCATTGCTCAAAGTGCGAATCTCAGGGTCGGCGGTCAGATTGCCGACGATCGTGATAACGGTCTCCCCCGCCATCACTCACCGTCCTTCGCATCGGCCTGCTGCTCGGAGTCGGCTTCGGTGTCCATGACCTCGGCAGTCACGTCATCAGTCGAATCGGTGATTACCGGCTGGAACACGTCGCTGTAATCCGGTGTGGTCTCGTCCACGCTCGCGGCCTTCTTCGCCTCGATGTTGACCGGCAGATATTTGAAACTGCGACGGATGATGGTCTTCTTCGCCATCTCCACGAAATTCTTCACCCACGGTCCGGTGATCTGACGGCTGCGATTGCGTGGCGCGTACTTCTCGCGGTATTCGAGCAGGTCGCGTTTCGACATGTAGTCGGCGTAGCGTCCGCCATTCGGCAGCTGGACAGAGAGGTACACGAATTTCAGCTTGTCCTCGCTGTGGTCGGCGTCCACGTTCACCTCGTCCGGGCATTCGATGGTCGGCACGCCATTTTCGTCAAGCTTGAGCTTGATGTTGTCATCCTCGTAGACGGCTCTCGGCTGCGCGTAGATGCCGCTGTTCTCCAACAGTTTCAGCATGCCCTTGTAGCCGATGACGAAGGTGGCCTGCTTCTCCCCCGTGGCATAGTTCTTGTTGCCATAGGGCAGGATGTACGCCTGTCCCAATCCATCCACGTCGGATGGGCGCAAGCCAAGTGCCGCGCACTGCATGAAGCAGGAAAGGACGCTGACCGGCGTGCAGTCGGCCAAGGCGGGTGTGCGGTTGATGCTGCTGATGCACATCTGCAACAGCGCCTCGCTGTCGAGGTTGCCGCCGATGACACGCGCGATCTGCGGCCACGAATGCTCCACAAGCTGCTTGAGCTTGCCCTTCGGATTGAGCGGCTGCAACTGCTGCCCTTGCGCCTGCTGTGCGATTGCTCCCATTTTTTATTGCTCCTTTTCTTCGATGGTTTTGAGTGTGAATTTGCGGTATGTGGTGGCTTTGACGGTGTATTCCTTGCGGGTCATCGGCTTGTAGGTGGCTTGCAAATTCCCGCACTTGATGCCGGTGTGCGAGCCGATGCGCAGAATGATCTGCTCCTGCAATTCCTTCTGAGCGGACTTCATGTCATTCAGCATTCCGGTGGCGCTCTCGTATCTTGCGAGCAGGTCGTACAGGTCGTCATCGTCGCTTTCGTCCACAATGTCCGGCGTGGGCTCTGGGAACGCCTTCTGCACGTCCCCGCCGGTCAATTGCGGTGGCGTGCCTGTGGTGACGAAATGCCAGAAGTCGGTGGCGGCCTTGTCGATCGCGGCCATATCCTCCACGTCCGCCTCGAAGGGAATCTCTACCGGCTCGTCGTCCCCGATGGCCGCGTAGACATAGCCCCACGTCCAGCCGGTGACGAGCGCGTAGAATTCGACTTGAGCCAAGTAGTATGGCGGGATTCGGAGGTTGCCATCCTCGTCATGCCAGTCCCCCGCTCGACGGCCGCTCGCCGTTTTGATTTCGAGGATTCCAAAATCGCCGTTCTCTTTCTGCAGGATGCCGTCAAGGGAAGCCCTCAGATAGGGCTTTTCGCGGCTGATGAACTGCTTGTCCGTACCGTCAGTGACGAGCATTTCAGGATGATTCGAGCGGAAACGCTTACGAAGCTCGTTCTCCAAGGCATTGCCGCGGATGACAGCCCACTTGTCGGAGATGTCCTCCGGTTCCACGCGGCCGGTCTTCTCAAGCCACAGATCGTAAGGCGTCTTGAAGGAATTCAGGCCGAGAATCGTGCTCATGTCCGAGCCGCCCACACCCGCCTTACGGCTCTTCAACCACGCGAGATGACGTTCCGTCTTCTTGCCCTGCTTGAACCGTTCGACCGTGTAGCGTTCCGTGTCTTTGAGTGGGATACGCTTCATTTCAGGCTCCCTGCTGATTGCTTGGCTTGTTTATGTCTGCTTTGATGATGTCGGCGTCGAAATAATCGACCAGCAGATTGGCGATGCCCAACGCGGACGTCCTGAGCTTGGTGATCTCCGCCTCGGACTCTGGCTTGATGGTGAAAACGCCACTCTCGCTATCGAATTTGAGTCTCATTTTGCGTCCTTCGAGTAGTTGGCCTTAATGTCCATCAATTCGCCGGTGAGCAGTTTCGTGGCGAATCCGTAGACCACCTTGTCGTTGGCTTGGAATGCTGTGCGCTGCAAGGCGCTCACCGCGTCGAAGATGCCGACCAAGGCGTTTGCGATGATGGTGCGCTGATCGGCTGTGGCTTGTGGCCCGACGCTGATGGTTCCGACGGGGGTGAGTTTCGTTGCGGTGATTTTGTCCACTGTGAGTTTCGATGTGGTGGTCATGGTTTCTTTCTTCTTTCCGGTCGTGGCGTTTTTCCGTGTTTTGCGGGGTGAATGCTGGTCGAAGGCCGGCAGCAGTCCTTCCTTGCGGAGTTGGCCGATGATGTTGCCTGCCGTTTTCTGGCTTATGCCGAGCGCTTCGGCGGTTTCCTTGCCGTCGAACGGTTGGCCTTGGTCGATGCGGTTTCTGCAATGCGCGAGGATGAGGTCACGTTTCGACGGTTCCGCCTGTTCCGCCGTGGGCTTGCCGACGGCCTGATAGTCGGCCAGGATGTCCTCATGCGCCTCCTGTTCCGGTGGCAGGTCCGGGGTGAGGAGTCCTGCCTTGCGTAACGCACGCATTTCGCCGATCTGGAGTCCGGCTTCTCCCGACTCGTCGTAGATTTTCTTCAGTTCGGCGAGCTCGTCGCCCGTGTATTCGTGTTTCAACGTGTTCCTTTCCTTAAGTTTTCGATGAGCGCGTGGTTGTCGCTGATGAACTTGTCCACGTCGATTCCTTGCTGTGTGAGGGTCGGTTTGCCGGTGTCGACGCGTGCTTTCCCATCGCTTTTGATGTTTGGGTGGCTTTTGCACTGTGTCGCCGGAACGAACATTCCGTTTTTCATCTCGCCACCGTCCTTCGGTATTCGTGCGCCAGAGCCCACCGTTCAGCGATTTGACGCTGGTAGCGGACTTTTCGCCTGTCCTGATGGCCTTCGGGCGGTTCCACGCCGATTTTCAAATATGGTGGGCCTTTGCCTGTGCTCCTCCAGTTGGCGAGTGTGCGCACGCTCATGCCGAGCATGGCGGCCAGTTCGTTTGGCGTAAGCAGATCGTCACTCATGGTCGTCTGGGCAGTAGCGGCTGATGAAGTATGTCTGGCCTTTGCCGGTGACCTTCGCGGTGCGGTTGATGGTCACGTGGCCGTCCGAATGGGTGATGGCGGTTTCCTTGATTCGGAACAGTCCCAAGTCCATGGCCTTCTGGGTCGGCACGTTGCGGTTCGAGCCGGTCTTGCCCAAGTAGCCGTCCTGTCGGAGAATCTCGAAAAGGCGGTTCTGGCCGATGTCCAAACCGTTCTGGCGTAGCATCTTCGCCAGTTCTCCGATCAGGCAGGTTCCGTCGCTTGCGGCCACGGCGTCCGCGAACCGTGCCTTCGGCTCCAGTTCCACGATGCGCGTCTGCTGTTCGGCGATCTGCTGGTTCTTGCGCTCGATGGTCTTCTGCGCGACGAGCACGGCCCTGGCCATGATGTCCTCATCCGAATCCGACTCGGACGTCGGGATGTAGCCGCCAGTCTTGCGAATCTGGGGCAGTACCTCATGCGTCACCCAACGCTGGAATTCCTTGGCCTCCGGCTTACGCGAGCGCATGATGAGCTTGTACAGGCCTGGCTCAGAGATGATGAGAGGTGCGCGCCCCGGCTGATTCCAAACCTCCGAATTACGGAGGTTTGTGATTTCGTCATCATCAAGAGCTTCGCGGAGATGATTTGTGTCATTGCCGAGGATGTCGCACGCGTCCTTGGCGACAAACCAAGGCTCCCCCGCCTCGTCGGTCAGGGCGCGTAATGATGCACCCTTAAACTCGAATCGTTGTATTTCATTGTTCATTTTGAGTCTCCTAGTATTCGACTGCTTCGATGCGGGTGATGAAGAAGTGGATGCCTGGAGCGCATTCGTTCCACCGGTTGGTGTCGAAGTTTTCGACGTGCACGGTTTCGCCTTTTTTGTACGTGAAGTCTGTGTCGTATCCGCTGTATGCCGTGGTGTCCGGTGGGAGGCTGTTGCCTTGCTTGTCTTGCAGGTCGAGCACTCGCGCTGTGCTGGCGCGGCATTTGCGCCCCGTGGCGTTGGAGCGTTGCGCGTCGGCCGGAATGAGGAGTTTCACAATGACTGGCGTTGGCGTCATTTCATTATCTGTCCATGCTTTTTTCCAGCCGATGATGTCGCCTTCGTCCGGAAGGATGCTGATTTTGGCGATGCTGAGTTTTACATCGTAGGCACGGTGCAGGTCGGCACCATACAGGTCGGCACCACGCAGGTCGGCACCATGCAGGCCGGCACCGCGCAGGTCGGCACGATACAGGCCGGCACCGCGCAGGTCGGCATCGCACAGGTCAGCATCGCGCAGGTCGGCATCGCACAGGTCAGCACCACGCAGGTCGGCACCATGCAGGCAGTGGAATCCATGCTCTTTGAGGATGGCTTCGATGTTGTCGCCTTCGAGAGTGCCGTGTGGTGTGGTGATTTTCATTGGTTGTCCTTTTGCTCGTTGGCGTTGTGTGCCCCACCATGACGAGTGGATGGGGCTGAGTGGCTGGCATCGGAGTCGGACCGATGCCGTCCGTGGATTCCGAGCGCCCCTTTGACTGTTGGAGCATGACCTGAACATGCTGGCGGCCGGTGGCGTGGCCGACGGCGATGGAAGCCGTCAGGCGGACTTGAAAGGGTTTGCAAGCACCGGAGTGCCTGCGTTTTTGATAGAGAGAGAAGAGATTGGAATCCGTGGACGGGCGAACCGTCGCCCAGCCGAAGCCACGACAGAATGGTGTATGTAAACGCCGTGGCGGATTTGTTGTTTGTCGATATTCAGTTATGGTTCCCGCCAGCCGACATGAGTGAACGTGGATGTCCGCGCAAAATATCCCAGATTTGGTTTGTTTCGTTGGACTGTCGGCTGGTGGGAAGTCTTTAGTCGCGTGGCGCGAATCTGACGATCAGCCACAATGCGGTGGCGATGTACACGCCTTCCACCATGAGCGCGGCGGTGGTGCTGCCGCCATGCCAGGTGAGCATGAGTGTGGATGTGACGATGAGGGCGACCACCGCGAGGGCGAATTTGATGCGGCGGCGCGGGTAGTTCGGCTTCTTCCGCTTCTTCATTGCTTGCATGTCTTCAAGCCAGTAATCATGGTCAGTCATCGTTACCGTCTCCCGTGTTCACTCGCTTTAACGGGAAAGCTTCAGGCGGGAGCGTTTCGCAGACAGTCGGCCACTTCGCATACTGTCTATTGCCATTCCACATGTGATTAGCCGAGCAGTCATCCCATGTGCGCGCCGACCAGTCATCATCGATGTCCTTAAGCAGGAGCCGACCATCATTCGCGGTGACATAGAAGCCCCGCTCCTTCGGTTCTTCAGGCAGTGGCTTCTGTTCGGCTGTCTTGTCGAGTTCCGTGAGTTGGTTGAGCAGGTGGTTGGTTTTCTCTTCGTCGTGGTCCTTGCATGCTTCGATGAGGTTCGCGAGGATTTGTTCTCGTTGTTGGAAGATGTTCATTTCTTGTCCTTCTTCTGGTTGAGTTCTTTGAGTGTTCGTCCGATTTCGCGGCGGAGGTTCATGAGGTCGGTTTTGTTGAGCATGTGTTCCTGGTATCCGTCTGCCATGTCGAATCTGAGTCCGATGAGGCAGCTGTGGTCACTGCTGTGCGTGCCGTCCTCGATGATTCGCAGTTCGAATGATTGGCTCATCGCATGTTCCCTAGGTCGTCGTTGAGCGTGTAGGCGAAGTTGTCGAGGGTGCTTTCGGGGATGTCCGCGAGGACTTCCCCACCGTCCGCGTGGAGTTCGATGAGTTGGCCGCTCTTGTCTTCCTGGATGCGGATGGCGTAGCCGGTAGTGCCGATGAGTTCGATTCGCGGTTTCATGGTTTTCCTTGATTCCGGCGGTTTTGGCGGGTTGAGTAGTTGGCTGGTCATTTCTGCGCTTCCTTGACGATCGTGTCGAAGACGGCTTCCACGCAGGCTTTGCGCAGTTCTCGGGTGTAGGTCTTGCTGTTCATCGGAGGCTCCTTTGGTTGTGGCTTTCAGGCTTTGAATTGGCTTGCGGCGTCGATTGGTTGGATGAGGACCATGGTGAGGGTGGAGGCTTCGAGGCCGAGTAGGTGGGCGGCTTTTTCGATTTCGTCGGTCGTGAGTGGTGTTTGGCCGCGGAGTCGCGTGTCCACTGTTTTCGGCGCGCATCCCCACGCTTTGGCGAGGTCTTCGCGTGTTTTGCGATGGCGGGCCAGTTCGCCCGCGAGGTTACGGCTGGCGGTTTCGGTCAGACCGGCCATTCATCCTCCTCGATTCCCTGCTTGGTGAGGCAGGCGCGCCAGTCGTGCCAGCCGGGGCCGCGCATGTGGCCGCACGGGTAGTGGTCGGGGGTCTTGGTCTTCTTGGTGCTCAACATCTCGGTTTTCCTTTCGACGGTTTTTAATATACGTAATTACGAAGTTTCTCGTATTCGTAATTACGTAGTCTTCACGATTTATGCACATATGACTACGCAATTAGCTATAATTTGAAGCATGGGAAGAAAAGCACAGGAGGTCACGCATTTCGCCAAGCAGGTCATGGACGAATGCGTCAGACTCCAAAAGCAAAGCGGCATGACCATCAAGGAATTCGCCAAGGCCTGCGGCTTCGGCGAGGTCTACTGGTACACGAGGGCAAACTACAGCCTCCCGCTCAACCTGAGTGACCTGGAACGCATCAGCGAAGTGACCGGCGTATCCATCGGAGACATCGTGATGGACTCCAAGCGCCATGCGGTCGAAGCCGCCGAGAGGAAAGCGCAGGCAGGCGGTTATGGTCTTGCCGCCTATGACGCCGCTGGCAAGCAGGAGGCCATCAATGGAGAGGCTGGGCCGGATTACGACGAGCCTGCCTGACCTGCCTATCGACCGGCGCATGACATACGGCGCCATGCGCCGCGCGATTGTCGGACTGCCGGTCACCGTATCCAGCGCCATTCTCCCCGATGGCCTTTGGGGTTGCTACGACGCCGCGACCGAGGTGATACTGATCGACCGCAGGCTCACGTACACGGCGAAGCGCTGCACTTTGGTGCACGAGCTGCTGCACTGGCGGCATGGCGACACCGGCTGTTTGAACGATTGCTCGAAGCAGGAACGCCGCTGCCGCACGCAGACAGCGCTCCTATTGGTCAATCCCGCCGAGCTCGCACTGCTCGAACGCATGTACGAGTACGAATGGCAGATCGCGGACGAACTCAACGTGACCACGCAGGTGCTCACGGACTACCGAGCCATGCTCAACACGTCTAGAATCAAAGAAAGGTTTTTCATCAATGCGTAAGAAAATCATTGCCATCACAGCGGCGACGCTTCTCCTGGCGACGGCCTGTGGCTGTGAAAGTCAGCAGGAGCCGGATTCCACGACGGCCAAGACGCCGGACGCCAGCGCACAGCAGGCAAAGCCACAACAACAGACAGCCGAGAAGACGGCACAGAGCTTTGTGGACGAGTTCAACGCGAACTCATCGACGCAGATAACCGACGTCGAAAAATTCACGCCGAGCGATTCGAACGGACCCTATTATCGGACGGAGTATCGCACCGGCGCCTTCTCCACCGCAGACGCTCTCCACGGGAGACTCGGCCAATCGTCAGTGGACGTGCTGGTCTATGGGGCAGTGCTCGGATACGGGAAGAACGACATGCTCCGCGTCTATGTCGATGGGCCGCATGACGAGATCAGCAGCGCGTTCCCCATCATGGCGAAGATTCTTGACCCGTCGATTTCCGATCAGGACATCCAAAGTCAGATGGCGAAGGAGTATCCGTCCAACGATCTGCTTTACGCCGATACGCATGAGTTGATCGAGCGGGCTTATGTCGATGGCGATCATGCGTTTCTCGATGCAAAAATCGGCTAGGCGCTCTTGAAAAGAATGTACAGATGATTCCGTGCCAACATGATGAACTCGACATAACGGCACAAGTCCTCGGAGACTTCCGGCAAGTCATGGCCGAGCGTGTCAGCATCGTCTGAAGCATAGAATCAGAGGAAAGCAAAGGAGAATGATCATGGCGAAGAGACCACAGCCCGCGCCGGGCGCGATCTACGAGTGCGAAAGGCTTGACGATCCGCTGTTTATGGATATCCGCCTGTATGCGAATCGGCTGGAATTGGATGTCTGCACGACGTACCTGCACCGGTATAAGAAGACCGAAGCATACCAGGTAAGCGACCTGCAGGGCGTGGTGTTGAAGAAGCGCACGGTCACATGGAAATACAATGCGTTGCGCTCACTGCCACTGAAATTCAAAAAAGCCGAGGACGCGCAGGAATTCTATAGTGCCGTGAACAGTCTCTAAAAGCATTAAGCCCCACAATATATGTGGGGCTTTTATATTGTCTTATAAGTCTTTATAAAGCTTATATTTGCTTCAGGCGCTCGAATACCTGTGCCGTCTGTGCGGCATCGTCGGCGGCCCTATGACGCTCCGTCTTGGCGATGCCGAAATAGCGGATGAGGTCGAGCAGCCTATGGCGGTCAAGCTGCGGCAGGAGTGTCTGAGAGATTTCCAGAGTGTCGTAGAAGCTGACGTCAGGCATGCCGACCCCCGCTCTTTCGGCTTCGCGGGCGATGACCGGCAGGTCGAAGCGGCGAATATTGTGCCCTATCCACGTATCATGCCCGCAGAAAGCGTAGAATCTGGGCAATGCCTTGTCGATGGTGGGCTGGTGCCGCACGTCCCGGTCGGTGATGACGGTGATCTGCGTGACCTTGGCCGGTATCGGAATCTGGGGATTGACGAGCTGGCTGAATGACGCGACCTTGCGTCCGTGCCTGATTCTCACGGCTCCTAGCTCGATGATTCGAGCGCTTCTGCCCAATCCCGTGGTCTCGATGTCGATGGCCACGTAATCGTCATAATCGGCTTCCGCGACGTTTCTACGCCCCGCGTCGGTCGTCTCTGCCGTCTGCGTTGGCATGGTGTCCGATGGGACTTCCTGAGACGATTCGGGAGCATTCTCCGCTTGATGCTTATGGCGTGGCTCAGGCTTGAGGAAGAGATGCCAGAAGAACCATGCGAGGAATGCGAGGAGCAGAACCGTCATGATGCTTGTGGCCAGATCGTACTCCGGCGTGGTGATGGTGTCGTAGATGCCGTAGATGCCGGAGATGCCGCACAGCACGGATAGCACGAGGTAAATCAGTTTCTTCATTTTTCCCCTTCCCTCTCTCTGCTTCAAGCTACCACAGATGGGGGAATTGGAACGTGCCGATTCTTCCTTTCTTCGGCGCATTGGCGCTCTTGTAAAAGAAATATATAAACACATGTAATACATGTATATAGGATATTTAAACATCCCTATGAGTTTTAAAATAATCTATCTCTGTGGGTGTGTTTACTACACCTCATGTGGTATATTATTTCACATAAGGAAAAGCCCTTGGCGTGAGGTTTGAAGAGCACGCCAAGGGCAGGAAACGGACTAGCGTCTCCACGTAAGATTCTACCTCTAGGCGTGGAGAGGAAAGCGATGGAAAAGATGGGATACCGCAACGCTGGAGCAGTCTACGAGCTCAGCCGCGCAGGGAAACTGCTCAAGCCGCGAGGCGGCAAGATCACGGTGCACACGATGGCGGAACTCATGCTCATCGACATGGCGCTCTCAAGCTATGACTGGGATAGAGAACACCAAGAGCCAATCCGCGACGCGAAGGCCAAGGGCTATCCATGCCGCTACTACACGAAGGGCTGGAAGACGCTTGCCGAAGACCACGGAATGATGGCACTCTCCCCCGAGCAAGTCATCGGCAAGTCTGAAGAAGAGGTGGAAGCCGCGATGAAAGCGCGTGAAGGCACCGCCAAAGCACGAATCGTCCAAGCATGGAAATTCCTCCGCGACCAAGGACTCATCAAGTGCCTACAGCCCGCCACCCTCGGAAAGAACGCCGGATACTTGTTGCTGCTTGGCGACGACGAGGAGAATCTGGCGGTGGAACGGTGGGCGCGCCAATGCCTCGGACTGCCGATGGTCTGGTGATTCCGTGCCCACATTTTGCCCACGTTTTCTAGAGAAATGACGTGATTTGGAGTGAATTGGAGTGAATTAGGAAAGTCTGAAAACCGTTGGAAAATAAAGGAAAACCGCCATCTCTGGCGGTTTCCAAAAGTGCCTCCAGCGGGACTC
>ERZ809074.1071-NODE-1071-length-37774-cov-27.035950_pt1 | contig 37774 bp, 37 predicted proteins | sample MGYA00520795_ERZ809074 | MGnify/ENA primary metagenome ERZ809074 (study PRJEB31570, sample SAMEA3212989) | Homo sapiens | biome: human-gut; feature: human gut; material: fecal | place: Sweden | collected 2011 ...
TTAGAAATTCCTCCGTAAAAACCGCCATTTTTTTGACTGAAACATGAAGAAAAGAAAGAACCTGCGCTTTGCAGTTATGCTGCTGGCATTGATACTTCTGATGACAGCAGTTTCTGTATGCGTCTCTGCGGCAGACGACGATATGCCATTTTCGACGATACAGCTCATAGGAACAAACACGTGGAATGAAGATGTAACATCCATTTTTTATCCCAACCATGAGGCAAAAACGCTGATTGTGTACTCTTCGTTTACTGCAGCAAATGTTGTGGCGGAGAAGCCTAGATGGTCTGCGCTTGACAGCAATGGGAATGTGATCGAAGGGATGGAAGTAACTTGCGATGACTTTAAGAACAGCAGTTACAACGATGTATCAGCAATTAAGGTCACCTATCAAGGCAAAACCGCTACTTATCTGCAGTATCATGCGCAGCTAAAATGGCCTCTGTCGGGTGTAGAATACTCCGTAACAGACGACCGTGACAGTGATGGGAATCTGATACCGGAAAAAGTGTCAGTTTCTCCGAAAACTACTGGCAACAAGAAAAAAGATAAAGCAAAGTGGGGCAACACGACTGTAACAACTACGTCCACTGCTGTTCCATCGAAAGAAGTTGCAAGCAAGTCAAAGATCACGCTGCTTGGATTTTGTGGTGAAATTACGTCGATTGAGCCAAAAGATGCTGTACTTAAACAGACGAGTAACTCAGCGACGGTAAACTGGTATAAAACCACCGGCACAGTTATATTCACCATAGACGGAAACAGTCTGCCTGAAGGTAGCAAGCTGAAAGGTACAAGTGCTACAAAAACAATTACGATTACCGACAAGCGGGTTGTAAAGCAGACAGTAACGCCCTGCACGAACGGGACAATAAAAACAGTCTATAAAGAGGCTCGTCCCGGGGATACGGTGTGGTGGACTGCTGAGCCGGACGAGGGCTATAAACTGAACACATTTACAGCCAAAGACGCATTCGGCAAAGATGTGACATGCACAGTAGACCCGAGCGATACTAACCGTATCAGTTTTATGATGCCCTATGGCGAAGTGACCGTCTCTGCGACGTTTGTGCCGCTGGGCGCGGATGATAAGTGGAACGTTGCGAAGATAGAAGATGTCACCCTTGGCAGCCACAAAGGCACAATATCCGGCTCTGAGATCACGATTGAAGGACTTACCCGGGCGGATGATCTGACCAAGCTTGTCCCCGAGTTTACACTCAGCAAGGGCGCAAGCGTGGCGAACGCCAATACGCTGCACTTCAAGAACATGACCCGGACGAAGGTCACGGTCACCTCCGAAGACAAATCGCGTTCCCGGGACTACTATGTCACGGTCTACAAGGTAGACCTCGACGGCGCTGGGACCGAAGAAGACCCGTTCCTGATCGAAAGCACCAGCGACTTCCGGGCGTTCATTCAGTATCATCCCGAGAAATACTATCTGCAGAAGGCAGACCTGAATCTGAACGGGTTTACCGCGCAGCAGGGCGGCGCGATCGTCGGCACCTATGGCCGTCCGTTCAAGGGCGTCTATGACGGCGGCGGCCATAAGATCACCGGTCTGACGCTGAACGATACGAACACGGGCAGCAACGCGGCCCTGTTCCATACCATCTCCGGTACGGTCAAGAACCTGACCATCGACAACTCATGCAGCTTCACTGCCCGGCAGTGGGTCGGCTCCTTCGCCCTGTATCTGAAGGACGGCGGAAAGCTGGACAACTGCACCAACCTCGCCTCCGTCACCTGCAAGCCGTCGGGCACGGTCGATGGCACCGTCAACTGCTTCGCGGGCGGTCTCGTGGCTCTCACGGACGGCAGCACATGGGCTTCCGCGCAGAACCAGATCGTGAACTGCCGCAACGACGGCAGCGTGACCGTCGCCCCGGCGGACACGCCGAACGGGAACTTCGCCAGCGCGGGCGGCCTCGTCGGCGGCCCGGCCAACGTGAGGCTCAGCCAGAGCGTCAACACCGGCGCGGTCTCCAACGAAGCCTCGATGCAGAACTACTACGGCATGGACGGCAACTGCACCGGCGGCCTCGTCGGCCAGATCGACCCGAACAGCGCGTTCGGCGTGAAGACCGAGATCATCGGCTGCGTCAACACCGGCAAGGTCACCGGCGGCTGCAACGTCGGCGGCGCGGCAGGCAAGGTCAACAATAAGAACGGCTCCGTCCTCATCGAGTCCTGCCGCAATCTCGGCAATGTCCACGCCACCAACACCGCGGACGTGCAGAACGTCGGCGGCATCCTCGGCTGCGGCTACGCCGAGATCTACAACTGCGACAGCGCCGGTACCATCACCGGCGAGACCACCTCCGCCAGCGCCTACCGCGGCGCGATCGCCGGCTATCTCCGCCGCAAGAACTCCGTCATCAGCCGCTGCTTCGTCACCAACTCCGACAGCGTCGTCGGCGGTCAGGCCAACGGCGTCAGCTACTCCGGCGCGGTCGAGACGAAGTTCATCGCCGCCTCCGACGTCAACTCGCAGACCCACATCGACGAGCTGAACGCCTACGAAAAGCCCAAGTCCCTCCTCAAGATCACCTTCCGCGCCCCGACCGCGGAGGAGACCTGGGCGGGCGGCAACTACATCCCCGGCGAAGCTGAGACCGCCAAGGGTTATGAGGCCAAGCTCCTCGGCTTTGCCATCGACGGCCATCAGGCGGAGATCGACGAGGCGGCGAAGACCGTCACCCTCGTCCTGCCCCACGGCACGGCCCTGACGAGCCTCACCCCGACCCTCACCGTCAGCTCCCGCGCGACCTATACGCCCACCGGCGCGCAGGACTTCTCCGCCCCCGTGACCTACACCGTCACCTCGGAAGACAAGTCCGCCACCGCGACCTATACCGTCACCGTCACCGCCGCCGAGCAGTCCAGCGGCCTCGGTTCCTTCGCCGTGAAGCAGGGCAGCACCGCCTACACCGTCACGACCAGGGAAGACGGCAGGAAGACCGTCACCATCCCGGCCTCCGCCCTCGCCTCCAACGCCGAGTCCGCCCTGACCTTCCTCTACCGGACGAATTCCGGCGAGAAGGCCACCGGCACCATCGGCGGTACGGCCCTGACGCAGACCACCTCCGGCGCGTATGACGCCCTCAGCTGGCCCTTCTCCACTGCCACCCTCACCAGCGGCACAAAGACGCTGACGATGACCTTCGGCAGCGAGACCCAGCAGGTCGACATCGTCATCGTCCCCGAGCTTTCCAGCCTCACCGTCAAGATCGCAGATGCCGCCCAGCGCGTCACGAAGACCGAGACCGGCTACAAGCTCGACCTGCCCGACTCCGCCTCCACCGTCTCCGTCACCGCCGTCCCGGCCCTCGCGTCGGACGAAGTGACGATCGACGGTGCCTCCGGCGCGACGAAGGACGTCACCGTGACAGGGAAGACCAGCTTCGACATCGTGGTCGGCAGCAAGCCCCTCACGGTCGCCATCAACCGCGTCAAGACCACCTCCGTCACCTTCACCACCACCCCCGCCGACGCCGCCGTCACCGTCATCGATCAGGCCGGGACCCCCGTCCTGCCCGACTCCAAGGGCGTCTATACCCTCCTCGGCGGCGCAGGCTACACCTACACCTACCGTGTCTCCAGCAGCGGCTACGTCACCAAGACCGGCTCGCTGACACAGGTGCAGCTCAGAGGCGGTTCGCTCCTCATCGACGTCAGCCTCGCTCCCGCGGGCAGCACCGTCACCCCCGTCGACCCGAGCGAGCCCGTCACCGGCGAATGGCCCAGCTTCCGCGGAAATGAGGCAAACAACGGCGTCACCTCCGCGAAAACGCCCATCTCCGCCGACGCGACTGTCAAGTCCTGGGCTGTCCAGGTCGGCGGCACCCCGACCCCGCCGCTGATGGTAAATGGCAAGCTCTACGTCCTCACCGGCAGCACCGTCAAGGCCATCGACCCGAAGACCGGCACGGTCACCGCGACCTCCGAAAAGCTCGCCGGTACCAGCCAGTTCGGCACGAACCCCATTGCCTACGGCGACGGCAAGTTCTACATCCAGCTCGACGCGAACACGTCCGACGAGAAGGCCCACGTGCAGGCCATCGACGCCGCGACGCTCAAGAGCGTCTGGGTCTCCGAGGGCTTTGAAGGCCAGCTCATCTCGCCCATCACCTACCACAACGGCTACATCTACACCGGCACGTGGCAGCAGGAGGAGAAGACCGGCACCTATTTCTGCCTCTCCACCACCGACGAGGACCCCGCCAGCGCCATTGAGACCAAGCAGACCAGTTGGACCATCTCGAAGGCCGGCGGCTTCTACTGGGTCGGCGCCTACGCGACGGACAATTACGTCATCTTCGGCTCCGACAACGGCAAGGGCGGCTCCACCGAGTACGGCTCCACGCTCTACAGTGTCAACGCGAAGACCGGCGCCGTCATCGACACCGAGACGAACCTCATCGGCGACCTCCGCTCCGCCGTCGTGAAGTCCGGCAGCTACGTCTACTTCACCTCCAAGGCCGGTTACCTCTACCGCGCAGCGGTGAGCAACGCCGGACAGCTGGGCACGCCTGAGGCGCTCAAGCTCGACGGCATGATCACCGGCACGCCCGTCGTCTGCGGCGATACCGTCTTCGTCACCTGCTCCGGCCAGACCCAGTTCCAGAGTCCCGGCAAGATCTACGCGATCAAAGCTGACGCGGAGACCATGTCGGTGTATGATCGTGCTGCAACGACCGGCTACATCCAGTCCAGCCTCCTCGTCTCCGACGCCTACAAGGCGGGCGAAGGCAAGCTCTACATCTACGGCTCCTGCAACGAGGAGAACGGCACCATCAACTTCTTCAAGTACGACGTCGCGAACCACACCTTCGACACCGGCGTGACGAAGGAGCTCTACACGCCGACGGGCGCAGAAAAGCAGTATAACCTCTGCAGCCTGATCTGCGACGCCCGCGGCACGCTCTACTTCAAGAACGACTCCGGCTACCTCACTGCCCTTGCCCGCGAGGTCATCGAGACCGACGTGAGCAAGGTCGAGGACATGATCGACGCGCTCTTCCCGATCACCGACGACAGTCTCACTGCCATCAAGCAGGCACGCCGCTACTACGAAGCCCTCGGCAACAAGAAGAGCGAGGTCACCAACCTTACCTCGCTCGAACGGGCCGAAGCCGAGTATCAGCAGCGCCTGACCAACAAGCGCCAGACCGCGCTCGACGATCTCAAGAAGATCTACGACGCGAAGGACACCAAGGACTTCACCACCAAGGGCCTGCAGAAGCTCAAGGAGGCCTATGAAGAGGGCGTCCGGAACATCAACAACGCCGACGACTGCAAGCTGGTCGAAAGCAGCTTCAACGCAGCCGCGGAGAAGATCAACAAGCTCAACGGCAAGGATATCACGGTCACGTTCCGCCTCATCGGCGCGCTGCAGGCCACGCAGGACGTCAACCTGACGAAGGACAGCTACCTGCCCGAATACGTGACCTGGATCCCCACCACCTCCTACGACCTGCAGGAGGATGCCACGGTCTACGATCTTTACACCAAGGCCATCGGCGAGGCTGGTCTGCGCTCCATCGGCGAGGAGAACGACTATGTCCGCACGATCTACGCCCCGTCCTGCCTCGGCGGCTACGCCCTGAGCGAGTTCACCAACGGCGCGCGCTCCGGCTGGATGTACACGGTCAACGGCACGCATCCGGACCGCGGTCTGAAGAACTGGAAGCTCAAGGACGGCGACGTGGTCGTCTGGCACTACATCAATGACTACGCGCACGAGGCGGCCGACTGGTTCGACGACCCGGATTATCCCGCCCTCGGCGACGGCACTTACTACAACGGCTGGCTCCGCGCAGCGGACATCAGCCCGGAGCAGTATGTGCAGCAGCTGCTCGGCAAGATCCTGAAGGTCGGCAAGAACGGTTCCGTCGAGCCGAAACTGACGCTCTCGCACATCGGCAAATCCGTCACCTTCACCTTCAAACCCGACAAGGGCTACCACGTCAAGGACGTCAAGGTCGACGGCAAGTCCGTCGGCGCGGTCACGACCTACACTGTGGACAAGCTGACCGTCTCGACGAGGATCGAAGTCGAGTTCACCAACGGCGTGCTCCCGTTCACCGACGTGCGCGAAGCCGACTGGTTCTATGACGATGTCGTCTACGCCTATGAGAACGGCCTGTTCTCCGGCACCAGCGACACGACGTTCAGCCCGAACGCTTCCATGACCCGCGCCATGCTCGTCACGGTCCTCTACCGCCTCGAGGGCCAGCCCACTGTCTCCGGCCGCAGCGGCTTCTCGGATGTCAAGCTGAACAGCTACTATGAGGACGCCGTCACCTGGGCCGCCGACAACGGTATCGTCAACGGCACCGGCGCCACGACGTTCTCTCCGAACGCCAACGTCACCCGCGAGCAGATGGCTGCGATCCTCTACCGCTACGCGCAGTACAAGCAGTATGGCACCACCGCCAGCGCAGGCCTGAACGGCTTCTCCGACGCCGCGAAGGTCTCTGCCTACGCCAAAGCCCCGCTCAGCTGGGCCTTCGCCGAGAAGCTGGTCAACGGCTCCGACGGCCGCCTCCTGCCCACCGGCAATGCCACAAGAGCACAGGTCGCCGCCATCCTCCACCGCTTCGTGGAGAATGTTGCAAAGACCACCGCCTGATCCTTTCCCGCACAGGGCTGCCCCCCAAAGGGGGCAGCCCTGTTTTCTGCCCTGCGCCCCATGCGTATGCAGAGGCGCTGCCCGGCAGGCGCAAAGCGGCGGCTGGGTCATCCGGCCGCCGCTTTGGTTAGAAGCTCCGCGTCTCCGTATTCATGAAATCGTGGATCACATCGAAGAGATGGATGGGATCCAGCTGCTGCTCGGTGCAGAGCTTTGCCAGGCGAGTGACGCCGGGGCGGTCATTGGAAAAGGGCACGACAAAGAAGATCGTCGTCCAATGCGTCTGCAGATATTTCTGCACAAGAATTCCGTAGGCATAGAGCATCCGCGCCTCGCCATGCGCTTCATAAGGAATATGCCGGTAAGTAAGACCTTCTGAATCCTCTGTCCTGGCTGCAGTGGGGTGCACATCCAGGCGGTTCCATTCCGCCGAGAGCCGGAACGCTGCGTGCAGCAGCGCGACCGCCTCCCGCGCAAGTCCCTGCGCCTGCGGGTGCAGCATCCGGAGTTCCTCCTGAAGCGCGTCCATGCTGAACAGCCCGAATTCCTCCGCATACGCCGGCCCGGAGATCAGCTGTGCCGGTGAGAGATCCAGGCGTTTTGCGATCTCCTCGATCGAATCCGAGCGCAGACACTTGTCCCCTTTCAGATACCCCTGCAGGGTCGAGCGCGGGATCCCAAGCTCCTTTGAAAATTCCAGTTTTGTTTTTCCTGTTTCCTTCATTTTGCTTTGTAGCATGGCTGCAATATTTTTCTCTATCTGCATATCCAAAGCCGCCTCCCACCAAAAGGATACGGAAATGGTTTCTTTTGGTAAATACCGGCATGCTGGCAAAGCGTCCAGCTTTCCGGCACGGCGGAAAGCCGTCAAAATCCGCCGCGATCTCCGCCCCTCGGAAGCTGCTGCGAGGTGGCAGGATTGCCTTGATCCTGCAGGTTTTTCCAATGGTTTTGTGAAGTTTATAGAAAAATGCGTGGCGGGCAGAAAAGGTTTGAAATCTCGAGTAAATTCGTGTATATTGAAAATTAAGATAACCGCCGGCCCGGACAGATGGTCAGCCGGCGTGATGGACGGCTCGAAGAGAGAAGGCGTTATCAAGAAGAGCCGGAAAGTGAATACAGAGGAGCGTGATTTAGTTGGAAGAACTGCTGCGCATGGAGCACATCAGCAAACGATTCGGTGACTTCTATGCGAACCACGATGTCAATCTGTCCGTAGCCAAGGGCGAGGTCCATACCCTGCTCGGCGAAAACGGTGCGGGCAAATCGACGCTGATGAACATTCTGATCGGTCTTTACCAGCCGACGGAGGGGTCGATCTTTCTCAACGGCAGGCAGGTGCGGATCGAGTCGCCCAGCCAGGCGGTCAAGCTCGGCATCGGCATGGTGCATCAGCACTTCATGCTGGTCGAGGCGATGACCGTGTTTGAAAACATGATCCTCGGCGACCGGAATTCCAAGGGTATCTTTATCGACCGGGAGGCGCGGCGGAAGGAGATCCTCGCGCTGTCGGAAAAATACGGTCTGGATGTGGAGCTGGACAAGCTGATCACGGAGATCTCCGTCGGCGCGCAGCAGCGCGTGGAGATCCTGAAGGCGCTCTACCACGGCGCGGAGCTGCTGATTTTGGACGAGCCGTCTGCGGCGCTGACGGACATCGAGGTCGAGGGTCTGTTCGCCATCATGAAAAAGCTCGTCAGCGAAGGAAAATCCATCATCTTTATCAGCCACAAGATGCGTGAGGTGCTGCACATCTCCGACCGCATCACCATCCTGCGCGCGGGCGAGGTCGTCACGACGGTGGACGCGCACGGCGTCACCGGGCAGGAGCTGGCCAACATGATGATCGGCCGCGAGCTGCAGCAGTCGCAGTACGAAAAGAAGGACGTGGAGGCCGGAGCGGTCATCTCCCTGCAGAACATCGATTATCATAAGGAGTCCAAGCACGCGGGCCTCAATGACGTCAGTCTCAGCATCGGCCGGGGCGAGATCGTCGGCATTGCCGGTGTGGACGGCAACGGGCAGACGCAGCTCGCGCAGCTGCTGACGGGCGTGCTCTCGCCGGAGAGCGGCGAGTTCCAGCGCAAGGGACAGAAGATCGCGGTCTTCAGCCCGCGGGCCTCGATCGAGGACGATGTGGCGCTCATCCCGGAGGACCGGAATCTGCAGGGCCTGATCGGCAACATGTCGATCGCGGACAATCTTGTGCTCAAGCAGACCGACGAGCCGCAGTTTTCCTCGCTGCACGGCCTGCATATGAAAAAGAAGACCATCTCGGCCTATGCCCGGGAGATGATCGGCAAATACGACATCCGCTGCCAGTCCTCCGACCAGGAGGTCCGGAATCTCTCCGGCGGCAACCAGCAGAAGGTCATTCTCGCCCGCGAGCTGGAATCCGATCCGGATGTGCTGATCGCCGTACACCCGACGCGCGGACTGGATATCGGCGCGGCGCGCTTCGTCCACGATCAGATGATCGCCGCGCGCGACCGCGGCGTGGGCATTCTGCTCATCAGCGCGGACTTCGATGAGATCCTTGAGATGTCCGACCGGATCCTTGTCATCTTTGAAGGTCAGATCATGGGCGAATATTCCGGCAAGAACCCGCCGATCGAAGAGATCAGCCTTGCCATGACCGGAAAGTGAGGGGAGCGCGCGTATGAAATTCAAAAAATCACTCGGGGCCTTCCTTGTCCCGCTGCTTTCGATCCTGCTGGCGTTTGTCATTGGCGGGATCATCATGGCCGCGCTGGGCGCGGATCCGTTCCTCGCAGTCAAATACCTGTTCCAGGGCGCGTTCGGCTCTAAGGCCGGCATCGGCACGACGCTGGCCAAGGCGACACCCCTGATGTTCACGGCGCTGTGCGCGTGCTTTGCGTACCGCTGCGGCGTATTCAACCTCGGCGGTGAGGGCCAGTTTCTGATGGGCTCCATCGCGGCGTTTCTGACCTGCTACTTTACGGGCCTGACCGGCTTCGGCGGTATTTTGCTGGCGCTGCTGGCCGGCGCGGTGGCCGGCGGCTTCTGGGGCATGATCCCGGGCGTATTGAAGATCACGCGCGGGCAGAACGAGATGATCATCTCCATCATGCTCAACTATGTGGCGACGCTGTTTATGGGCGTGATCTACACCAGCTGGATCCGCGACGCCTCCGTGCCGCAGACGCCCGCGATCGACGATGCGGTACATCTGCCGCGGATCATCAGCGGGATGCGCATGACGTGGGGGCTCGTGATCGCGGTGGTCGTGGGCCTGCTCCTGTACTACTTCCTGTTCTGGACCAGCCCCGGCTTCAAGCTCCGGGCTGTTGGCCTGAACCAGACCGCCAGCCGCTTCAACGGCTTCCCGGTCCGGCGGTATATGCTGATGAGCTTCATCGTCTCCGGCGCGATCGCGGGTCTCGGCGGCGGCGCAGAGCTGCTCGGCACGCAGTTCCGCCTCATCAACGGCTTCGGCGCGGGCTACGGCTTTGACGGCGTGGCCATGGCGCTGATCGGCCAGCTGCATCCGATCGCAACGATGGTCGTGGCGCTGTTCTTCGCCGTCCTGCGCGTGGGCTCGACCACGATGCAGGCCGCCACGGGCGTGCCGACCAGCGTATCCGATATCATCCAGGCGCTTGTCATCGTCTTCTCCGTCGCCGGTATGGCGCTGACGAAGCTGCCGGAGTTTCAGAGCTGGAAGAGCCGCGTGTTCGGCAAGAGAAAGGCAGGTGCTGTGTAATGGATTGGATCTTGAGCTTACTGCTGGCAACGGTCCGTCTGGCCATTCCCGTGCTGCTGATCTCCCTCGCGGAGCTCTACGGCCAGCGGGCCGGTATGGTCAACATCGGTCTGGAGGGTCTGGCATCCATCGGCGCGCTGGTGGGCTTTCTGGTCTGCTATGTGACGGGGTCGAACTGGCTGGGGCTGCTGTGCGGCGCGCTGGCCGGTATTCTGGTCAATATGATCTACGCGTTCTCCACGGTCACGCTCTGCGCGGACCATACGGTCTACGGCATGGCGGTGAACATCTTTGCGCCGGCGCTGGCGTCGTTCATCTACCGGGTCTATTTCGGCACCGGCTCCGACCTCAAGCAGATCACCACGATGGCCTCCATCGCCATCCCGGGGCTGAAGGATATCCCGGTGATCGGGCCGCTGCTGTTTGACCAGAGCCCGATGGTGTATCTGACGTTCGTGCTCGTGATCGTGACGGCCGTCTTCTTCGGCAAGACCCGCGCGGGCCTGAGCTACAAATCCGTCGGTGAGCATCCGCAGGCCGCGGCGACGCTGGGCATCAACGTCATCGGCGTCAAGTATCTCGCGTGCGTGATCTGCGGCGCGCTGGCCGGCATCGGCGGCGCGTACCTCACGACCTGCTACTCCAGCACCTACACCGACGGCATCGTCGCCGGGCGCGGCTTCATCGCGCTGGCCGCCGTCATCTTCGGCCGCTGGAACGCAGGCGGCATTCTGCTCGCCTGCCTGTTCTTCGGCTTCTGTGACGCGCTGCAGATCCGTCTGCAGGTGTCCGGCATCGCCATCCCCTATCAGTTCTTCCAGATGATCCCCTACGTGGCGACAGTCGTCGTCCTGAGCCTCATCGGCACGCGGCAGGCGGGCCCCAAGGCCAACGGCAAGCCCTACCGCCGCGAGCAGCGGTAAACGCTGGCGCACCCGTTCAGTAATAACACGCCCTGTGTTATTATAGATGATGCCGGCGGCGCGGGCTGCCGGCGCAAAATCCAAATCTACGGAGGAAAAACTATGAAAAAGATCATCGCAATGCTTCTGGCTCTTGTCATGCTCCTCTCGCTGGCGGCCTGCGCCAGCTCCGGCAAGCCCGACGCCCCGGCTGCTGCGGACACTGCCGCCCCGGCCGAAACGACCGACACCACCGACACTGCTCCCGCAGCCGACACAAAGACCGACGGCAAGACCTACAAGGTCGCCATGATCTGCGACTCCAGCATCAACGACGGCGGCTGGGGCGCAGCCTGCTACAACGCCATGGTCGCCGCAGCCGAGAAGAAGGGCTGGCAGACCGAGGTCACCGACTCCATCTCGCAGGACTCCTACTATGACTCCATCGTCGCCTACTGCGCGCTGGGCTATGACATGATCTACGCCCCCGGAAATCAGTACACCGACGCTGTCCTGCAGGCAGCTGAGGAATATCCCGACGTCGCCTTCGCCCTGCTGAACGGCGCAGTCGACACCCCGGAAAAGGCTGTCAACAAGAACGTCTCCTCCCTGCTCCCGAACGCACAGCAGATCGGCTGGATCGCCGGCGCGCTGGCGGGCCTGATGACCGAGACCGGCAAGCTCGGCTTCATCGGCGGCATGGAGCTCGACACCACCAAGGGCAAGATCGCGGGCTTTGAAGAAGCCGCGAAGTACGTCGCCGAGCAGGAAGGCAAGACCGTCGAGCTGCTCAACGTGCCGTACGCCAACTCCTTCTCCGACGCCCCGAAGGGCAAGGAATTTGCCACCGAGCTGATCTCCCAGGGCGCTGACGTCTTCTTCGGCGACGCTTCCGCCGTTGACTCCGGCGCGCGCGAGGCCATCGACGCCGCCAACGCCGCTGCAGGCGAGATCAAGATCTACGACATCGGCCAGCCGGCAGACATCCTCGGCCAGAACGAGTGCATCATCTGCTCGCAGGTGACCGACAACTCTGCCATGGTCGTCGCCTCCATGGAGGCTGTGGAAGCCGGTACCTTCGGCGGCGAGACGCTCTACGGCACACTGCAGAACGGCACGCTGTCCGCGGGCGCGCTGAGCGATCTGGTCCCGGCCGACGTGCAGGAAAAGTACCTCGGCTACATCGAACAGATGAAGGCCGACACCTTCATGAAGTAAGCTCCGGAACCAGCATTTTCCCCGGTAACATGACCAGCCCGGCTGGCGCTTGTGCGCCAGCCGGGCTTTTTCTGCTTTTTTGCTCAGTCCGCATGCGCGGACAGGCGGCGCATCCACCTTCTCCTGCGGAAGACGGCCAGAGAGATGCCGAAGCGGAGGCATTCCTCCAGTGACAGCGCAAAATACACATACGGGACCGGCAGCGCAAACACGAAGGCCGTCACGAGCCCCGCCGGAACACCGAAGCCCCACGTTCCGACAAGATCGATGGCCATGACGTACGCCGTCCGCCCGCCGCTGCGGAGGATCCCGCCGCCGAGGATCATATTGAGGACCTTGCATGGCGCGACCAGCGCATAGGCCGTGAGGATCTGCCGGGTCAGCCGCTTTACCCCGTCCTCCACCTGATAGATCTCCACATAGACACCGCTGAGCAGCACCACGAGCACGGACAGCAGCGCGGCCCCGGCAGCGCCGTAGACGAGCAGGCGCCTGCCCGCCGCATAGGCGGCGTCTTCGTCCCCGCTGCCAAGCCGCTTGCCGACGATCACGCCCGCCGCCTGCGACAGGCCGCACAGCGCGCCGATCACCAGCCCCTGCACGGGCGCGGTCAGCGTCATGGCCGCGCTGGCGTCCGTGCCCATGCGCCCGTAGACCGCGGCGTAGACATTTTCGCCCAGGCTCCACGTCACCTCGCAGATCAGCAGCGGCAGCAGCATAGCCAGATACTGCCGTCCGCGCTCGTGCACAGGCGGCACACGCCTGCCGTCCGCCGCGGGAAGCGGCGGCGTCTTCCGGCAAAACAGGAGCATCAGCAGGAAATTGACCCACTGGGAAAGGACCGTCGCGATCCCCGCGCCGGTCGCGCCCATGGCGGCAAAGCCGCATTTCCCGAAGATCAGGAGGTCGTTCAGGACCGTATTCAAAAGCGCGGACGCGATGCCCGCGTACAGCGGCAGCCGCGGCTTTTCCGCGCAGCGGAACGCCGTGGCAAGCATTGTCGCCCCGGCCACGGGCAGATACGTCCCGGCGAGCAGGCGGAGGTAGTCCGCCGCCGTCTGCAGCGTCTGCGCATCCGCCGTATAGGCCCGCATGATCGCCCCGGGGCACAGCAGGCAGAGCGCGGTGAATGCCCCGGCCAGCCCGAACCCCAGCCAGAGATTCGTAAAAAAGCTCCGCCGGACCTCCGCGGGCGCGTCCTGCCCCAGATACTGCGAGATCATGATCCCGGCCACCGCGCCGATGGCGGCGATGACGACCGCGTAGATGGAGGCGAATTTCCCCGCCAGCCCGACGGCCGCCACGCTGACGGCGCCCAGCTGCCCAATCATGATCTGGTCGACCAGGCTGAACGACGACTGCAGCAGCGACTGCAGCGCCGCGGGGATCGCCAGTGTACAGACCGTTCTGAAAAAGCGCTTTTCTTCCTGCATCCCGGTCCCTCCGTTCGTTTTTCTTTCATTGTAACGACCGGATGTGCGGGACGCAAAGGTTAAGCGCGTAACTTTCGACAAAAATAAGATGTTTGATTTGTGCAGAATGCTTATTTCCGTATCCGCGTGCTGCCCCGCACCACAAGCGTGACCGGCAGGATGACCTCCTCCCCAACCGTCCGGCCCTCCCGCAGCGCCTGCAGCTTTTCCATGGCGATCCGCGCCCGGGCTGCGCCGTCCTGCCGGACCGTGGTCAGGGCCGGGCTGAGCATCTCGCATACCGGCGTGTCGTCAAATCCCGCGACGGAGATCTCCTCCGGCACCGCGATCCCCTGCCCGCGCAGAAAGCTCATCAGGTCAATGGCATAATGATCCGAGACCGCAAAAACCGCCGTCACGCCCCGCAGCCGCTCCAGCCGCTGCTCATAGTACGCCCACCGTGCGTCTTTTTGCATCGGGATCCGCAGCAGCTCCGCGTGTCCCGGCGCAAAGCCGCGGAAAAAGCCCTCGATCCGGTCGCGGTCGATGCCCGTCTCATTGTCGGACAGGCAAAGCGCGCGCGTATGCCCCAGCGCCCGGAAGTGGCGGCCGACCTGCTCGCCGCCGCCAGAATTGTCGATGCTGAGGTTGACGATCCGCTCCGTCTGTCCGCAGATCCCGTCATACACCACGAACGGGATCCGCATGTGATTGCGGAGCGTCTGGTAGTCCTGCGCGCAGAAGCCGATCACAACGATCCCCTCCATGTTCCACATGGAGGCAAAGCGGAGGATCTGCCCGGCGTCCTTCGCTTTTTTCACCATCATGAACCGGCCGGTCTTTTCGATCTGCGTGGAAAGCTCGTTCAAAGATTCGGCGATAAAAAAATCGCTCAGCGTGCGCCCCTCATACTTTTCGTGGTCGTTGACAAACACGCCGATGATCCTCGAGTCGTTCTGTGCCAGGAGGATCCCCGCCATGTTGGGGATATACTCCCGCTCCTCCAGCAGCGCCGTCACGCGCTGGACCGTCGCGTCGGAGACCTTCTGCGTCTTCCCGTGGATCACGTTCGATACCGTCGCCGTGCTGAGCCCCAGTTCCTCCGCCAGATCACAGATCCGCACCCGCCGTTCCTCCATTCCCCTCTCCCCTTCCCGCAAAATCCTTCTCCCCCATTCTATCCCCCCTCCCCCACCAAGTCAAAGGTTATCCGCGGAACTCCATAGAAAACAGCTGCCGTTTTGTCTGTTTTCATCTGAACGTTTTTTGCTGAGTACTTGACAATGGTGTAATGTCGACGTAATAACGCAGCGTTATATAACTGAGTGTTATAAATCAAGGAGGATTCTATGCCGGCTGTCAGGAGGATCTCGCGGGATGCGATCGTGGATGCGGCGGTGGAGGTGCTGCGGGAGGGCGGATTTTCGGCTGTCAACGCCCGCAGCGTCGCAAAAAAGCTGGGCTGCTCGACGCAGCCGATCTATTCGTCGTTTCAGAACATGGACGAGCTGAAGGCCGCGCTCCGCGCGCGCGCCATCGCGCTGCACACACAGCGCGTGCAGGACTCCCTGCGCGCCCATGAGGGGAACGACACCCGCTACAGCAGCTACGGAATGGGCTTCGTCAAATTCGCGGCGGAGGAAAAGCAGCTGTTCCGCTGGCTGTATCTGGAGGGCGGGCAGATGGAGCCGTACCAGAACGACATTCTGCTGCCGGAGGTCCTGCGCGCGATGGAGGATGAATTCGGCTACCCGGAAGACGTCGCGCGCCGGTTCCATCAGGACATGATCTACTACTCCTACGGGCTGGCGATCCTCGCGAACACCGACCATCTGCATCTGACCGAGTCCGGGCTCCGCGAGGCCTTCCGCCGGGAGTTCCGCGCGCTGATCGCCATCCACGGCAAGCCCGCAAAGCTGCCGGAATTTGCTGTGAAAGCGGGTGTCGTCCTGTGAATCTGAAGGTATCGTTCTCCTGGGTCGGGCTGGTGGTCTTTGCGCTGCCGATGCTCATCAATCTCGCCTATGCCGCCTTCCCGCCGGCCGGAAAGGCGGGGGCGCCCACACCCGTCACCCGCTGGGTGGAGCTCGTAGAGCAGAGCAGCCGCATCGTTTATCTGCTCGCCGTCATGCTGCTTGTCAGCCGCGAGCCGGTCCGCCCGCAGGGCGTCTGGTTCTGGCTGGCGGTCTGCTTTCTGGCCTTGTACTACGCCGTATGGATCCGCTATTTCCTCGGCGGACGGGAGATCGCGCTGCTGCAGCGCGCGGTCCTGCTGGTCCCGCTGCCGTTGGTCGTTTTCCCGGTCCTCTATTACCTGTGCGCGGCGCTGTGGCTGCGGAATCTGCCGGCGGTGATCCTGATGCTGATCTTCGGCGCGGCACATCTGACAGTATCGATCCAGTCGTTTTCTGCGCCGGGCGCGTAAAAAAATTCCTGTTTGCCGCGGCCACGCTATTGACAAGGCTGCTCTGGCCTCGTATAATGTTCGATATACATCGAATGATGTGCATCGAATGATATATTTTGAAAAGGGGCACGGACCATGGCGCCGAAGAACAAGTTTACAAAAGAAGAAATGGTGGCAGCCGCGCTGCAGGTCGTCCGGACGAAGGGGATCGAGGGGCTGACCGCGAAGACGATGGCGGACGCGCTCGGCACGTCCACGCAGCCGATCTTCACGGCCTTCGGCTCGATGGACACCGTCCGGCAGGAGGTCTGCGCCGCCGCGGTACGCGTGTACGACCAATATACGAACGCGGGCCTGCAGGAGAAGATCCCCTTCTTCGGCGTCGGAATGCAGTATATCTGCTTCGCGCGGGAGGAGCCGGAGCTCTACCGGCTGCTGTTTCTCACGCGGGCGCAGGGGCAGGGCTGGAGCGCGATGCAGTCGATGAAGCATCTGCAGACGCTCGTCCGGCCGACGCTGATGGAGATCTACCAGATCACAGAGCTGGAAGCGGATCTGTATTTCCGCGATCTGTGGTTCGTGGTGCACAGTCTGTCCACGCTGATCGTGACCGGCGACTGCCCGTATTCCGACCAGGAGATCGGGCAGGTCCTGACGGAGGTCAGCATCAGCATCTGCAAGTCCATCAAGGAGATCGCCGGCTTCGCCGCCGGGACGTTTGACCGCGACGCGGCCTTTCGCGCGCTGCTCGGAAAGGGACCCAGGGTACAGGAGGATGATTAACATGACCGAAACGCTTCCGCTTAAACTAAATTGGCTTCGCTGTCCCCGCTGCGGCGGCAAGACGCGGACACAGCTCCGGCCGCACACGGTGCTGGAGGATTTCCCCCTGTTCTGCCCGAAGTGCAGATACACCTGTGTGATCCGGTTTCAGAACGGAAAAACAGAAGAAATTGAAATGCCAGACGCTTAGACGCAGTGCAGACCACAATCCCTGTGGGACGCGCTGCGTCTTTTTATTTATTGTCAGGAATGAAGGAAATGCCCATGAAAGAATTTATAAAAAAGCACCCCGTGCTGGCGGATGTCTGTGATACGATCTTGTTCCTGCTCTGCGGCAGCTTCGCGCTGCTGGCCTTCGGCATCATCTGGATCCTGGAAAAGCTCGCAGACGCGCGGCAGGGACAGGAGGGAAGGTGGCGGATATGAAAGAAATCGTTATCTACGTCCACGGGAAGGGCGGCTCGGCGGCGGAAGCCGGGCATTACCGGCCGCTGTTCCCGGACGCGGAAGTCGTCGGCTTTGATTACCGCGCGCAGAGCCCGTGGGAGGCCGAAGCCGAATTCCCGCCGTTTTTCGCGGCACAGCGGAAGCGCTGTGACCGCCTCACGCTGATTGCCAACAGCATCGGCGCGTTCTTTTCCATGTCCGCGCTGGATGCAGCGCTGGTCGACCGGGCGTATTGGATCTCTCCCGTGGTCGATATGGAGAAGCTGATCGGCGATATGATGCAGTGGGCCGGCGTGCGCGAGCAGGAGCTTGCCGAAAAGCAGGAAATTCCCACAGCCTTCGGCGAAACGCTGTCATGGAAGTATCTGACCTACGTGCGGGCGCATCCGATCTCATGGCATGTGCCCACCCGTATCTTGTACGGCGCACACGACGATCTGACCTCGCCGGAAACCATCTCGGCCTTCGCCCGGCGCGTCGGCGCGGAGCTGACCGTCATGCCGGACGGCGAGCATTGGTTCCACACGGAAGAACAAATGCGCTTTCTGGACGCCTGGATCACGGAAGACGCCGGGAGATGAAGAAACATAGATGAAACAGGAAGACATCATGAAACTGGAAGCGGCCATCGCGGCGAACTACAGCAATATCGCCGGGATGGTCGTTCGGAAGGACGGCGAGACCGTCTATGAACGCTATTTTGGCGGCTGCACAGCCAAAAGCCGCCTCAACGTGTTCTCGGTGACCAAGAGCATCGTCTCGATCCTGCTCGGGCAGCTGTATCTGGACGGCGGCATCTGGAACGGGCAGCGGCTCGTATCGGAACGCTGGGTGCGGGAGAGCACCGCCGAGCAGAGCCGGTGGGCCGAGCGCGATCTGCCCTACGGATATCTGTGGTGGGTCCTCCCGCAGGGGCACGGCTTTGCGGCCATGGGCGACGGCGGCAACGCCCTCTATGCCAGCCCGGATAAAAACCTGGTCGCCGCCATCACCTCCCGCTTTCAGCCCCGTGTGAAGGACCGGATCGAATTGATCCGAACCTACGTTGCGCCCTGCTTTGACTGAGAAAGGGAACTGCAAATGATCATGATCGAGACAAACCGCCTGCTCCTGCGGGAGATGGGGCCGGAGGACTTTGACGCGCTGTACGCCGTGCTCGCCGATTCCGATCATGCAGCACTACCCGTACACGTTTGACGAGGCCCGCGTACAGAACTGGATCAACAAAAATATCGAGCGGTACCGCGTGTTCGGCTTCGGTCTCTGGACGATCTGCCTGCAATCTTCGGGCGAGATGATCGGCAACTGCGGGCTGACCATGCGGCGCATCGGCGGGACAATCCTGCCGGAGATCGGCTATCACATCGCAAAAGCGCACCAACGCCGGGGCTATGCGAAAGAAGCGGCGCAGGCCGTCCGGGACTGGACGTTTGCGCACACGCCGTTCGGCATGGTCTATTCCTATATGAAGCAGTCGAACCTTCCGTCCGCCGCCGTTGCCCGCGCGAACGGCACGACGCTGCTGCGCGAATACACCGACGCCGAACAGGAACAAACCGCCGTCTACGGCATCAGCCGCACAGATTGGGAAACATGGAACATAAGTTTTTTGGAGAGACCATATGAAAAAAGAGAAACCGCCCGTGACGTATGCCACGCGGTATCGTTATAAGCTGGATATGCTGGAGCCGGGGACGATCATGCTCAAGTGGGTCGGGATCTTCCTGCTGATCGGTCTGGCGCTGGAGCTGCTGCGCTGGAAGCTCGCCGCAGCGATCGCGTTCGGGTTTTCCGGCGCGCTGTGTGCCACGCGGGTCTGCCGGTTTTCCGAGGAAAAGCTCGGGCAGATGCTGTCCGTCGAGTTTCAGGCAATGATGCTGCTCGTCAAAAGCCAGGCGGAGGACGCGTCATGAGCCTTCTGGATACGCACTGGATCTTCTGCCCGGTCTGCCGCGGAAAGACGCGGACGCAGATCCGCGAGGATACCGTTCTGGAAAACTTTCCGCTGTTTTGCCCGAAGTGCCGGCGGACGTTCTGATGCTGCTGGCGGGGGCGCTTTTTGCTCTCATACGGCAGTGGGTCTATGCGGCGCTGATCTGGGCCGGGGCGCTCGGCTGCCTGGCGGCGGCGCTGAACTTCAGAGGCAAGGCCAAAGACGCCCATCAGCACGAAGATGAGCAAGTATGACGCGCTCTGGCGCTATCTGCAAACCAGCGGCCAGACGCAGCTGACGCTGACCTTTGACGAGATCGCGGCCCTTGCGGGCACGGCGCTCGACCATTCATTTCTGACCTGCAAAAAGGAGCTGCCCGCGTACGGCTACGCCGTCGGGAAGATCTCCATGAAGCAGCAGACCGTAATCTTTCACAAATTACCGGAAGGAGGATCCCAATGAGATCCCTGAAAACCATCCAGAAGCTTTCGAGTCTCGGAAGTATTCTCAGCAAGATCGCGTTCGTCCTGTCCGTCGTCGGCTTCTGCGGCTGCATCGCGGGGCTGATCGGCCTGCGCTTTGGAAGCGACGCGGTACTCAAGCTCGGTGATATCCGCCTGCACGGGCTGATCGCCAACGAATATGGCCGCGCCGCTGGCTGTGGACGGAGGTCTGTCTGGCGCTCATCGTCGCGCTCTGCGTTCCCTATCTGCTGATCCGCCCGGCGCTCGCGCGAGCTTCTCTGCGAAATCCCGGAGCATGCCCATACCGACAGCTGCTATACGCAGCTGTCCGCGGAGGACAGCGAGGATCCGGACGGCGATCCCGCTGAACTCCCTCTGACCTGCACCATCACCGACGAGACGCACGTCCACGGCCCCCGCTGCTACGGGACGTGGGTGCTGACCTGCAGGCTGGAGGAGCACACGCATACGGAGGCCTGCTATTCGACCGAAGATACGCTTCCAGACGGCGACGCTGATGCCTCCGGGACTCCGGCTGGCAGTGAAACCGGCGGCGACGCCCCGACCGGTGACCCGGCAGACCCGGACACGCAGGCGGGCGGCACACTGGAGGTCTCACTTTTATTATGGAGACGGGAGCACGCAGGATGCGAATCCGGACGGTGTCGGCTACTATACGCACAGCACCATGGCCGGGTTTATCCGGCTGGAACCCAGAGATCTGGACGAAGATCCGACGAATTTGACCGTCACGCTGTCGATGCCCAAGCAGTATGTCGAAAAAGACTCGATCCGGATCCCGCCGTTCTCGACCAATTCCACGGTCACGCAGTACGAGATCGGATCGGTCGAGGAGAACGGGGAGAATTACTCGATCAGCATCTACTTTACGGTCTATGACCGGACGCAGACGCTGATGCTGCCGTTCACGCTCAGCTTTCTGGACGATGTGGTCCCCGACAACTACCGGCTGCCCGTGACCGCGTCGGTCTTCGCGGAGGATTATGAGATGCAGGCCGGCGAGCAGGTCCGCTTCCATGCCTACACGGTCTACCGCGACCCGGAGCACACCCACGTCCCGGACGGGCAGACAAAGGTCACCTATACGAACACTGCCCGGTCCATCAACAGCTACCCGTTGGACGGCGAGACCGACGACAAGATCGCCTATGCGTTCTCCGACGCCACGATCATCGCCGCCCAGTCGATGTACGCGGAAAAATTTATCGCCCCGGCCGGGTCGGACAGCTGGAGCAAGCAGGGACTGCTGGTCAAGGCCGGATCCGACTTCGACTACCTGCTGGAGATCGTCAACGAGACTGCTGCTGTGCATACCGGCCTGACGGTCTACGATACCCTGCCCCGCATCGGCGACCCGAATCTCTTCGGCGCATCCGGCCGCGGCTCGGACTTCCCGGTCCGCCTGCGCGGCGCCATCACGCCGCCGGAGGGCTATACGGTCTATTACACTACGAGCGACGCTGTCTACACCCATTCCATGGAGGAGATGGTAGACTCCGATATCTGGACGACCTCGGTCACCGGCTACGCGTCCGTCACCGCCTTCAAGCTCGTCGCCGGAGAAGGGACCGTGCTGGCCGGGAACTCAAGATTCCAGGTCCGGATCCCGGTATGCGCGCCGAAGACCTTTGGCGAAGACTCCATGGCTCTCCTGCGCGCGAAGGTCGATCAGGATCAGGCCAGCGGCACGGTCTCGTAGCTGCAGGCCGTCAATGCCTTCGGCTTCCGGACCGTGCAGACCCCCACGGTCAAGGAATCCAACACGGTCTGGGCCCGGGTGTGCTTCGCGGGCTTCTGCGTGAAAAAGGTGAACGGCGCGACCCAGGCGGCGCTGCCCGGCGCGTTCCTGCTCCTCTCCGCCGCCGCCCTCCCAGACCTCCGCAAACGCCGCAGCCGGAAGCGCTGAGGCAGCATCCCCGTCCAATCCATAACGTCGCCGGCGCAAAAGCGCCGGCGGCGTTTTTCGGCAAAATGCCGGGTTTGTCTGTATCTTCTTGCAAAGTTCTCCTGCATATGTTACACTTTTTACTGGAAAAACGTACAGGAGGCACGGCATGGATCGGTATCGTATCATTGAGGTCAAGCAGAGCGTCTTTGCAGACAACGACGCTGCGGCGGAGCGGCTGCGCGGCGAGCTGGACGCGCAGGGCACATATCTCATCAACCTGATGTCCTCGCCCGGCTCCGGCAAGACGACGACGCTTCTGCGTCTGCTGCCGCTGCTGCAGCGGCAGCTGCGCGTGGGCGTGATGGAGGCGGATATCGACTCCGACGTCGACGCGGACACCGTCTCGCGCACCGGTGCGAAGGTCATCCAGCTGCACACGGGCGGCATGTGCCACCTTGACGCCGGGATGACCCGTGAGGGGCTGCAGCAGCTGGACGCGGCGGGGCTCGACCTGGTCATTCTGGAGAACGTTGGCAATCTCGTCTGCCCGGCGGAATTCGACACCGGCGCGCATCTGAACCTGATGATCCTCTCCGTCCCGGAGGGGCACGACAAGCCGCTCAAATACCCGCTCATCTTCCAGACCTGCGGCGCGATGATCGTCAATAAGATCGACGTCCTGCCGTATTTTGATTTCGATCTGGACAAGGTCACCGAGTTTGCGCGGCGGCGCAACCCCGATCTTGAGATCTTCCCCATTTCCGCAAAAACCGGCGAGGGCGTCGAGGCGCTCGCCGACTGGCTCTGCAGCCGGATCCGCACACACAAAGAAAAGAAGAAGGAGACAAACGCATGATCGATCAGGAACTGAAGCAGCGCGCGCTGACCCCCGCCGCCAAGGGCGAGGCTGCGCCGCGGGAGAAAATTCTGAAGCTTGGCAAAAAGATCACGGACGTCGTCGACCACAAGCTCGGCAAGGTGCGCGCGGAAGACGCGGAATACTGGGGGCTGGCCGGCGTCGTGACCGACGAGATGGCCGACATCGCCCTGACCATGAAGCTCCGCACGCCCTACACCGTCGAGGAGCTCTGGAAGATGAACAAGGTCACGGAGGAGCAGAAGCCGCATTTCCAGGAGCTGCTCGACCAGATGAGCTACATCGGCCTTCTGGAATACGACTACGGCTACCACTATGACCACAACGGGCGCACTGCGCCGCCCTCGGAGCGACGGTATATCCTGCCGATGTTCGTGCCGGGCAGCGCGGAGCTGTTCAACATGGAGGAGGATGCGGAGCTTTCGGGCCGGAACCCCCGGCTGGAGCAGCATCCGGAGCTTGCCAAGTTCTTTGAGCGCATGACCTACGTGCCCCTGGCGGGCAAGACGCATCTGCTGCCGCCGGGCGGCGGCGGCGTGGGCATGCACGTCATCCCGGTGGAAAAGGCCATCTCGATGGAGAACCAGACGCTCGACATCGAGCATCTTTCCTACTGGCTGAAAAAATATGAGGGGCACATCGGCGTCGGCCAGTGCTCCTGCCGCACGAGCCGCGCCGTGCTCGGCGAGGGCTGCGCGGACGACAACATGTGCTGGTGCATCGGCGTGGGCGACTTTGCCGACTACTGCCGCGAGACCGGCAAGGGCCACGACATCACCTACGAAGAAGCCATGCACATTTTGCAGGCGGCCGAGGATAACGGCTTCGTCCACCAGATCACAAACATCGACGGCGAGAACAAGATCTTCGGCATCTGCAACTGCAACGTCAACATCTGCAACGCGCTGCGCACCTCGCAGCTGTTCAACACGCCGAACCTCTCCCGCAGCGCCTACACGGCGGAGGTCGACCGGGCCAAATGCGTGGCCTGCGGCAAGTGCGTGGAATACTGTCCCGCGGGCGCGGTAAAGCTCGGCCAGAAGCTCTGCGACAAGCACGGCAACACCGTGGAATACCCGAAGCATGAGCTCCCCTACGGCCTCAAGTGGGGCGAGGAGCACTGGGATCCCGACTACCGCGACAACAACCGCAAAAACTGCTATGACAAGGGTACGGCCCCCTGCAAGACCGCCTGTCCGGCGCACGTCGCCGTGCAGGGCTATCTGAAGCTCGCCGCGCAGGGCAAGTATCAGGAGGCACTGGCCCTCATCAAGAAGGACAACCCCTTCCCCGCCGTCTGCGGCCGGATCTGCAACAAGCGCTGCGAGGAAGCATGCACCCGCGGCACGATCGATCAGGCCGTCGCCATCGACGCGGTCAAGAAATTCCTCGCCGAGCAGGATCTGCACGCCGAGACGCGCTATATCCCGCCCGTCGTCGTCGCCTCCAGCCGACTGACTGGCTGGGACCAGAAGATCGCCATCATCGGCGCAGGCCCCGCGGGCCTGTCCGCCGCGTACTATCTGGCCACTCGCGGCTACAAGCCCACGGTCTTTGAAAAGTCCGCCCGTCCCGGCGGCATGATGACCTACGGCATCCCGTCGTTCAAGCTGGAAAAGACCGTCATCGACGCCGAGATCCAGGTCCTGCGCGAGCTGGGCGTGGAGATCCGCTGCGGCGTCGAGGTCGGTAAGGACGTGACCATTCCGCAGCTGCGCGAGCAGGGGTATCTGGCGTTCTACGTCGCCATCGGCTGCCAGGGCGGCCGTCTGCCCGGCGTGCCGGGCGAAACGGCCAAGGGCACCGACATCGCCGTGCACTTCCTGCACGAGGCGCTGGCCGACGAGACGCAGCGGATGGAAGGCAGCGTCGTCGTGGTCGGCGGCGGCAATGTCGCCATCGACTGCGCCCGCACCGCGGTGCGCTTCGGCGCGGAAAAGGTCTCGATGGTCTGTCTGGAATCGCGCGAGACCATGCCTGCCGCGAAGGACGAGATCGCCGAGGCGGAAGAAGAGCACGTCGAGATCTGCGCCGGCTGGGGTCCGCAGGAGCTGCTGCAGGACGAAAGCGGCCATGTGACCGCCGTCGTGTTCAAAAAGTGCCTGCGCACCATCGACCCCGAAACGGGCCGCTTCTCCCCCGCCTACGACGAGAGCGAGACGATCACCATCCCGGCCGACCATGTCGTCTTCGCCATCGGTCAGGCGATCGAATGGGGCTCGCTGCTCCAGGATACGAAGGTCGAGTTCCACCGCGGCAACTACCCCGTCGCCGATCCCCTGACCTATCAGACGGCGGAGGAGGACATCTTCGTCGGCGGCGACGTGTATCACGGGCCGAAGTTCGTCATCGACGCCATCGAGGAGGGCAAGTGCGCCGCCGAATCGCTGCACCGCTACGTCCACAAGGGCGCAGATCTGAAGATCGGCCGCAACCGCCGCGATTTCATCATGCTCGACAAGGAGAATTTCTCCGTCAACTGCTACGATCATGCCGCCCGGCAGACCGAGGCCGTCGACCCCGCGGTCGACCCGCATTCGTTCCGCGACGCGCGCCGGACGCTCACGCCCGAGCAGGTCCAGACCGAGACGGCCCGCTGCCTCGGCTGCGGTGCGAGCTGGGTCGACCCGAACAAGTGCATCGGCTGCGGCGTTTGCACGACGAAGTGCGTCTTCGACGCCATCCATCTCAAGCGCGACCACCCCGAATGCTCCACGATGATGAAGGCCGAGGACAAGCTCAAGGGCATCGCCTCGATGGCCGGCAAGCGCCTCGGCGAGACGCTGCGCGGCCGGAAGGACTGAGCCATGCACGAGCTTGGCGTGGTCTTCCACATTGCTGACACGCTGGCGAGGATCGCGGAAGAAAACCAGGTGACGCGCATCCGCCGCGTCACGCTGGAGCTCGGCGAGGTCTCTACCGTCGTGCCGGAGTATCTGATCGACGTGTGGAACTGGAACTGCAAACGCACGCCGCTTCTGACCGGCTGCGAGCTGGTCATCGAGCGCATCCCCGCCGTGACACACTGCGGTGCCTGCGGCCGGGACTACCCCACCGTTCCGCAGGGCAAGATCTGCCCCCACTGCGGCAGCCCCCAGACCTGGCTCCTCCAGGGCAACGAATTCACCATCAAAGAGATCGCGGTTCCGGATACATAAACACACCCCCGCCGGTTTCCCCAAGGAAACCGGCGGGGGTTTTTATGCGGGATTCAGATTACCACGGAGCCTTGGTTGCCCAGACTTCTTCGTAGTTGCTCTTGTCGACCAGCTCATAGCCGGTGTCGATGTAGTGGGTCTCGTCGCCGAGATCGACGTCTTCGCCCTTGATGAGCTTGTAGAGCGTCTCAACGCCGAGGGAGCCCATGTTCGGATAGTTCTGGCCGATCAGCAGGTCGACCATGTCCATGCCGACGTACTGCATCATCGGTTCGCAGGTATCGACGGAGATGATGTGACCGCCGTTCTCCATGAACTTCTGGACCTCAGGCAGAGCGTCCGGGTCAGCGAAGTAGGGCCAGCCGCCGACGAAGAACCATGCGGCCAGAGCCGGGTTGGCAGCCGTGTACTGGCCGACAACATCGACAGAGGTCTGGACATCGTCGTTACCGGTCTGCACGGGCATGACCTCAATGTTGGAGCCTTCCACGGTCTCTTTGAAGCCGCGGATACGCTCTTCGAGGTTGGGAGCGCCGAGGACGCCGGTCAGGATCGCGACCTTGCCGCCGTCGGGCAGGATCTTCATCATTTCTTCTGCAGCCAGCTTGCCGACAGCGTAGTTGTCCGTGCCGCAGTAGAACGCGCGCTTGGATTCTGGGGAGTCGGAGTCGAAGCAGCCGACAACGATACCGGCGTCGACCGCTCTGTCGATGACGTCCTTCAGAGCGTCAGCGTCGTTGCAGCTGATCAGGATGCCGTCGACCTGCTTTTCGATCAGGCCTTCAATGACGGTGACCTGCTGGCCGGCGTCAGAGGTGGTCGGGCCGACCCACTGCAGGTTGATGCCCAGCTCCTTGGCCTTGGCCTCGGCAGCCGCCTGGCTGTCAAGGAAAATGGCGTTGTCCAGAGACTTGGGGACGACAGCGATGGTGATATCGGCGTCGGCCTTGACTTCGGGGGCAGCCGTCTCTTCTGCCGGCTGTTCGGTCTCGGTTTCGGTCGTCTCGGGAGCAGCCGTCGTCTCTTCCGTCTTGGCGGGCTCAGAGGAGCCGCCTTCCATGGAGCAGGCTGCCAGGCTCAGCACCATCAGTGCAGCGAGCAGGAGCGCAAGTAGTTTTTTCATTTGTCTTCCTCCTTAATATATTGTTCAGCCCCTTCGGGGCAGGAACACGGGTTCATGCGGCGGGTTTACGCCTTTTTCTTCATGTGGCGCAGGTTATCCAGCGCGACGGCGAGGATGATGACAGCGCCGATGACGGTCTGCTGCCAGTACGCGGAGACATCCAGCAGCACGAGGCCGTTGCGCAGGACGCCCATGATCGCGGCGCCGATGATCGCGCCGACGATGCTGCCGGAGCCGCCGGAGAGGCTCGCGCCGCCGATGACGGTCGCGGCGATGGCGTCCATTTCATAGCTCTGGCCGGCGGTGGACTGGCCGACGCCGAGACGGGCGGCCATGGCAATGCCGGAGATCGCGGCCATCAGGCCGGACAGGGAATAGACCAGGCGCTTGACGCGGTTGACGCGGACGCCGGAGATGCGCGCACCCTCTTCATTGCCGCCGATGGCGTAGATCCAGCGGCCGACGACGGTCTTGTTCAGGAAGAAGATCGTCAGGGCAGCCAGGACGACCATCAGCACGATCGGCGTCGGGATCCCGGCGATGTAGCCGAGGCCGAGGAACTTATAGCTGTCCGGCAGAGAACCGATGGGGTAGCCGCCGGTCACGGTATAGGCGATGCCGCGGGCGATGGACATGGTGCCGAGGGTGGCGATCATGGGCGGCAGCTTCAGAAGCGTGACGCAGACGCCGTTGAAATAGCCCATCAGCACGCCGACGGCCAGGCCGATCAGCACGCCGACGAAGACCGGCAGATGCCACTTGGTGATGGCCATACAGGACAGAACGCCTGCCAGCGCGAACACGGAGCCGACGGAAAGATCGATACCGGCGGTGATGATGACCATGCACATGCCGATGGCGAGAATGCCGTAGAACGAGAACTGGCGGATGACCGAAATCAGGTTGCTCGCGGACAGGAACTTCTTACCGACAGCGATGGTCAGCAGCAGGCACATGGCCAGCAGGATGATCAGAATGCCGAGCGAATTGCTCTTGGCCGGACGGCGCAGCGCGCCGCTTTTCTTGCTTTTGTCTTGACTGTTCATAGTTTTTCCAACCTTTCTGCTACGTTTCAGACAGATCCAGGCATTCTGCTTATCCAGCTGCGCTGAGGATCAGACTCATAATACGTTCCTGCGTCGCCTCGCTGCGGCTCAGCTCGCCGCAGACGTGACCCTCGTGCATGACGATGATACGGTCGCTCATGCCGAGGACCTCCGGCATTTCGGAGGAGATCATGATAATGCCCACGCCCTGATCGGCCAGCTTGCTCATCAGCTGGTGGATCTCGCGCTTCGCGCCGACGTCGATGCCGCGCGTTGGCTCATCGAGGATCAGGACCTTCGGGTGGGTCGCCAGCCATTTGCCGATGACGACCTTCTGCTGGTTGCCGCCGGAGAGGTTCAGGACCTTCTGCTCCGCGCCGGGCGTCTTGATGTCGAGCTGCTCGATGTAGGTCTGGGTGATCTCGTTTTCCTTCTTGCGGCTGAGGATGCCGCCCTTCATCTCCACGGGCAGGCACGGCAGCGTGGTGTTTTCCCGGACGGACATATCGAGGATCAGGCCAAGCAGCTTCCGGTCCTCGGGGACCAGGCCGAGGCCTGCGCGGATGGCGTCGGTCGGCGTGTGCTTTTCCAGCTTTTTGCCGTCGATGATGATCTCGCCGCTGTCCAGCGGGTCGACGCCGAAGATCGCGCGCATGACCTCGCTGCGGCCCGCGCCGATCAGCCCGGCAAAGCCGAGGATCTCACCGCGGTGGAGCGTAAAGCTGACGTCCTGCACCATCTTGCCCGCGTTCAGATGCTTTGCCTCGAGCACGGCTTCGCCGATCTGGGCATTGCCCTTCGGGTAGATATCGTCGAGCGTGCGGCCGACCATCATGTTGACGAGCTGCGGCTCGGTGCAGTCCTTCGTGTCGATCGTGCCGACGCATTCGCCGTCGCGCAGGACCGTGATGCGGTCGCTGATCTCAAACAGCTCGCTCAGACGGTGGGAAATGAAGACGACCGTCACGCCCTGATCGCGCAGATTCCGGATGACGTTCATGAGGATCTCGGTCTCGCGGTCCGTCAGCGAGGAGGTCGGCTCGTCCATGACGATCAGCTTCGCGTTGGTGGACAGGGCCTTCGCCACCTCCACCATCTGCCGCTGCGCGATGGACAGATCCTTGACCAGCGTATTGACATCGGCCGTCAGGCCGACCATATCGGTATAGGTCTTCGCCAGCTCCGACGTCTTCTGGAAGTCGACGAAGAAGCGGGCCTTGCGGTTTTCCCGGCCCAGGAAGATGTTCTCCCGGATGCTCATGTTGGGCATGAGGTTCAGCTCCTGATAGATGATGCTGATGCCCATGGCCGTCGCTTCCGTGGTCGAGTGGATCTGGACGGGTTTGCCTTCCCAGAGGATCTCGCCGCTGTCCGCCTGATGCACGCCGGACAGGACCTTCATGAGGGTCGATTTGCCCGCGCCGTTCTCTCCGATCAGCGCGTGCACCTCGCCGCGCCGGAGCGAAAGCGAGACGTCCCGCAGCGCGTGAACACCCGGAAAGGACTTGTTTATATTTTTCATTACCAGAAGTTCTTGTTCCATGTTTCCTCCCTTGCGCCGCTCCCGGGGAGCGGCCGGTCCTGCTGTTATGCGTTTTCGTCCATCGTTACCCAGGCGTTGCCCTGCTGGTTCGACTGCAGGCAGGCCTGGACGAAGCGGACGCCTTCGGCGCCGTCGTGCACGGTCGGGAAATCGATCATACCGGGCTCGAACGTGCCGTCCTTCTTGGCGTGCAGGCACTCCATGAACGAGCGGTAGAGGTTGCCCATGGACTCGAGCCAGCCCTCGGTGTGACCGGCGGGCAGACGGCCGTACTTTGCGGCTGCCGGCTCGATGCCGCCGCCGCCGCGGTGACGCTCGACGATGGTGCCGTCGCGGTCGATCATCGTGACCTTCTCGCATTCCTCCTGCGCCCACAGGATCGAACCGTTCTCGCCGTAGATGCGCACGCGCAGGTCGTTGTCGTGGCCGATGGCGAACTGGCTGGTCCAGTAGCAGCCGGTCGCGCCGCCCTCGTACTCGACGAGGACCACATCGTTGTCATCGAGCACGCGGCCGGGGACGACGACGTCCATCTTGGCCAGCACGCGCCTGATCTTCAGGCCCGTCAGCATCGACACGGCGTTTTCCACATGCGTGCCGAGGTCGCCCAGGCAGTTGACGCCGCCGGACTGCTTCGGGTCGCAGCGCCATTCGCCCTGCTTGCCGCCCCACTCGCCCTCATAGGCGAGCCAGCCCTGCGGATACTCCGCCATGACCGTGCGGATCTTGCCGAGCTTGCCCTCGGCGATATAGCGGCGGATATGCTTGGCCGTCACATGGCCCATATAGGTGTAGGTCACGAGGAAGAGCAGGCCCTTTTCCTCGGCCAGTGTCTCGAGCTCCTTCGCCTGCTCCGCCATCAGGCACAGCGGCTTGTCGCACGCGACATGGATCCCGGCCTCCAGGAAGGCCTTGCAGGCGGGATAATGCGTCACGTTCGGCGTGACGATGGTGACAAAGTCGATGCCGTCTTCGCGTCCGGCCTCCGCCTTTGCCATTTCATCGAAGGTTGCGTAGCAGCGGTCCGGCGCAATGCCGAGCTGCACGCCGGTCTCGCGGCATTTTTCAGGCGTTCTGGAAAAGCAGCCCGCCACCAGCTCCGCCTGACCATCCAGATTGATCGCGCGCCGGTGCGCGTCGCCGATAAAGGAACCCGGCCCGCCGCCGACCATACCGTATCTGAGTTTTTTCATTGCTTCGCGCTCCTGACGTCATGAAATTCTTGTGTGTAAAAAAATCCCGTTTTTAACCGGTTTTTTCACAATTTTTTCGATTTACTAAATCTTTTATATATCTTTTCATCGTAAACTCACAACCAATATCTTGCGATTTCAGTCCGACAATCTTGCGCTCCTCCTCTTTTTGTATGAGCCTCCAATCCTCCCCTCTGCATTTTGTTGATTTTGTCCATTGATTTTTGCGGATTATAAAATACACCCCGCCGGTCTGACCGGCGGGGTGTGGACTTACAGGATCTGCAGGATATCGCCCTTGAGGTAGAGAGACTGCTCGGCGGACAGACTGGCGGGGTGATCGCGGGACTGCATCAGCGGCTCGAGCAGGCGCGCGTCGCGGCCGGCATCCTGCGCGGCCTCGCGCAGCATCCGGAGAAACAGCTCCGGCGTCATGAACTGGCTGCACGAGCAGGAGACGAGGAAGCCGCCCGGGCGTACGAGCTTCATGCACTGCAGATTGAGCTCCTTATACCCGCGGTAGGCGCTTTCGAGCACCTTGCGGCTCTTGGCGAAGGCGGGCGGGTCGCAGATGACGAGCCCGTACTGCCGTCCTTCGGCGGCATACTGCCGGGCGCGGTCAAAGACGTTCGCGCAGGTCGTCGTGACGCGGTCGGCCACGCCGTTAAGTTCTGCATTTCGCCGCACGAGGGCCAGCGCCTCCTCCGACACATCCACTGCCTCGACCGACGCCGCGCCATAGAGCGCGGCATGGATGGAAAAGCCGCCGGTGCAGCAGCACAGGTCGAGCACATCCCGCCCGGGCGCGTAGGGCTTCAGCCGCCCGCGGTTTTCCTGCTGGTCGAGGAAATGGCCGGTCTTCTGCCCGTTTTCGATGCAGACGAGCATCCGCGCGTCGTGCTCCCGGATGATGAGCTCCTCCGGGACCGTGCCGTAGACGCAGGCCTTGATCTGCGGCAGCCCCTCTTTTTCGCGCACGGGCAGATCGTCCCGCTCATAGATCCCGCGCGGGGCAAAGATCTCCGCGAGGATCTCCACCAGCGTTTCTTTCCACTGCTCGAGACCGAGGCAGGCGATCTGGAACGACAGGCAGTCGGCAAATTTGTCGACGGTCAGCCCCGGCAGCCCGTCCGACTCGCCGAAGACCACCCGGCACGAGTCAGAAAAGCCCAGCGTCTGCCGCGTCTGCCACGCCGCGCGGATGCGGCGGGCGAAAAAGTCACGGTCGATCGTCTCCTCCGCCCGGCGCGTGAGCACGCGGACGGTCAGCTTCGACCGGGCGTTAAAGAACCCGCGGGCCACGAAGTGCTGGCGGCTGTCCAGCACGTCGACGACGCAGCCGTCGATGCAGATATCGTCCGCCCAGTCCAGCTCGTTGTCATAGATCAGCTTCTGCCCCTTCAGCACACCGGCTTCCTCCCCCCGGCGCAGGCAGACCTTCGGATAGTCCATAGCTCCTCCTATAGCTCGAGCGTATAGCGCTCGCAGGCATTGATGATGGTGGTGCCGCCGCGCTGCAGCACGCGGGGGATCGCATGGCCGTACTCCGTATGCACGTGGCCGTGGATCAGATAGCGCGGCTGATAGCGGTCAAGCAGCGGCAGGAAGGCCTCAAAGCCGCAGTGGGCAAAGTCCTCCGCGTCGCCGAAGCCGCGGGCCGGGGCGTGCGTAAGCACGATATCGACGCCGCCCGCGCGGCGGATCTTCCAGCCGAGCTTCCGGATGCGGGCTTCCATCTGCCGCTCGGTGTACTGGTTCCGCCCCCCGGAATACAGGGGGCTGCCGCCAAGGCCCACGATCCGCAGGCCGCCCACCGTCACGAGCTTGTCTTCGATGCACTCACAGCCCTCCGGCGGGCGCGATTCGTAGTTGTCGTCATGGTTCCCCCGGACGTAGAGCAGGGGCGAGCGGCCGAGCGTGGCGAGAAACGTCAGATATTCGGCCTTCAGATCCCCGCACGAGAGCATCAGGTCATACTCCCGCAGACAGCCGGGCTTGTAAAAATCCCAGAGATAACGGCTCTCCTTGTCCGCAAGCAGAAGCAGCTTCACAGCAGCGGCCCCCTTTTCTTCGGTTGGAGCGCATCACGGTAGACGCCGAGCAGGCGCACCATCGGCTGCGCCATCGGCAGCAGCTCCTCATAATCCGGGATCTTGCCGGTGACATTGCTGCACAGCCAGTCCATACGCAGGATCGTTTCCGGCGAGAACCACTGCTCGCCGTCATTGCGCAGCGTGCCCGCCTGGTCGGTGATGCGGCGGTGGAAGGGCGTCAGCTCACCGTGCACCAGCGCCTCACGCAGCACCCGCAGCAGCTCCCGCGGGCCGTCCGGCACGCTGGGGGCCAGCTGCACGTCGACCGCGCCGCTGGCAAAGCCCCACCAGTAATTGACCGCCCCGGCGGCACTCAGCTCGTCCCAGCCGCCGCGCAGGATGCTGCGCGCGAGGCGGATGTAGATCTCGCCCCAGTTGCGGATCGGCAGCGCCTCGCGCCGCGGCTTTCCGTCCTCTACGCGGCACAGGCCGCGCCAGCCGTTCTCCTGCCCCGGCCGCTTGAGGTCGTGGGCGCAGATCATGCCGAGCCCCTCCGCCGCCAGCGCGGCGGCAGGCTCCTGCTCGCAGCACGACCAGCGCAGCAGGATCTGCGCGTCCGGCCGCGTCAGCTGCGCGCCGAGCGCGAACGCGTTGATGGCCGCGGGCGTACCGAAGACCGGCGCGTCGGCGACGTAGCCGATGCGCGCGTCCTCTGCCAGCGTCCCGGCCAGCGCGCCGAGCAGGAACTTGGCCTCATAGATCCGGCTGTAGTACGTCCGGACGCCGGGATACGGCATATCGACCGAGCAGTTGAGAAAGCGCACGCCCGGATACTTGGGCGCGAGCTTGCGGCAGGCGAAGATCAGCGGCACCGTCGTGGTGAAGACGACCTGCGCGCCGTCGGCCGCGGCCTGTTCAAGCGCGTCCTCGGGACTCGGATAGTCCGTCACGAGATAGACCCGCGCGTCGATGGCCTCGCCGAGCGCCTGCACCAGCTGGCGCCGCCCGGCCTCATGCGCGGCGATCCATGGGCTGGCCTCCGGCGCGCATTCGTAGACGAATGCCGCGCGCAGGCACCCGCGGAAGCCGGTCAGACGGCCAAGCAGGCTCTGCGGCTCCGGTGCAGCCTCGGTCTGCACGGCGATCTTGCCGCCCTGGGCGACAGCCTCCAGCTCCGGCCAGATGGCGCGGATGGACCGCTCCAGCTCCGCCTGCGTCAGCACGCGCAGATCGCCCAGCGTGTACGCGTGCAGCCAGGTCAGCAGCGCCTCCGCTGTCGTGACGGGCGGCGCGGACTGCGTCAGCTTGTCATAGGCGGTCTTGAAGGTATAAAAGGCCGTGAGGAACGCGCGGCGCTCGAGCTGCGACCAGACGTGCTCGGCGTCGAAGCCGAGCGCGGCCTGCAGCTTCGGATAGTCGCCCAGGCGGTTGAAATGCACCTGATACAGGCCGCAGCGCTCATAAAAATGCAGGAATTCATAGTAGACCCGCACAGCCGGGTCGTCGGAGTACAGCGGCAGCACGCGCGTGACGTACGCGCGGATGGTCGGCGCGCCGAAGCTCCGCAGGACGCTCACGCGCTTGTTGCCCTCCTGCACGTAAAACTGCCCCATATACTCAAAGCAGCGGATGGGGTCGACGATGCCGGTGTCGCCCAGATGCGCCTCGCAGAGTGAGATCCACTTGCTCGCAAACTCCGTCCCCAGGTCCAGCAGCGGCATGAAATTCGCCGCGAAGGCCGTCTGCCGCCCGGCGGTATTCATCCCGACGATCTGGGCGATCGGGATCTCCAGCTCGCCCAGATCCACGCGCCCGGCCACCACGCCGCCCTGCAGCAGCTCCTCGAGGACCTGCGGATAGGGGTCGCGCCCGCGGTGGACGCAGTCGCGGTAGCATTTCTGCCCGGCTTTGAGCGCCAGCTTGAACTGATGCAGCGCTTCTTGTCTGTTGATGCTCGCGGTCATGATCCGGTGTCTCCCTTCTCATTTTTATGTGCAAGAGCCGCCCGCGGTTCGGGCGGACGGCTCAGATATGATACTTATATTTCTTGTCTGCCCTCCAGGGCGCGCAGCAGCGTCACCTCGTCGGCATATTCCAGCTGGCTGCCCACGGGGATGCCATAGGCCAGCCGCGTCACCTTCACGTCCATCGGGCGCAGCAGACGCGACAGATACATAGCCGTGGCCTCGCCCTCGGTGTCCGGGTTCGTGGCCATGATGACCTCGCGCACGCCGCCCTGGGATACGCGGGAGATCAGCTCGCGGATGCGCAGATCGTCCGGGCCGACGTGGCTCAGGGGCGAAATGACGCCGTGCAGCACGTGGTAGACGCCGTGGTATTCCCGCGCACGCTCCATGGCGATGACGTCCTTCGGCTCGGCCACGACGCAGATGAGCGAATGATCCCGCTCCGGGTCGGCGCAGACGCCGCAGAGCTCCTGATCGGTCAGATTCTGGCAGACCGGGCAGAGCCGGACGCTGTTTTTCGCGTCCACGATGGCCTGCGCGAAGCTGTCGGCGTCCTCCTTCGGCAGCGACAGCACATAAAACGCCAGCCGCTGCGCCGACTTCATGCCGATGCCGGGAAGCCGGGCAAACTGTTCAGTAAGCCGCTCGAGCGCGGCCGGAAACGCGCGCATCAGAACAGACCGCCGAGGTTCAGGCCGCCCGTGAGCTTGGCCATGTTGGCGGACTGGTCGGCCTCTGCCTTGCGCATGGCCTCATTGACGGCCGCGACGATCATATCCTGCAGCATTTCCACATCTTCCGGATCGACTGCTTCGGGATCGATGGTGATCGACTTGAGCTCGCGGTCGCCGCCGCATACGGCCTTGATGACGCCGCCGCCCGCCGTTGCCTCATATTCCTTCGCCTGCAGCTCCTCCTGCATTTTCATGAGGTTCTCCTGCATTTTCTGCGCCTGCTTCATCATCTGCATCTGGTTTCTGCCGCCCATCGGCATACCGCCGCGATATCCGCCTTTTGCCATGTCATGTTCTCCTTATCGTCGTAAAAATTATTTTATCGTAAAAATGTCGCTGTGCTGCTGTCCGAACTGGACAAGCGCGTCCATCGGGTCGTCTCCCACCCGCGACAGCCGGTTTTTGAGCGCGAAGCGCACTGCGACGGGCCTGCCCAGCAGCGCGGACGCCTTTTCGCGGATCAGCTGCTCGATGGCGGGCTTTTTGACCATGCCGAGCACGAACTCGTTGTCCGCCGCCATGATGAGGGTGCTTTCGCCCTGCAGCACGGGGTGCAGCGGGCCATTGGCCGCGAAGAAGCCGCGGTCCTTGGCCGAAAGCTCCGCCCGGAGCTTTTCCGAGAGCGCGGGCCAGAAGCCCGCGGGCGTCTCCGGCTTCGGCGCGGCGGGCGCCGGCTGCGCCTGCACCGGCGGGGCGGCGGGAGGCGCGCTTCCGCGCTCGGGGTCGTCCGCGTCGTTGGGGAAGGGCGGGCGGTCGTCGTCATATTCGTCGCCGGAGGTCTGCGGCGCGGCCTTGACCAGAACGCCGGAGGCCAGCTGCTCCTCCACGCGCGAGATGCGCGCGTTCAGCGCCTGCGCGTCGAGCCGCAGCGCCGGTTCACACAGCTGCATGAGCAGCAGCTCCGCCGCCACGCGCACGTCGGTGTTCTTGCCGAACGAGGCGCGGGTCTTCTGCGTCTCGGTCAGCACGCGCATGAGTTCGCCCGGGCTGAACATGTCCTGCAGCGCCAGCGCCTGCTGCTCCGTCGCGATGCCGGAGAGCATGGCAAGCCCGCTCTTCGGCGCAGTATGCAGCACAAGAAGGTCGCGGCACAGCGCGCACATCTCGCCGAGCAGCGCGCCCACGTCCTTGCCCGCGGCATAAAGAGACGAGAACACCGTCAGGGCCTTCGCCGTGTCCTGCTGCGCGATGGCCTGCATGAGCTCCGCCGTCCGCCGCTCACCGGCAAGGCCGAGCGAAGCGTAGACGCTCTCGAGCGTCACTGCGCCGCCTGCCGCCGAGGCGCACTGGTCGAGCAGGCTCACGCCGTCGCGCATGCCGCCGTCGGCGAGGCGCGCGAGCAGGTTCACCGCGTCGGGCTCGATCTCGATGTGCTCCTGATAGGCGATGAAGTTGAGCCGCGAGGCGATCTCCTCTGCCCGCAGACGTTTGAACGCGAACCGCTGGCAGCGGGAGAGGATCGTCGCCGGGACCTTCTGCAGCTCGGTCGTGGCAAGGATGAACAGCAGATGGGCCGGCGGCTCCTCGATGATCTTGAGCAGGGCGTTGAACGCCGCCGTCGAGAGCATGTGGACCTCGTCGATGATATACACGCGCATTTTGACCGTGCCGGGCGTATAGATCGCGTCGTCGCGCAGCACGCGGACAGAGTCCACGCCGTTATTCGACGCCGCGTCGATCTCCAGCACGTCCATGCAGCTGCCCTCGTCGATGGCCCGGCAGGACGGGCACACGCCGCAGGGATCGCCGTGGTTCGGATTTTCACAGTTGACCGCCTTGGCCAGGATCTTGGCGCAGGAGGTCTTGCCCGTGCCGCGCGTGCCGGTGAACAGGTACGCATGGCTGAGCCTGCCCGTCTCGAGCTGCGCGCGCAGCGTGTCGGTCACGCTCTTCTGCCCGACCACATCCGAAAACGTCTGCGGCCGGTATTTCCGGTACAGCGCCTGATACATCCCCGTTCGCCTCCATTCTGTCTGGTATTATACACGATTTTTACGGGAAAGAAAAGAGCCGGGGCAAAAATTGCCTGCCCGCATCAAGCCACAGCAAAAAAGCCTTCCACTATGAGGGGAAGCCATTGGGGGGCGCTGCCTTTTGTGGGGGCGGGGCAAACAAAGCAGACTTCCCCGCAAAAAGGTGCAGACCAGCGAATCCGGTCTGCACCTTCCGTTGATGGCAGATATTCTATGGCAACTAGCTGCAAATCTGACGTTGAGGTCAAAAGCATGGTTTTTTGTCTAAGAAGCCAGCCATAAAAGAAA
>ERZ809074.1076-NODE-1076-length-37703-cov-30.359833_pt1 | contig 37703 bp, 38 predicted proteins | sample MGYA00520795_ERZ809074 | MGnify/ENA primary metagenome ERZ809074 (study PRJEB31570, sample SAMEA3212989) | Homo sapiens | biome: human-gut; feature: human gut; material: fecal | place: Sweden | collected 2011 ...
AGCCGGCGACGATGCCGGTCAGCATCAGGATCAGAAATCCATAATTTTTCCAGAAACCGCTTTTTTTCATGTTTGATTCCTCCCAATCATTCTGTGATCTGTTCCATGCTGACCGGATCCAGAAATTCTCCCGCCAGCTCACCGCTGCATACGAAAAGCGCAGCACCCGTCAGAAACAGGCCGTTTACGCGCCCGTTTTCCATCTGTACTTCCATAAGCAGGTCACCGCCGTCTGCGCTGATGCAGATCTTTTTGCCGTCCATGCGTCCGTCGGCTGTCAGGACCGCCGCAAGCGCGCCGGCACCTGTGCCGCAGGCCAGTGTAAAGTCCTCCACGCCGCGCTCATACGTTTTCTGCCGAAGATGCTGCGGGCCCGTGATCTGATAAAAATTGACGTTTGCGCCTTTCCGGAGCGATGGATGATACCGCAGTTCGCGCCCGAGCACACGCAGCGCGGCCAGCTGCTCTTCCCGGTCCAGCCGCAGCATCAGATCCGGCAGCTCTACCGTCAGATGCGGAATGCCCGGATTGCCCAACTCGACATAACCGCAGCGGATCTCGCGTCCGCCTGCTGTCAGGCAAAGTCCGGTCTGCAGGACTGTCGGTGTGTTGAGCCGGATCCGGAACCAGCCGTGTGGCTGCCGCCAGCCTGTGACCAGTCCGGCTGTTGTTTCCAGGCGGACGGTCTGGCCCGCATAGCCGTTTTCATATGCATAGCGGCAGGCACACCGCGCGCCGTTGCCGCACATCTCGCCCATCGAGCCGTCGGAATTGTAAAACCGCATGGCAACGTCTGCATCGCCGGATGCCTTTTGCAGCAGGATCACGCCGTCTGCGCCGATGCCCATGTGCCGGTCGCACAGGCGGCATACAAGCCCCGGCACGTCTTCCGGTGCAAGGCCGAGCGGCTGTTCCACCGCATCGAGAATGACAAAATCATTGCCCGCGCCGTTCATTTTGGTAAAGTGCACGCAGTGTCCCTCCCGGATGTTTCTGATGGTATTATATGCCGGGCAGGAAAGAAAGTAAATGCAAAATCGTGCTGAAAATCTTGCAAAAAATGCTCTGCCTGCCGCCGCATTGACTTTCGCCCGGTTTCACGATACAATAAAATAAAATTTGTAAATATGCACGGAGGGAAAAAACACAGTGCAGAAATGTTATAATTGCGGGAAAGAAGTGGACGACAACGTCCTCATCTGCCCGGAGTGCGGCGCGCTCGTTAAGCGCTACGGAAAGCCGGAGCCGCAGCAGGCGGAGCCGTTTGAGTCGCAGGGGACCGCGTTTACCCAGCCGCCGCAGCCGCATGCCGCGGTCTGGCAGCGGGAGGACGGGAAGCTCAAATTCAGCGGCGGCGTGACCTTCTGGCTGGTGCTGTGCGCCATTTTCCTGGGCTATACGCTGTTGGGCTTTGCCTGCACGCTGTTCATCTACCGGTTCCAGGCGGTCTATTTCCAGACCATCAGCCAGTTTCAGGAGCTTGCGCCGCTGGCCGAGCTGCTGCAGGCGCTGCTTGCAAGCATTGAGGCGTATCCGGTCTATTATCTCGCGGTCGCCGCGCTCGTCGCGCTGCAGTTCGGCTGCGTGAGCTGGTTCCTGGCGTCGAAGCGGAGGCTGGCGTTCTACATCCTGGCCGCGGCCGCGGCCGTGCTGACGGTCATGCAGCTGATCCTCGGCGGTGGTGTGGGCGCGCTGGTCTACATCCTCGGGCCGCTCGCGGCCTGGCTGATGCTGCGCCGCAGCTGGAGCCTGCTGCGCTGAATACGAAAAAAACCGCCCCTGCCGGTTTGCGGCAGGGGCGGTTTTGTGTCTTCAGACCAGGAAAAATTCCAGGATCAGCACGATCGCGCAGCAGCCGACGGCGACCTGGAACAGGTTCGCGCCGAGCCACGCGGCCGCGATGCCCAGCACCAGCGCGGCAAGGCCCGCGATGGGGGAGCTCGTGGTGTGGAGGATGGACGGGAAGGTCATCACGGCCAGCGTCACGTAGGGGACGTAGAACAAAAACGAGCGCAGGAAGCGGTTGCGGATGGGCCTGCGGATGAGCGTCAGCGGCAGCTCGCGGATGAGGAACGATACCCCGGCGCAGACCGCGATATAGAGATAGATCTTAGTGTTCATGCCCTGCGGCCTCCTTTTCCTCCGGCTCGTCCTTCACCGGGAACAGCGCCGCCGCGGCGGACGCGATGAGGATCGTCAGCAGAATGGTCCTCGTGCCCTCGGAAAGGGCGCTCGTCAGCGGCAGCACCGAGCAAAGCCAGCTGGCCGCGAAGCTCACGCACACGCAGCCGAGCACGACCGGGTTTTTCTTCGACGGCGGGATGATGATCGCCAGAAACATACCGAACAGCGCGACGGACAGCGCGCTGACCACGCGTGCGGGCAGGATGCTCCCGGCCGTGACGCCCAGCGCCGTGCCGATGGCCCAGCCGGGAATAGCGGGCACGAACGCGCCGTAGGAGTAGAAGGGGTCAAGATACCCGGGCCGCGCGATGGCGATGCCGAACAGCTCGTCCGTCACGTCGTAGCCGACGAGCAGCCGGTGGTACAAAGGCGTATCTGGCGAAAATTTCTGGCTGAGCGAGCAGCTCATCAGCAGGTACCGCGCGTTGGTGATGAGCGTGATGAGCGCCATCTCCACAAAGCCGCTGTCGGCGGCGATGACGGTGAAGGCCGCGTATTCGCCGGCCGAGGCGTTGTTGAGCAGGCTGATCAGAAAGCCCTGAAAGGCGTTGAGGCCCGCGCTGCGGGCGGCAATGCCGAGCGAAAACGCCACGGCGAGATAGCCGAGGCCGATCGGAACGCCGTCGCGGACGCCGGCGAGAAAGTCCCTGCGCCGCACGGCGCGCTGTGCTGCATCCATATGCGAAAGATCCTCTTTTCTGCCCGGCACGCGGTGCGTTGATCCGCCGGGAATTCTATTTTTAGCACGGCTTTTTCTGCTTGTCAAGCGCCGACGGCATTTTGACGAAAGCAGGGGAAAATGAACCGCGATGTTTGCAAACTGTCCGTTTCTGAACGGCAAATGTACGCAAAACACGCGCATGCCCTTGACTTTCCAGTCTGCGTCTGCTATAACATCAAGGTAGCAATTTAAAGCTTTCACTATTTAAAACAACAAAATGGAAAGAGAGAATCAGATGGAAAGAGAAAGACTGGGTTCCCGGCTGGGCTTCATCCTGCTGTCGGCAGGCTGCGCCATCGGCTGCGGGAACGTATGGAAATTCCCGTGGATGTGCGGCCAGTATGGCGGCGGCGGGTTCGTGCTCATCTATGTGCTGTGCCTGCTGCTTCTGGGTCTGCCGGTCATGACGATGGAATTCGCCGTCGGCCGCGCAGCGCAGGCCAGCCCCCTCCACATGTATCAGAAGCTCGAGCGCAAGGGCCAGAAGTGGCACATCCACGGCTATGTGGCCTTCTTCGGCAACATCGCGCTCATGGCGTTCTACACCGTCGTGACGGGCTGGATCGTCTATTACTTCGTCAAGTTCCTGACCGGCCAGACCGAAAACCTCGGCTTCGTCGCCATGATCACGAATCCGGGCGTCAACGTCACCTATCTGGCCGTCACGGTCATCGTTGCGTTCACGATCCTCTGCTTCAACCTGCAGGGCGGTCTGGAGCGCATCTCCAAGTATATGATGACGCTGCTGCTGGTGCTGATGGTCGTGCTCGCCGTCCACAGCGCGACACTCTCGGGCGCGGCAGAGGGTCTGAAGTTCTATCTCGTGCCCGATTTCTCCAAGATCACCGGCACGGTCATTGTCGGCGCGATGAACCAGGCGTTCTTCACGCTCTCGGTCGGCATGGGCTCGATGGCCATCTTCGGCAGCTACGTCGGCAAGGAGCGCTCGCTGCTCGGCGAGTCGGTCAACGTCATCGTGCTCGATACGTTCGTCGCCATCGTTGCGGGCCTCATCATGTTCCCGGCCTGCTACACCTACGGGCTGGAGGTCAACGCGGGCCCGAGCCTGCTGTTTGACACCATGGCCTCCGTTTTCAACCACATGGCGGGCGGCCGCTGGTGGGGCTCGCTGTTCTTCCTGTTCATGGTCTTTGCCGCGCTGTCCACGGTGCTGGCCGTGTGCGAGAATATCCTCGCCATGGTCCGCGAGATGACCGGGTGGAAGCGGCCGCTCGGCTGCCTTGTGTGCGGCGCGGGCGTGTTCATCCTCGCCATCACCACGGCGCTGGGCTACAGCGTGTTCCATTTCCAGCCGTTTGCCGAGGGCACGGCCTGGCTCGACCTCTGGGACTTCCTCGTCTCCAACAACATCCTGCCGCTCGGCTCGCTCGTCTTCGCGCTCTACTGCTGCAACAAGTTCGGCTGGGGCTGGGACAATTTCGTCGCCGAGGCCAACGCGGGCAAGGGCCTGAAGGTCAAGGCGTGGATGAAGCCCATCTTCCGGTATCTCGTTCCGGTCGCCATCATCTTCATCTACATCTACGGCATGGTCACCTTCGGGTGGAAATAAGCAAAAGATCACGCCCGGCAGCTTCGGCTGCCGGGCGTTTTCTGCATGATAGGACTCAGGCAAAGGGCGCCTTGTTCGCGCGGTGGACCTCGATCTCGTCGATGACCGCGTTCGTGCGGCGCAGGACGAGGAAGGCGGCGATCTCGGCGATATCCTCCGCGGTGATCATCTCCTCGCCGGTCAGATCCGGGCGGGAGACCTTTGCCATATCGGTAAAGACGCCGCCCGGGGAGATCAGATGCACGCGGATGCCCTGTTCATAGACCTCCGCGGCCAGCGTCTTTGTAAACCCGGCCATGGCGTGCTTGGACGCGGCATAGGCGGCCTGGCGCACGTAGCCCTTGTGGGCGGTGACGGAGGCGATATTGAGGATGGACGCCGCCTGCGACTGCCGCAGCAGCGGCAGCGCCTTCTGGCACAGGAAAAACGGCGTGCGGCAGTTGAGCGTCATGATCTCGTCGAAGCGGGCGGGCGTAATGTCTTCAAAGGCGTCGCTCTGCGCCATCCCGGCGCAGTTGACCAGCACGTCGAGCCCGCCGAAGCGCGCCTGCACGGCGGCAAGGCACGCGTCCTGATACCCGGCGTCATTGACGTCGCCGGGCAGCAGCAGGGCTTCGGTACCCTGCGGGAGGCTGGCGCGGACGGCCTCGAGCTTTTCCGTGTTCCGGCCGCAGAGCGCGAGGCGGAAGCCCTCGGCCGCAAACCGCCGGGCGATGGCGGAGCCGATGCCGCCGGAGGCGCCGGTGATGAGCGCGATGCGCGCGGGCGTCGGCATGCTCAGCACCCCGCGAAGGCCAGCAGCGCGCTGGTATCCAGCTGGTCGAACGGGCGCAGGAAGGGCGCGAGCTCCGCTGCGATCTGCCGGACGCCGCCAACGGAGTCGGACTCGATGTTGAGCGGGATGAGCGGGTCGTGCAGGCTCAGGCGCAGCAGGAACCAGCCGTCGCCGTGGGCCTTGTCGAGATTCACGCGGACGCCCTCAAAATTATCGGGCGCGACGGACCAGCCTGGCTGCGAGGCAGCGTAGACGTTCAGTTCGTCGATGATCTTCTGGCCGTAGGCCTTGAAATCCGGGACGAGGATGTTCATGCGGAATTCCTTGCTCTCGGCGGGCTCGGCCAGGTCGGCGATGAGGGATTCGAGCGTGTAGCCCTCTTTTTTCGCGCGGGCCAGCTCGATGAGCAGGCGGGTGACGAGATACGCGCCGTCATCCAGGAAGTAATTCTCCTTCAGTGCGCCGTGGCCGGAGGTCTCCATGGCCAGCTGGCTGTCGTGGCCCTCGCGGTTGAGGCGCATGGACTCGTTGATGACGTTGCGGTAACCGCGCTTGAAGCGGTGGTGCACGCCGCCGTGCTTCCGGATGAAGGCCGCGAGGCCGGTGGAGGTGATGGAGTCGGTGACGATGGTGGTGCCGGGATGCTCGCGCAGCAAAATCGCCGCCATCATGGCGATGATGCGGTTGCGGTTGAGCTCCGTCCCGTCGGACAGGACCGCGCCCGCGCGGTCGACATCGGTGTCAAAGATGATGCCGAGATCGGCCTTCGATTCCTGGACCGCGTCCAGGATCGACTGCATGGCGGCCTCGTTTTCCGGGTTCGGGATGTGGTTGGGGAAGGAGCCGTCGGGGTCGAGGTAGCGCGAGCCCGCGGTATCCGCGCCGAGCGGCTCGAGGACCTTCGCGCAGTAGAACCCGCCCGCGCCGTTGCCGGCGTCGACCACGATGCGCATACCGGCCAGCGGCTGCTCACAGCCGGCGGCGTCCTGCACCTTTTTGCGCAGCTGCGCGGCGTAGGTGTCCATGAAGCTGCCGGTCACGATGCTGCCGGCGGGGAGGCCGGTATGCTCGCTGCCGCCTGCCAGCGCGAGGATCGCGGCGATGTCCTGCTTCTCCAGACCGCCGTCCTTGGTGAAAAACTTGTAGCCGTTGCGGTTGAAGGGCAGGTGGCTGGCCGTGATCATGACGGAGGCATCAAAGGCGAAGCCCTCGGTGACCGTGGACATGAACATGGCCGGGGTCGAGGCCATGCCGAGGTCCGTGACCTGCAGGCCCTCGGCGGCCATTGCCTCCATGAGCCACAGCGCCAGCTGCGGCCCGGACAGGCGCGAGTCGCGGCCCACGGCCACGCGCAGCGTGTCCTTGCCCAGCCGCGCGCGCAGCCACAGGGCAAAGCCCCGGCCGATATCGCGGCAGGCCTGCTCGGTGAGGTTTACATGCTGGCCCTCGATGCCTTCCATGGCAACGCCACGGATGTCGCTGCCATTCTGCAGTTTTGTGTAGTCCATACTGTTTCCTCCTGTTTTGATTCTTTTTCTTGCATGATACCACGGAAAACCACAAAATGCAACGCAGATATAAAAAATGATGGAAACAGCTTCGGCTGTTTCCATCGTTTTTTATTGGATCATCTCCAGCAGCGCTTCGGGGGAAAGGTCCTCCGTGACGCCGAAGCGGAGCATGGCGGCGAGCGTCTGCGGCAGGCCCTTGACCACGGTGTTGATGCCGGGGTTGGTCGAGAGCGTCACGTGGACGCCGAGATTCTGCAGCGTGACCTGCGCGAGCGTGGAATACTGTCCGGCCGGGTAGGCCAGCACATCGACCGGCCGGCCGGCCGCAGCTTCCAACTGCGCGCGGCTTCTGGTAAAGTCGGCGGTCAGCACCTCGACGTAAGCCTCTTCACTCTCGCTGGGCAGCTGGAGGATGTTCTCCCGCACGGCGGCAGAGCCGTCTTCATACGGCGGCCACTGGTGCATGTCGTAGGTGTGGCTCTGGATGGAGATAAGGCCGGAGCCGGCCATCTCTGCCGCTTCCGCCGCGCCGAAGTGTGGCGTCATGGCATAGTCCGTATCCTTGTAGTGATCCTTGCCGAACGAGACGCCGATCGAGAAGATCGTCGCTTTCATGCCGTATTTCTGCAGGATCGGATAGGCGAGCGTGTAGTTGCTGAGATAGCCGTCGTCAAACGTGATGACGACAGGTTTTTTCGGCAGCGGCTCGCCCCGCAGGACGTAGGCCTGCAGCTCGTCAAAGGAAATGCCGGCATAGCCCGCTTCCGTCAGCGCGCGGATCTGCGCTTCAAACTGCTCCGGCGAGACCATCTCATCATTTGTCACGTCCTCGGCCAGGTGATGGTACATGAGGATGGGCACGCGCGTGCTGATCGCAGAGTCGGTCAGGGCCGTGGGCTGCAGGACGTCCGTAAAGTAGCTTGCGGGCGTGTCGGCGGTCACATAGGTCCCGAAATCGTCCGGCATCCACAGATCCGTCTGCCCGGCGATCCTTGCGCACATCATCTCGCCCACGTTGTTGCGGAAGTGCGTGCCGTCATAGAAATACCGCGGCTCGCAGCTGACGCTGCTGGACGAAAAGTCCCAGTACGGCGTGACGGCGGCCAGCGCCTGATAGAACTGCGCGACGTCCTCTGCCTGATAGTTTTGCAGGTACTCGGCGTAGACCGGCCCGGCGACCACCACGAGGTTGACCCCGGCGGCCTCGCACCGGGCCTTGATCGCGGCGACGCTCTGCATGCACGCGTCGGTGTAGGGAAGGGAGAGCGACTGATGGGGATAGTCGGTGAAGACAGGATAGCGCTCTAAATAACTGTCCATCGCGCCGATCGGCTCGGCATCGCGCACGCGCTTGTCGTAGCAGCCGGTCTGCTCGTCAAAGACGTCGAAGGTCTGCGGCAGGATGGTGTCGGTGCGCAGGGCCTTCAGCTTGGCGAGGGCGTAGCGCGGGTCGGCGAAGAGATAGCGCGTGTAGAATGAGAGGGCGGAGGTATCCGGGTCCTCCTTGTAGTGGAGGTTCTTCGTCAGCCGGTCGGATTCCTCGTCGTATTCCAGACCGTTGTCGAGATACACGTTCAGCACGAGGTTTTTGACCTCGTAGTGCCCGATCAGATAGTCCGCGATCTTCTCGCAGTCGCGCATGTCCGCGCCGTACATGATGAGGTTATAGAAGCTGGCGTCATACAGCTCGTTGAACCCGTCCACCGGGAACGAGCTGGTCGACGAGCAGCCGAGGATATAGGAATCGTATTCCCCGTGGTGCTGCTCGAGATAGGAGAGCTTTGCCACGCGGGGGTTGTTGGTCTCGTCGTAGGAGAACCAATGAAGCAGCCGGTCGCCGAACGCACCGAAGGGATCGGCCGCGAGATTCAGCCCGGCCAGCAGCGCGGCCAGCACAAAAACGGTCACAAGAAAGACCAGTACCCATTTTTTAGAACTCATAGCTGCACCGCCTTAAAACTGCGTATAGATAAAGCCCGACGGGATATACCCGGCCCGGAACACGCCGAGCAGGAACACCGCCAGCAGCAGTGCCGTCATGGCGGCCCACTGCACAAAGCCGGACTTCTTTTCAAGCCCCGCGCGGATCTGCACGCCGCGCTCCTGCAGACTCTCGAGCACCAGCAGGACGATGAGGCCCAGCGCGATGACGAGAAAATCCGTCTTCGCAAGTCCCAGCGACAAGAGCGTCCCGTCGAACAGCTGCCCCGGCTGCGGGTGCAGAACGGTGGTCTTCAGCAGGGTAAATACGCTCCGCAGCCGCGGCGCGCGGGTAAAATACCGCCCGATGAACACCAGCAGTGCCGTCCGCAGCGTCATGAACACGCGCCAGCCGGCGCTCTTGTCGTTCACATGCAGCGCGGCCTTCCAGCGCAGGAACGTCTTTTCCAGCAGCAAAGACGCCGTGATGAGCACGCCGTTCCACAGGCCGAAGGCGATGTAGCGGAAATTCGCTCCGTGCCAGATGCCGATGATGAAGTAGACGATGAACGTCGCCAGCGACGTGGCGAAGATCTTGCCCGCCGTGCCGCCGATGTGCGTTCTGGCCCAGCGGGAGAGTTTGCCGAAGCCCCTGGAGAGCGAGATGGGGTAGAACACATAGTCGCGCATCCACGCGCCGAGGGTAATGTGCCAGCGCCGCCAGTAGTCGGTGAGCGACGTGGCAAAGATCGGGCGGCGGAAGTTCTCGGCCATATCGATGCCGAACAGGCGCGCGACGCCGCGGGTAATGTCGATGCCGCCGGAAAAATCGCAGTAGAGCTGGATGCAGTAGAACAGAATGCCGCTCGCGATGACTGCGCCGCCGTAGGGGCAGTTGTCCTTGATGACGGCGTTGACCAGCACGGCGGCCCGGTCGGCGATGACGAGCTTTTTGAAGTAGCCCCAGAGGCACAGCTGGATGCCGAATTTGAGATCCCGCCAGTCGAGGTTCCGCTCGGCCGTCAGCTGCGGCGCGAGCTGGTCATAGCGGCTGATGGGCCCCTGCACCATCTGCGGGAAGAAGGAGACGAACAGGCCGTAGCGAAGAGGGTTTTTCTGCGCGTCCGTCTTTCCGCGGTACACGTCGATCACGTAGCCGACGGCCTGAAAGATGAAATAGGACAGGCCCATGGGCACGACAAAATCCCACCGGGGCAGCTTGTCCCCGAGGGCGGACGGCAGGGCGGAGGCCGTGAAGTTCCAGTATTTCATCAGATACAAAAGCCCGAAGCATAAAACGGCGCACACGGCGCAGATGCGCTTTTTGACGCGCCGCACGGCGGCCTTTGTCTGTTTGTCGGGCGCGGGGCGGGCGTTCTGCCGGGCAAGCAGCAGTCCGGTCAGCCAGGTGACGGCGGCGACGAGCACGAGCCACACGGCGCTTTTGACCCCACCTGCGAGGTAGAACACCATGCTCGCCAGCAGCAGCACGACCCACTGGAGCTTCTTCGGCACCAGATAATAGAGGATCACGCCCGCTGCCACGAGCCCGACGAAGGGGAGCGAGGCAAACGACATCTCAGCTCTGCTTGCTCTCGATGAGCTCTTCGATGGCCTCGACGCTGTTGAAGTTCTCCGGCGTCAGATCGTCGACGCCGAGCTCGACGTCGAACGCCTCCATGAGCTCGGTCACAACGGCGACGATGTCGAGCGAGTCGATCAGGCCGTCGTCGATGAGGGCGGTCTCGGTCTCAAAATCGATGCCCGGGCAAATTTCACTCAGAATTTCAATGATCTGTTTTTTCATGGGGAAACCATCCTTTCAGTCCAGCCGCAGCACGACGGAGGTCCATCCGTCCGGCCGGAAATCGTTCTTTTCATAAAAGCGCTCGGCGGGCGTATTGCCCTGCCGCGCCCAGACCGTGCATTTCTGCCCGCCTGTGCGCGCGCGCAGCATGCCGAGCAGCCGCTGCGCCAGCCCCTGCCCGCGGCAGTCCGCCCGCACGGCCAGATGCCGGATCTCGCAGGCCGCACGCCCCGGCGCGTAATGCAGAAGTCCCGTGATCCCAGCCTCGTCTGTCAGGCAGAGCATTTCTCCTGCCTCCACGGCCCTCTGCAGCGCGTCGTCCGGCGGGATGCAGCCCGTCAGCGGGTCAAACTGTGCAAGAAGAAACGCCCGCACCGCGTCAAAGGACGCGTCTGCCGCCGCCTCTGCCTCTGCGGCTTCGGCCGCGGGCCGCGCGCGCCGCAGACGGCGGAAGCATTCGGCAAAGCCGAGCACCCGCAGCTGCTCTGCCGCGGCGGACATGGCATCCGCGTCCTTAGCGCGGCAGCTGAGCTCGGTCACGACGGGCCTTTTTACGTCCGGCAGGAAGAACGTCCCGCCGGGCTGCAGGTAAAAGTTCAGGACCAGGTGCCCGGGCCGCTGCCGCAGCAGAAGCAGGCACCCCTCGCGTTCCTCATAATACAGCCCGCGCGGCAGCTCGCGCTGATAGTCCTCCGCCGAGAGGAAGCAGTTGGTCACAACGCCGCGCCTGAGCTGCGCGGACAGAAGCGGCGCGAGCGCCGCATAGCTCTCAGCCCTCTGCATGCAGATACCGCTCCTTCAGAGCCACGCGGTCGATCTTGCCGTTGGCGTTGTAGGGCAGGGCCTCGAGCTTTTCATAGAGGTTCGGCAGCATGTATTTGGGCAGCAGCTTCCGCAGGTCCTTGGCCAGTGCGTCCGGCTCCATGCCGCCCGCGTAGACGCAGAGAATGCGGTCGCGCGCCGCGTCATAGAGGCAGGCAGCTGCCTGCATCCCGGCGAGGCTGTGCAGGGCGACCTCGATCTCGCCCAGCTCGATGCGGTAGCCCATGTGCTTGATCTGCCCGTCGCGGCGGGCGAGGAAGTAGAGGTATCCGTCCTCCCGCAGCACGGCCATATCGCCGGTGCGGTAGAGAATGTCGCGGAAATCGGGGCAGAGCGGGTTCTGGATGAAGGCCGCGTCCGTCTTGGCGGGGTCTGCAAAGTAGCCCGCGGCGACGCCGGAGCCGCGCACGCAGATCTCGCCCGGCTCGCCGGGCTGCGCCTCGGTCAGATCGTCCTTCAGGAGGATGATCTGCTTGTTGCGGCAGGCACGGCCGATGGGGATGGGCTCGTCGTCGCGGTACTCGCGCGTCAGGTGCATGGCAGCGCAGTCGATGGTCGTCTCGGTCGGGCCGTACATGTTGACGACCTGCAGTCCGGGCACGGCGGCCTTCCACAAATTCACATACCGCGCCTGCAGCGCTTCGCCGCCGAGCGCGGCCTTTTTCAGGTGCGTGGGCGCGTATTTTGTGAGCGCGCCGGAGGCCGCGACCAGATGGAACGCCGAGGTCGCCCAGTTGATGGCGGTGACGCCCGTCTCCTCCATGGCCTTGAGCAGGAGCATGGGAAAGGTGAAATATTTCTTCTCAAAGATGCGGCAGCTCGCGCCGAGCGAGAGCGTCTGGTACACATCCTTGCCGGAAAGATCAAAATAAAACGGGGCCTGATTGCCGAAGACCTCGTCTTCGGTATAGCCGCAGAATTCCGTCATCCAGGCCGTGAAGTCCAGGATCGCGCGGTGTGGGATGACGATGCCCTTCGGCGTGCCGGTCGAGCCGGAGGTGAAGAGCACGTAGACGGGGTCGATGTCCAGAATTTCTTCGCGCCGGGCCCGCAGCAGCGCCTCGTCCGGCGTGTGCTGGGAAGCCTCTTCAAGCGAGACGAGCGGCGCGCAGTCCGCAAGTGCGCGGGCCTGCGGCTCGTTTGCCGCCGTATGGACGATCGCGCGCGCGTGGACCTGACCGAGGATGCTGCGCATCCGCGCCTCAGGCATCTGCTCGTCGATGGGGACATAATAGCAGCCGCTCTGCAGCACGCCCTGCATGGCGGTGACGCTCGCCGCAGTCCGGCCGATCATGACGGCCACCGGCGCATTCCTGCAGCCGGGGAGGCCGGCCAGCACGGTCCCGAGCGCCTGCGCGTCATGGAGCATCTGCCGGTAGCTCACGGCGCCTGCGGCGTCGGAAAACGCAGTCTTGTCCGGCACGCGCGCGGCAGAACGCTCGAGGTATTCAGCAACATTTCTCAGCGGCATACAGTTCGGCTCCTTCCGGATGGGATACGGATCAAATACTTTTGAGAATTTTACCACATCCGCACGCAAATGTAAAGGCGGCAAGGCGCCTGCAAAAAATGATGCACGCGGCGGTTGAGTCCGGGCGCGATCCATGGTAGAATGACAAAAAACAAACAGGAGCAGAGCTTATGAACATTCTGATCTCGAATGACGACGGGATCCGGGCGGAGGGCATCGCGCGGCTGGCCGCGGCGGCGCTGCCGTTCGGCAGGGTCTACGTCGCCGCGCCGCAGAGCCAGTGCAGCGGCATGTCGCAGAAGCTGACCATCCGCGGCACTCTTGCAGTGGAGCAGGCGGATTTCCCCGTCCCGGTGGAGGCCGCATGGGCCGTCGGCGGCACCCCGGCCGACTGCGTCAAGGCAGCTGTCAAGGCCCTCGTCCCCTGCAGGCCGGACGTGGTGCTGACGGGCGTCAATCAGGGCTGGAACGCGGGCCTTGACATCGCCTATTCCGGCACGATCGGCGCCGCGCTCGAGGGCGTGATGAACGGCATCCCCGCCATCGCCTTTTCCGCGCGGGAGTTCTGCGACCCGGGCGCAATGGAGGTGTATCTTCCCCGCGTGCTGCAGGAGCTGCTGCAGGCGCTTCCGAAGCCCGGGACGCTCTGGAACGTCAACTTCCCGGACTGTGCTGCGTCCGCCTGCAGGGGCATCCTGCGCGGCCGCGTTCCGGCCGCGTGCAGCTTCTATGACAACGAATATGACCGGGCCGAAGGCGCGCTTTCCATCCGCGTGTCAAATCCGGGGCCGGAGCAGTGCAGGGAAGGCAGCGACATCCACGCCATTCTGCACGGCTATGTCTCCATCGGCGAGGTCCGCAGTCCACTTTTGAGTATCTGAGACAAAACAGGAGGAACCAACCATGTATGATGTGATCGCGCTGGGCGAGCTGCTGGTCGATCTGGCAGAGCGCTCCAAAGACGAGGCCGGCTATCCCACGCTGGCAGCCAATCCGGGCGGCGCGCCCGGCAACTTCCTTGCGGCGCTCAGCGCCTACGGAAAAAAGACCGCTTTCCTCGCCAAGGTCGGCGACGACACCTTCGGCCGTCTGCTCGTCGGAACGATGCAGCGCGCAGGCATCGACGGCCGCGGCATCCGGATCGACCCGGACACGTTCACGACGCTGGCCTTCGTGACCTTCGACGCGCACGGCGACCGCTCGTTCGCCTTCGCCCGCAAGCCCGGCGCGGATACGCAGCTGCGCTGGGACGAGATCGACCCCGCGATGCTCGATGAAACGCACGTGTTCCACTTCGGTTCGCTCAGCTGCACGGACGAGCCCGCCCGCAGCGCGACCCAAAGCGCCGTCGCCTATGCCCGCGCCCACGGCAAGCTCGTCACCTACGACCCCAACTATCGCCCGCCGCTCTGGAAGACGGAGCAGGAGGCCAAGGAGCAGATCCTCTGGGGCCTGCGGCAGGCGGATCTGGTGAAGATCAGCGACGAAGAGGTGCAGTTCCTCTGGGGCTGCAGCCCGGAGCAGGGCGCGGAGCGCGTGCTCGCGCTCGGCGCGAAGCTCGTGATGGTGACGCTTGGGCCGAAGGGGTGCTTCCTCAAGAACGCGCAGGCCGAATACCGCTGCGGCTGCCCGCAGGTCCGCACGGTCGACACGACCGGCGCGGGCGACATCTTTGGCGGCAGCGCGGTCTCCCGCTTCCTGGAGCTCGGCAAGACGCCGGAGCAGCTGACGCCGGAGGATCTGGCCTACATGGCCCGCTACGCCTCCGCCGCGGCGAGCCTCTCGACCGAAAAGTCCGGCGCGATCCCGTCCATCCCGGCAAAAGAAGCCGTCCTGCAGAAAATGCAGGAAGCATATTAACAGCAAAAACCTGCCCATGCCGCAGCATGGGCAGGTTTTTTCACAATATAAAAAGGCTCCCCTGGAAGGGGGAGCCTTTGCCTGCTGCGGCGGGGCGCTCAGAACAGGCTGCGCTGTGCATCCTCCTCCGCCGGGGGTTCCGGTTGGGCGAGCAGGGCGTCCAGGTCGCTTTCGCCGTAGACGGCGATGCCGTTGGCTTTGAGGAGGGCGGCGGTCACGCCGTCGCCGGGGGTGAGGCGGCCGGAGAACGTGCCGTCGTAGACCTCGCCGCTGCCGCAGCTCGGGCTGCGCTCTTTCAGGACGGCTGCCTTGCAGCCGTAGAGCCGGGCCAGATGCAGCGCCTGCTCCGCCCCGCGGCGAAACTGCGCGGTCACGTCCGCGCCGGATCTTGAGACGACGGTGTCCGCCCGCCGCTCCGACGGCTCGCGCGGCGTGGGCAGACCGCCCAGCTGCTCCGGGCAGATGGGGATGAGATGGTACTGCTCCATGAGGGCGACAGTGGGCATGACGGGCTTCGACCCGCCGTCATACCGGCACTGGACGCCGAGCAGACAGGCGCTGATGAGCAAATTCTCCATGTTATCGGATCCTTTCTCCGTTCAAGACGGCTTCTGTGAGCGTATCGCCCGCGTACACGAGCTTCAGGGAGAAAAACGGGACATGCTCGTCCATGAGCCGCAGGAAGATGCGGTCGCCCTCCCACTGCTGCAGGGCGGCAAGCTCGTGCTTGCCGATCCAGGCCAGCTCCCCCTCGTCGCACTCCTTCGGCGTGCCGGTAAAGCCCGTGGCGTGGAACAGGTGCATGTATTCGGTCGGGTAGATGTCGGAGACGAAGGTCACGAGCCCGCAGTAGCGGCACTTCGTGAGCGTCAGTCCCGTCTCCTCAAGCACCTCGCGGCGCACGCAGTCCTCCGGGCTTTCCTTATCTTCGAATTTTCCGCCTACGCCGATCCATTTGTCGTGGTTTTCGTCGTGCTGCTTTTTGACGCGGTGGAGCATCAGATACTGCCCGTCCCGCTCCAGATAGCAGAGCGTCGTCTGCTTCATGCGGCCAGCCTCCCTGTTTGTGATCTGCCTCTATTTTATCAGCTGCGCGCGGAAAAGTAAACGGCCGGGTTTTGTGCGTCTTGTCTGTTTTGGGGAGAAAAAATCGGTGAAAACGACGAATGACTTTCCGGAGGGGATCTGGTATAATACCAGTATCTTAGCCGGAGTGTACCAATCCACACTTATGGTGCCCTGCGGTCAAAAAAAGGAGGATAAAACCAGTCCGGGTGACTCCCGGTGCGGCATTGTGGAGACATGTCGCAATGCGTCCGCCAAGCCCGGCGGTCGTGAGAATGCGCATTGCGGAGGCAGCGCAGTCAGAGTCGGAAACACTATGGCAGAAGTAAAACTCGTAAACGTCAAGAAGATCTACCCGTTCGTCAGTGGCGAAGAAAAGAAGAGCAAGAAAAAGAAGAAGGGCGAAGAGCCTGCCGAGGAGAAGAAGGTCAACCTGCAGATCACCGATAAGGGCGTCGTCGCCGTGCAGGAATTCAACCTGGACATCGCGGACAAGGAATTCATCGTCCTCGTCGGCCCGTCCGGCTGCGGCAAGTCCACCACGCTGCGCATGGTCGCAGGTCTTGAAGAGATCTCCGAGGGCGAGCTGTATATCGACGGCAAGCTCATGAACGACGTGGCCCCGAAGGACCGCGATATCGCCATGGTCTTCCAGAACTATGCTCTGTATCCCCACATGACCGTTTATGATAACATGGCCTTCTCCCTGAAGCTGAAGAAGACCCCGAAGGCGGAGATCGACCGCAAGGTCCGTGAGGCCGCCGAGATCCTCGATATCACCCAGTACCTCAACCGTAAGCCGAAGGCGCTGTCCGGTGGCCAGCGGCAGCGTGTCGCCATCGGCCGCGCCATCGTCCGGAACCCGAAGGTCTTCCTGATGGACGAGCCGCTGTCCAACCTCGACGCCAAGCTCCGCAACCAGATGCGCGCCGAGATCATCAAGCTGCGCGAGAAGATCGACACCACCTTCATCTACGTCACCCACGACCAGGTCGAGGCTATGACGCTCGGCGACCGCATCGTCATCATGCGTGACGGCTTCATCCAGCAGATCGGTACCCCGCAGGAGGTCTTCAACCATCCGGCCAACCTCTTCGTCGCCGGCTTCATCGGCACGCCGCAGATGAACTTCTTCGACGCGACCCTCGCCAAGAAGGGCGACAAGTACGTTGCCACCGTCCAGGGCAAGGACTTTGAGCTGCCCGCCGACAAGCAGGAAGCGCTCAAGAAGATGGACAAGATCCCGACCGACATCATCGCCGGTGTCCGCCCGGTCCACGTCCACCTGTCCGACGACGGTATCGACGCGACCGTCGACGTCTCCGAGCTCATGGGCTCCGAGCTGCACCTGCACGTCAACTCCAACGGCAAGGACGTCGTCATCGTCGTCCCGACGACCGACATCGATGTCGGCGCTGTCCACGGCGGCCACAAGCCCGTCAAGTACAGCTTCCGTCCGGAGCTGATGCACTTCTTCGACAAAGAGACCGAGAAGAACATCTTCTGAGCCGAAGCATTGACCCCATAAATCACCCCCTCCCGCCGGTAGGCAGGAGGGGGTTTCCTTATCCAAGGCTCCCCTCCCAGGGGAGCTGTCAGCCGCAGGCTGACTGAGAGGTTGTCGCAAATTTGCGATAAAACCCAAACCGCAAATTCAGTTTGCGGTTTGGAAAGGAAGAAACGAGCACAGAGGATAAGAAGCCTTGCTTGCAAGGATTCGTTCCGTCGTGGTCGTTTCTGACGCGCCTCCGGCGGCCCTATCTTTTCTCTCGCAAGAGAAAAGATAGGGGAGAAAAGAGTGCTTGGGGACGCGGGGTGCATGCTGCCTCTGATTTTAGGCGGGCCACAATGTTTCGGTCTGGCGTTCCACACGAGACTCATCTCACGGGCGTCTTGGTACGCGCCGCCTGATACGGGGGTATCAAATTTGATACTAGTTGCCTTAGAACGATTGCCATCAATGGAAGGCACAGTGAAAATCTGGATAATTTGTACCTTCTTGCGGGGAGCGAAAATCCAAGGCTCCCCTTTCAGGGGAGCTGTCTGCGAAGCAGACTGAGAGGTTGCTGCAAATTTGCGACGACCTCTCCGTCTCGGCTTCGCCGAGCCACCTCCCCTGAGAGAGGAGGCTTTGGGGTGTGCACCCCATGGCTTCCCCTATGAGGGGAAGCTGTCAGCCGTCAGGCTGACTGATGAGGTGGGCGCAGCTGCGCAGACGGAAGTGCCTCCACCTCATCCGTCACGGCTCCGCCGTGCCACCTTCCCCTTGTAGGGGAAGGCTTTGATAAACAAACCAGCCGCAGCAGGATCCTGCTGCGGCTGGTTTTGTCTGGTTGGTCATGCGTTGCGGGATTTGTAGGGCTGGACGCGGGAGGCGCCGGAGAAGTCGCCGGAGACCATGGCACCGGTCGGGCAGACCTTGGCGCATTCGCCGCAGGCGGTACATTTGTCCCAGTCGATGCGGGCGAGGAAGTTGTCGACGGTGATGGCGCCCTGCGGGCAGGTCTTTTCACACTTATGGCAGCCGATGCAGCCGGAGGAGCAGACCTTGCGGGTGTACGGACCGTTGTGATAGCTCGAGCAGAGGACCTCGGTGCGGATGATATCCGGCACGATCTCGATGATCTTCTGCGGGCAGGTCTGCGCGCAGATGCCGCAGCCGATGCACGCGGTGTGGTTGACGCAGGCGATGCCGTCCTGCATGCAGATGGCGTTCTGCGGGCAGGCCCGGGCGCAGTCGCCGAAGCCCATGCAGCCGAAGATGCAGCTGCCGTTGCCGCCGTAGAACAGCTTTGCTGCCGCGCAGGAGGGGATGCCGCGGTAGTCGGCCTTGACGCTCGTGGCCTCGCAGGTGCCGGCGCACTGCACGACGGCGATCTTTTCCACCACGTCCTCGGCCTCCACGCCGAGCAGCGCCGCGATCTGCGCCGCGACCGCGTCCGCGCCGGGCACGCAGAGATTCGTCTTCGTGCCGGGCTCGAGCAGGGCCTTGGCGTAGCCGTCGCAGCCGGTATAGCCGCACGCGCCGCAGTTGGCGCCAGGCAGGCATGCGCGGATCTCAGTGAAGCGGGTATCCTCCTTGACGGCCATGACGCTCGAGGCCACAGCCAGGCCGACCGCGCAGATGAGGCCGATGACCGTAACGGCCAGGATCGGGATCAGAATTTCCATATGACGCCCTCCTTTTAACCGAACAGCCGGTCGATGATACCGGTCAGACCGAAGAACGACAGCGAGACGATCGCCGCCGAGACGAGCGTGATGGGCAGGCCCTCAAAGCTCTTGGGCGGCTCCGCCTCCGCCACGCGCGAGCGCACGCCGGAGAACAGCACCATCGCCAGGAAGAAGCCGAGGCCGCAGCCGAGCGCGGTCAGCAGCGCTTCGCCGTAGTTCATGCCGTCGGCGATGACGTTCATCGTCACGCCCAGCACGCCGCAGTTCGTCGTGATGAGCGGCAGGTACACGCCCAGCGACTTGTGCAGCGCCGGGACATAGCGCTTGAGCACGATCTCGACCAGCTGCACGAGCGCGGCGATGACGAGGATGAAGACGACCGTCTCCATATACGTGAAATCGACCTTGCCCGCGAGCAGGAAGTGATAGATGGGCCAGGTGACGGCGGTGGCCAGCACCTCGACGAAGATGACGGCCAGCGACATGCCGGTGGCCTGGTCGAGCTTCTTCGAGACGCCGAGGAAGGGGCAGATGCCGAGGAACTTGACGAGCACGTAGTTGTTGGTGATCGCGGCGGTCAGAATGACGAGGATCATGGTCTTCATTTCGCAGCCGCCTCCTTTCCACTGCAGGATGCCTTGCCGCAGCCGGGGCAGCCTGCGCAGCCGAATTCCTTCTTCTTGATGGCCTTGCCCTTGGAGATCTTATTGATGAGCGCGATCATGCAGCCGAACACGAAGAAGCCGCCGGGGGCCATGGTCAGAATGCCGATGGGGTTTTCGTGGAACCAGGGGACGGGCAGGCCGCAGAACGTGCCGCAGCCGAGCGTCTCACGGATGGCCGCCATGGCGCAGATGGCGAGCGTGAAGCCGATGCCCATGCCCGCGCCGTCAATGGCGGAGTCGACGACACCGTGCTTGCTGGCATACATCTCGGCACGGCCGAGGATGATGCAGTTGACGACGATCAGCGACAGATACACGCCCAGCGACTGATACAGGCTGAAGGCGTAGGCCTCCATCACCAGCTCCACGACCGTGACGAAGCCCGCGATCACAACGATGTAGCAGGGGATGCGCACGGGATCGGGCACGATCTTGCGGATGGCGGAGATGGCCATGTTCGACAGGATCAGAACGGCCGTGGCCGCGATGCCCATGCCGAAGGCCGCGATGACCGACGTGGAGATGGCCAGCGTCGGGCACGTGCCGAGCACGAGCACGAGCACGGGGTTCTCCTTGATGAGGCCTTTCAGAAAGTTCTGTAATTTGTTCATTGCTGCGCCTCCTTTACAAGCTCAAACGCCTCGAACGCGGTCTCGACACAGCCGCGGTAGGCGGTGGAGGTGATGGTCGCGCCGGAGATGGCGCTGACGCCGGAGAGGGAAGCGTCCTGCCCGGCGTACTGGCCGGTGTAGCTCTCGTTTGCGGTCTGGCCGCCGAGCGTGGTGGTCTCGGACGAGACGTCCATCGTCCGGCAGGTGCGGATGCGGCCGTCCATGCCGATGACGCACAGGACCTGGATGGTGCCGCCGAAGCCCTTGCCCTCGACGGTGAACAGATAGCTCGTGGGGGTCCCGGCTGCGTCCAGCGCGGCGTAGGCGCTGACGACGCCGCTTGGCAGCGCCGCCTCAATGGGGGCAAAGTCAGCCGCGTCCGGCACGGCGTCCAGCCGGGCCTGCTGCGCGCGGGCCTCGGCGTTGGCGGCGGAGACGGGGGCGGTGAAGTGGTTCACCACGGCCAGGGCCGCGGACGTGAGCAGGCAGATGACCACCAGCACGACGATGGATTTTACGATCTCTTTGTTTTTCATGCCGGCACACCTCCGAGCGGTTTGCTTTTGGTCCATTTGGACAGGTACGGCGTGAGGATATTCATAAAGAGGATGGCGAAGGACACGCCCTCGGCGTAGCTGCCGTAGAAGCGGATGAGGCAGGTCAGCAGACCCGCGCCGATGCCGAACAGCGCCCGGCCCCAGCAGGTCTGCGGCGCGGTCACATAGTCGGTCGCCATGAAGAACGCGCCCAGCAGCAGACCGCCCGAGAGGATCTGCCGCATCGCGTCCTGCCCAAGGATCAGGGAGAGGACGAACACGGTCCCGACGAAGCACACGGGCGTCTGCCACGTGATGACGCCGCGGAGGAGCAGATACGCCCCGCCGAGCAGCAGCGCCAGCGCACAGGTCTCGCCGATGCAGCCGCCGTGGTTGCCGAGCAGCAGGGTCCAGAGCTCCGGCTTCTGCCCGGCGGCCAGTTGCGCCAGCGGCGTGGCGGAGGAGACGGCGTCGGGGAAGACCCAGGCCGTCATGGTCTTGGAGAACGAGAGGAACAGCACGATGCGGCCCACGAGCGCGGGGTTGGCAAAGTTCTTGCCGATGCCGCCGAAGAGCTGCTTGACCGCGACGATGGCGACCAGACAGCCGAACACGGCCTGCCACAGCGGGATGGACACCGGCAGGTTGTAGGCCAGGATCACGCCCGTCACCACGGCGGACAGATCATCGATCGTGGAGGGCTTGTGGCAGAGCTTTTCAAAGCCCCACTCGAAAAACACGCACGCGGCGGCGCACACCGCCGTCACGAGCAGCGCCCGCCAGCCGAAGATGATCACAGCGGCGATCAGGGCCGGACACAGGGCGATGAGCACGTCGCCCATGATCTTCCGGGTCGTTGCGCCGGAATCGATATGCGGGGAAGCGGAGATCACAAGCTTCATTTCTGCACGGCCTCCTTCTTTGCGTCGATCTTTTCGCTCTGCAGCTTGCGCCAGGCGGCGAGCTTCGCCTTGGCGAGCTTGTTGGTCTGCACCAGCGGCCGGTGCGCGGGACAGCCGAACGAGCAGCAGCCGCACTCCATGCAGAGGTTGACCTTGAGCTCGGCCAGCCGCTCCATATCCCCGGCCTCATAGGCCGCGACGATATGCGACGGCATCAGGCGCAGCGGGCAGTGGCGGATGCAGCGGCCGCAGCGGATGCAGGCCGTGGGCTCCGGCAGCACGGCGTCGGCCTCGGACATGGCGAGCACGGCGTTCGTGTTTTTGAGCACCGGCTGCTCCAGATCCGGCACGGCGATGCCCATCATCGGCCCGCCGTAGAGGACCTTCTTGGGCTCCTGGCAGAAGCCGCCGGACTGCTCAAACACATCCGCGAGCTTCATGCCGATGGGGACGATGACGTTCTTGGGCTTGGCGACGGCCGAGCCGTCGACCGTGATGCACTTTTCGACCAGCGGCATGCCGGTATTGCAGTAGCGGGCGATGTTGGCGAGCGTGGTGCAGTTGAGCACGATCGCGCCGACGTCGAGCGGCAGCTTGCCCTCCGGTACGATCTGGCCGATGGTGTTGTAGATCAGCACCTTTTCGCCGCCCTGCGGGTAGAGGGACTTGAGCGCGCAGACCTCCATGCCGTCCTCGTCCTTCGTGAGCTTCCGGTAGAGCTGGATGCAGCGGGGCTTGTTGTCCTCGATGGCGAAGATCACGCGGCGCACCTGCAGAAAATGCTGCACGAGCCGCGCACCCTCCATCAGCTCGTCCGAGCGGTCGAGCATCGTGCGGGTGTCGGAGGTGATATAGGGCTCGCACTCCGCGCCGTTGATGATGACGGCCTGGACCTGCTCGAGATTCTTGACGGTCAGCTTCACGACCGTCGGGAAGCCCGCGCCGCCGAGGCCGACCATGCCGCTGGCGCGGACGGCGTCAAGAAAGTCCTGCATCGTCTCGAGCTTCGGGGGCTGGAGCGTGGGATCGGGCTCCTGCTTGCCGTCGGCGGCGATGACGACGGTCTGCATGAGCCTTCCGCCGGAGCCGACCTGCTGGCCGATCTTCTTGACTGTGCCCGAGACGCTCGCGTACACGGGCGCGGACACGAAGCCGCCGGCTTTGCCGATCAGCTGGCCGACCCTGACGCTGTCGCCGGGCTTGACGACCGGGATGGCGGGCGCGCCGATGTGCATGGACATCGGGATCTCCACCGTCTCGGGAATGGGCAGGCGCAGCGCAGCCAGCTCCGCGGTGTTTTTGCGGTTCGGCACGTGTACGCCGTGGATGTGTAGTCTCATCCGTTTGCTTCCTCCTCTTGCTTCTTGTCTGCCGGCAGCAGCCCGGCCCTGCCCAGCCGCTGCAGAAGCAGCTGCGTGCAAAGCCCGGTCAGAGCACCGGCAAGAATTGCAGCCGGCAGTAAGACCGGCAGGTAATACCATACAGCGCGCGTCCGCGCAATGAGCGCCGCCGCGCACAGCTGACCAAAATTATGCGCCATCGCGCAAAAAACGCTCAGGATCCACAGCCGCCGCCCGGAAAACCAGCGCCGCAGCGCGAGCATCCCCGCGTAGGCGAAAAGCCCGCCGGTCAGGCTGTAGAGCAGCGCCATGCCCTGCCCGGTGATGACGCAGCCGAGCGTCACCCGCACGAGTAGCACGCCGAGCGCCCATCCGGGCCCCAGCGCCTGCATGGCGAAGAGCGTAAAGATGTTGGAGAGGCCCGGCTTGATGCCGGGAATGGCCGTCAGCGGCGGCAGCTGGTTCTCCAGCACGAACATCACGAGCGCTGCCGCGGTCAGAACCGCCGTCAGCGTCAGCTTCCGCAGCTTCATGACAGCCCTCCCGTTCCGCTGAGCGCGTCCACGTCCGCCCCGGCCGCCCATTCGATGGACAGCCGGTTCGGCAGGCAGACGATCGGCCCGCCGGTCCTGCGCAGCGGCCCGTGCAGCACGCAGACCTGATCGGGGCAGTCCGCCTGCGAGACGAAGACCTCGCCGCCTGTGACCGTGACCGTGTTCTCCCCGGCCGGGCCCTCGACGGTAAATACCGTGTCCTGCCGCAGATCGAGCGTGTGCAGGAGCTGCCCGTCCTGATATACAAGGACCGTCTCTCCGCCCCCGCGCGGCAGCAGCCAGAGGGCGAGACACCCGGCAAAGATGGCCGCGAAGATCACGACCCAGATCCAGTTCCTCTGCTTCATGGCTGCAGCACCTGATACGGCCGGTCGGACTGATACTGTCCGGCAAGCCCGGGCGTGATCCAGACAGAACCGTCATCCGTCATAAAAACGGCCTCGAAGGCCAGGTCCCCCGCCCGGTAAAGCGCCGCCCCGGCATCCAGCCCCATGACGAACAGCGCCGTGGACAGTGCGTCGGCCAATGTATCGTCCTGCGAGACGACGCTCACGGACTGCAGGCCGCTGGCAGCGGGGTGGCCGGTCTTCGGGTCTAAAATGTGGTGATAGCGGACGCCGTCCTGCTCAAAATAGCGCTGGTAGCCGCCGGAGGTCACGACGCAGGCGTCGGATACGGCGACGGTGCCGAAGTACGAGCCGGGGTCCTGCGGGTCCTGCAGGCCGACGATCCAGTCGCCGCCGCCGGGCTTTTTCCCGATCGCGGCGACGTTGCCGCCCAGCGAGACGATCGCGGCGCGCACGCCCGCGTCCTGCAAAATTTTGCGGACACGCCCGGCGGTATAGCCCTTGGCGATGCCGCCGAGATCGAGCTGCGTGCCTGCGTCCAGCCGGACGCGGCAGCCGTCGACCTGGACGTGCTCCGCGCCGGTCTGCGTGCGCAGGGCGGAGAGCTCCGCCTCGTCTGGCACGCGGTACTGCCCGCCGGAAAAGCCCCAGGCGAGCGTCAGGGGATAGAGCGTCGGGTCATAGGCTCCGCCGGTCGCGGCGGAAAGGTCCAGCGCCGTCTGGATGAGCGCGGCGGTCTCTTCGCTGACTGTCTCGCTGCCCGTGTTGCATCTAGCCAGCTCTGCCTCCGGGTCCTGACAGGAGAGAAGACCCTCCAGCCGGTAGATCTCCTGCTCCGCCGCGTCCAGCGCGGCCGCAGCCTGCGGACCATAGGCGCGCAGCTGCATCACCGTGTCCATGGCGAAGCACTCGCGCGACGCCTCCTTTTCCGCGCAGCCGGAGAGCAGCAGCAGCGGAAGACACAGAAAAAGCAAAAAAAAGAAACGCTTCATAAACCGGTCCCATTCACAGATCTCGCCGCCCGCAAACCCGGCCGGCTCCATTTAGAATAACGATAGCAGTTTTTTTGAAAAAATCAAGTTTTTTCTGATTTTATGTGAAATATGACGGATTCTGAACGGCAAAAATCAGTATGGCCGTATCGATATAAAAACACGAATTGCATATATGAAAATCGATATATCAAAGCGCGCAAATCGCATTGCGGGAGCAAAAACGGACTGCCCCACCGCATCCGTCGCGGCTCCGCCGCGCCGCCTTCCCTTCATAGGGGAAGGCTTGGGGTGCGCAGATCCAAATGCCATCCCCTGAAAGGGGAGCCTTTGGGGTGCGTTCTGTAGGAGCGGGGCTCTGATCTGCCCGCTGGTGCCGATCTGATCAGAAGAACGGGCGGAGCAGAGCCCCGCCCCTACAAAGTGCAAAGCAAATAAAGATAACTTCCCCGCAAAAAGGTGCAAACCAGCAAACCTGGTCTGCACCTTCTATTGACTGCAAATATTCTAAGGCAACTAGCTGCAAATCCGATACTCCCGTATCAGGCGGCGCGCAGTCAGACGCCCGTAAGGTGACTACCGTGTGGAACGATACCCGAAACATCGGTTCCTGCCTGAATTCAGGGACAGAACGCACCCAACTGTAACCCAGCGCCCCTTTTCTCCCCCTTCTTTTCCGGCAAGACGGAAAAGAAGGGGCCGCCGGAGGCATCGGGCAGTCGCAAATCTGCAACAACCTCTCAGTCTCGGCTGCGCCGAGCCAGCTCCCCTGGAAGGGGAGCCTTTGGATCGGCTCAGAGGGCCTCCACTGCGGCGCGGACTTCGGCCATCATGGGGATGGAGGGGGCAGCGCCGGGGCGGGTAACGGCGATGGAGGCGGCCATGGCCGCATACTGCATGGCGTCCTTCCGCTCCATGCCCTGCGCCAGACAACCGACAAAATACCCCATGAACGTATCCCCCGCGCCGGTCGTATCGACCGCCTGGACCGGATACGCGCACTGCCGGATCTCCACGCCGTCCTTCCAGCTGACGGATCCTTCGGACCCGAGCGTCAGCAGAATGCCGAGCCCGGGATAGCGCGCCCGCAGCGCGGCATAGCCCTCCTCCGGCGTGGAGCAGCCCGCGATCGCGGCGCATTCGATCTCGTTGACCACGAGCCAGTCGACGCCGGTCAGATCGGCCGCCAGTACCTCTCCGGAGATGGGAGAAGCGTTGAGCACCACGCGCAGCCCGCGGCCGACCGCCGCGCGCAGCAGGTAGGTGAAGTTCGAAAGCTCATTCTGCATCAGCAGATAATCGCCCGGGGCAAAGTGCGAGAGCACGGCGTCGATGTCCTCCGGCGTGACGGCCTGGTTGGAGCCGCCGTAGAGGAAGATGCAGTTCTGTCCGTCGGGCTGGACCTGGATGATGGCGTGGCCCTGCGGGGTCTCGGTGCGGCCAAGATACCGCAGATCGACGCCGCAGCCCTCCAGCAGCTGCGCCAGCGGCTCGCCGCCCGCGCCGAGCATGCCGGCGTGGCAGAGTGTTTGGCCGCTGCGCGCCACGGCGATGGACTGGTTCAGGCCCTTGCCGCCCGCGTTCTGCGTGTAGCCGGCCGTGTGGATGGTCTCGCCCGCGCGGCAGAAATGGTCGACGGCGTAGACATGATCGAGATTGAGAGAACCAAAGTTGACGACGTTCATAGAAAAAACCTCGTTTCCGGAATGTTATACAGCTATAGTGCCTGTATTTTGGCCGGAAGTCAAGCCCTTTTTGCGCTCAGTCCGCCACGACCGGGACGGCGTCGGGCGGGATGGGGCAGACGTAGCCGCCCTCCGCGGCCTGATCGAATTCCGCCTTCGCCTGTGCCAGCCGCTCCGGCTGGGTAAACAGGTCGATCGCCGTGCAGGCGATGACGCGGCCCGCATGCAGCGCGGCCTTGTGCGCGATGGAGGTCGTGCCGCAGGAGACGATCTGCCAGCTGTGGCCGGGGCAGCCGTTCGGGATGGAGGCGACGGAGCACTGCGCCGTGGGGCACAGCCAGCTCACGTCGCCCACGTCGGTCGAGCCCGCGCGGAAGGCTTCGCCCGTAAAGTAGGGGAGTAGGAAATCGTTCATCGCGTGGCCGGAGGTCTGCTGCAGCGCGCGGATCTTGCGGGCGTAGTCCGCCTGCATGCGGCTGCCGGTGCCGGGGACGGCCTGGTTGCTGGAATAGGTCGCGGCGAGCTTTTTGGCGAAGTCCAGCTCCTCCGGGGTGTACTGCGGCACGCCGAGGGCGGCGAAGTTTTCGTGCATGAGGGTCTCGAGCGTGCGGTTCGGCAGGCAGTCGGCCGTGCCGTCGATGAACTTGCGGGTATAGCTCGTTTCGGTCATGAGCGCCGCGCCGTCGGCGATCTTGTCGACACGCGCCTGCAGCTTCACGGCCTCGGCCACGTGCTTCGAGCGGACCATATACAAGACCGTGGACGCGCTCTGCACGACGTTGGGGCTGCGGCCGCCGGCGTCGAGGATGGCGTAGTGGATGCGCGCGTCGTCGGTCATATGCTCGCGCAGAAACTGCACGCCGATGTTCATGAGCTCGACCGCGTCCAGCGCGCTCCTGCCCAGCTCCGGCGCGCCCGCCGCGTGGGAGGCGACGCCGTGGAAGGTGTACTGCACCTGGATGCAGGCGTTCGAGCCGCCGGTGATGACCTCGTTGCAGTCCTCCGGGTGCCAGGTGAGCGCGGCGTCGAGCTGTTTCCAGAGGCCGTCGCGTGCCATGAAAGCCTTGGCTGCGCCGCCCTCTTCGCCGGGGCAGCCGTAGAGCGTGACGGTGCCGGGGCAGCCGGTCTGCTCCAGCCAGGCCTTGACGCCGATCGCGGCGGCCAGCGCGCCTGCGCCCAGCAGATTGTGCCCGCAGCCGTGGCCGGTGCCGCCGGGCGTGCGCTCCGCGTGGACCAGCTGCCCGCCCTGCTGCGAGAGACCGGACAGCGCGTCATACTCGGCCAGAATGCCGATGTGCGGCCGCCCGGAGCCGAAGCTTGCGGCAAACGCGGTGGCGATGCCGCACACGCCCTCCTCCACGCGGAAGCCCTCCTGCTTTAAAACCTCGCAGTAGAGCTTCGCGGACCGGAACTCCTGCAGAGAAAGCTCCGCATAGTCCCAGATCTCGTCGGCCACGTGCAGGATGGTATTCTGTTCTTTCTCAATGGCGTCCAGCGCCGGCTGCTTGTTTAGTGTCATATGATCGTCTCCTTCATGATAAAGAAACAGGGAAGCGCCGCTGTCGCTTCCCTGTGGGAATCACAGTACCTTGCTCAGGAAGTCCTGCAGGCGGGGGTTCTGCGGATGCTCGAAGATATCCGCCGGGCTGCCCTGCTCGACGAGCTTGCCGTCAGCCATGAACAAAACGCGGTTGCCGACCTCGCGGGCGAAGCCCATCTCGTGCGTGACGACGACCATCGTCATGCCCTCCTGCGCCAGCTCCTTCATGACCTCGAGCACCTCGCCGACCATCTCCGGGTCGAGCGCGCTCGTCGGCTCGTCAAAGAGCATGACCTCAGGCTCCATCATGAGCGCGCGGACGATGGCCACGCGCTGCTTCTGGCCGCCGGAGAGCTGGATGGGGTAGGCCTCCGCGCGGTCGCCGAGCCCGACGCGCTCGAGAAGCGCATGTGCCTTCTGCTCGGCCTCGGCCTTCGGCATGTGCTTGACATGGATGGGCGCGAGGGTCATGTTGTCGAGGATGGTCATGTGCGGGAAGAGGTTGAAATGCTGGAAGACCATGCCCATCTTCTGCCGGTGCTTGTCAAGATCGAGCTTGACCCACTTGCCGGCCTCGTTTTTGACCTTTTTCTTCGTGATGTCCACGCCGTCAAAGTCGATCTCGCCCGCCGTCGGCACCTCCAGCAGGTTCAAAGACCGCAGCAGCGTCGACTTGCCGGAGCCGGACGGGCCGATGACGACCATCACGTCGCCGCGCTCGATGTTGACGCTCACATCGTCGAGCGCCTTGATCTCGCCCTTGTTATAGTATTTTTTCAGGTGCTTGACCTCGATCAGACTGCTCATTTCGTGCCCTCCTGTGCCTGGACCTTGCGCTTGTGCGCGACGTTCGCGGCGTTGCGGCTGGAGCCCGCGCTCATCTTCTTCTCAAAGTGCGCGATGACCTTGCTCGTCGGGTACGTCAGGCAGAAGTACAGGGCCGTCGCGATGACCAGCGCCTCGGTGATGCGGTAGGTCGCGCCCTTGACGGAGTTGACGGCGGACATGATGTCCTGCACGCCGATGGTGAAGCAGATGGCGGATTCCTTGATGATGGTGACGAATTCGTTGGCGATGGCAGGCAGGATGTTGCGGATGGCCTGCGGCAGGATGATGAAGCGCATGGTCTGCAGCTTGGACATGCCGAGCGAGCGGGAGGCCTCGGTCTGGCCGCCGTCGATCGACTGGATGCCGGAGCGGATGATCTCCGACAGATACGCGCCGGAGTTGAGCGCCAGCGCCACCACGCCGGGGAAGAACCGCTCAAAGCGGATGAAGCCGAAGAGCATGAAGCCCGGCAGGACCTTCACGCCGTTGAACAGGCCGTAGTACACGAGCATGATCTGCACGACCATCGGCGTTGCGCGGAACAGCTCGACATAGACGGACGCGATGAAGCGGATGGGGTTGAAGCGGCTGAGCTTCGCAAGGAAGCCCTCGTCGCGCTCATGGCCGTCGCGTGTCAGGGCCAGCGCCCGGAACGGCCGGAAGTCGGACATCCGCATACCCGTGATGAGAAGGGCGAGCAGGAAGCCGAACAGGACCGTCAGGAATGACAGACAGACGGTACATACGACGCCCTGCAGAAACAGCTTCCAATAGGCCAGAGCCTTGGCAAAGCCGGCGGCAGTAAACATGGTTTTTCCTCCGATCAGAATGCACACAAGGGCCTCTCCTTCTGCGGGAGAGGCTCTTGCGGTGAGATTTCAGGTGATGGGGTCGTGGCTTCCGGGGATCTTAGCCCTCGGCGACCTTGCCGTTCTCGTCGAGTAGGCCTTCGTAGACATTGCCGACGGAGAGCTCATTGGCCTCGGCGACGAACTTGTCCATGGAGCCGTCGGAAAGCGCGGCGGCGATGGCTTCGTTGACGCCCTTCATCAGGGAATCGTTGCCCTTCATGACGCCGATCGCGGAACCGGCAACATCATAAGGAACGTCGCAGACGATGACGAGCTCGGGATAGTTCTTGGCATAGTTCTCGGCGACAGCGGTCTCGATGAATGCGCCGTCAAGTTTGTCGTTCAGCAGATCGCCGATGATGTCGGTGACCTTGGTCAGGGAGACGATGTCGGCGTCCGGGGTGTTCTCAACAGCCAGATCGTACTGGATGGAGCCGTTCTGCGCGCCGATAGAGTACTCAGCCTTGTTGGCGGAAGCCAGATCGGTGAACTGATCGGCCTTGTCCTTGACGGTGACGAAGCTCTGGCCGCCGAAGTAGTAGATGTCGGAGAAGTCCATGGCGTCGGCACGGGCGGGATCCGGGGACAGACCGGCCATACCGAGGTCGACGTTGCCGGTGGCAAGCTCATTGAGCACGCCGTCAAAGTCCATCGGGATGATGTCGAGCTCGAGGCCCAGGTAATCGGCGACATACTGTGCAAGCGCAACGTCGAAGCCGGCGAGCTGCGGATCGTTGTTCTCGTCGAGGGCGTAGAACTCATACGGGGCGAAGTCCGGGCTGGTGGCGACGGTCAGCTTGCCGGGGACGACGGTGGAGACCTCAGCGGCTGCGGTCTCGTCAGCGGCGTCGGCTGCGGGTTCTGCGGCGGTCTCGGTGGTGGTGTCGGCAGCTTCGGTAGTCTGGGCCGGAGCGTCGGTCGTTGCGGTAGAGGCGCAGGCCGCGAGGCTCAGCACCATGATGGCTGCAAGCAGCAGAGCAAGTAACTTTTTCATATTCATTTCCTCCTGTGACGAGTGGTTCGTCGGTTCTGTTTTGTATGCTCATAATTATACACACGAAATGCATATTGTCAAGAGAAGATGCAAGAAAAACGCGCCAAGTCTTTCGTGCAAAACGTCCATGAAAGCGGACAAAATGCACAAAAGAAGAAAAAATCACGCAAAAACCGAAAGAAAAAGCCGGAAGCTGGGTGCGGATAAAATAAATAATATTCGTATATATACAGAGAAACCAGCATGAAACCCGCCGGAACGTCCACGCTATGGAAAAATCATGCATCCAAAGCCGCGCAGATGGGGAAAATCGGTTGACAATTCGCACAGAAGCGGATAAAATGTAGGAAATTCAATACCATACGTCTCCGCGCGAAAGCGCCGGCGGGCAGCCGCCGTGGGAACCGGGTGCGAAGCCCGGGCTAACCCAGTAACCGTAATGCGGACGAAGGAGCCAGCACCACTGCCGAACGGCGGGAAGGGGCTCCGGTAGGAGGAAGCAGAGCCGGGAGACCTGGTCACGTATGTCAGGCAGGGCCGCAATGATCGGCGGCGCTGCCGGAGCTTCTGGGAACGGGCAAGGTACGCTCTGCGTGCAAGCCGCGCACAGGGCGGTTTCAGGCTCTTCCCTGCTGGGAGGGGCCTTTTGTATTGGAATTATAATAAAGGAGAACCGAACCATGAAAAAGAATCAGATCCTTGCCCTGCTGCTGGCGGCCGTAATGCTGCTGGCAGTCCTGACCGGCTGCGCCGCAAAGACCGAGCCCGCGCAGACCGAACCCGCGCAGACCGAGACCGCTCCGGCCGAAGAACCTGCGCCCGCCGAAGAAGCGGAACCCGCCGAAGAACCGGCTGAAGAACCCGCGGAGGAGTCCGCCGCCGTGACCCTGACCGACATGACCGGCCGGGAGATCACCCTGGACGAGCCCGCGACCCGCATCGTTGCCCTGACCCCGTCTGACTGCGAGATCCTCTACGCCATCGGCGCGGGCGATCTGCTGGTCGGCCGCGGCAAATACTGCGACTATCCGGCGGAAGTGACCGAGATCCCGGCTGTCGAGTCCGGCAGCGACACCAACATCGAGCAGATCGTCGAGCTGCAGCCGCAGGTCCTGCTCATGAGCACCATGTCCCAGACCGACGAGCAGGTCCAGCAGCTGGAGGCTGCGGGCGTGCATGTCGTCGTGAGCGACGCGCAGGATATTGAAGGTGTCTACACCGCCATCCACATGATCGGCGAGCTCGTCGGCAAGCAGGACGAGGCGGCTTCCGTCGTCGAGTCCATGCAGAAGACCTTCGACGAGATCAAGGCCAACGCCGGCGACGGCAGCCAGACCGTGTACTTTGAGGTCTCCCCGCTGCAGTACGGCCTCTGGACGGCCGGCACCGGCACCTTCATGGACGAGATCGCCAACATGATGGGCCTCAAGAACTGCTTCGCGGACGTGACCGGCTGGAGCGAGATCTCCGAAGAACAGGTGCTCGAGCGCAACCCGGATTACATCGTGACCATCTCCATGTACTACGGCGAAGGCCCCACCCCGGAAGAGGAGATCCTGGCCCGTCCGGGTTGGGAGAATGTCACCGCCGTCAAGAACGGCAAGATCCTCAACCTGCAGAACAATGAGCTCTCCCGTCCGGCTCCGCGGCTGGCCGAGGGCGCGCAGGCGCTGTATGACTTCGTCTACGGCGAGTAAACTATTACTATAGAATAAAATATCCACAGGAGGCACAGCATGCGCCGGTATCACGAAACATTCAGACTCTGGGAGTATCTTCTGTTTGCGGTCGTGACGCTGGCGGTGCTGTGCCTCTGCGTCTGCATCGGCAGCGTCCGCGTGCCGCTTGGCGACACGCTGGCGTTCTTCGCCGCGAAGCTCACGGACGGCGCGCTGCCCGAGGGGCTCGTCTCGTCCATCATGCCCATCCGGCTGCCGCGCGTGCTGTGCGTGGCGCTGACGGGCGCGGCCCTGTCTCTCGCGGGCGCGGCGATGCAGGGACTGCTCAAAAACCCGCTGGCCGACGGCTCGACGCTCGGCGTTTCGTCCGGCGCGTCGCTCGGCGCGGTCTGCGCCATCGCCTTCGGCGTCACGCTGCCGGGCTTCCCGTTCGCGGGGACGATGGTGATGGCGATTTTGTTCGCGTTCGGCTCGCTGCTGGTCATCCTCGGGCTTTCGTACAAGCTCGACCGGTCGCTCTCGACCAACACGATCATCCTCATCGGCGTGATCTTCTCGATGTTCGTCTCGAGCATCATGAGCATCGTCATCACCTTTGCCGCCGATAAGGTCCAGAAGATCACCTTCTGGACCATGGGCTCGCTCAGCGGCAGCACGTATCAGAATGCCGCCGTGCTGGCACTCGCGCTGGCCGTGTGCGGCGCGGTGATCCTGCTGCACGCGCAGATCCTCAACGCCTTCGCCGTCGGCGAGGACAACGCCCGTCAGATCGGCGTGGATGTCAAGCGCGCGAAGCTCGTGCTGCTTATCACGGTCTCGGTGCTCATCGGCGTCTGCGTCTCCATCGGCGGGACGATCGGCTTTGTCGGCCTCGTGACGCCGCATATGGTGCGGATGCTCGTCGGACCCAACCACCGGCGGCTGCTGCCCGCGGCGATGTTCGGCGGGGCGGTCTTCCTCATGCTGGCGGACCTTGTCGCGCGGACGCTCCTGAACCCGCTGGAGCTGCCGATCGGCGTGGTGACGAGCTTCGTGGGCGCGATCGTGTTCGTCGTCATCTTCTATCAGTCCAGAAAGGAGCACTGAGCATGCCGATGCTGGAAGTTTCGCGCCTGTCGGTGCAGTTTGGGCAGAAAAAAATCGTCGACGGGCTTTCGTTCACCGTGGAAGAAGGGCAGTGGCTCATGATCGTCGGGCCGAACGGCGCGGGCAAGTCCACGGCCCTGAACGCCGTCACGCAGGGCGCGCCCTATACGGGCAGAGTCCTGTTCGCAGGCCAGGACGTGGCGAAGATGAAGCCCGCCCTGCGCGCGCAGGCGATCGGTGTGCTGGCGCAGAATCATTTCGTCGGCTACGGCTTCACGGTCGAGGAGGTCGTGCGGCTCGGCCGGTTCGCGTACGCGGGCGGCCTGTTCGGCCGCAGCCAGACGGAGGACCGGGAGAAGGTCGAGCAGGCGCTCACCCTCGCCGGTCTGCAGGACAAGCGGCGGCAGTCGGTGCTGACGCTCTCCGGCGGTGAGCTGCAGCGGACGTTCCTCGCGCAGGTCCTGGCGCAGGACCCGAAGCTGCTGCTGCTTGACGAGCCGACGAACCACCTCGATCTCATCTATCAGAAGCAGATCTTCGCGCTCATCGGCAGCTGGCTCCGCGAGCCGGGGCGGGCGGTGGTGAGCGTGGTGCACGATCTGTCGCTGGCCCGGTCGTTCGGGACGGACGCGCTTTTGATGGATCATGGGCGCCAGATTGCCCACGGCCCGGCCGCGCAGGTCCTGACCCCGGAGCGGCTCAACGCCGTCTACGGCATGGACGTCCCGGCCTGGATGCGCAGCCTCTACGCCCAGTGGGCAGAAGATAACGAAAAGGCTCCCCTCCCAGGGGAGCTGGCTCGGCGCAGCCGAGACTGAGAGGTTGTATCAAATTTGCAGCTGCCCGATGTCTCCGACGGCCCTATCTTTTCCCTTGCGCGGGAAAAGATAGGGGAGAAAAGGGCGCTTGGGGGTACGGGGTGCATTTTGCATCTGATTTTAGGCAAGGCCCTATTTTTTAGGCGTCGTTCCACTCGATAGTCACTCTACGAGTTTTTTACTACGCGCCGCCTGATACAGGACACCGAATTTGTGAGCAGTTGCGGTTGAATATTTGCAGTCAATAGAAGGTGCAGACCAGATTTGCTGGTCTGCACCTTTTTGCGGGGAGATTTTCTTGTTTTGTACGCACCCAAGGCTCCCCTTGTCAAGGGGAGCTGGCGCGGAGCGCCTGAGGGGTGAACCCGCCGCAGCGGAAAGGCTCCCCTTTCAGGGGAGCTGTCGCCGCAGGCGACTGAGAGGTGGTCTCTTCCCAGCACGACCTCTCCGTCTCGGCTTCGCCGATCCACCTCCCCTGGAAGGGGAGGCCTTTGGGCTTTCCTTATTTTCTCCTCCTCCGATACAGCGCCGTCAGCCTGTCCAGGCAGAGGTCGTAGAGGAGGAAGAGGGCGAGGCCGAGGGCGGCGGTGGCCCAGAGGAGGGCGGGGGCGGTGGATGAGAGCTCCGTGACGACGGCCTCCAGCCGCAGCACGAACAGCAAAAACGCGTACTCCGCACCGACTGCCGCGATGGCCAGCAGGAGCTTGGCCGCAAGGCGCAGCGGCCGCCTGCGGATCGCGTCGAAGCGCGGCTTGACGATCGGGTAGTAGCCGAGGAAGACGAACAGCAGCGCCGACTCCTTATCCGGGCCAAGCAGCGTCCCGAGCACGGCAATCGCCGCGTAGCAGCTCCAGACGACGCTCCTCCGGCAGTTCTCCCGCACCGGCAGCAGCACGGCCGACGCCAGGATCGGGCACGCGTACAGCGCCAGCGGTACGATCCCGCCGAGGCACAGAAACACGACGCCAAGCGCCGTGAACATCCCGCCGAGCGCCAGCTCTTTTGCAGTGCTTTTCATGATATCGGTTCCTTTCCGGCGTATATTTTGAAGATATTATAGCAGAAGACCGGCCGGAAGAAAACCGTCGGATCCCGGCCGGTGCACAGGCGCGAAAAAAAGCTTGACAGCGCGGGTTAGAGGTGTTAAACTATCGGAAGGTTAGAGACGACTAACCAAAAGAACAAAAAACACCACCAAAACGCCGCGCCCGCTTTCCCGGCGCAGGACCGGAGGTTCCAAATGACGAATGCACCCAAGCCGCTGACCGCGTCTGCAATCAAATATCTGCTGATCCTGCTCGAGCTGTGCAAGAACGAGACGGGCGCGCGGTGCATGGACATCGCCGGGCAGCTGCACGTGACGAAGCCGAGCGTGCATTCCATGATCGGGAATCTGTGCAGTGCGGGGCTGGCGGAGAAGAAAAAATACGGCAACGTCTTTCTGACGCCCGCGGGCCGGGCCGAGGCCGAGCGCTATGCGGGCTGCTGTCAGCAGCTGTCCGGCCGGATGCAGCAGTCGCTGGGCCTGAACGCCGAGGACGCGTACAGCGCGGCCTGCGCCGTGCTCGCGCAGCTGCCCCGGCTGCCGGAGCAGCTGCAGACAAGAAAGGAAGGGGCATCATGGAGCTTTTGACGTCTGCTTTGGTAGCCGGAGGGATCTGCGTCTGCATCGGCGCGGTCAAGGCCGTCTGCCGGAGACTGAACCGGAAATAAGAAACGCCCGCGGCATGCGTGATGCCGCGGGCTGTTTTTATCCGTTGCAGATGGCCTGATAAAGCGCGTCCACCGTGTCGCAGATGCACGCCGCTCCGGCCTGCTCCAGCACGCTCCGGTCGCGGAAGCCCCAGCTGACCGAGATGCAGGGCAGCGCCGCGTTCTGCGCGGTCTGCAGGTCGACCTCGGAGTCACCGATGTAGACGGCGCGCAGCCCTTCCGCTCCCAGCTGATGGATGACGGCGAAGACCGAATCCGGCGCGGGCTTTTTCCGCACGCCGTCCTTCGCCCCGGCGGAGGCGGCGAGCAGACCCGGGAAATACTGCGCCGCGAGCGTCTGCACGGCGTAGTCCGGCTTGTTCGATACCAGCGCGCAGGCCACGCCCTGTGCCTGCAGCTTCTGCAGCAGTGGGAGGATCCCGTCATACGGCACGGTCAGGTCGGCGCAGTGCCTGGCGTAGTAGGGGTTGAAGGCTTCGTAGACGGCGTCCATCTGCGCCTCGCTCGTCCCGGCCGGGACGGCGCGTTCGACGAGCTTCCAGATGCCGTTGCCGACGAAGGCGCGGACCTCCGCCATCGACCGCGGGGCGAAGCCCTGCGTGCCGAGCGCGTAGTTGATGCCCTGCCGCAGGTCGGCCAGCGTGTCGAGGAGCGTGCCGTCGAGATCAAAGATCGCAAGCTGATACATGGTACATTCTCACTTTCTGCGTTTCTACCCGCGATTATAAAGTTGCGGCCGGCGCTTGTCAATGCTATAATACTTCCGAAAAAAACAGACAAAAGGAAGAAAAAATTATGGATCTGCGCAGGATCACCGACTTTGACGCGCCGGAGCTGGACGTGTACGCCCGCCTGACGGAAAATCAGCTGCTCAACCGGGCCGACCCGCAGAACGCCCTGTTCGTGGCGGAAAGCCCGCTGGTCATCGGCCGGGCGCTGGACGCGGGATGCGCGCCGGTATCGTTTCTGATGGAGACGAAGCACGTGACCGGCAAGGGCGCGGCGCTGCTCGCCCGCTGCCCCGGCGTGCCGGTCTACGCGGCGGAGGAGGATGTGCTGACGAAGCTCACGGGCTTTCATCTCACGCGCGGGATGCTCTGCGCCATGCGGCGGCCGCCGCTGGCGGACCCGGCGGCGGTGCTGCGGGGCGCGACGCGCGTGGCGGTGCTGGAAAATGTGATGAACCCGACGAACCTCGGCGCGATCTTCCGCTCCGCGGCGGCGCTGGGCATGGACGCGGTGCTGCTGACGAGCGCGGGGAGCGATCCCCTGTACCGCCGCGCCATCCGCGTGAGCATGGGCACGGTCTTTCAGGTGCCGTGGGCGTATGTGCCGGAGGATTGGCCGGCGCTGCTGCGCGCGCAGGGCTTCCGGACGGCGGCCATGGCGCTGCGCGACGACTCTGTCCGTCTCGACGATCCGCGCCTGATGCAGGCGGAGAGGCTCGCCGTCGTCATGGGCACGGAGGGCGACGGGCTCGCGGACGCGACGATCGCCGCCTGCGACTTCACCGTCCGCATCCCCATGCACCACGGCGTCGACTCCCTCAACGTCGCCGCCGCCAGCGCCGTCGCCTTCTACCAGCTCGGCCGCCGCGCGTGAGGGCTGAAGCCCCGCCGCAGCGAATGGCTTCCCCTATGAGATGCGAATCAATAGTTGAACCGCAAGAGGAGGGCGGCGAA
>ERZ809074.1086-NODE-1086-length-37455-cov-8.662620_pt1 | contig 37455 bp, 54 predicted proteins | sample MGYA00520795_ERZ809074 | MGnify/ENA primary metagenome ERZ809074 (study PRJEB31570, sample SAMEA3212989) | Homo sapiens | biome: human-gut; feature: human gut; material: fecal | place: Sweden | collected 2011 ...
CCGGTTCTGTTCTTGAGAATTTTATATAATAATAAGCTATCCATCATAACCACGGCCCCCATTGTCCATTATTTCCCATGACGCACATATCTAATGCCGGTGTATAGCAGATACTGCCCGGAGTTATACTTCCGGCGCCGGTAAGCCCCGGAACGTCTGCTATAAGCATCGGAAGTGTATCTTCCTTGCTGTCTGCAAGAAGCTTCAGGCACATCCCGCCGCCTGAGTACGTGCGCTTAATATCAATCAGTTTTACTGCCATGTGATATCTCCTTTCTTATCTTAGAAATTATATTGGTCTACATCAACTTCGTCCGACCACAGGCTGAATGTCTCATCCACACCGTAAGCTTTCACCTTAACAGTTGCACCGTCCATTCCGTCATCAAGAAATTCATCCGCATAATTCGACTTAACAAGAACGGCGTATGACGTTTTGTACGTCTTTTGTGTTCCATCCGTCTTGGTCACCATTACCTCATAGTGCGTTGCATTGTCAACCTTATCCCACTGCACGCTCAGACATCCGTATGTGCCGTATCTGGATGTTCTTTTGATATATGATGCATACTTAACTATCGGCTTCTCAAGGACGTTTTTCTCGATGAACTTTTTAGCTGCTGCGTCCATTGCCTCCTGTAGCTTATCGTCAATCTTGACTTCGATTTCAGGTATATCAATGTGTGGTGGTTTGAGTGGTGGCGTACATGCCAGTGCTGGCACTGCACAGTCAAGTGTTAATACTGCCATTAATACAACTGCTATTATTTTTTTCATTTTTCTCATAATTTTCCTCCTATTCTATTTTGCTATCCAGGTATATTTCGCGCCCTGCATTAGTTTTGTTATTGCCGTATTATCTTTTGGTGTATACGAAACCGTTCCGCCTTCGACAGCAATTGTCCCCGAACTATATCCAACAGTCTTAAAGTACTGGCTATAACTTACACCGACAACTGTTGTAGTTCCATCTGCATATGCCGCACTTATCACTCCACTTGTCGAGGCGCTTTTGTGGCAAAATAACACAAAAGTGCTAACATTATCAAGTCCCGTATCTATCGTAACTGGATCTGCGCCTGCACCCGTAACAGTCCCTTGTGCTGTCTTGCTTCCACCAGAACTGCCCCCTGCGAAACTTCCGACAACTCCGAAAATGGATACACCGTTTTTAATATTTTCCGCTAACAGATTTGCATCACCTTTGATTGTCTGCGTACCTGACAGATACTTTCCAGACGCTATGGTCTTATCTGATGCGCCTGGTGTTATTGTTTGTGCAGCCTGGCTCTGAATGGAACCTGTTACTTTTCCATTGTTTGTATAACCAACAATTCCCGATAGCATCTTACCTGCTGTAACATCGGCATCTGAACCAGATATACGGATATAATACTTATTATCTTGGACACCCTTTAATGGATATGCGTCTTCCGCGTCTGTCGATATATATCCGAGCAGATTATCACCTTTTACTGTGTCCGGTGCATCCTTTACCGTCATAACCGTATACGGATTGATAACCGAGTACCTACCCTTTCTCAGAATTTTCTTCGCTTTCCTGCCCACCGAATCTTCCGGTAGATAATATGTGTCACCACTTGTTGTCCCTTTATTCAATTCAAAATATCCGTCATTCGTTATAGTCCAACCAACATATGTTGTGCTATCATAACCATCTGGAAAGGATGTACTTGTCAAACTTTTTGTTGTATAATTCCACTCTTCTTTTGTATCGTAAATTGCCCATACATAAGCACCAGTTCCGATGCCTGCCTGGCACTGATGTGTTCCAATAACCTCTTCGCCCGCAGCGTTATACCCTATGATTCCTTCCAACATCTTATCTGGAGCTACCGTAGAGCCCGATAGGTCTATGACCGTCTTTGAGCCATACATTACCTTGTTGATTCCCACTTTTTCACCTCCTATCCGATATTGACAGTTGTTCCGCCGGATTCTCCGTCGGACTCTACATATGGGATTTCCCGGACCGTTACACTGGACAGGCAATCATAACCTTCATCCGGTGTAACTACTTGTTCTGCAACTCTTGGCGTCACCGTCTTAGCTTGCGCTTTCATAGTTCCAGACGCCCCCGAGCTTTCGCCGAAATACATAACCATGTAATTAATTCTGATAGAGCCTGTATTTGCACCAGACGCTAATGTTGCGTACCATATTCCGTTTAGATACGTTGCTCCTTGCACATGCACAGTCTGGGCGGAACCGTCGCCATTTGCAAATGACACTGTCGTATTGGCATTTGAACTATCATCCGTATCCAGTAGAGTATTTAGCTCTTCGCTAGTTAAAACCGCTACCGATGTGGCATTATTAGAGGTCTGTACGACTTTCGTTCCCGCCGTCATCCGGTTGATATTCTGCTTCATGTTCTTATATTCTTTGAGCGTCTTGTAGATTGGAAGTTCCTGGCAATTTGTAAAATAGTCTTTAGTTAATCCGACATATACATCATCAGACTTGTGCCGAAGAAAATACCTGGCCCTGTCCCCGTTCACATCCCCAAACCACCCGATAGGCGATAGTATCGTTGGCAATTGGTATCCGGTCGAGTAATCCATTCCACCAAATTGTAACTCACCACGTTCCATATCGAGGGTGTAGCCATTTGTCTTGGAATATAATGAAATCAACTGTTCAAGGGTATTAATTACGAACTGCTCATCTTCACTCTGTATGATTCCTGCAGTTACTGTTCCAAGTTTCGCAGTAATGGCACTCAGCGTCTCAACATCAAGATTTTCAATGGCGAAGTAATACAGTACCCACTCTTTTCCATCCCATCTTTTAATCGGCTGTTTTGATCCAGTCGTCCATAACTGATTCACCTCTGGATTTTCCGGCGCCGTCTCAGACACAATGATTCCGGAATCTCCATCCTTGCCCGGAGTCCCATCTTTGATAGTTTCAGATTTCGCACCGTTCTTATCTGTTACTGTAATCGTAGTCTCACCATCTTTCTTATCGATGTCCACGGTCGGGGAATAACCATCCTCTCCCGGCTCTCCGTTAGTTCCACTCTTCGCAACCGAGTAAGCGGTGTTGCTACTGCCGTTCGTATAATAGGTAATTGTTCTAGTCCAGAGATATTTTCCCGACTCTGCAGATACTGGCTCGAAGCTCCATTCTCCTGTTGGTGGTTCTGTCCCGGATTCTCCAACCTGATAACTTACTTCGCTGTGATCTACAGATACAATCTTTCCTTGTAGCTCCTTCATGATGGCATCGACATCCTGTGTCTTCTTGGATTCCATCAAGGTATAATTAGCAAGTTTTCCAGTGTCCTCTCCAACGACCGTGTAATGGTTCTGTACCTCCTGCACTCTAGCAGACAGGTATATTTTTTCCTGATACCGGTTATCTGCAATCTGAATCGTATCCCCGATATCTGCCTGTAAATCATATAACTCTGCCTCATAGGATACTTTCTTATCATTCCGCTTCTTGAGTTCTGACAGCCCTCTGTTAAATAGTTCTTGTGGAGAATCCGTATCATACTGGAATGCTCCATTGATATATCCGTCAAATTCTCCCTGTCCTACATAATCATAAGCTCGGAATCTGGACCATTTCTGATGTGCCTCTCGGTCGTAGATTCGGATATGACCTTTGGGACTATAGTATCTTCCGTCATCATATTCGATGGAAGAAATGTTTGTAACCTTCCCATCTTCCAGCTCCTTGCCGTAACAGATCAGACAGGTACACAAGTCTTCGATGCTTCCGCTTCTGGTCAAGGCAACTAAGTTGATGTCATCAATAAATGTCTGCTGAACCTTATCCTCGCCAATTGTCTTGTAGATGTTCACGATCTGCTTTGTTACAGTCGCTCCATTCATCTCAATCACAAATTCGCACTCTGCATCAAATGCATTCATGATCATACCGATTCTGGCAAGATGACTATCCGTCTTGCTTTCGTATTTTGTGGCTCTCTTGCGATCTGGAATCTCATTGATGCCAATCTCCCAACCTGTATCATGCAAACATCGATTCATAGTATCCTCTACAGATTCTGCCGACACATTCCAGGCTCCCGCAACCTCATTGATAAGGTCCAGGCCAATATCCTCACAATGTACGTCTAATTCATCGTCTCCTTCAACGGTCATGATGGTATAGAGCCTGTCTTTTCCGTACTTATCCTTGAATGCAATATAATTTCCTTCCGTGATGTATTTAACATCTTCATGGTCGGGAAATGTCGTAAAATCATAAGTTCCGATTGCTACATTGTTAGTGAGTGAAATTATCTGACCTTGATTAGACCCACTATCATCAATTTGAAGACTGTCCGGAGTATCTGTAGACGGGTTGCACAATACATGCATATCACGCCCGATAATGAACCATTCCATCTATAACCACCTCTCTCTATAAGTTACTGTGACCTCTGGTATCTGTGAAAATGTTGATGTTACAATACCGAGTGTGTGTTCTCCCGGAGGAAGAAGTAACGGCCGGCTTCCAATGTCTACGGTATCCCAATCCAGGATTCCGTTAATGTATAGCTTGTTTGAATTTCCATCCAAATAAATCTCATCATCCGGCTGGAAATAATTTGGAATATCATCATATTTCTGAACATTGTGCTTTACCACATTGATTGCTCTTAACAGATTATTCCGGATCGTCGGATTCGTTTTGTATCCGGCACCGTACCAGGTAATCTTTCGCAGCTTCGCGGAAGAATCCTCTGCCTTAAAAGTCTTGCTGATTCCGGCGTAACTGAATTTGACTGTAATGTTTTCTCCAATCTTCTCTACCCGGATGCAAGCGCCATCGCCTTCACGTCCTGTCACGTAGAACTTCGTAGTGTTCTTGGTATCCCAAACGCGCTTCTGACCAATATAGATTGCCATATCTGACCTTTCAAGAGACGCATTGTTGTCTTCAAACACCACAGACACGATGATGTTGTCATCTGCATCCGAGAATGTTACAGAATTGTGTCCGACCTGCTTTCCTGCATCAGATCCAGCCCCAACTGTGTTGAAATCAAAACGCCAGTCACAACGCCAGTTCTCCGGGTATTCGCCGTTTGCGTCCGCCGGCACCGTCTTAGTCAATGCTGCCCCATGCCAGCTGTCGCCAGTCTTATAATTGGAAACTTTCGCGTATCCTTCTGTTCCAGACTCCTTGACATAAGTTATTGTGCCAGACTGCAGTCTCTCCGGCGTGACCGGCGGCGTGATTCCCTGGTTAAGCGCCCAGCCACAGTCCCTGTATAAGTGGTCATCAAATAACCGCTCGGACGCCTCATAACTCACACCATCCACCTCTTCTGGATGCCCGATCTGATAGAATCGATCGTCCAGAGTCAGTCCAAGATATCCATTCTCAGACTTCATGAGTGCTGTGACATTGATTGGAACCGCTTTTGTCCCATCATTTTTCAGTGTAATTTCCGTGGCCGTCCCATTATTTGTTGCCGTCTTTTCTGTTGTTTTATATTTATATGGGTCTGTACAAGTAAATGAAAAGCTACCTACAACATTCAGTCTTCCGGGATCTACGTCTCCAACGCTTTCTTTTGTGCCGATGAAATATTTGTCCTGCTCATCTCGAAAAACCAGCTCTGCTTGTTCTACACTGATCAGAGAACATAGCTTATTGAATTTTTCTCGGAAATCTTCCGGGCTGTTGCTGAGCATCTGATAATTCACTTGAATTGTCCGAGATTCATCCCTCTTCTGCTTATAACGTCTGCCATCCTGATTCCCAATCTGAATATTGCTAACTTCAGATTCTAACAGTTCGCGCCCTTCCACGCTTAAGGTCCTATAGCCCTCAATTTCATTTTCGATGTATATTCCATTAATGCAGAGTGCCTCGGAAGGCAACTCTGTGTTATCCTGACTCTCTGTCGTGTCTATGAATTTATACATATCTTGCCTCCCTATCTAACTCCGCTTTTTCTTCTGTTCTGCTTATCAAGCTTTTCAAGTTCCTCCTGCGTATAAACCGCTGAAGCTTTTGCAACCTGTTTTCCATCAATTTCAACCGGAACATAAATGGTATAAGTTCCATTTCTGGTATACTCATAATTGTCATCCAAATCATTAATATCTGTCCGGATGTTCATACCAATATCCGGTATGGTCGCCAACTCTGGTATTTGCACCAGTTGTGCTGCCGCTTTTCTCGCAAGCTTAACTTTTCCCAGTATTGCATTAACCCACCCAATACCGAAGTAACTACCAAGCTTATCCGATACTCTGGATGGACTATGAATCTGTGCTTTTGCTCGGATTGCTGCTTCTGCAGCTGCTGCAAGTTGCGTTGCCACTGATCTGACATGTCCTAACTGACTTGCCATACCATTTGCAAGCCCAGCACCAATATACACTCCGCAAGTATACGCTCCTTGTCCAGAAGACCTCATTGCAGATATTACTAGCACCGACATTGACCTTGCAGTTGATACCGAACGTCTCATTCCATTAGATACGCCATCGTTGAAGTTGTTTCCAATTGCTTGTCCGGATGATGTCGCACTACTTGCTCCACTGCTAAGTGCACTCTTAAGCGAACTCATGGCTGACTTTGCTTTTGAACCAACTGCATCTAATCCAGCGTTTACAACATCAACCGATTTTCTCATACTGGCCAGCGAACTGTTCGCCGATTTTGCATTGCTTGCTATAGATTTCATGCTGGAATTCACAGCTTTCAATGCTACCGCCATTGCGACAGTCCCGGCTGCACCTGTTGCCATAGCTGCACCAAATACAAGTATTCCGGCCGATACCACAACAACAGATACTCCTAAAAGTGTCAATCCAGCTGCTGCAACCGCCAAACTGACTCCAAGCGCTATAAATGCCGCACTGGCTACCAATGTACCAGCTCCAAGCACCAGCATTCCTGCACCAAGCATTGCGATACAGGAAGCTCCCTGTTGTCCATAAGTTACAATCATCGGAAGTACACCTGCCATGACAGCTAATGCTGCACTGGCAATCAATACCCCAGTCGCGACAAGCACTACCGCAACACCAAACGCAATCATTCCCACGGATCCAGCTGTAAGCGCCGGTCCCAAAGCAGCTGCTCCACCTGCCAGAAGAGCAACCGCCGCGACCATTCCAACTATACACGCAATTGCAAACGGTCCTGCATTTGCCAAGTTAATAGCTGCTGATGTCAAAAGCGTCATTCCAACTCCTGCAAGTATCACCGCTGCTCCAAAAGCTATGAATCCCACTGCTCCTGCAGACAACGCCGGTGCTACATTTTTCGCTACAACCAATAATGCTCCCAACGCCACGACCATTCCAAGCATTACTCCCGCAGCTAATGGTCCCGCCTGAGAGATTTGCACTGCTGAATATGCCAATATCGCAAATCCTGCACTAATCATCAGGATACTTGCACCTAAAGCAAGAAGTGCCGGAGTCATTGCTGTCAATTTCTTTGTTCCTCCAGACATAGAGGAAAGTATCTTGACCATTCCAACGCTCAATGCTGTGACCACTCCTACTAAACCAGCCAAAACCACAATAGCCGTCGGTCCTGCATTTGCTACCGCAACCGCTGATTGAGCCAAAAGATAGAAGCCGGCTCCAATTGCTAGTACTCCTACTCCCATCAACGCAAATGCTTTCGCAGATGCTACCATTTTCTTTGCACTTCCACCACTGGATTTTCCAACTGCTTCCTGTCCTTTAGAAACCTTAAATAATCCCGGAGCTATCTTTGATAACCCAACTTTTGCTAAACCACCTACAGCTCCTGTAAAAATTCCAACAAACGGAGCTACAGCCTTAACTATTTTTAATCCCTTATATGCAATGCATAATTTGGGCAATAATGTAATAGCCTTTGCTATTTCCTTGTCGTGTTCCTTCAAAAATCCAGCAAATGCAGTTAATGCGTTTGTCGCAGTTCCCATACTTTCAGAGAATTTATCCACACTCTCCTTTTTTCCAAATGCACCAGTAAGCTCCTGTACTTCGTCAATAATAGCACCAGCTGCCTCTCCAAAAGCTGTTCCTACCTCTTTTGCATCTGTTTTAAGCACATTCCAATATGGCGATATAACCTCGATTGCTTTCGGGATACCCGTAGACAGCTTGTCAAATCCCGCCTCCACCTTACCGGTCATCCCATTGATTGCATCAATCACTTTAGGCTTTGCGAAAGTATCATAAAGCTTCATCATTCCGCTTACTGCAGATGCTTCCAGGTTTCCCATTGCTCCTTCAAATGTGGTAACAGAGGTTGCTGCTTCTTTTGCCATATCGGTCATACCAATATTCGTGATGGCCTGACCTAATAAATCAGCTGTGATGACTCCCTTTTCCATAGCACCTTTAAAGTCATTTCCGATAACTGGATTTAATTTTATTAATTCCTTTCGCAAACCTCCGGCAAGCTGTGGACTCGCATTAATAATCTGATTCCAATCTTGAGCATGCAAAACACCTGCAGCCATTGCCTGAGAGAATGCTAATGCTACTCCCTGGTATTCCTTTGCACCCCCACCGAATACTGCGACTGCATTACCGACTGCCTCAGTTAACCTATCTGCATCTTTAATGCCGTTAGCTGATAATGATCCAAAAGTAGTTAAAACGTCCTGAAGGGAAAATACTGTCTTGTCCGCATATGTTTTCAACGATCCTGTAGCGCCAGCAATTCTCTGAATCTCATCTTCCGCATAGCCACTAAATCTCATAGCAGCCTGTAATTTATACATGGAATCTGAAGTCTCTATCGTCTCTTTTGATAAATCACTGACAGAATTCGTGATCAATGACATTGCCTTTCCACCAATTGCTGCCATTGCGCCAAATCCAAGACCTCCAGTGAGAGTAGTTTTCAAGTTATTTGCATATCCTTGGCAGGATTTCATAATAGATGAAAAATTCTTATCCTGCGCTGATAATATTGCTTTTACACTATACGACTCTGCCATTCTCTCACTCCCCTCTGTCTAGTAACTTGGTTATTTCAGCTAATCTGGACGGTTCTTTACGTTTCTTAACTTTTCTCAGTTCCTGATCAAAATCAAAGAACTGCTGGAATCTCCGATAAACCGGTTTTGTCTTACCTTTTCCAGCTTTCTTTTCTGCTTTTACCGCAAAATTCAAAAATGCCTGACGGTGTTCGTGCAAACTCTTATCGAGCATACGAAGCGCTAAAGCTTCCATCATAATTTCATATTCTGCCAGCGTAAGCTGATTTACCTGTTCAAATGATGTAAATCCAAAATACCGAAAACAATTTTTCGCTACCTGCTTATACAAATCTTCCTCTACTGATTCTGAGCCATCTGTTTCTCGTATTCTTTCTCGATCTCTTCCACAATTTTCTTGGTAGCATTTGCTTTCAATAAAAAATCTTTCGTTTCCTCCATGAGTTTATCGATATTAGTCTCTTCTGAATCAATATAAGAATCCAGTAACGACTTCGTTACTCTAGGATTTTCGCCTTTATTTGCCATATCCAAAAGATCTACTAATGCATCTGTCTCCTGATCTACAACAACTCTTGCAATCAGATATCTTGCACCAATCTCTTTTGTAACTCCTTGCATTCCCTGAACCGGAATTTTTACTGTTCTGTTGGCTTCCCTTAAAAATCCCATTCCGAATTTAAATTGATACACTGTTCCGTTAATTGTAAGTTCCATCATATTTCTTTATCTCCCTTCTGTGCGACGTCGCACACGAAAAAGAGAGCCTGTTATCTAGGCTCCCTACGCTCCTGTTTTCTGTGTATCCGCAAATACATATGTGGCAATTTCTTTCTGCTCCTCTGACACGGTCGCATAACCGCTCACGCCATTTCCGTTGATTCCGAATGTCAGAGAAAGTTCTACATTATCCTCCGCATTTGATGTCTGATCAAGCTCCGTAAGATATCCCTGGAAGTATTTTGATTTGTACTTTCCTTTGTTCGTGTCAATACCTTCTTCTGCCAGATTTACTTCCCAGATTTCCAACATCTCGTCGTTGTCCAAAGCTTCTTCCAGCTCATCAATGAACTTATCTCCTTTTTTCAGGAGACTGGATGCTGTGATTTCTACCTCTGCTGCTCCTGGAGTACGTACTGTTCCATCTTTCGTTACTGTGGTATCAGCATCTTTTGACTTGGTACGCTCATTTTCAGTTGTGAATGCAAGTCCTACCGCGTCATCCGTTTTTGACTTTTCTTTGATACGATACAGGTAAATAATTTTCTTACCAGATACCGCCTCTGCAAATAACTGTAATTTGCTAAATTTCATTGCCTGTCCTCCTAACTAAATTGAAATTCCACTTCTAAAACTCCATGAAGAAGTGGCTGTTTTGTCGTTGTATCCGGGAGAATCTGCTGGCTAACATCTCTGATCTGCCACGCGTAATTCTCCGTATGTTCCAATATCCTGCACATCGCTTTAATCTCTGCCAGAATGCCTGATACCGCCCCTCTCTGTCTTGGATTGTCATGCCACACATGAAATGTCTGACTGACTCTCCCAATGACCTCAGACTTTGTATTCTGGTCATTCTGCTGACTATCTGCAAGATATACGAAAGGATACGTTGTATCATCTGGCGGTAACAACGTATCATACACACCAATACCCGTATCCTTATACTTTTCTCTCAGTGATACTAAAAACTCACTGAATAACTCCTGCTGTGGATCCATAGCGTCACCTCACAAGTTTTTGTAAATCAGACTTGAACTTCCCTTTCTGCGCATTATACGCCGGCTTCATATATGGCTGAGCGTTCATGAATCTGGTTCCATACTCCACATATGCTGCGTAATCTGCTGTAGGCTCAATTTCCGCAGTCAGACCTTCATCCGTAATATCCAGTCCAATACTTCTTTTCAAATGCCCAGTATCAACCGGTGCTTTTCCCTGCGCCTTCGCCTGTAATTCACTGCCATTCTTTTTAACAACAGTTTTTACAGCTTCCAGTTTCTCGCAACGTTCCAGTTTCTTCTGCAATTCTTCCATGCCAGTAATCTTAATTCCCATCACTGTACCTCCGACACTACAAAAGTCTGCTTTGTCCTCAAGTCTCTCCGGCTGTCCACCTGATAAATCTTCTTTCCAACACGAATCTGGTCAAATGGCTTTTCATACTGGTTCTGTAACTGAATTGTTAGACTTCCCTGTTGGATACTTCCATACACCAGTTTCATTGTCTCTACCCCAGTATCCATAACCGAAGCATACCTTATTACTTCTTTAATCTGATTATCGACATAATTTCCCGTCTTTTTATCGTACTCTCCCGGAACAACCATCTGAAAAAAAATTGGTGTATCATATCTCACAGGAATCTCACCTTGCCTTTCGTAGCGTTCTCCAAACTGTCCAAGTATGCTTGGATATCATCCTCATACTCTGCGAAATCATCTTCCGCAAACACCTGGCTCTCACCTTCCACAGTATGTGAAGCAAGTCCCTCAGAACCAATCCAGTTGAACCGCTTAATCACAACATCAACAATGATATAGCTCAGTGCTTCGGGCGGCTCTGCTCCACCCAGCCGCACCTTTAATCGGTTTTTTGTCGCATTGAGCAAGAGCATCAACTTATTATCCTGGGGTGTATCCTCTTTCGATATTCCAAGAAGTTCTTTTATATCATCTAACATCAGATCACCTACTCCTCAGATGCTACTTCTTCCTTTTTCTTTCCAGGCTGTTTCCCCGGTTTCCTTTCATGCTCTTCTTCCACCTTTTCAATCAATGGAATTCCGCGTTTATTATCACTTCCGGAAAGTTCTGCCAATCGTTCATCTGCCACTTTTATACCTTCACGAGGGAAGATATCTCCCTCGTGGTATTCATGATCGTTATCATGTAAATCTGTAAAATACACAATTACTTTATACATTTTTACCTCCTAGGCTCCCGCATTAACAGTTACAGCTACATCACCAGAACGAACAGCTTTGTAATTCTGATCACATTCAACCAAGGTGACGTGGTGAGCTGCTGTTGAGGAAATCTCTGACTCACCATCCCACTTAGACCAGTTCTTAACGTCCATACCGAAAGTTACTGGAGTTGCGGCTACAGCATCTTTGTACTTCCAGCAGTTTTTCATTGACATCAACTGCTCTTTTACAGTCAATTTTGTCTTTCCTGTTTCTGAGCCAGCTTCCGATGTTACATTCAGTGTACCAAGAGTCTGTGTATCAGATTCTCCTACAGAAATATATGCAATAGCATCCAAATACTCACAGAAGAGACGCAGTCCCATAATTGCGAAGTTGTCGGAAATCATGCGGCCATAACTTCCTTCTGAATGAAATCCGATAAATCCTGTCTCAGGATCCGTTGTAAATACAAGTCCTGCTTTTGCGAACTCAGAATCTCCCGGATCAACATAATATGCGACCATATTGTTGAGCGGAGTTGCAATAACCACTTTCTCCGGAATCTCAGAGCTGATGAATACAACGTCTGCTCCAAGGAAGTTCTTCATGTATTCAAATCCAAATGCGGTCTGCAATGTAATATCCGCTGCGCCCACATATTTATATACATCCAGAGTGTTCACCCACACAGCAACTCCTGTCACGGTTCTCTTCATCTTCTTGAACTTATCCTTGACCTTACCAATTGCCATTGCAACAGCCATCTGCCATGTAAACTCGTGTCCTACCAGCGATCCAGCCATTAACTGCTTATAGAATTTGTCACTGACCACATTTCGAAGATCTGACTTGAACTCCTCATCTGTATCTTGTACAGCTGCTTCATATCCCTTGTCGGCAATTGCTTCCAGAGATACACCTTTTCTGTACTTCTCAATCTTGATCTTATCAAATGTCTGTTCCTCTACCGTGTACTGAGACATTGGAATCTCTTCACCTTCTCCAACCTCTCCGGACTGCAGTGTTCCTTTTACTGTCTTGGTCTTTAACTCTGATCCATTTTCTTTTCTGATCATTCTGGTAATTCCCAAAATATCTAACAGTGCCTGCAGGTTCTTGCCGAATGATGTAACAAAGTCAATCTCTCTGGCCATAACCTGGACCTGTGCGCTTCCAGTCATTCCGTCCGGCGCTGCAAATGCCTGTAATCCTAATTTTCTAATATCATGCATCTTTTCTACTTCCTTTCCTTACTGAAATAATGTGATATTCTCAGCAATCAGTCTCTGTCTTTCTGACGGATTCTTCACTGCCAAGATTTGTTCTTTTGTCATAGTTCCTTTTCCACCAGTACCTGTTTTTGGTGGATTTCCCTTTAAAGCATCCTTGACTGCAGCCTGCACCGCCTCCTTGTACATCTTTGCAAATGCTTCAACTGCTTTCTTGGTTCCGTCAGCATCCTCTGCCACCAGATTGACCAGAAGTTCATCTGGGATATTGATTTCCTCGTCTGCCAGCATCTTGCGCGCTGTCTTTGCCATATCTGATCTGGCATTCTGCCGTTTCAAATCCTCCAGCTCTTTTTCAAGCTTATTTGCCTTGTACTCCGCTTTCTCTTCCTTTGTCATCTGAGCCAGTTTCTCGGCTTCAGATAGCTTATCATCTGTCAGTGCCTTCCACTTTGTCTGTGCGTTGGTCACTGCAGTATTGACCGCTTTCTGAACACGTCGGTCAAACTCTGCCTGATTTCCTTCAAGTGCCAAAAATTCCTCAAATGACAATGTTTCATTTCCACCGTTATTTCCTGGTTCATTTCCTGCCCCAGCTCCAGCACCGTTTCCTCCATTGGCTCCACCGCCGTCTCCCCCAGGCTCTGTAAATAACTGCAAGTTACTCATTGGAATTCTCCATGTTCTGTTTTTCATATCTCTATCCTTTCTGCCCCAACCCATTCATTTAAGCCCAGGCCATTGCATCTTGAATTTTGTAGTTTAACGACATTCCGGTCACATTGGTTACATGATCCGGATATACTCCGGGAATTCATCAGCAATCAAACAAATGCCAATGAAAAAGGAATCCACCAGAGTCCGCGACCTCTCTGATAGATTCCTGTATTTTATCTCAGCCAATCCTGGCTTGATATCATATTCTATTTCATCCTCTGTCAGGTCCTGTATGGACTTGATCAGCGTTTGCGCCAATGCTGTTGCGCCGGCACAAATAATATCATGTCCGTATTCAGCATAATTTGCATGTCCGGATATCTTTATTTCATCCTTGCGGACGGTTACTTCAATCAGTTTACATCACTCCTTTTTCTCCCCGGTCATTCCCCGCCGGAGGGAGATAGTTTGGATCACCGCCTTTCCTATTCTGCAAATTTCCAATCCTCTGCCAGCATATCAGCCTGAGACGCTAACCATCCCATCTGAACACCAGATGTTCCACAGAACGCAATAGCCATGTTTCCGATGGCATCATGCTCGCAATTTACAATATCACCATCTGCCGTTTTATATGAAATTCCGGCTGCAAGCTGGATGTACTGTTCCTTTCCATTCCAACCTTTACGCGCCACTTTCATTCCACGTTTCAGATATTTAATTGCTTCCCCAAATGAAAATGTAGCTTCTCCGCCCAATTCCGGACAATTTTCTCCATCTGCCAGCACCCATTCATCAGAACAGATATTTCCAAACGTATAATCTGGAATCTGTGTCTCTCTGATATCCAGTTCTTCGCCATCTTTTGTGTGCATGATAATAGTCTGTTTCTCTTTTGACCAAAACCAATAACCGCCCCAAGATGGAAGTTTCACTTTGCTTCCCTGCTTCATTATTTTAAATGCTTCGTCAAATCTCATATTCTTTTACCTCGTCCTTTCTTAAAAATGAGTATAAAAATACCACCAATCAATATGATCAGTGGCATCTACTCTACAAAATCTGGCAATTCTTTTTTTAACTTTAATGCTTTTTTAATATCTCTCGCATATTCTTTATATGAGCCTTCCTCATATTCCAGCTCCATATATCCATCAGGAGTACGTCCGAACATTTTATAGTAATCGTCATATAGCTTTTCTAGTTCTTGTGTCATTTTTCCATACCACATTACTTCATCAACCTCCTGATTCTCTGCTCAATTTCTTGGCTCATTTCCGGGAATATTTTCTTTGCCATTTCAAATGCTTTACCGTCCATATAAAACATACGTCCATACTGGGCCCAGCTTTCTTTTTCCAGGCGTCCAGTTTTTTTCCAATAATCCGTCTTATGCGAATATCCCATTAATATATCTCCATTTGACATACCATTTAAAATATCGGATATTCCACGATATTCTTCTTTGAATTTTATTCCATATCTGCTTGTCTCAAACGCTTCTGAATATTCTAAGTATAACATTTCTTCTATGCTTTTTCCATATCCCTTCGCTTGATTCTGCAATCGTCTATAATCTTTCTGAATGGAATCCTTTAACATTCCATTTTCTACCAAGGCATAAGTATCATCAATTTCATGAAACAGTTCATGAGCTATCGTATCAGATCTCGCGTCTTTCGATAAATATATTTTCTTCTCTTTTGCCGAATAATATGACTTTCTGCCGCTTGATCTAGCAATCTCGGTTCTACTCAACGACTGTTTTAATAATGTTTTTGCATCTTCATTCGATATTGTCTTCAAACCTTCTTTAAAACTCTTCTTCTGCTTAGAAATACCTGTAATTCTATTTATTAACCTATGTCCAACCTCTGATTCATAAGTCTCTTCTTCATGTAATTGTTTCCATGTTTCAAAATCAAGTCCATGCTCTGAATATCCATTAAGCCATTCTTCATAGGTCTTGTCATCCATATAAGCTGCCACACTACAGTGACAGCAAGGATGCATCGGCGGAGCATTCTCTCCCGGCATCATATCTTCTACCTTAAAATGCTTCCCGTCCAGTGCCTTGCAAGTATCACACACATCGCTACCGCCACAGGCAACATATGTATATTCATCAAATCCATTGCGGATAAAAGACTGCTTCTGAGCTTCTGTCTGCACCCTTGCCAGTTCTGTCGTCATGAGCCTTTGCGCATTATAAGCACTGACACCGAATCTCTTCTCCAGATGCTTTGCAAGTTTCTTCGGATTCTGTCCTCTGATCAGTCCTGATGCAAGTAATCCTTCCAGTTCCGCTTTTAGCATTCCCTGATACATCCAGATTCTGTCAGAATACGTTGCATTCTTAAATGATGCATTTACAATAGTATGTGCATACTTTTCATTTGCCAATACGGATTTTCCAAGGATTCCAGCCTGCCGGCGGAACTCTTTTAATGTCCGTTCTGTCAGCTTCTTGTCAAAATACTTCTGCATTTCATCAAAGCCAGACACCATTTCAAGTCCAATGTTCGCTTTCAGAAGCTCCAGCCGGTTCACCTTCATTGTCAGATTGTAGATCCGCATCTCTTCATTTGCTTGATCAGAAAAATCTTTGGTCGCAACGTACTTTTTTGCCTTGCGCTCATAAGCTGCAATATCCAGCTTGTCCACACGTCTCTTTGCTTCCGTCATTGTAATGCCTTCTTTTGTGGCATATCTTGTGTAGAACCCGTTGATTTCTTTCTGAATCTGGTCAAGCATGTATTCATACGTTTCTTGAATCTGCCTTGCATATTCTGCCTCAGATACCCGATTCTTTCTCAGATTTTCTTCTTCGCGCTTACGCCAATAATCGCTACTCTTCGGCATTCTCACCACCGCCACTCGTATTGAACATCTGTGTAATAACCGGATCCGCCTTTATCTTTTCCTGTTCAGAATCCAGCTTTTTGATCTCATCCTGCACATTATCCACAATAGACAGCACTCCAAGCTGTGTCTCTTGTGATACGATTCCGTCCAAGTTGCCGGCGATCTGACTCTCTTCCAGTACATTCGATGGAATATTCGGGGTGAAATGGTAATGCAGTTTTACCCAGTCATCTTCTTTCATTCCGGATACAGGATTCGAAAAGATCAGCTTGTACCGCCGGTTCATTCCGGATGTAAACTTTCGTTCTTTTGTCTTGGCCAGATTACTCATTCCCTGCAGTTTATACTTCATGGCAATGCCGGAGCTTGTACCGAAATTCTCATCCGAGATGTTCGCAACCATGCTGATCTGGAATATCAATTTCTCCAAGCGATCAATCAAGTTCTCCTGTGTGGTATCTCCGTTTGGTTTCTGTAGGAAGTCAACTACAACAGTATCGGCGTCTCCTTCCAGATTAATGATCCTTTTATCGCGGATATGTTCTAAATCATCATCATCCAGCCTGCTTCCAAGCACTTTCATGTATGCGTCTGCAAAATAATCTACATCATTTGCCTTCTCGCTGATTGCTTTGTTATAAGCATCAATCATCGAGATTGCCGGTTCAAAGATACATGTGCGTTCTTTGTTCTCCACATACTCTGTAGCTGGCACCCCGTCAAATCCATGTATCTTTTCCTCTTCTTCCCAGATAAGCTTTCCCTTCTGGGTAAACCACCGTACCTTAGTGTCATCTGATACACTGCCATGCAGTACATCATTCGAATCTATGTACAGTCGAACGAAATACCGCTCTCTGCACAGCACCGAATCATCGTAGATCATAAAAGCATCAAACGGTGTCAGATATGTAATCCCAATGTTTCCCAGTTCATCTACGTAATACATCTCGTATCCCTTGCCATAAATGCAACAGATCTTCGACAGTTCCGCATTGTTATCGTCCTGATCATTATACTGATCCAGGAGCTCCACATATTTTTTGACGTTGCCTGCAGCATCACCATCCACAGATATCTTAATTGGATTCCCGATAAAATATCCGTTAAATGTATCCACCATATATTTTGCGAAGTTCACAGCAATACGATTGTCTGGTTTATAATCCGGCTTTGGCTTCTGGTGGAAAATCTGGTAATCCGTCTCATATGCATCTTTCAGATGTTTAAACCGAAAGGCGCACTCTGCATTATGTTTTGCTATGAATTCATTTAGTTTGTTATCTGTCAGTTCTTCTTCTGATGGTAATCGAAATAACACTTTACAGTCCTCCTTTCAAGTTTCTGTTTAGTCTCGGCTTAGCCTTACGTTCTTCCTCAATGGAATAACGCAGCATAGCCATTGCATCATCAAAAAATGGAACTGGTTCTTCAAGATAAGTGTTTGTGCGTTCATCTTTCTTCCACTTCCATTGTTGTATTTCCTTTATGGTATTCACACAGGACGGATGTATGTGAATCATGTGTTGTTTTAAATAATCTATCTGAGCGTGAACACTGTTCGTCTCTTTATTGACTCCTTTGGCTCTGTATCCTGCTTTCTGCCACATCTTGATACGGTCCGGCTCAGCAGAGTCACACCACATCCGGAACTTCTTGTTAAATCTGCCCGCAGCCAGCTTAATAATCTCTTCTGTATCCATCTCATACACATACAGTTCCTGGAAGAGATACAGATCTCCATCCTTGAAGCCTACCTCGCCGATACAGTTGGCATGGTTAAATCCAAAGTCCTGTGAGTTCACAATGTAATCATAGTTCTCCGGATTCCGGTCAAATTCCTCTATGACATAATTCTTAAGGATAAGACCGGCAACCTCTCCCCATTCACCCAGACCATACACCCGATAACCTTCCGGATCTACTTCCTTACGCCGGAGCATACGTCTGTGATACGCTTCATCAATGAACCGGTTGTTCTCGTAGGTTGACTGATGCGTCAGTACATCCGGATCAACACGATCAAAGAACACTTTCTTAATCCAGTGATGTGATGACACCGGATTAAATGTTAACCTGATCTGGTAGAATAATCCCTTCGGCAATATACCTCGAAGTCGGTCATCGATGATTTCAAAATCTGACTGTGTAATCTCTGTGGCTTCCTCTATCCAAACATCGGTAAGCTTCCCGCGCTTAAATGTAATTGACTTAAGTTTCTCACGTTGCTTCTCGTCATTTACCCCGCGGAAGATAATCTGGTTATGATTGTTCTTGCATTCCAGGAGCATATTTGAAGTATTGATGTACCAATACTTCTTATAGCTTTCCCCGAACATACGAAAAATAGCACTCTGCAATTCTGCAAAAGTGCTATCTCTATTCGTTACATCTGCTTTTCGGACACACAAAAGATTTCGTCCCGGGTCATTCATCAGACGCATGATATAATGCTGCGCCGTGTCCATACTCTTTCCGGATCCAGCAGAACCTTTCATGACGACATAACGCTTGTGGCTGTGATCAACCTCTTTAAAACATGGATTAGCTTGAACATTTATTTTCACAGGCAATCAGCTTCTTTAAAGGCTTTGAAAAGTTTCGGTGACTGAATAGCAATCCAGTCTGTAATCTCCTCGTTCCATCCCCAGCTTTCGGCATCGCCACTGTTATTCCATAATCCAGACTCGTACAGAAACGCATGAATAATTTCATGCCTGAGTACCTTCTTCTTGTACTCTTTCAAATTCCTTAAAGAGTTTCTACTGGATTCTAACTTCGCGATCCTAATCTGATGAATACTCTGATCCATGCATCCATCACAACCCTCTGGAAGTTTTTCATCTGGCGTATCAAAATATATCGTATATAACGTTCCTAAAATATTAACTTTCTTCATTGTCATTATCTCCATAATCAATTGTGATGTTCAAATCCATATCTACATCTGTTTCAATTTTATCTGTGAACAATGCGTATCTTTTACCCAGGAGCTCTGCAGCTTTCAATTTTTCTTTTTCTGACGGGGCTTTTTCCATTGTCCTTGCTTCACTGCAGCCATCACCTGTGCCTTCTACTACGATTTCCTGTGCAATACTTTCTCCCCGAAGAACAGACGTCAGATACTCAATTACTTCCTGTGCATCTGCCGTCTTTTCATTGTGAAGCTCTTCCATACGGCCATCTATATATTTTTTAACGTTAACATTAGTTAACAATCTGCTCGCTGCTGATTTAGCTGTTTCATCGCTTTTCACATTCTGATATACCGCCTTGTAAGCCCGGGTGGCGTTACAATCAATCAGGTACTCATCACAAAATCTTTTCTGTTTTTCAGTCACTCAGACTCACCTCCCGTTTGATAAACTCGGCCCTTCAACCACTTCATTACGAGTGAAGTGCTCTACCAGTTTAATGATTTATTCGTTTTATTGCATTATAAAAGCACCCCGGAGGGTGCCATTGTATAATATCCACCTGTTTTATTTTCCTTTTTGTTCCCACAAACTGCTTTTATCTGAATCATTCAAAGCACCAGAAACCTCTTCTTGTATGTTTTTATCATTAGAAAAAATCAACTTCAGCATACAAGACATTCCTCGATATGTAGCTAACAAAAACAATAATAATAAATATATAAACAAAAAACTCAAAATTTTTAGAATATACTTATTTTCTATAACATCTCTCGTATAAATAGAAAGCGATACACATGCATCCAGCAATCCATATCCAATCGTCTCCGATATATATTTTTTGAACAAGCCCTCCTTATCTCTATTAAACACATACTGCACAAGTTTAGACTCGTTTTTCATACTCAAAATAACCGGAATAATCGCTCCCATAAAACCAATAATAATTGAATCAAGTGTAACAATTCCTTCCACCAAAGAGTCTATTTGTTTGCTTTCTATCGGATTAAATGAAATGAACATTAATATGCTTGTTATAGCTATTGCAATTATGTGTGGATACGAACGTTCCCATATGTACAAAACATTTATTTTATTCATACCTTTTCACCCTAGTCCAGTAGCTCGTATACTTCATCTTTTCTTTCTAAATACTTCTTTATCATTAAATTTGTTGCATACTGAAACTCCAAAGCTGTACGCTTCTCTAATTTAAAATCGATATATTCACATACTGAATTATCGAACAAATCTACGATATCCATGCCTGATGTGTCATCATCATCTCTTACCTTCAGTACAGCATCCGTCACAATATCCGTATTATCGTATATATCATCTAACATAATAGGTATTTGTTCCTGATTAAGTCCCGTCTTGGATTGTTTTCCTCTTCCAAGAGAGAAAACTATCGTCCCAGTCTTTCCACCGATATCATAATAACTATTTACAATTCTACTAAATGGTCGATGATTTTCTTCTACAGCATGTATATTCGCCAAACGTACGCATAGATACCTAAAATTTTTCTTTTTAAGTTCCGCTGGATTTGTTATTTTACTAATATGCAAAAAGACTATTTTATGCTGTGGATCACCCCAAACCTTATTAACATATTTTTCCAGTTTCCCCTTACTCATCGCAAATCTATTGCATTGAATCATTGCAATAGATTTTTTTGAATCATAAATCATTAACAAATCTTCGCCTATGTATTCATCATCATCAAGTTCTATAGGCTTTGCTTCCTCTGTTTTCTTTACTATTGACGGAATATTTGTATCCCTAAGTTTTAAAAAGCGAATTTTCCAAATTCCACTATTTACATCTCCTTCTAATTCTTCCAGTCGAGCAATAACATTGTCAAATTCAATCTCCTTTTTCTCTATATTCTCATCAACAGCCTTTTTTATCCAAGCTTCAAAATCAAATCTTTTAGGCGATACATCTTGTTCGTCTTCCATCATACATACCGTATAATAGCTAAATTTGACTGTTCTCGTATATGCCATTTCGTTTTTCCTCCTCACAACCTAAAAACCTACTCCCATAATATCCCATTTCTCGACATTACGCAACGAAAAAGACACCCGCATCACCAGGTGTCTTCTCTCGGTTTTATTAGGTTGTGGGTGGAACTAATCGAATGATTTAATATCTGTTCATCAATTCCAGTATAAGGATAACAAACTTGCATACTAAACTTCAATAAACTAACACAAATAAAGATAAATTATGTTGGCAACTTTAAATGTGCCAACGCTCTTCCATGCAATTTATGTACCCACTGCTCACTACAATCCATTTTCTCCGCAATCTCCCAGAACCTCAAGCCCTTCACATATCGGTAAAAAAGCACATCATTCTCGTCTTCATTCTTCACTTCTTTCATTTGTTTTTCAATGGATATATAAGTTTCTATGCAGCTTTCCTTTTCTTTTCCAAGCTTTTCCGCCAGTGAATCAATTCTTGCCAGTTCGTCAGATAAGTCTTTCTGATTTCCGCTCCCATGCGGCATACCAGAATAATCAATAGGTTTCACAGATGCTGCCAATTCGTTTAATTCCGTAATTTCTTCATCGATACGATTGATACGTCTTCTACTGGATCTGTATTCTCTCAAATATTCTTTCTTCCGATTATTTTCATTTTTGATATTGTTTTCTTCCAGTCTCTGCTCCACGTCCTATCTCCTCCCCTGTATCAATCTTATTCCTTTTCGCCTTCTGCCTTGCCAGATATCCCAATATGCCGTAGCATGCCGGTGTCCGGAAGCGTCTGCTCGCTTCTTCCGTTGGTGGCTTTTCTGCCATCTGGTCACGACCTGATATAGCATCGAGGCGCTGGTCTTTACTGATGTGCATTAGCATCATCTCCTTTTGCTTTCATAGCTTTTTCCACTCTACCAAGAAGTTCTTTCGCCTCTATCACGTCCGGATCTGTTTCCTCCAAGTAGAATTTATCGCAATTATCAATAAGTTTTTTCAGGATTTTATATATTAATTTAATGAGCATCGTCCTCAACTCCTTCGTCGTTTTGTAATTCCGCCTTATATATTTTTCAATTCCTGTTCTTTTTCATCTACCCATTGTTCAATTACTTCCACAATTCGTTTTTGTAAATCTTTGGGAATCTCAATTTCTTTATCTCTCGCAAAATAAATATCTTTATACAAAAAGAACTGTTTCGCTTTTGTAATGATTCTAAATCTATATTTACTTACGCTTTTGTCCTTATACCTGTCACCACACCAATTCAAGAACCACTTCACAGGTTGCAACTCTTCCAGGATTTTATCGTATTTTTTATATTGCTCTCTCGTCATCTACTCTTCCTCCTTGTACGGTTTCGGCAACGGCATCCAGGCAATAATTACTTTCGTTGAATAATCATAGATTCCTTCAAAAATACCATTTCCTGCATATCTTAATTCTGTCACTGTGCCACTTGAAAATTGTGCTATTACATTCATTGCATTCTCTGGCAATCTCTCACTACATGGAATCCACTTCGAAACAATTTCATTCTCTACTAATTCAAAATATTTTTCTTTCCACTCCACAACGTTATCTAAAAGATAAGAACTGTAGCCAATGTTGTAATTATTTTCGCCAAGTAGCTTATACTTCAATTCATAGTACGGTTTGTCACCAATCATTCTCACTATGATATCCAAGTTAGTTACTTTGTTCTTTTCATGATTTTCCAAAACACTTTCTTCTTCATCTTCAAGTTTCGCTAACTTCTCCATAGCATCAGCCAGCTTATTCTTGTCTTTAATCACTGCTTTTCCAGCATGATATTCTGTATATCGCATTTATCTCAGCTCCTCCTATTTCTTCGTCAGTCTTTCTCCGATCACTGCCTTATCGCACACTTCCACGTCACAACCACGTTCCCTACCGGTGTGGATGCAATAATCACAACCGCCTGCATCACTGTGGCGGTACTGGCATGTCCTGCATTTATGACGGTCAGAGTTATCTCCGGACTTAATCATTTCCACCTTTGCCGGATTCTTTAGTTCTTTCCTGATAGATCCTGATAAACCGTTGACCGTTCCAAGTGGAATTCCTGTACGCTCTGCAATCTCTTTATTCTTCAAGCCTTTCTTGATCAACGGACGAATGATCTTACTTTTTTCTTCCCTGCTCATCTTCCCCGGAGCTGCTAACGTTTCTTTTTCCAGTTTCTTCTCCGGTTGGTCTGGGGGGGGAGCTGTTCGTCCCCTTCAGCATCGTTCTCATTCTGATCAGGCTCAACCATATCCTGTACGGCCTGTTCGAACTCCTGATTTGGTACTGCAGGAACATCTACCAAATACTTAGCTTCTTTCGGCAAACAATCTTCTATCCTTTCTGCCGATATACTCTTGTCATCATATTCATTCAGCACAAGGACCTTTCGCCCTTTCATGAAATACTTAAGTGCTTCTTTTAAGCTCATTTCTGTAAGCATCTATTCTTCTCCTTTCTCCCAATACTCAACGATATATTCTTTCTTGCCCTTTGTATTACCTGGAATCACACGATATCCAATCTTAACGGAATACCCTGCCTTAATTAACAGCCTGGCAATTGTAAGCCGTTCTTCTTCATTCAGACCGGCTGTACCGCCTCTGATACTACGAATTACCGCCATGTTCTCCTCCTTCCGAAATACCCAGAAGACTACGTTCGAGATTATTCATCTCATAATCACGACCACTGGTATAGTTATTAAATCCAGTCTTCTGCTTCTGAGTTTTTTTCTTCTCTTGCTTCCTGTTCGGGTAAAAACTCTTCCAGCCACTGGCAGTTGCTTTCTTCACAATAGCCAATTGTTCCTCCGGGTCATCACTCAGCTTCAGCAGATCTTCACGAAGAGCCTGTACCTGCTCCGAAGGAATCTCTCCGAAATTACTCTTACGGACGACCAGATACAGTTGAAATGCTCTCTCCAGTTCCGGTGGCTGGAATATATTATTATTTATATTATTTTCTTTACTTTTATTTAGGGATTTTTCCACGGAATTACACTCGTTTTTCCCGGAAAAACCACCTATATTTCCGGGATTTTCTTCAAAAAGAGTGCACTTAATAAAAGGTTCTGTCTCCTGCTTATTTAAAAGCCAGTACCTTCCTACTTCTAACGATTCCTTACTCTTGCGCATTCTATCTTTTATAGCAAGCTGAAATCGTCTCTGTATCCCGGCAGAGGTCAAGACCTTGTCCGAACTAAAGAGTGTGTTATTAAACAGTGACTTCTTTAGCAGGAAGTTCAAGACCTGCTTCACCTTGTTCAGATCTATTCCCAATTCACTGGAAACGATATACCAGAAATCATCATCTGTTGTTATGTAATATCCCTCCCGATAGATCTGTGTTAATAAATACAGGTAAATGATTACCCCGTCAGACTTATATCTCGCTCTGACGATTCGGATACTATTATCCTCGAAAAAATCTATATCTAATGGAAAGTAAAGAAGGCCTTTCAATTTGGGTCTGGTCATACTGCACCTTCTCTCTATCCAACGTATTCCTCTACTGTAATATCCAGCCCTTCCATGGCTGAGTATGTCTTTGTCGCGATCACCATGGCAATCTGTGTATCGTCATGATAAGCAACGCCATTCAGAGCATCTGCGACTACCTTTACAATGTTGTCAATATCTGGCTTCTTAAGTGGAAGTTCCCTTCCCTCCAACATATCCAGCTGTCGTTTCTTAGATACGCTCTTCGGTGGAAGGAATCTCGCTATGATCCGGAGCATCACCGGCTTTCCTCTTTCCAGATAGAATCCATTTGCACGATTCTGGAACTGAGCCTTGATATAATTCTCATATAACATATCTTTCTCCGGAGTATAGGAATGAATATTGCCAGTAGACTTATTCCTTACAGTCTTCGCTCTGGCTTTCCCCTGTGGTTTTCCAGGGACCTGAAATGTAACTGACTGCATGCCCGCTCTCCTTTCTCCCCTGCAATACCTCATCCATAGCACTGCAGGGGAACGACTTGTTAATTGTTACATATGTGATACACTACAGACCTTAAAAGGTCGGTGCTTTTTGTTACCTATGCAATCACTGTAATGTGATGCTCCTTTAATTCTTCTGCAAGTTCGAACTCCAGATATTCCTTGATTTTCTTCATGGTCGCATTCTTCCACAGTCCGCCGTCAGCTTCGACCAGTTTGAAATGCGGCCCTCTCTCACTGTCCTTGATACGGAACACATAAGAACTCTCTGGCTGCTCAATTTCTGCAAATGTGCGGTATGGTCTGAGCTTGACCGGATTCGGCACGATCACATCTGCCAGTTCCACACCAGATTTGATTGTTGTTTTCTGTGATACACCGTCATCAGAATAGTTAGCAGTCGTTCCGGACTTGATATTGCCGGCGACCTGCATAATCGTAGTCAAATCTTCTGTCTCCACAAAGTTCGCCTGCAGCTCAATCAGGAATCGTTCCTGGTCATAATAATCATCAAACCGGAATTCATTCACAATTGCGCCTGCTGCCATCAATGACTCTCTGTTCCTCTCGTCAATAAGTCCTGAGAACAGAAGGACCTTTGTTGGACTCACTACATGAAGAATGGAAGATTCTCTCAATTCTTCCGGCTTTCCTTTGATATAATCCACCAGTGCTGTTAATGTATTTACAGAAAGATTACTTGCCATCGGGAATCTGTGATATCTGGTGAGATCCTTAGTACAATACGTCTCACCATTAATCTCCAATAACTTCGGCTCCATGCTCTCTGCCTTCAGACCTGTAATATACTGTAATGCTTCTTTTAATCCTTCCATCATCTTAAGTCCTCCTTATGCTTCTCTCTTTCTAAGATCTACTACTTTGTTACCATTGCCCTGCTGAGCTACAATCTCACCAGTCTCTGTATCTACTGTTTTACCTTCAACTTCTACAGTAGCTCCAGGCGTCACTCCCGGAATATCTGCTACAGACATCTGACCAGGAATCTGATTACCGATTTCCACAGCATCGACTTCTCCGGTCTGAAGATTCTTACCCATGCTGAATGCAGTGACTGCTCCAAGTGCCGGTGCCAGCGTTGTTTTCGTCTGTACTCCGGTCGCAACAAAGTTCCGCTCTGCATTTGGTTTGAATCCGATTGTTACGACAATCTTTCTTGCTGCAGTCGCATCTGTATTCGGATTTTGAATGTTCTCTGTTACTTCTTCAATGGCTCTGTTCACCTGTGCAGTAAAAGAACCATTTGCAAATGTTTCAAGATCAATGTGTTTCATAGTTACATACCTCCTTTTAAATGCTTACATATTCCCGAATCCCCTCTGTCAGATTCATTTCTGCCTTCTTGTTCCATTTATCCCAGAACTCAATTGTCCTGGACTGTGGACGTTCTTTTGCAAGAGTTACCTGTATCTTAAGTGGAATCGGTACCGCATCACCTATGATCAGGACCTCTCCCGGATTAAATGTTGTCGTAGTGCTCACAACACTTTCACTTCCGTCCGGAAGCATTCCCTTGATCATGCTCTTATCATTTTCATTGTTCAGCTTAGATACAATGAAATTGGCACATTGTGCCATAATCGTTTTATTAAGTTCCGAAGGTCTCTGACTCGCAACGAACAGCGAGATTCCGAACTTTCTTCCCTCTTTCGCTATTTCTTCAAAAGTCTCTGTCATTCTTCTCTCAGATGCAGAAAGCTGAATCCCGTTTGGTATATATACATGTGCTTCATCACATACCAATGTAACAGGCGTGATATCTGATATCTGGCAGCTTCTCTGTATTCCATAAATCAGTGTCGTGATGACTCCAATCAACGGGATTGCTACATCATGCGGAATGTCTGATAGGTCAATATTCTTAACCGGCTTATCATTGTCCATAATATTATGGATGACTTGAATCAAGTATTCCTGCGGTCTTTCTTCAAATAGGAAAGAATATCTCCGGTCATGCTTCTTATCGTTCATGCTGTTTATTACTCCGGTCAGTTTCCCGTAGAATTCCCCTTTTACAGTCTTAGGCGTTCCCGCCTTGTCCCCGGTCTTGTAGATTTCTCCAGTCAATATTTCTTCTGTATTCATCCGGATCAGCTCCTTAAGCATCAGGTCATAATCAAAATATACCGGGCGGTCTTCTCTTCCTCCTGGACATATTTTGTAATAAGCTTTCCGGATTGCCGACATCACTACTATGGATGTCTCACCTTTGATCTTCAAGATATTACTTGTCATCCCCGACAGTCCAAACAGCCATATTGGAAAAGCAAAATCCTTTCCTATCTTGATGTTCCGTGCATATGACAACTGCGCATATTCACCATGAATATCAAATACTACAATGTTTCCTGCCTTAAGCTTGCTGACATTCTCTAATATCTTGGCTACTGTCTCTGATTTTCCGGAACCGGTGTTTCCAACAATACAGGCATGCCTCTGAAAGAACCGATTACCATTGACCCACGCTGGACAGTTATATGCAGCATATTTTCCAATTTGAAACCCTTTGCCGTTCGCATATGCAATCATCTTCTTAAATTCTTCTGCCGTAATCTCTTCTGCCTTTACGTTCGTAACCGGGTACTTGTCAATCGCATTGCTGAATTTTCCGTCATGAACACTTCCTATAATAGAACACTCAATAACCTTCATATCGACTCCGCCGAGCAGGGGTTCGTCATCATCCGCAAATCCCGCTTCACTTTCTGACTCTGTGACTGAGGTCACCATTGTGACCAACTCCACAGTATCATCAGAAATAGATACCAGGTCATTAATTCTGATATTCTCAAATTCTCTCTGGGTGGTGCGGATCTGTATCCGGTCACTCAATATCTTGATTAATTTCACCTTATTCCCTCCAATAATTCGCTGTAGTCTCTGATTTTCGCTCCTTTGATTCCTTTGCAGTAATCACATTTTCCACAACAGGACGGATCTTCCAATCCTTCTTTCACCCGCATGAAATGCTGAATATTCATTTCTACTTCCCGGAGAGCGATATCCAGCACCGTCTGTGTGATCTGGAAGATATCAAGGTCCGTTACCCGCTCTTTGGTCGCCACCGCAAGATAGAATGGCAGCTGCTCCCCGGTATTCAGCCGGACGCCCTCCTGATACACTGCTCCCTGCAGGTCATATCTCCAAAGCGGCAGCGACCTGAAATTCGCTACCACTTTAAGGTCTGTAATACAGATGCCTGGCAGATAACTGTCCATTTTCATCTTCCAGGGAACTCCGAACATTTCAAAAGTCATGATCCGCTGTTTCTCTCCGGACATGAACTGCGCGAACAGCTTGTCCTCTGTCACCCTCTGGATGATTTCATTTGCTTTCCGGTATTCGCTCCGAAGTTCCTTCTTTCTCGTAAATACTTCCGGGTGCTCTTTCATGAAGCTGTCTAATGTTCCTTCAAAATAAGTGTCCACAAAAGAGCCCGTCAGCATGGCCTTGGTCATTGCCGGTCGATACTCGCCCCGTATCTTAGCAAGCGCCATAGCCTCACATTTCATGAAGTCCTTGTACTGTGATACAGAAAAGAACTGCTGATTAGCTTCCACAGAATAATAATTATCTTGATTCAGCTTCATCCTTCTTTGCTCCCTTTCCTGTCAGCTTAGGTTTCTCTTCTTTTCCTTCGAACGGATTCTTTACATTTCCTTCTGTTCCTCCTGCCGGCTCTGCGATCGAAAGTTCAAAATAATCCTCTCTCTTTGCCATTCCATCATGTAGGGAACTGTAGATTCTTCTAAGTCTGACCAAATCCCTCATAGAAAATGCTTCCGACTTGCAGCCGATATATTTCTCAATTGCCTCCAGCGGGACTCCAAACTCTTTCTGGAAGATATTTGACATCTCGCGGACCAAATCGATCAACGGCTTTTCTTCTCCGTTAATCAGTGTCTCTTCGCACTTCTTTACTGCAGCTTCTACCACATCCCCTGGAATGATCCCAAGGATACATGCCCTCAAACGTCTGGCGCCCTGATTTGCGACCATTTCATAGATGTCTCTAGGGTCTGTAAGAGGTATATTTCCTTTCTTTGTTCCTCTAATATGGGGAACTGTGAAGATTTTGGTCTGTCTCGTATTCGTCTCCAGATCCCATGCGTATGCCATGACCTGTGATTCTCCATTCGACTGCTCCAGCTCCGTGATTCCAAAATCAATGTTGCCCCAATTCTGAGCCATTGCCTCTGCCAGACGGATAGAAGGACCTGTTACTTTTGCCCCGCCCCTCGGATATTCGTAAGTTGCTGTCTCGGCCAGTGATTTTCTCTGGCATGATCTCAGGATCCGGTTGAAGCTATCCACTTCATTTCTCGGAAATCTCTTTGCAATGACCATGGCTGCCTGTACTTCCTGAGCCTGTCTGTTCACCATCATTTCTGTCTGCGAATTTCTTACCGCCATTCCTCTCTCTTCATTTACCATAACTTCATTCATCTATGCTTCCTCCAGTTCTTTTTCTAACCAATTTCCGGAATAAAACCATTCCACCAACATTTCTCTAAACTCCTGTTTATCTCGCGGTGTTCCGAAGAGACATCTTTTCAGCGCATAATCGTACGCTTCTTCCTCCTCTATCTCCTCTCCGGTTTCCGGTCCGATTCCTATATATACTTTTGCCAAAAGTCTTGCTCCTCTCTTCCTGGCAGTTACATGATTCTCCAGGGTCTAAATTTGCTCCACAGAACGGACACTCTTTGTAATACATTATTTCTCCTCCGCCTGTTTAATTGCTTCTGTCGTAATCTTCTTCAGAACTTCTTTTGCCATTTCTGTCGGCATATGCTGACAAAGCGAACCGTGCATTGACACCACAATTCCTCTATATTCCTTTAATAATTCTCCTCCTGTTCCATTCATCTCAACCTGACAACCTGTTATTCCTTTGCAAATGGAACTTGATATTGCTTTAATCATTTGACTAATTTCCTTTCTTCTTTTATAATTAAATTGATTAATTTCCAGAGTGCTTCTCGCCTTGCCGGGCTTTTGTGAGCACTCATTTTTATACGATCTGCCCTATCACGTCTCTGATCAGAGCTGTTCCGGAATCCATTGCAACATTCACAATCTTCTGATTCCCACTTGCGAACTTCGCATATACCAGCTCCCGATCTTCCCGGTACTCCAGTCCTACCAGATCAGCCAGATTACGAGTCGCCTGAAGAGCAGGTAACAAAAGGTCCAGAATCTTCTGCTTATCTTCCATATCCTCACCACCTTCCTATACATATCCGTAAGCCCGTCTCCATTCCTGGTACTCGTCCTCCAGGTCAGCATCCTCAATGACCTCATGGAGCATCTTGAACTTTTCATACTCGATTTGATGTCCGACTGCCTCAAATGGAATGGCTTCACACACCTTGCACTGCTCCGCACTATGCCGGAATAAGATTTCTTTTAAGCTTGCTGTATCAGCCATGTGATCACCTCCTGCATTTTCAGAATCTTGATGGAAATCATCACGAACATTATCATTGTTGCAATGTCTCCCAGGATCACCAACACGAATAACGTGTCCACAATCCTCTTCATTGTCCACTTTCTTTTCTTCATGTCTAATATCCCATGACCAGCCAATGAAGAAACATAGCCATTGGCAGTCCGATCATCATCATTCCTACCACTATCCAGTCTCTAACTCTCATGGGCTTGTCCTCCTTTCTACCGCCTAAGCGGTTTTCTCCTTTAAGTCCTTTAATCTCCCGACAATGAAATCCGAGAAGTTCCGGACAATCCGGCTCACTTCTTCCGGGGTCTTATCCCGGTACGCATCGTCGGAGATATGGCAGGTACAGCCATTGTTGGTTATTGTCTCTACAATCATCTTCCTGCCCTCCTGTGTTTCTTATTTCATGTTATGTGGTACGGTTTGTACTTGTTACGATTCTTTGATATAATTTCCTTATCATATGATGAAAGGAATGATCTCAATGAATGCCAAAATCAATGCTCAGAATTTGAATCCCTATGAATCTGACTCTAATATTCAATTTTCTTTAGAGCTTCCCACTAAATGTCCTTGTTGCGGAACTACATATTCTCGCACACCAGAATACACTAACTATTTTCAGAATGATTCAGAAATTATAACTGCAAACTCAACTTATTTTTGTCCTACTTGCGGAAATTGTTTTTTCGTTGTTTATTTAGTTAGAGAGGATTTTCCCGACCTATATGGATATCCCCTTACCCAATATCCTGAACCTTCCGAATTTACATCATTTTCAAAAGAACTTTCTACACTGACACCAAAATTTGTAGAAATATATCACCAAGCTGAAAAAGCCGAAAATTCGGGTTTGACAGAGCTCTGTGGCATCGGCTATCGAAAAGCACTTGAATTTCTTGTGAAAGATTATGCTATATCACAACATCCTGATAAAGAAAGTGAAATAGTATCTTCGTTTTTAGGAAATTGTATTAATGATTTTATCGATAACGAAAAAATCAAAACACTTGCCAAAGCTTCTGCTTGGCTTGGTAATGATGAGACTCATTACACACGCAAACATCAGAACTACAACGTACAAGATCTTAAACGCTTTATCAAAGCAACTGTGGCTTATATTGAATGCGAACTTAGCTTTACTGAGGCTTTTGATTTTTTGAATAATCCTCAATAATAGTTTTCAGACGTTCTGATTCCCACATAACCTGATCGGTCATAAATTGCGAATCACTATCCCTTTCCGCAAGAAAATTTCCATCCATGTCCCAGTACTGGGTAATCTCACGTACTGGGTCTTTTTCTATTCCCAATCCACGTTTTGCTTTTACTTCTATTACGTTGATTACTTTTACACTATTCGGACCGTTCAATCTGTTCATCTAATTTCTCCTTACTTAAGTAACAACACTGCTATGACTCCAAGTAATACCATGATAATTATCCGGTAACGTAAGACTCTTCTATCGAAGTAGCGGTATAACTCTGCCAGTTCCAGTGGAACTTCATGAAATTCGAACCACTTGCGTTCATCTTCATTCCGCATTTACTCACCTCACTGTTCTTCTCGCTGCATATCATAAATAGCCTTCACGGTAGCCTGAGCAACAGCTTTTCCATCAATCATCATTTCCTGACCAATCTCCAATACTTCATTATCAAATTGATGAGAAATCTTTAATATAAACGTGTTAATTGATGTACACCGAAATAGTTCTTATGATTATCATAATTATTGATATAATCATGCCCACTGTAAAACTAACAAAGTTTCTTTGGCTTTCACCTTTGTCACAGTACTCTGTTAGTTTTTTTATTGCTTTTTTATCATTCTCTTCACCTCTCTTTCTATTATAATTATTCGGTTAAACCGAAGTCTAAGGGCAAAAAAATAATCCGATTATACGGAACTCCGTAAACTTCTTCAATTTTCCTGAGAACCGGAATATCTGGATAGCTTTTTCCACGCTCATAATTACTCAACGTATCCGGACTTACCCCTATAAGCTTTGCGGCTTCCAATTGTTTTAACCCGTTTAATTCTCTAGCTGTTTTTAATGAAACCTTCATTGTTTCTGGAATGTTTCCCATCATTCTCACCTCTTTTTTATGCTCCGTAAAGCTTTTTTCTTTTTTTGTTACAATCACAGTATAATTCGGTTTAACCGAATTGTCAATGGTTTTACCGAATTTCTTTCTTTTTTATTGATTTTTTTTCGTTTTTACCATATAATCAAGTTATAGAGGAGGTGTATAAATGAGTAGTCTTGGGAATAAACAAATTATGGCGAAAAACATACGTTATTACATGAATAAACATTCTGTATCTCAAACCGAATTATGCAATACACTTGGTTTTAAAATGCCGACATTTTCAGACTGGGTTAATGCTAAAACTTACCCTCGTATTGATAAGATAGAACTTATGGCTAACTACTTCGGCATTTCAAAAGCTGATTTGGTCGAGGATCATGATGAATATACTGGTAAACCTTCAACCCCAAAAGGAAATATAGTAAAAATCCTCGGTCGTGTTGCTGCTGGTATCCCCTTGGAAGCCATCACGGATATTGTGGATGAAGAAGAGATTCCAGAGGAACTGGCACGGACCGGTGAATTCTTCGGACTCCGGATCAGCGGTGATTCTATGGAGCCGGATATTCATGACGGAGATACTGTAATTGTAAAAAGACAGGATGATGCGGAATCTGATGAGATTGTAATTGCTCTTGTGAACGGGAATGATGGAGTGTGTAAAAGATTAAAGAAATATGCAGACAGCATTGCTCTTATCTCATTGAATCCTAATTATGAACCGATGTATTTTAATCAGGAAGAGATTGAAGAAAAGCCCGTGAAGATTATTGGGAAAGTTGTAGAGTTGAGACGGAAATTTTAAATTAATTAAATTATAAGGAGATTTATTATGTATGATACATCCAAACCTTTAGGACATGTCATTCGAATTATTGACGAATATACTGTTATTGTTGATGTTGGCGCAAATGCTCTTTCAGTTGATGATTTCATCCAAATTTATCAACCCCGTGATTACATTTATGATTTAGAAGGCAATGTTCTTTCAGAATATTTTTGCATCAAAGATGAGTTAAAAGTAATTGACGTACAAGAAAAATATTCTGTATGTCGAAAAGTAAAAGAGAAAATCATACAAGCCAGCCGACTTATTTTATCTCCGCTGTTAGAAACACAACATCAGGTAATAGAAAAACTTTCGGTGGATACGAATGAAATTCAACCATTAACGCCTATAGATATGAAAGTTCATGTTGGCGATTTTATCAAAATAAAATAATTTTCTTGACATAAAATATCGGAAATGGTAAGATGAATTCTAACAGAAATGGTCGTTGTTAAATGACTAGCAGAAATCCCTCTTACCGTTATTCGGAAGGAGGGATTTTTTCTATTCTCATGGATCCTATTACTTATGATAAACCTTTTAAAACATACGAAGAGCTCATTGCTATTATGGAAGAACGTCACATTGAAATTCCAGATAAAGAGTTCGCAATCCAGGCGTTAACAAATTACTCATACTATGGCATCGTCAACGGCTATAAAGATACGTTTTTGCAAGTAAGTGGTACGGATAACTTTATACCCGGAACTAACTTTAATGAATTGTATACGCTGCACATATTGGATACTTCTCTCAATAATATTATTTTTAAATACATAATATTTTTAGAAAGAGCTCTTAAATCCAGATTATCGTATTTAGTTGCACAAAAGTATGGCGTGTCCACGCTCCATCATGATTATAGCTGTAGTGATGCTTCTGATTATCTATACAAAAAGAATTATAGTAATTCAAACGGGAAAAGACTAAATATACTTCGATCATTAAAGGAGCGTATTACATTAGATAACAAAAATCCAATGCTGCAACATTATTTATCGCAAAAAAATCACTTACCACCGTGGATTTTGACGACCTGTATTCCTTATGGGCTCACAATTGAATGGTATAATATTTTACGCAAAGACGATAAGACAACTATATGCGATTCTTTCATATCTCCTGGATTATTTACAGATGATAAGACAAAAGAATTTGTCCATAAGGTATTTGACTTAACTAAAGAATACCGTAATAAAATTGCTCATGGTACTCGAACCTTTAGCATGTTATCACTTCCACAATTACCAAAAGAGCAGATTCTTACACTTTCATTCAATTCAATTTCTGAAATTGAATACGATAAGCGCATAGGACAAAACGATACCTTTGCAGTTATTTTATCGTTAATAATTATGCTATCTGATCAATATTTAATTGCAAACTTAAGAAATGAATTATATAATACTCTATTTCCATACAATGAAGTACAGTTCAACAAGCAAACAGTTTTTGAAGTATTTGGATTTCCAAACGACTTATTTGACCGTATAGACAAATTACTCACTCAAAAATTTAATTAATAAAACCGCTCCTGCTACCAACAGGAACGGCTTAAAGACTAATGCCCCGAAGGATACACCAGTACGTTCAATAATTAGTGTATCATCTTCGGAGCAGTCACGCAAGCGGAACACTTGTTCCTCGCTGGCTGTTATTTTTATACGCAAATTTGTGCGACGTCGCACATATACTTAAGGAAGGTGATACATTTGCAATATGAAGAATATCTTATCTATCTCCGGAAATCCCGAAGTGATGCCTCACTGGAAGCTATGGGCGTTGATGTCCTGGAACGGCATGAACAGATTTTACTTGACCTCGCCAAGCGCATGAACTTATCTATTGGCGGTATCTACCGTGAGGTCGTCTCCGGCGAGTCTATTTCTGCAAGGCCGGAGATGCAAAGACTCTTATCAGAAGTGGAAGCCGGACGCTGGAAAGGTGTTGTTGTCATGGAGGTCGAACGTCTGGCCAGAGGTGATACCATTGATCAGGGAATTGTTCAACGGGCATTCCAGTATTCCGGCACCCAGATTGTAACTCCGGCCAAAACATACAATCCGAACAATGAATTCGATGAAGAGTATTTCGAGTTTGGACTTTTCATGAGCCGGCGGGAATATAAGACAATCCGACGCCGAATGCGTGCCGGTGTGACTGCTGCTGTCAAAGAAGGTAAATGGCCATTCAATAAGGCACCTTACGGTTGGCAGAGAGTGAAGCTGGAGCATGCCCGTGGCTGGGTACTTGCACCGGATCCAGAAGAAGCTCCGGTCGTCAAACTTATCTTTCAGCTCTACACCGGTCCTGATCGGATTGGCGTCACCAACATCTGCAGATATCTGGATAACCGGGGAGTCAAGCCAAGGAATGGGGACACCTGGACAGAATGTAGTATCATGGGAATCCTAAGAAACATTGTCAACGACCAGAGAGTTGGTATTGGACGAAGAAAAATTGTGAAACAGGTCCAGAATGGCTCAATCAGTAAAGTACGTCCCCACAGTGATTATGATTTTACTGCTCCGGGACTGCAGCCACGATTAATTGACCATGATGTATTTCTGGAAGCTCAGACACATCTTGGAAAGAACTCTCACAAGCTCCCGGAATCCTACGGAATCAAAAATCCGCTTGCCGGCATTGTTGTCTGCTCCTGCTGCGGTAAGAAGATGATGCGAAGACCAGCCTCTAAAACACCCGGAGGTGCCCCATATGACGTTTTAAAGTGTAATACCAGGAATTGTCCCACCATTGGCTCTGCGCTCGATTTGGTGGAACGTGAGGTCATACAGGCGCTGTCTGACTGGGTAGCCGGATACCAGTTGGATCCGACACTAGAAGTTGAGAACAAAGTTCCGGAAAAAGAACAACTCCTCTCTTCCGCTATTAGCAATCATGATGTGTTATTGAAGCAAAACGGAAACTTGTATGATCTGCTGGAACAGGGAGTCTACACGACAGAAATCTTCCTGGAACGCTCTCATGAACTGCAGAAACGTATCAAGGAATCCGAAGCACACATTGAAATTCTGAAAAAGGATCTGGAATATGAAAAAGAAAAAATAGCAAATGTTGAGAACTTTATTCCTTCATGCATGGAACTTCTCTCATGTTACTGGGAGCTGTCTGCACAAGACCGGAACAAGGCTCTAAAGATGCTCTTAGAGAACGTAGAATATACTAAAACTAAAAGAAACCAAAAGGGAGATAAAGATAATCCCACTTTTACACTGAATCTCAAGCCCCGAATCCCGCGTATTTAGGGGCTTTTCTATTAGCGACAACATTTTTGGACTCACGAACTTGCCCATCTCGAGATGATCTGCGCCATTGTGCACCAGCTTACCCGCGACCTGACACCTGAACAATTAAAGGAATCTGGATTCGACCAATATTATGTTGACCACACGTTAGCACTTTGGCCTCAGGCAGCCAGCGGCACACCTTGGAGCGCAACAACATTTCAGTCAAAAGGTGATCCTATCACAGATCTACATGAAGACCTTGCAGCAGAGGGTGCGATTGTATAAAGACAACATTGAGGTTTTAAAAGAAAGTTCCCGA